>Ga0134121_10000786_pt1 | contig 32996 bp, 29 predicted proteins | sample KB301_FD_96463 | JGI IMG/M metagenome (GOLD analysis project Ga0134121, IMG submission 96463) | Terrestrial soil microbial communities without Nitrogen fertilizer from Kellogg Biological Station, Michigan, USA - KB3-0-1 | ecosystem: Environmental > Terrestrial > Soil > Unclassified ...
CTGGCCGATGATGATATCGAGCTTGTAGTCTTCCATCGCCGGGTAGAGCACTTCTTCGATGTTCGGCTGAAGGCGATGAATCTCGTCGATGAAGAGCACGTCGCCGGCTTCAAGATTCGTCAGGATCGCGGTAAGGTCGCCCTTCAGCTGGATTAACGGACCGGCCGTCGCGCGAAACCGCGCGCTCATTTCAGTGGCGATGACCGAGGCGAGAGTGGTCTTGCCGAGGCCGGGTGGGCCGTACAACAGGATGTGATCGAGAGGTTCGTTGCGCTGTCGCGCAGCCTGGATTGCGACATCCAGGTTGGCCTTTACGTTGTCCTGGCCGATGTACTCTGCGAGAACCTTCGGACGCAGCGACAGTTCGAACGGCACTTCCTCTTCGGCAATTGATGGAGTAACGACTCGCTTCTCCATGCTAACCCTTCGTCAGGATCTGCAGGGTTCTCTTGAACAAGTCTTCGAAGCTGACTTCCGCGTCGCCGGCATCGCTTCCACTAGCACGCCGGATCGCAGCCTCGATCATCGCACGAGGATAACCCAGGTTCTCCAGCGCCGAGACGACGTCCACTTCGACGGTAGGCTTCAGAGCTTCCTCGGTCATATCCTTCAGTTTGTCTCTCAACTCGATGACGATGCGTTCCGCCGTCTTCTTGCCGACACCGGGAATCGCTGTAAGGCGCGCGAGATCGCCTCGTCGAATCGCGCTCACCAACCCCTCAACAGATCCGCCGGACAGAATTGTGATGGCCAGGCGTGGGCCGATCCCCGAGATGCTGATGAGCCGCTCGAACACGCGCCGTTCCTGGCGCGATGAAAAGCCGTATAGCGCGATCACATCCTCTCGAACATGAGTATAGATATCGACCAAAACCTCGGCGCCGCTTTCCGGCATCGCCGTAAACGTGGTGAGGGGAATGGACACTTCGTAGCCGACGCCGTTCACATCGACCACGACGCGCGAAGGCTCCTTTTCGATGAGCTTGCCGCGAAGACGGGCGATCATTCCGTCTCCACCAAATCGACGGCATCGACAACGCCGATAATCGCGGCGTCGATGGGAGCGTCCGTGTGTCCTACCGCGGTCATGGCGGAAAACCCTTCCTGGATGGCAAGGACGCGGTCGCCGATACCGGCATCGACAGCATCCATCGCCACAAACGGGTCACCTGTCGGCTCGTTCTGAAGCGTCAGTGCCTGGACGAGCAGGATCTTCTTGCCCTCGTGACTGGGTTCTTTCTGGGTCGCGATAACTTGTCCGATAACCCTGGCGAGAATCATGCGGGCCGCTGCACTTCGTCGACAATCCCAACGATGGTTGCTTCGGTGGGAACTTCAATTTCCTTGAACGCGAACGACGCTTCCTTGCCGCGGCAGACGTAAACCGTCTCGCCGACGCCTGCGCCGACGGCATCAACGGCCACGACGGTTCCGCCACCATAGAGGCGCTCGACGATCAGGAGCTTCCTCCCTACAAGGGCGTCATCCTTCACGCTGCAAACCACGGTGCCGATAACCTTGCCGAGGTACACCCATTCCCTCCTACGGCTCCAGATCCACTTGATTGACGATTCCGACGATCGCCGCATCCACAGGGGTGTCTTTACAGCCGGAAGCCATTCGCGCAGAACTGCCCTGAACGATGAGGACTTCTTCACCAACTCCCGCGGTCACCGTATCGACAGCGACGATGTAACCCTTGTCGTCGCCGCCCCGCGGGTTGATCAGTTGGCAAATGAGAAGTTTCCTCCCCTCGAGCCGCGGATCCTTGCGGGTAGCGACAACGGTGCCGACGATGCGAGCGAGAATCATGACTCGGAATTACTTCGAGCTTTTTCCGATCGGCAAAACGTCTTCGAGGTTCGAATGCGGACGCGGGATAACGTGAACGCTGATCAACTCGCCGACCCGCCGCGCAGCCGCCGCGCCGGCGTCCGTAGCGGCTTTCACAGCGGCAACGTCTCCGCGAACCATCGCGGTGACGTAACCGGATCCGATCTTTTCCCAGCCGACGAGGCTTACCTTTGCGGCTTTCACCATCGCGTCAGAGGCTTCGATCATCGCAACAAGGCCTCGCGTTTCGATCATTCCGAGGGCTTCGCCGAGCCCCGTGTCTTGGGTTGCCATATCTACTCCTTAAAAAATAGGGACTACTTCAAATTCGCGACGACCTTCTCGATCAGATCGACCAGTTCCAAGCGGGTTATTGAGATCGTCTCCGATGGTCCGCCCGTTATAGGACACATCGGGTCCTTTGGTTTGGCGCCATCGAGGTCGTCCAAACCGTAGTACTTCTGCCGCTGAACCCAGAGTTTCTCGACGTCTTCCGACGTCAACAGCCGCTCCTGTCCCAGGATGCGTGTGTACATTGAAATCTTCGCGAAGTGTTCGACCGTGTCCATGCGGTTGAAAGCATCCTCGAGATCTGTGCCATAGGTCACAACGCCGTGGTTCGCCAGCAGCAACGCATCGTAGTTGGCGATGTAAGGCCGAAGAGAGTCCGTCAATTCGTGGGTGCCGGGCGTGCCGTACTCCGTCAGGGGAATGCAACCCAGAGAGAGAATGACCTCGGAGATCAGGGCCTTGTTCAAGGGAATTCCTGCCGCCGCATAGGCCGTTGCGTGCGCCGGGTGCGCGTGCACGACCGCCTGAATGTCGGGCCGCAGTTCGTAAATCAACAAATGCATGGCCATCTCGCTGGAGGGCTTTCGCGCCCCGCGAATCTTGTTGCCCTTGATGTCGATGACAATCATGTCGTCGGCCTTGGCAAAGCCCTTGTTGCAGCGCGTGGGCGTGCACATGATCGTGCCGTCAGGCAGCCGGGCGCTGATATTCCCGTCCTGTGCGGCAACAAATTGCTTCTCATAAATGAGATGGCAGAAGCGTTCGATTTCGCGCGCAGTATCCATTGGAGAGTGGGGATTCTACTACACGAGGGAGCGGAGTGGTGTGACGCATACCGGACGAAGCGGTTTAGGCATTCGTGCGGGAGTCCCCTCCTCTTGAGGAGGGGTGGCCGAAGGCCGGGGTGGTCAAGAGTGACGAAACTTGATTCGATTCCTGACCACCCCGGCTCACTTCGTTCGCCACCCCTCCTCAAGAGGAGGGGACTTCCCGCACGAATAGGCCATTGCAATTACAGCCCCTCACCCCTTCGGCAACTCCAACTCCGCATACTTGGCGATCATCTTCTTGAGGCCATGCGACATGAAGCTAATCGTGATTTTCATGTCGTCGCCTTCGCCTTCCGTGCGAAGGATCGTGCCGGTCCCATACTTGGCGTGCTTCACGCGCGTGCCCATAGTCCACTTGCCGCCGGACTTCCCCCCCGGACGTTTGGCCGGAACAGGCGTTCCGGGACGCGCACCTGATGGAAGTACCCTCATCACCGCATCGACGGAGTTGTAAGACGTGCCGGAGTAGGTCGCAGCCGGCCGGCGCCGGCGCTCGGCTATATCTTCCATGAGCTCAGCCGGAACCTCCGCCAGGAAGCGCGACGGTTCCGACATTTGCTGGTCCATATTCCCGAAATACCGCCGGTACTTCGCCGACGTCAGATAGAGCTTCTGTTCCGCGCGAGTCATCCCCACGTAGAACAGGCGGCGCTCCTCCTCGAGGTCGCGTCCCTCATTGAGCGCCCGGCTGTGAGGGAACAAGCCATCTTCCAGTCCCATGATGAAGACCACAGGGAACTCCAACCCTTTCGCCGTGTGCAGGGTCATCAGGGTGATGGGAGCCTTCTCGTCGTACGAATCCTGATCCGTCACCAGCGCGGCATGATCGAGAAAATCTCGCAGAGACTCGCCCCGTTCGTGACTCTCCTGAGCGGCGGTCAGCAATTCCTTAATATTCTCGATGCGACTTTCGGACTCCTCGCTTCCTTCCTCCTGCAGCATTTCCAGGTACTTCGACGAATTGACGATGCGCTCCAGCAACTCCGCATTTGAAAGCTCCTGCGCGGCGCCGACAAAATCCGTGGTGAGTCTGTGGAAGGCCTCCAGGCCACGAAGGGTCCGGCCTGGGAACGTCTGCTCCTTGACGGCAATCTCTATAGCGCCCCACAACGAAGTCTCGCGTTCGACAGCCAGATCCGACAGCGCGTCCGTCGTCGTCTTGCCGATGCCGCGAGGAGGGACGTTGATGATCCGCATCACATTCACGGAATCGTTCGGATTCAACGACACCGTCAGGTAGCTGATCATGTCCTTGATCTCGGCGCGTTCATAGAAACTAAATCCGCCCACGATCTTGTACTTCATGTTGTACCGGCGGAGCTTTTCTTCCAGTATGCGCGAAAGAAAGTTAGTGCGGTAAAGCACGGCGACGTGATCATGCGGTTGCGCTTTCGAGTGCGCCATGATTCGCTCGGCTACAAACATCGCCTCTTCCTCGGCGTCCGCAGCCTCGAGGTATGCGATGCTTTCACCCTGAGGATTCTGGGTCCACAGCGTCTTCCCTTTTCGCATCTCGTTATTGGCCACGACAGCGCTGGCGGCCGCAAGAATCGTCTTTGTAGACCTGTAGTTCTGCTCCAGCCGAATCGTCTTCACGCGCGGGTAATCCTTCTCGAAAGACAGGATGTTCTGGATATCGGCGCCGCGCCAGCTGTAGATCGACTGATCCTCGTCTCCGACGACACAAATATTGTCGTGCGTGCAGGTCAGGTGACGCACGAGCTTGTATTGCTGCCGATTCGTGTCCTGGTATTCGTCTACCATCACGTACGCGAAGCGCGCGCTGTAGCGCTCGGCCACGGGCTTGAATTTGTCGAACAGTTCGACAGCCTTGATGAGCAGATCGTCGAAGTCGAGCGCGTTGGACTTTTTCAGCCGCTTGTCGTATTCCTCGAACACCTTGGACGTGTATTCCCATGACGGTTCCCACGAATCCTCCAGCAGGTTCGCCGGGCTCTTTCCGTGATTCTTGGCATGACTGATGCGTGAGTGGATGGTTTTGGGCGTGACGATCCGTTCTTCCACTTTGAGATCCTTCATCGCGCCTTTGATCACCTGAAGCTGGTCCGCGGAATCGTAGATTGTGAAGTCGCGGTGGTAGTCCAGCGCTTCGATCTCCCGCCGCAGCAGACGCACGCAGAAGGAGTGGAACGTCGAAATCAGCGGATCGCCCAGGCGCGGCCCCTGAAGCAGGTTCCGCACGCGGGTCTTCATCTGATCGGCGGCTTTGTTGGTGAACGTCACAGCAAGGATGGATTCCGGACGCGCGTTAAGGTTCTCGATGAGATTCGCGACGCGGTAGGTGATAACGCGCGTTTTCCCGCTTCCGGCACCCGCCAGAATGAGCACGGGACCTTCGGTTGCCAGCGCGGCTTCCAGCTGTTGAGGATTGAGTAGCTTGCTTAAATCCATAGGAGCCGCAATGCGCGGCTCTCTATTCTACTTTTTCCCTGCGGGCCCTGCCTTGCTTTCATTGTCCTGCGGCACAGAGCTATGCTCCAACTCCCTATCGACGTTCACGAGATTCAACAGGTCGTCCGTGTTATCTGTTTTGGGGGAAGGCGAAGTCCTGATAGGTTGATCTCACTCTGAAGGACCGAATTGCGAGAAGCGCACCACGTGAAGTCAATCGCCTTTTCGAAAGAGGTCCGGTCGCGAGAATAGTGGCCCGGCGAGGAGCCGTCCTGTGCGTGTGCTTTCGGTTGCATTATTAACGCTTGCTTACTGGGGAGCGGTGTCTTCCGCAGTCGCGGCGGCGCGGCAGAATGCCACCCCGTTAGCAGAAGTGCACGGGATGATTATTGACGAGAAGGGGCTTCCGGTTCCGCATGCGGAGATCGAGATTCGCTTCGAAGACGGTTCCATGATCCGAGCTTTGTCCGATGAGTCTGGGACGGTCGTCGTTTCGAACCGGCAGCCAGGAAGTCTCACGGTCACTGTCAGCAAACCCGGGTTCTATCCGCTGCGCGAGGTTAAGGTGGCAGTAAATCCGGGCATCAACGACCTGACCTTCTCTCTGACGCGCGGGGGTGCGCTTCATGAAGAAATGGACGTGACCGCCACGACCACCTCCATACAGCCCGATGTGATTTCGCGAACCGAGAGGTTGACGGCGAGTGAAATCCGCGAAACTCCAGTCAACGCTTCCCACGTTTTAAGGAACGCCATTGCGACGACTCCCTCTGTCATTCAGGACAGTTCCGGCCAGCTGCATGTCGCCGGTGCGCGGCCCGGGGACACCCAATACGTGCTCGATGGCTTTGAGATCGGAGACCCGGTAACGGGAGAATTCGCAGCCCGAATCGACGTCGACAGCGTGGAGTCTGTGTCTGTGGAGACGGGCCACCCGGATGCGCGATACGCCCACGCCGGGGTCGGCGTCGTCAATATTGAAACCCGCAGGGGTGACGATCAGTGGCGTTTTGGCACAACGGACTTCCTTCCCGATTTCGCTCTCCGCAGCGGCGTGCACCTCGGGAACTGGTTTCCCCGCGTTTCGACTTCCGGTCCCTTGATCAAGGGCAGGCTCTGGTTTTCGGATGGACTCAGTTTGCAGCACAGCCTGGCCGTCTTTCCGGACCTCCCGCGAAAAACGAACACCTCTTCCGCGACAGGAGCGGACAACCTGTTCAAGCTCGCCTGGAAAGCCAATAACTCCCACCTGCTGGAGGGAAGTTTTCTGTGGAACGGTTCGAAAAGCACCCGCGTCGGCATGAGCCGGTTCTCACCGGTTTCCACGACAACGACGGATTCCGGCAAGCACTATGTGTTTTCCGCAAAGGACCAGATGTCTGTGGGATCAGTCCTTGTGGAACTCGGTGCGGCATACGACAACGCTGAAGACCGCCGCGTTCCGCAGGGATCGGGTACCTACGTCCTCGTGCCGGGTGGATCCCGTGGAAACTACTTTGATAACCTGAATGACCATAAGAACCGCTGGCAATGGCAGGGAAACGGATTTCTCCCGGCGCGGCGGGCGTTGGGAACGCACGATATCCGGTTTGGCGTGAAGGGCGATTGGGTGGGGTTCGACCGCGAAGTGCATCGAAGCTCCATCAACGTGCTGGGGCCGGAGCAGACTCTGATTAGGCAATCGTCCTTTGTCGGCCCTGACCACTTCGTCGTTTCGAATTCCCAGGGCGGCGCCTATGTTCAGGACTCCTGGCATTTCGCCCGCAGTCTCATCCTGCAGGCGGGATCGCGGTTCGATTGGGACGAAAAAACGGCCGCGCTCGCCCCGATGCCTTCGGTCGCCCTCGATTGGATTCCCTCGCCTTCCGGGATGACAAAGCTGGTCACCGCATTCGGTGTCTCCTCGGAACAACCCCAGTTGGCCTTGTTTGCTCGAGGTCTGGAACAGGAACGGATCGACCTGTTCTTCCAGCCGAATCTCGGGAACGATCCCGCCCGGTTGAGCCGCGTCCGATTCTCCGTACCCGGCGGACAGTTGAAACACCCGGTCTTCCACACGGTGACCGTCGACTGGGAGCAGCAATGGAGCAGCCGCACGCGTTACAGTCTGCACTGGATCCGCCGTGAACAGCACAACGGTCTTGCGTACGAGATTGTCTCTCCCACTTCCGCCGACAAATTCTTCCAGCTGAAGAATTCTCGATCAGATCGATATCAAGCCTTGCAGGGCACGTTGGTGCATACGTTTTCCGGTCGTGCCACCGTTTCGGTCGATTACGTGCGGTCCGCGGCGAGCTCCAGCAAGTTGTTCGACTATTCGATCGCGCAACTGGATGCCGGAGATCAGGCGGCCGGGCGCGTCAGCTGGGACGCTCCCAACAGAATCGTCTCGCACGGTTCGGCCCAGACACATTGGTGGGGGCTTCTGTTGACGTACTTCTTCGACTACCGCACCGGATTTCCCTTCAGTGTTATCAATGCCGACCATGCAATCGTAGGACCGCCTAACCGGTTACGCTTTCCGGCTTATGCGACGCTGAATCTTGCCGCCGAAAAACAGATCAAGGTGTTCGGGCGGGAGTGGGCAGTCCGCATATCCGCTCTCAACGCAACCGGGCGGAATAACCCCAGTTCCGTAGACAACAATGCGGATTCGCCGACTTTCCTGGCACTCGGCGGCGGGCAGAGGCGCAGTATTACAGCCCGTCTTCGACTGGTCGGACGAACGTGATTTACGCTACGCGCTTTTGATCCGGTCTCCTGGCGGTTACCTCAGCTTCGTTTAGGCCTGGTTTCCGCCGCAGGAAGTTGATCGCCCGAAGGAAATGACTACGAATGTAAAAGAGAAGGCCGAAGAGCGCACAGATCATGGCTTGCGAGACAAGCGCACCCGAGCCTGGATCGATGTAGAGAGCAAACAAGTCGATGTTGTGTCTCATATCCACTTGGACATTCGCCGGGAATAGGAGTTTAGTCCTATGTTGTAAATCTTTGTAAAAAGGCGGCTTCTCTTAAACCAGTGGCGGTGAGTTTCGTCTATAGGTGCCATGATCAAGCGGGACATCGTCATCGCTGTTTCGCTTGCAAATCTTATGTTTTCCGATGTTTGGTTCGAGTTCCTCGCACCGGTTCGGGAACTGAACAATACCTTCCGAACGTTGCCGGGCCCCCAGGATTTCGCGGCGGTCATGATCAACGTCGCTCTGCTAAGCGCCGCTTTCCTCGGGGCTACGATGGCCGTGCGCAAGTCAGGCTCCACGGTCCTGAAGGGAATCTTTCGATGGGTCTTTCTGCTTTCACTCCTTCTTCCGATGGACCAGATCAGCACGCGCTATTGGAACAAGCCATTGCAGATGCGAGTTTCGAGACTATGGAACCTGCACATCTTTCTGTTCATCCCTTCCGCAGTTATCCTGCTGTGGCTCCTGTTCTACTTCAATAAGTCCGTCACAAATGCAGCGAAAACCCTGTTAGTAGTGCTTTTCTCCATCGTTCCGTTCACGATCGGGCAGGCAGCATGGGGGATGATCACCCTCGATCAAAAGCAACTGGTTTCCGTGTCAGCGGCGTCGTCCGTCCCTGCGTCTTCACCGCCTCATCGGGTAATCTGGCTGATCTTCGACGGGATGGACGGCGGTGATGCGGTGTTTGGGAATCTGGCGGCGAATCGTCTTCCGAATCTGGATGGGTTTAAGCGTCAGGCCATTTACGCGCCTGACGCTTTTCCGCCCGGCCACGAGACGCGAATCTCAATGCCCAGCTATATTCTGGGCGAGACCGTATCGACTCTTTTGCGCAGCGAACCAAAGCGTCTCCTCATTTTCTTTGAAGGCAAGCGAGGATCCTATTCGTGGACCGATCAACCGACGATCTTCAGCAAGGCGAGAGACAGAGGCGTGGAGACCGGGCTTCTGGGTTGGCATATCCCATATTGCACGGTGATGGGGCAAAGTCTCGATTCATGCTTCACGCAGATCTTCGATACGGCGATTCCTGACGGCGACCCCGGCATTATGGAGAGGGCCTTGAAACAGGCACGGCGCCGTCTCCCGTTCCATCTGGAGCAGGAGCACATCGAGCGGTCCCGTACAGGTTTGCGAAAAGCGATCGAGATCGGCACCGATCCCCGATTTGGGCTGGCGCTGATTCATTGGTCGGTGCCTCACTTCCCGCCCATCTACGACCGGACGACGCATCGTTACACGGTCCTGAAGAGCGCTAACGCTCCGGACGCATACCTGAACAATGTAACTCTCGCCGACGACGTTTTCGGGGAGTTCAAGTCCGCCGTGGATCGTGCGGGGCTTTGGGAAAACTCTACGATTATTCTCACTGCCGACCATCCGGCGGCGCTTCCGCCCCGGCCGAATTTCGCCAGTCTTCCCGTCCCCTTTTTCGTCAAGACGCCGGGACAGCACCAGGGTGAAACTCTAGGGTTCCCGGTGCAGACGATTGCTATCCATGAACTCACGCTGGCTATTCTGGGTGGGGACGTGCAAACGCCTGCTCAAGTCGTCGAATGGCTGACCCGTCACAACCCGAAGGCGAGCCGGCCATGATGCTGGTAATCCTGTGGATTAGCGGCTAATTCCAGACAGCTATTCGACCGTAACGCTCTTCGCAAGGTTGCGGGGCTGATCGATATCGCAGCCGCGGCGGACCGCGATGTAGTACGCCAGCAGCTGCAAAGGAATCGTCTCCAGGATTGGAAGCAGGAATTCGTTCGTCGAAGGAATCGGAATGTAATGGTGCGAACTCTCCTGGAGCTCAGTATCCCCTTCAAGCCCGATCGAGACGATAATGCCATCCCGCGACTTCACTTCCTTGACGTTGTTAAGCACCTTCTCGTAGCGGACCTTGGAATCCTCCGAGTTTTCATCATAAGCCGCGATGAAAACGACCGGCAGGTTCTCGTCGATGAGCGCGTTGGGGCCGTGCTTCATCTCACCCGCGGGATACCCTTCGGCATGGATATAAGAAAGCTCCTTGAGCTTCAACGCGCCTTCGAGCGCGATCGGGTGGTGGACGCCACGCGCAAGAAAGAGAAAGTTGTCCGCGCGAAATAAGGCCCTGGCGATCCTCTCGATATTCTTGGTCGAAGCGAGAATCTCTTCCATCTTGCCTGGGAGTGCTTTCAGGTCCTCGAGCATCCGCCGGATTTCCGGTTCGGGAATCGTGCCATGCAGCTTGCCGAGATGAATCGCGACCAGATACAGGCACACCAATTGCGTGGTGAAAGCCTTCGTCGAGGCCACACCAATTTCCGGACCCGCTCGCGTATAGAGCACCGCGTCGGCAAGGCGTGTTGTCATCGAGCCGACAACGTTGGTCAGCGTGAGAGACTTTGCGCCATATTCCTTGACGAGACGCTGCGCGGCAACAGTGTCGGCGGTCTCGCCTGACTGAGTAATGAAGATGAAGAGGCTGTCGGGCAGAATCACCGGATTGCGATAACGAAACTCGCTGGCAACGTCCACTTCCACCGGCAGCCGTGCCAGCGACTCGATCATGTGTTTGCCGACCAGCGCGGAATGCCAGCTCGTCCCGCAAGCCAGAATTCGAATGTGCTTGAAACTCTTCCACTCCTCTTCGCTGAAACTGGCGTCGGCCAGGTTCACGCTGTTCGTGTCTTGCGACAATCGTCCCAACACGGTGTTCCCTAGCGCCGAGGGTTGCTCGAAGATTTCCTTGAGCATGAAGTGCTTGTATCCGCTCTTCTCGGCCTGGATCGGGTCCCATGCAATCTGCTGGAATTTCGCTTCCTTTGGCTTTCCCGCAGCATCAAACAAGCGAACTCCGCTTCGAGTGACAACGGCCACCTCATGTTCGTCGAGGAAAAGGATCGAGCGCGTATACGGCAGCATCGCCGGAATATCCGACGCGACGAAGCCCGCGTCCTGAATGCTTCCCACGACCAGCGGCGCCCCTTCCCGAACCGCAACCAGCTTTTCCGGATCATCGGCACAGAGAACGGAAAATGCATAGAGACCTTTGAGTTCCTTCAGGGTCTGGATCACCGCCTCTTCGAGATTCCCGTGAAAATACTTTTCGATCAGGTGCGCGATCACTTCGGTATCGGTCTCCGTAGTGAACGTGTGGCCTTCCGCAGTCAGGCTGCGCTTGAGCGAAACGTAGTTTTCGATGATTCCATTGTGGACGACGACAATGCGTCCCTTGCAGTCCCGATGCGGGTGCGCGTTCTCCTCGGTCGGACGACCGTGGGTCGCCCACCGTGTGTGTCCAATACCAAACCGGCCCGTGAGAGGTTCCTTTTCGAGAAGGTCCTCGAGGTTCTTGAGTTTCCCGGAGCTTCGCCGGACTGTCAGCGCGCCGTTCTCAACCACCGCGATTCCCGCCGAATCATACCCCCGATACTCGAGCGATTTCAGGCCAGCCATAATGATAGGAACAGGATCCTTGGGTCCTACATAGCCGAAAATTCCGCACATGGCGCTAAGGATAGCATGGGGCCCGTCGGACCTTCCGTGCCACTTGTAAACGATTTCGCACACAAATTTGGTGTTTACAATGTCAAATGCGAATGACATATTTTGCCGCCGCTATTAGATGCGATTTTTGTAGTAGGTGCGATTTTTGAAAAGACTATCCGCGTTTTCCTTGCTGGTTTTCGTTTTCGGCTGCATTGGTCTCCCCTTAGAGGCTCAAACACTTCGGACCGAGTCCTTCCTGGGACAGGACGTCGTCGCCGGGGAGATTCTTGTGCGTTTCAGGGACCAGACCGGCGTGCAGGTCCAGGCATTGGCTGCCCAGGATAGCGATCTTGCATCGGTTGAAGCCATCGGCCGCGGGGGCACCGTCCGGTTGAAGTCGCGCAATCGCGGCGTAGCAGCGCTGCTTCTGGCCTACAGAAATCGTCTGGATGTTCTCTACGCCGAACCGAACTATGTCTGGCATACGCATGACGTCCCCAACGACGCCTTGTTCGGTCAGCAGTGGACCTTGAGGAATACGGGGCAGGTAATTGAAGGCATCGCGGGCACATCCGGAGCGGACATCAAAACGACGCAGGCCTGGGACATTACGGAAGGCACGCGAAACATCGTCGTCGGAGTCGTCGATACCGGCGTGGACTATAACCATCCCGATCTGGCCGCCAACATCTGGACGGCTCCCACACCATTCACCGTCACTATCGGCGGACAGCTTATTACGTGCGCCGCCGGCACCCATGGGTTCAATGCGATAACGAGAACCTGCGATCCGATGGACGATGAAGGACATGGCACGCATGTCTCCGGGATCATCGCGGGCAGCGGCAACAATGGTGCAGGTATTTCCGGGATAAGCCGCGTGGGCTCGATTATGGGCCTGAAGTTCCTTGATGGGGCGTCTGGAGAAGGGACCAACGCCGACGCGATCGCCGCGATCGATTTTGCCATCCAGGTCAAAGCGCTTTTCCCCACAGCGGCGAACTTACGGGTTCTCAACAACAGCTGGGGCGGTCCTTCCAACAGTCTCGCGTTGCGCGATGAGATCAGCCTGACGCTGCCTGCAGACATGTTGTTCGTTGTTGCCGCCGGTAATGATTCCAAGACAAATGACCTTGTTGCGGACTATCCGGCATCCTACGATTTACCCAACATTGTGTCGGTCGCCGCAACCGACAATCGAGACCACCTGGCCGACTTTTCGAACTGGGGGACAACGACCGTGCATCTGGGCGCGCCGGGCTATAGCATCATGTCCAGCCTCCTGTCGGGCACCTACGGCTTCGAGAGCGGGACATCCATGTCATCGCCGACAGTCTCGGGCGCGGCCGCCCTCGTGCTCGCCGCCTGCTCGCTGACAACATCCCAGCTGCGTGCGGACATCCTGAACAATGTCGACCCGCTGACGACCCTCGCGGGCAAGACGACGAGCGGAGGGCGGCTGAATGTCTATCGCGCGTTGACGGCCTGCGCGGGATCGCCCCAACCGGGCTTCCGGCTGTCGGTGACGCCCGGCACTCAGACGACGGAAGTCAACGGCGCCGTCAGTCTCACCGTAAGAGTGAGCTCTGTGGGTGGATTCACAGGTCCCGTCAGTCTTGCAGCCTCCGGCCCCACAGGAATCACGGCGGCGTTTAACCCTTCTTCGATTTCAGGAGGATCGGGAACATCCACATTGACGCTGACTACAGGTCCCGCCGTGCAGGCAGGAACGTATTTCATCAACGTATCCGGAACGAGCGGCGCACAAACCTCAGTGTCATCCGTTGCTCTCACGGTTGGCGCTCCGATCGTGCCGGGACAGACGATCTCCGGCGCGTTGACCCTATCGGATCAGGTTTCGCCGCAGTCGTCCGCAAGATATGCCGATTTCTATCGGCTCACCCTCGCCTCAGCTACCGCTCTCACGATCGATTTGAAATCCAATGTGTTCGATACCTATCTCTACATTCTGTCTTCATCGGGGGCGACGCTATACGAGAACGACGACGACGGCGGCGAGGGTAACTCTCGAGTGTCGGCAACGCTTGGAGCGGGGACGTACTCCATTCAGGTCACTTCGGTTGAAGACGGTGCTCTTGGCAGATACTTCCTGTCGATCAACACCCCCACGCTGGAGACGATTTCTCCGGCACTGGCAGCGCCAGGCACCAGTTTCGGCGTAACCCTGACGGGAACTCATTTGACCGCCCCCCTCACGATAAACGCTGGCAGCGACATTACCGTAACAAATGTGTCGGTATCCTCTGCGAAGCAGGCAACCGCGACCTTCGCGATCTCCAGCAATGCGTCGCTCGTTCCACGGGAAGTCACGGTTACGACAGCGGAAGGAACAAGCAACGCGGTGACCTTCGCCGTCCCACCGACAATCTCGTTGGGACAGCGCATTTCCGGAACGCTGACCACGGCAGATCAAATCGCACCCGATGCGCCCTATTACTATTCCGATGTCTACCGCCTTGAAGTGACCACGACAACCGCGGTCACGGTCGATTTGCAATCGGCCGAATTTTTCCCCTACGTGGCTGTGCTCACGTCGTCGGGAGATGCGGTTGCCTTGGGCAGCTCACGGGCCACCATCAGCCTTAGTCCGGGCACATACTTCGTGGAGGTAAGTTCCCTCGACCTGCGGGAAGTCGGGAACTACACGGTCTCCGTAAATCTGCCTACATTGAGTTCCATCTCTCCAAGATTCCGTGGCGTCAACACTTTCGTGCCTGTCACGCTCAAGGGAAACAACTTCAGTTCGCCGATGACCGTGGATGCGGGAGCCGACATAACGGTTTCCGGGGTCAGTGTTACGAGCGCGACTTCTGCGACGGCGACATTCTCGATTGGCAATGCCACGCCGGGTACCCGAGCCGTCACAGCGACAACATCGGCGGGAACATCAAACGCTGTCAGCTTCAGGCTGTTTCCGGAGATACCTATCATGACGATCCACCAAACGGGAGCACTCGAAAATACCGACCAGATTTCGACCGAATTGCCGGGGTCTTATGCAGATCTGTATCAGCTGAATTATGGTCCCTTCCCCCCGGGTGCCCCGATACCAACGAGCATTACTCTCACGATCGACCTGCGGTCCTCGGCCTTCGATGCCTATCTGTATGTCATGTCCTCGGCGGGCACAGTGCTGGCGAGCAACGACAACGGCGGCGGAAACGGCAACGCGCGCCTTACCCTAACACTTCCTCAGGGAACCTATTTCATCGAAGTCACTTCTTCGGACCACGGTGTCACCGGCGCTTATACGTTATCGATGAATGGGATTGTCATCACCAACGTCTCTCCAAGGTTCGGCGGATCGGATACTCCGGTCAAGGTGACGTTCACGGGGGCGGGACTCACCAACCCAGTTTCGGTCGATGCAGGACCAGACATCTCGGCCACCAACCTCGCAGGAACGGATACGTCGGCAACCGCAACCTTGACAATCGCGCCGGGCGCCGCGGTGGGCAACCGAAGCATCACGGTAACCACCGTCGGCGGTACAAGTAATCCGCTCACGTTCACGGTAGTCCCGCCGATCCCTTCTATTGCGCCCGGGCAGCGGGTGAACGGGACTCTATCCGCGACGGATCCACCGGCGCCGGGCAATTCGAGCGTCTACGGAGACCTGTATCGGTTCACTCTCGCTGCGCCGACTGCCGTCACCGTGGAGTTGAGTTCAACAGCATTCGACAGCTACCTTCAAATCCTGTCCGCGACGGGAGCAGTGGGATTCGCCGACGATGACAGTGGTGGAAACGGGAACGCGAAGATTCAAACGACGCTCAGCGCCGGAACATATTTCGTGCTGGCAACGAGCTACGTCTCCGGAATCGGGGATTACACTCTGACTCTCGGAGTCGCGCCCACTCTTAATTCCATCACGCCGAATTCCGGTGCCGTTGGGACAACCGTGGGCGTGGCATTAACAGGAACCGGACTCCTTTCTCCGATGACGGTGAGCGCCGGGAATGGAATAACGGTTTCGAACGTCAGTGTCCAGAGCGGCACTTCGGCCATTGCCACACTAACGATAGCCGCCAACGCGACTCCGGGCAGCCGAAGTGTCACTGCGACTACCGCATACGGCACCACAGGGGCAATCAACTTCGACGTCATCGCACCGCAGGCTCTGCCGTTGAATTTTCCAAAACTCATCTCTCCTTCAGACCTTGGGGGCACCGGGTTCGCGATCATGAATCCTAATGCCGCAGAGGCAATTGTGACGTTTACCTTGTACAGCACGACGGGATCGGTGATCGAAGCTGAAAATAGAACCGTCCCTGCGCGAGGACAATTGTCCAAGACCGGCACGGAGATCTTCACAAACGCTACTCAAGGCGGCTGGATTCGCGCGACAAGTTCCGCCATCGGATTGCAGTCGTTCTGGGTGGGGGGTAATTTCACCACATATATGGACGGCGCCTCAGCCGCGCCCACAGCTCGAGAACTCCTGTTCCCCCTCGTGACAACCAAGACCGAGATCGATATCGCCAACGTAGGCACTGGAACAAACACCGTGACGCTCAGGGTCTATGGAGCCTCAGGAACAGAACTGGCAAATGCCGTCACACAGAACATTCCAACCAACGGCATCTACAGCGTCAACGCCTCGAGTCTTTTCCCGTCGGTGGACTTCGGCTCGAATACCACGACGATCCGCGCGACCGGAACGCTCCCCATCTCGGGCACTTCCGTCACAGTCGACTACCCGGTCTCCCCATCGTGGACTGTCGTTAATGGGATCGACTCTTCTCTTTCACTCTTCGAGGTGGACTTCCCTCACGTGCCGACCGGGCCGATGGATGGAAGTCCGGCGTGGCTGTCGATCCTGGGTATCGCGAACATCTCATCGAGCACGCAGAACGTGACCTTCACGTTTACTCCCAATACCGGAAGCCCCGTGCAGGTGACGCGCAGCATTGCCGGAGGAGGCGTCCTTCGCGAATCCGTACATACGTTGTTCGGTTTTCCAATCGGCTACCAGGAAGGCTGGGTCAAGGTCGGCGGAAGCGCGGCTCTTAACGGATTCATTGCCTATGGCTTCACAGAAACGGCCGGAGCGGCCGTCGTTCCGGCGCAAGGAATTCCGCAATCCGTACTGATTTTTTCCCATGTCGCGAACGGGCCGACATGGGGCACCGGACTGGCGCTGCTGAACGCGACGTCCACGGACGCGAACGTTCAGGTCTACGTCATGCGGAAAACCGGAGCGCTTGTCGGCGGCGCGGATAACGTTCCCACAGCGTCGTTCATCCTGCCGGCGCGATCGAAGATTGCCAAGGTGATCAATGAGCTTGTTCCCACGGCACTCAACGACGACGGGTTCGTCTTCGTCCGAACGACGAACAATGTTCCGCTCTACGGTACGGAATTGTTCTTCAGCCGCGACCTGCAAGTGATTGCCAATGTGGCTGCCGGCACTCTCGACCCGAGCATTACCTATACGCCGCCCACGCCCTGAGCCGTGAAGGGCTTCCGGCGGGAAATCCTGATTCGGGTACTTTGTGTCGGCGATTGGTGATTTGAAATCTGCGATTTTCTGAAATCACAAATCAGAAATCATCAATCACCGGTCACAAAGTACCCCTTAAGATTTCTGACCCTTCCGGTGGGGCGCGCGGCCTTCATTCACAATCTGGCGTTCGCGCGCGATGGCAAGTCCTTCGAAAACTAATTCGGGGTCGTGCTACTCGAACCCCGATCTCTTGTAGTCCAGAGATCGGGGTTCGAGTAGCACGGCCCCGAATTCCCCGGCCGGCGATTGGTGATTTGAAATCTGCGATTTTCTGAAATCACAAATCAGAAATCACCAATCACCGATCACAAAGTACCCATTAGGATTTTCCGCCCTTCCGGTGGGGCGCGCGGCCTTCCTTCACAATCTGGCGTTCGCGCGCGATGGCAAGTCCTTCTGCAGGAACATCGTGAGTGATTGTGGAGCCTGCGGCGACAAACGCTCCGCTCTCGACACGAACAGGCGCGATCAGGGTGCTGTTTGTTCCGATGAAAGCGTCATCTCCGATGTGGGTTTCGTTCTTTTTCGTGCCGTCGTAGTTGGCGGTAATGACGCCGGCGCTGATATTGACCTTTTTCCCCACCGTCGCATCGCCCACATAAGCAAGATGCCCGGACTTGGTCCCGCGCCCCAGCCTTGATTTCTTGATTTCGACGAAGTTTCCGACGTGCACTGTGTCTTCAAGCACCGTGTGCATTCGAAGATGCGCGAACGGACCGACGGAAACGTCTTCGCCCATTTCGCTGTCCGCGAGCACGCAACCCTCAAGGACCGTCGATCGCATGCCAATCCGGCAGTTGGTAATGCGCGAGAAGGATCGAATGGTCACTTCGTCCCCAATGACGCTCTGGCCTTCGATCTGCACCGAGGGATAAATCACCGTGTCCGACCCGATCTGGACGTCCACATCGATGAATGTGCTTTCGGGATCGATGATCGTCACGCCTTCCGCCATCAAGGCCTCGCATTTCTGCTGTCGCAGAAAGTGGTCCATTGCAGCGAGTTCCTGTCGCGTGTTGATTCCGAGAATCTCGACGGGATTCGGCGCCTTGTACGCACCCACCTTGAGATTTCGACGGGCAAGGATGCCGATCACGTCTGTCAGGTAGTACTCCGATTGCGAATTCACATTCCGGACGTCCGACAGCGCCTCAAAGAGCGCCGGCGTTTGGAAGACATAGATACTCGAATTGATCTCGGAGATATTCAACACTTCGGGCGACGCATCTCGATGCTCGACAATCGCTTCAATTTCGGCCGCTTCAATTTCGGCCGCTTCGATTTCGGCGTGCCCTTCCATGACGCTGCGGCGCACGATGCGGCCGTATCCAAAGGGCTCTGCGATATCGGCGGTCAGCACAGATGCAGTGAATCCGCCCTCGCGATGAAAGCGCAGGAAATTCTGCAAGGTGGAATGGCTGATGAGCGGGACGTCTCCCGGCAGCACCAGCAAATCGCCCGGGAATCCCGCCAGAGCCTCGCGGGCGCTCATCACCGCGTGACCTGTTCCCTGTTGTTGGGTCTGCTCGACGAATGTGACCCTGGGAAGAAGCGCCTTTACCTTATCGGCCTGGTGTCCCACCACCACGAGCACTTGAGACGAAACCGGCTGCGCTGCTCTCAACACGTGTTCGAGCAGCGTGGCGCCGCCTACCTTGTGCAGCACCTTGGCCTTCCGCGATTTCATCCGGGTGCCCTTGCCGGCAGCTAGAATAAGAACGCGCAGATTTTCCATTTAAAACTCCGCCATGCGAAAAACGGCCCGGGCCAGGCGTTCAGGTTCGTGTCGAATGACGCCGTCTTCGGCAAGCAAACCATATTCCACGCACTCGAACCCCATGGAGTCGAGGCGTTCCCGATCGATCGTCACAAACTCCGCACCTTCCGCCCGGTACTTCGAGAGCAATTCCTCTGACGGTATGGCGTTGTTCACCAGGATTCGAGAAAACAAAGGCTTTCCGCCGCTATGGCAGACAAGGGCCTCGACGTGGTCCGCAACAGACATCCCCGTTGTTTCGCCCGGCTGAGTCATGATGTTCTGGATATAGATCTTGCGGGCCTGCGAACGCTGAATCGCGTCGACAATCTTCGCCACAAGCAAATTCGGAATCAGGCTCGTATAGAGGGAGCCTGGACCAATTGTAATCAAGTCGGCAGCAGCGATGGCATCCAGCGCGCCGGCCATCGGCTGCGCCTCGGCAGGATCTAAGGATATTTTCTGAATCTTCTTTCGGGCATTCACAATGCGGGTCTCTCCTGCCACCGAATCACCGTCCTCAAAATCGGCGCGAAGGATGACGTTGGAGTTCGTGGACGGATAGATCACGCCGTTTATCGCGAGCACTTCCGACGTCAACCGTACGGCTTCGGCGAAATCCCGCGTGACTCCGGCCATGGCGGTGAGGAACAGATTGCCGAAACTGTGATCGTGAAGCTCGCCTTTGCCGTTGAAGCGAAAACGAAAGAGCTGGGACATCAGGTTCTCGTCTTCCGAAAGCGCGATCATACAGTTGCGAATATCGCCCGGCGGCATCGCGCCGAAATCCTCCCGCAAACGTCCGGAGCTTCCGCCGTCATCCGTTACCGTCACGATGCAGGACAGGTCTGCGGGCCCGTTCTTCAGACCACGCAGAAGGGTCGACAGACCGGTGCCGCCGCCGATGGACACAATTCTGGGCCTGAATGAACTCAAGGAATTACTTTACCGGAGGTGCTATCAGATCCTTAAAGGATTGTTCCTCGATTAGAGCTGCAAAGTCCGGGTCCACTGCCGCTTGAAAACGATTTTCGGACCGCTGATCGATGGATTGTTTCAGGTATGCCAATGCCTGATCCTTATTACCCTTTAGTGCGTTCGCTGCAGCAATGGCGTAGAGAATGTGGTCTGCCTTGGGGGAAAGCTTCAGCGCAGATTGAAGATGGGTGATGGCCGAGTCGAGTTCCCCGCCATTCAGAAATGCGACCGCGACGTTGTAGTGATCGTCGGCGGACCGCAGCACGGTACGCGTACGATCCTGCATCTTGTTCTCGCAGGCATGGATGCGAGCCTTGGCGCTGGCCTGTATTTCGGGTTCCTCCGGATAGTCCGCGATCACCTTGTTGAACGCCTTAATGGCCTTGCCATAATCCTCGGCGTACATAAGCTTGATCCCAGACTCCAATGCGGCAACAGCGCCGGCAAACTGTTTGGAGGGGATGCGAACGTTGGTGGAGCGAGCGCCAATCTTGGCAGCGGCCTTCGAGGAGACCGCAGGTTTCTTCCCTTTGGCAACGGCTTTCGCTTTTGCGGGAGAAGGTCTGGACAGCTTCGCAGAGGGCTTCGCTACAGACGTTACCTTTTGTTTTGAGGACTTTACAGACGGCTTTACCGGTTTCTTGACGGATTTCGGCTTAGCCTTCACGGGAGTCTTCGCTTTGGAGGATTTATGTTTCGTTGCCATCGTACGGTCGGCAACTTATAACGTCTACCCCGTGCAAAGTCAAGCTGGCGGCCAGTTTCACCCTAACCGTGGCGCCGCAATAGTTGCACGGCGGGCACCGCGGCATCGGTATCGGAGTTCTCGGGCGCCATGCCGGCTTCCATGGGTTCGTCGGTTTTGATGCGAGTTTGAATGGGGATGTGTTTGGGAGCCTTGATCCCAAAACGTACGCGGTTACGGCCGACTTCCAGAATCGTGATCTCAATCTCATCGGCAACCACGATCTTCTGGTCTTTCTTACGGCTTATGATCAGCATCGTTTTACGCGTAGCCTCCTGCGGTTTACATAAAGAACAGTGGGAGCGTCACAAAAATACAAGAGAGTTAATCCAGTTTTTTGTTACGCAGTCTTCTATTTTTCGAATTTTTCTGGCAAAATTGTCGCGGCCACATGAAGAAGTACTTTATTACAACGACTTCCCTGATCCTACTCCTGTTCTGGCCCACGTTGGCTCAGGAGTTAACCCTCACCCAAGGTTCGGCTTCCGAACGCCTGAAATCCGTCTCCGAAGAACGCTATCTTCAGGAGCTGACGACGCTCGGCCGGAATCCGGATGCCCAGGGCTTCTACATCGAGAGCCTGGACGGTACAACAGTTTTGGCGGATCACCAAAGCAGTGTCGCTTTCAATCCGGCGTCGGTAATCAAGATTGCGACATCGTTTGCCGCACTCGACAAGCTTGGCGCCGAGTATCACTTCGAAACGGCATTTGAGGCCGACGGCGCCATCAACCTGAAGACACGAACACTTGATGGCGATTTGGTGCTGCAATCGATGGGCGATCCGCTTCTCGGGACAGCGGACATCAATCGCATGGTCCAGCAGGTGGTTCGAGCAGGCGTCGGGCGCGTCACCGGAAGCCTGGTTGTCACCGGCCCGTTTACCTACGCGGCTTATCTGACGACAGCCGATGCCGTACAAAGACTGGAGACCCTGCTGAAGATCCAGGGCGTCCGGTTCGGCAAACCAACGAAGAAGGCCGGCGGCAATGGCATTGTGCTGACGAGTCACCTTTCGCCGTCTCTTCGCGACATCGTTAAGGAACAGAACGCGCGCAGCGTCAACCAGACCGCCGAACGATTGGGAGAAGCGATCGGAGGACCGAAAGCCGTTCAGGATTTTCTCGTGCGCGGCGTGGGGATTCCTCAGAGCGACGTTTACGTGGGCCGGACTTCCGGTCTCGACTACAATCGCATCACACCGCGCGGGACCGTGCAGATGCTGCGGCATCTCGTGCTCTGGCTGAACTTCAAGAACATGCTTCCCCAGGATGTCCTTCCCATCGCGGGTATGGATGCCGGCACCCTGCGCGGACGCTTCAGCACGGTGGATTTGCGCGGCTCCATTATCGGGAAGACGGGTACTCTGCCGGCGACAGACGGCGGCGTAAGCGCACTCGCGGGCCTCATGTACACGCACGACCGCGGCGTTCTGCTCTTTGCGATTTTCAACACGCAGGGTAACGTGACGACCTTCCGTAGACTTCAGGACTCCCTGCTCAAAGACATGATCGCTGAATGCGGCGGCGCGGAACTCAGTGCGTCATTGCGTAAATCAAGTAATTAACACCGAACTGGAATGACTGCACGGCGGGATGCAGGACGGACGCCCCGTTGTCGATATCTTCCCAGAACTCGCCGAAGTCGTTGTCGGCGTTCGCGATGAGGATCAGCCTGCCATTTTCGTCTTTCATGCTCCAGAACGCAGGAGTTCCGCTGTCGTAATTGACGTAGGGTGGCGGCATTTCTAGCGAGTCGATGTCATAAAAAGTACGGAAAACCGCGTCCTTCAATTCCATCCGCTCAAGCCTTCGATCCGGGAAAACGCGGAGCATCTGATCATCGAGATTCGCCAGAGCCCGCCCTCGAAAATCATCGAACATCGCGAAACCGCCGCGGTTAAAGTACTCCCGCAGATTCGTTGTTTCCTTCTCCGTTAAGTCCATATAGCCGGGCTCGGAAAAATAGAGAAACGGGTACTTGAAAATCTCAGGACTATCCAGACGTACGATCTGGTAGGCGTCCCTGCTGGTATGCACTCCTGAAACCTCCGCGACCATGCCCAGGAAGAAATCCTCAGAGCGAGGATAATCGTGCTCCCAGGGCACCTGGCCCTCCCGGTTGATTCCGCCTCCGCGGTTCATGTGAAATTCCACACGCGCAAACGTGTATTCGGCGTAGCCTTTTTCAGTCTTGTTGGGAGTGGCGGGGGCAGCAAACACAGTTAGAACGATGAAGACACCGAAGACGACTCGCTTGAACATAAGAGAATTGCAGTATAACTCCGATGCGCGCGGTTGACCGAGCGGTTGCTGGTTTTTTACCCTATCTTCCGAAAGCCCTCGTAGGACGGGTCGCGAACCGCTACATCGCGGGCGAAACGGTCGAAGACGCCATCCGCGTCGCTCGCGACCTGAACAGTAAAGGTTTCCGGGCGACGATGGATATTCTCGGCGAAGACATTCATCGCCTCGATCAGGCCCACAGCGCCGCCGAGAACTATCGCGCCCTGCTGGGCGAGCTTCATCGCCAGAAAATTGATTCCAACGTTTCTGTGAAGCTGACGCAACTCGGACTCAAAGTGGACAAAAAGGAGTGCCTCTCGCTGGCGGATTCCGTTGTCGCGCGAGCGCAGGAACTCGGGAACTTTGTTCGTCTCGATATGGAGGATTCCTCCTGCACGAGCGATACGCTGGAGATCTATTCGGACTTGCGCCGCCGGCACGCCAACGTCGGAGTGGTGATCCAGGCGTATCTCCATCGCACGGCAGATGACGTGGCACGCCTCATCGACAGCAAGCCCAATTTTCGTTTGTGCAAAGGTGTCTATGTGGAGCCGGAGTCCATCGCCTGGCACGACATGCGCCAGATCAATCGAAACTACCTCGAGATCCTCGAGCGTTTGCTCCGCGCCGGCATTTACGTCGGAATCGCCACGCACGATGAGCACATCGTTCAGACGGCACAACGCCTGATTGCGGAGTTGAAGCTGCCGCCCGCGGCGTACGAGTTCCAAATGCTTCTCGGCGTCACGGAGCCGTTGCGCGCGCGGATTCGAACGGCGGGGCATCCGTTGCGCGTTTACATTCCCTTCGGACGCGACTGGTACGCCTATTCGGTCCGGCGGTTGCGCGAGAACCCGCGCCTGGCTGGGTATGTCCTCAAAGCCATGCTCATCTCATCGTCTTGAAGGAAGAGCTGTCCAAATTGCGGGAAGCTTGGAAACGAGTCCTTCTCCCACCGGGAGAAGGTGCCCCGCGCGAAGCGCGAGCCCGATAGGGCGAAGCCTCAAGAAAAGGCGGACGAGGGCTTATTCGCGCGCCCTCACCCGGCCTCCGGCCACCCTCTCCCGGGGGGAGAGGGCCCACTCGACGACAGTCCTCGGCTTTTGTGCAAAGCCCTCCGCTTGAGGAGGGTGGCTGCGAAGCAGCGCCCGGGCGTCAGGGTTTGCCGCCTTTTCTCTGTTAAGCTTTCCCTGCCATGCGCATTGTTCTTCTCGGAACCAGTTCCGCCGTACCGACATTGACCCGCGGATTGTCCGCGACTGCCGTCGTCCGTGAAGGCGACGTGTTTCTCTTCGACTGCGGAGAGGGCACACAACTGCAGCTCATGCGCTCGGGTGTCAAGCGCAGCCGCATCCACAGCATTTTCATCGGGCATATGCATGGCGACCATCTCTACGGCATCGCCGGACTCCTGAGCACCATGCACCTCGATGGGCGCGGAGAACCGTTGAATGTCTTTGGGCCCGAAGGAATTCGCGCTTACCTCAGCGCCTCTTTCCGCAACTCGGACCTCCAGCAGTTCAGTTTCAAACTCAACGTGCAGGAGTTTCCTCGCGGCTACCGCGGCCGCGTCGTCGAAGGCGAAGACTTTTACGTGGATGCTTTGCCGCTCGATCACTCGATTTTCTGTCTCGGATGGCGATTGCAGGAGAAGACAAAGCCGGGAACGTTCAATCTCGGAGAAGCCGAGGCGCTCGGCATTCCGCGCGGCCCGCTTTACGGGAAACTACAGCACGGCGAAAGCATCAGGCTGGCGGACGGCCGGACAATCACGCCGGAAATGGTGCTCGGCCCGGAGCGGCCCGGGAAGTCGGTGGTGTATTGCCTGGATACGCAATTCACGGAGCGTTCGGTGGAACTCGCGGATCACTGTACCGCACTCATCCACGAAACGACGTTTGGTCCAGACGCGGCCGATATGGCGCGTGAACGCAAGCACTCGACGATGGAAGACGCCGCGCGCGTCGCAAAGGAAGCGTCCTGCGACCGGCTCATTGCCACACATTTCAGTTCGCGCTACGACGGCCGTGAACTCAAGAAAATCGCCGACGCCGCGCGCAGCTTGTTTGAAAACATCACTCTGGGTAAGGATCTGCTGGAAATCGAAATCTAGCAGGCCAGCAGATCCCCTCCTCTTGAGGAGGGGTGGCTGGCCGACAGCCAGCAGGCTGACGGCCAGACGGGGTGGTCAGGCGCGGGTAACTTCTCCCTCAAACGTCGACTTATCTGCCTTCTTAATCCTGACGTTTACAATCTCCCCAACCTTCGCCGGCCCCTGCACCGCCACTCGCGCATTTCCCCTCGTCCGCCCAAAGCCTTCCTCCTCGACAAGCACCTCCTGCAAGGTCCCCAGCCATCTTCCACGCCGCTCCACCGTGAGCTGTTCCATGACCTCGAGACACGCCAGATGCCGCTCCTCGATCAGTTCCTCAGGAAACCCCTCAAGCTCCGCCGCAGGCGTTCCCGTCCTGGCCGAGTACTTGAACACGAATCCAAAGTTGAACTCGGCCTCCTCGATCAGCGACAGGGTCTCGCGAAAATCCTCCTCGGTCTCTCCCGGGAAACCGACGATTACATCCGTGCTGATTGTCATCTCAGGCATAGCCCGGCGCAGCTTCTGGACGAGCTCCAGGTAACCTTCGCGCGTGTAGTTTCTCTGCATCTTGCGCAACATTGCGGTCGATCCGGACTGCGCGGGCAGATGCAATCCCTCACACACTGCAGGTACATGTGCCATCGCTTCGATCACGCGATCGGTCATGTAGTAGGGGTGAGGACTCATAAACCGAATTCTCTCGACGCCGTCTACCGCGCCGACAGCTTCGAGCAAATCCGCAAAGTCAGTTCCGCGCGAGCGTTCCCCATCGCGGTGATAGGAATTCACCGTCTGCCCGAGCAGCATGATTTCGCGGGCGCCTTCGCGGACACGATCCTGCACTTCAGCGAGCACCTGATCGATTGGATGATAGCTCTCCCGCCCGCGGACGTACGGAACGATGCAATAGGCGCATGAATAATTACAGCCACGCATGATGGTGACGTACGAAGACACCGGGCCTTCAACAGCGGGAATCCTGTAATCTAGATCGTCTTCGTGTGGCCGCCGCTCGAGCAGTCGGTCGACGATTCCGCCGAAATCCTCAATGGATTTCGCGCCGATCACCAGGTCGATGTACGGGAAGCGGTCTTCGAGGTACTCCTTCGTGCGCTCGGCCGCGCATCCGGTCACGACAATCTTCCGGCCGGGCATGCGCGCCTTCCATTTCTTGAGCCGCCCGACTTCCGAGAACGCGCGATCCTCGGCATGCTGACGCACCGTGCAGGTGTTGACGATGAGAACAGAGGCTTCATCCTGATCTTCGGTCCGGGCGATGCCGCGGGCCTGAAGATGGCGTCCCATCTCGTTGGAGTCCGCGACATTCATTTGGCACCCATAGGTGCGCACGTAATACTTCATAAACGAGCCATTATACTTGGGGCATGGATGAGCTCCCGATCGAGGATTCGATCGACCTGCACACGTTTCAGCCGCGTGAGGTTGAGATTGTCGTCGAAGAGTATCTGTTTCAGGCCATAGCGAAGGGTTTCCGCGAGGTCCGGATCATCCACGGCCGCGGCATCGGCGTGCAACGCGAGATCGTTCGTTCCATTCTTTCGAAGCACCCGAACGTCGCATCCTTCCATGACGCCCCCGACCGCGGCTCCACAATTGTTTTTCTGAAATAGGTCCCAGAATTCGGGTCTCCCCGTCCCCTCCTCTTGAGGAGGGGTGGCTGCGACCAACGGGAGCAGACGGGGTGGTCAGGGTTTTCCCATTTCCCATTTCCCCGTTTCGCCCGGGTTTGCCGTCCTCCTACTTCTTATGCTTCTCCACATATTGCTTCGCAAACTCCTCAAGCTGCGCCGACCTCAACCCGATCTTAGTCGCTTCCACTTTCGCCGCATCGAATGTCAGCCCGTCCCGCAGCACACGCCGAATCATAAAGAACGCACCGACCCGATTCGCCGATCCGCAATGAATGAACACCGGCCGGTTTTTCGCATCATCGGTCACTTTGAGGAACTCATCCGCCTGCTCGTCTTTTGGCCCGGTCTGATTCGAGACGGGGATATGGAAATACTTCATCCCCAGTTTCTTCACTTCGGCCTCTTCCGCCGGCGCATCGAATCCTGCCTCACCGACAGTACGCAGATTGACAACCGCCGTAATCCCCTGCGCCTTCAGATCCGCCAACTGCGCGAGTGTCGGCTGCCCGCCACTGCAGAATTCCGTGTTGATCTTAAGGAAATTCTGAATCCCCGCCGGCTGTTGCGCTATCACCGCAATTGCCGCCACAAAAACCAGCGCCCCTGCCAAAATCATTCTCTTCATGCCTGCCTCCTGGATCTGAAAGACTCTAGGTCATCCGGCCCCCGCCGTCAAACTGCTCAGCTCTGTTGATCTATTTTCCGCGCTTTGCTACGCTCGTTCGGCACGTTGGCGCCATTGCCCGCGTGCGTATTGCTCCTCAGTAGCTCAATGGCAGAGCATCCGGCTGTTAACCGGAGGGTTGTAGGTTCGAGCCCTACCTGAGGAGCCTTTCATTTCAGTTAGTTAACGGCCACCAAATCTGCCTGTGTGTTTAGGTCAAAGGGATTGTCAAAGGACCCTGAAGGATTTTCGGCCTTTTTCTGGGCCTGCTCTGCCTGCTTCTTCTCGTACTGCTTCATCGCTTCTGAAAGCGCTTTGACCGCATTTCGAAGGGACTCCTGACCAATGTGGCCGTATCTCGTGGCCATGCGAATCGTGGTTGCCGAACTCCAGCCCATCAAGTCCGCAACAACGGGAAACGGGACTCCCCCTTCCAGCATCCGCGTGCAACCGGTGTGGCGCAGATCGTGAAACCTGCAACCGACGCCTGAATCTTTACGGGCTTTCTCCCAGGCTTCTTTCCAAGACCCGATAGGCTTTGTCGGATCGGTGTCGTAGACGCACGGAAGGAAATCGTCTCCAGCGGCTCCATACCGTTCGAAGGGAAAAACATGCTCGGCTGGTTTTCGGTCGGGGAACTGTGCGGCCCAAGAGATCAGGCATGTAGCCAACGGATCGTTGATTGGGATAAAGCGCCCCGTACCGGCATCTGTCTTGCTCTTTCCGACGGTCACAGTTTGGGACAGAAAATCTAACTGACTCCAGCGCAGCAACCGGATTTCAGAAAGGCGCATACAGGTATTCAGGGCGATCGTCACGGCAACGGGCAGGGACCGCGAACGGCTGGCAGCACAAGCTTTCAGCAGTGCCTCTTCTTCGGCAGGCGAGATCGCCCGGCCCACGTCGTTTAGAACAGCAAGCATTTTCACATCCGGCTGAATCGTCGCCCAGACGCGGTAGCGGCGAAGGATGGCCCGCAGCGTTCCGATTTCCAGATTGATGGTCTTGGGCGACGCGCCCTTGCTCCCATCGGGTTTCTTCGCGAGCCGCTGCTTTTGATACGCGCCGATAACGAATGCCCGGCGGCGAGCGCTGCTCAAAGCTTGCTCCAACCCTTCTCCGGTGCCATCCCGTTGTACTTGTACCAGAATGCCCGGAGAACTTGGCGGCAGGCATTAACGGAACTACCGATCCAATAGAGCAGCCCGATAATGACCAGCAGCGCACGTAATTCATACGATGAATTGACAATACCGTACATGCGTACGGTATCATTGCGAGTAGAAGGCTTTGATGCAACAATAGCAAGCCATTGTCGGTCTAAAGCCGTCGTGGGTAATTCCATGCCAAAACCTATATCTCTCAAAGGAAAAACGTTCACGCCGCGTTTCGAGCCGCGCCGATTCAAGGAATTGATGCTTTTTATAGCCGATCGTTCCCAAGGAGATCCCGATTTCGGCGCGACGAAACTCAATAAGATTCTGTTTTTCAGCGATTTTTTTGCGTATGGAATGTTCGGCAAGTCAATCACGGGAGCCACTTATCAGCGCCTGGAAAAAGGCCCTGCCCCAAAGCAACTATTGCCATGCCGAAATGAATTAATTGAGTCCAAGCGCGCTGAGCTGATAGAGCGCCAACGCTTTAATAGGAGCCAAAAGCGGCTAATAGCCAAGGATGACGCAAACATTTCCATTTTCACTCCAGAGGAAATTGCTTTAGTTGAGCAAGTTATCGAAAGAATGCTGGATGGCAAGACCGCTACGCAGACTAGCGATCTGTCTCATCAAATCTGCTTAGGATGGAAGGTCGCTGGAGACAGGCAGGAGATTCCATATGAAGCAGTTTTTTTATCAACCGAACCGATGACGCCTTCTGACGTAAGGGTTGGCCTAGCAGTAGCCAAGCGGCATGGCAAGCTCAGAGCAAGCTAGGACAGTCCGCTACGACGCTACATTTGACCGCCAACTTAAAGAACTCCTGAAGAGATCGGATACCTGGAGACTGAACGATGTTCTACGCGGCGTTGAATGGGCGATTGCCACTAATCCGCGTGCACATCCTAGAGTGGATACCACTGATATTCGAATAGTCAAAACCGACCACTACGACGGCGCGCCGCCGATGCGTATTTATTTCTCGATTGATGCGGACGATCATCATTGCTCAGTTTTTGAAATCCATGAAGCTGAGCATTACGAAGAAGAGGATGAGACCTAGATCTCAGAATTTATTGCTTCTCTTTCGATTTGCGCATTCCGACGCCGTCCGGCAATCCGGTAGGGATGATTTCCGGCTTCTTCGTCGCGTACGTGATTGCGACTGAAATTAAAAAGCGGCGTAGGCCTTCAAACTAGAATAACCGGCTCCATCTCCACAACCAGCTGTGGCTCCCTTTTCTGAGCCCACTCGCGAATGATTGCTTGATTCTCCGGCGTCATGTCCTTTCCGAGGAAGATCCGCGTGAGGAGTGTGGGATCAAAGGCAACATGGCCCACCGGACTGCGTCGACCGACCGTTCGCAGTTCTTCTTCCTCTTGCCACTTAGGGCGCTTATAGAAAAAGAATCCGAACAGTGATGTGCCGGATTCGACCGTCGCGTCGATTTCCATGTACGACTGATACCGAACTTCTTTGATTTCGGAGAATGGCCAAAGGGTACGGAATTCCAAGCAATAGCCTTCATGGTTCGCCGCATACTTTTCCCAGAGATGGTGATTGTTCGCACGCTTCGTAAGTGAGTAGATTCGTGAAGTCTCGAACTGCTTTGCAAGGCCCTCTTCCATCATGCGTGCAACTTGATCTTCGGTCATGCGTGGAAGGTTGTATGAAAGCTCGGCCCAGGCTTTGGCGCGATCCTTGTCGGTCGCAGCAACATCGTCCTTCATGCGGCGCCTGTAGAGCATCTCGATTGATTTGTCGATTGGCACGCGCGCTATGCGCGGACGGGCTTCTCGGGGATCGTTCAGCTCGCCTGGAGTCGGGATATAGATTGTGTGGCCCAGAACGATTTGTTCAAGCCAGCTGGGATTTCTTACCCAGCCATTTTGTAGGCGAAGCGGCCTTTCCAGGAGCGTGGCTCTTTGCAGTGATAGTTCCTGACAGGTCCAGACATCAATCAAGCATCTGACACCCGGCGGACTGCTCGGGTCCGGCCCCTCCTTCGAACGGGCCTCGGGTACAGCGCCCCGTCAACCGCGACACGAAAGGGTTGGGCGTCCTACTTCTTCTCCCGCTTCCGATAATCATCCACCATCTTCTGCGTCACATCCTTGTCGTAGCAGATCGGAGAAGCCCCGCCGGGTTTGCTGTAGGCACTACGAGCACCGCAATTCTTGCCAGCCTTGTCGGTGCTGTACGGACAAGGACAGCTGCCCCTGTAGCTGGCGATGGAATCTTTGATGATCTGCTGTTTGATCTGGGCGTCAGTGGCCTTGGATTGGCCAAGGACGGTTCCGATTGCAAGGACGAGAATAGCCAAGCGACTTGAGCGTTTCACGTTAAATACGGTCATATAGGCAACGTAGGGTATAGTCTCTCGACCAAACAACGCGAGTACCTTTTTGCTGCAATCCTGATGGAGTGTCATTCCTCGTCTGTCGCTACCGTCAAGTCTGAAGGGAAACCGGAATAAACAACGCTTTAACGACGACCTTCATGCAGGAGCTGAAAATGAGAATTGGAATTCGCAGCCTGGCTGGGTTACTTGTACTTCTCATGGTTACCGAATCGATCTCGTTGGCCATTGATTCAAAGAATGTTGCCTATTTTGGCGGAACGGTTGGAGGGTTCGATGGAGCCAAGGACCCAATCGAAGGCGTACTAGATACCACGAAGACCGATCAGCTGGTCTTCACATCAATCGACAAGAAGTTTCGCGGAAAGACCTTCTCGATTACGTACAACAAGGTTATCGATCTCGAATACGGTCAGAAAGCTGGGCGCAGAGTCGGTACCGCTGTAGCAACGACGGTGCTGCTTGGACCCATTGGCTTGCTTTCTCTCTTATCGAAGAAGCGCAAACACTACCTGACGATCGGATTCAAAGACGGCTCAGAGACGGACCAAGTGGCCGTAATCGAACTCGGCAAGGACATCGTACGAACGACTCTGGCCATCGTCGAGACTCGATCTGGAAAGAAGATTGAGTATCAGGACGAAGAGGCGAGGAAGTCCTCAAAGTAGATGTGCTCCAGGCCGACGCCTCGGTTGTGTTCCGGATTCGCAGGCTTCCGCGCGGCGTATTTCCCCTGCGGGGGAATTGTGAAGTCGAAGACAAGTGCCAGATAGGTACACTCGTTGGCACACATGAAATACTTTGCCTTGATCTTATTTGCGCAAGTCACTATCCACACTGCGGTGGAACCGCGCATATTACGCAACGAAGCATCTGAAACAGCTCGTGACTATCGACTCGAAAAATTGCTGCCCAGCCTCATAGCCCCACATGGCCCATTCGATATTCGGATCGAGCGCTATGAATATAACCGTGTCGACCTCAACAACGACCGAACGCCGGAGCTGATCGTAAGGGCATTCGGACAGGAAATCTGTGGTTCCGCTGGGTGTCCGACGTTCATTTTGCGGAGGACCTCATCGGGTTACGCGGTGGTTATGGACTTGGAGTTGAACACGGCTCCCATTCTTGTAAGCAAGAGCCGTACGAACGGATGGAACGACTTAGTCATCTTCTATAGGGGCTATGGAACTCCCGGACAGTACGCCGTGCTGGAGTTCAACGGTACGAGTTACGTTGCGCGTGCCGACAACTCGGCCCAGGCAATGCCCGACGCGGTCGCCTATTTGGCGGGGAATAAGCCAAACGGAGGCGTCCGAGTGCGGCAGTAGAACTGGCCAACACCACAATGGATCGTGTTGCAGTGCCACCACCCCAAGAGTAGACAATGTCCGTGCATATCCACGTCGATGCTTACTCCGGCTCAAAGCCAATGAACGTCCGAGGCGTTCTGGCTGGCCCCCAACATCGACAACTTCACAGGCATCTACGAAATCGAGACCGTCGAGGATCGCTGGTACGATCCAAACGCGGAATACTTCAACGTCAGAACCACGGACGGCGGCAAGCGGTTCATCCTGCGCTACAACGAAGGCGATGACGAATGGTCCTTGCAGAGCGGTTTCGACGGCGACGAACTGCTTCTGAGACCGAACACGGAGGTAGTGACCGTGGGGCCAGAGGTCATCGCGCAGGCGCTTTCACAGATCGCCGGATGTCAGCGGTGCCGTGGCGATGATGCGCAGCTGTTATTCGACTCGATCCTGGCGGACGTGCTCGGCGTGCGCGGAGCGGTTGAGTTTGTAACGTCCGATGGTGCTCGCTGTCCGATTGCAGAGCGGAGTTGTCGGAGCAATCGCCTGTGGGGCCTTCTACGACGAAAGACTGCTGCTTTTCATAAACAAAAGCCCCAGCAAACCGACCGCCAATAAGGTAACCGTCGGGGACTCGGAAACAGGCTGAGCGGGACCAACAATTTGGCCA
>Ga0134121_10000788_pt1 | contig 32939 bp, 27 predicted proteins | sample KB301_FD_96463 | JGI IMG/M metagenome (GOLD analysis project Ga0134121, IMG submission 96463) | Terrestrial soil microbial communities without Nitrogen fertilizer from Kellogg Biological Station, Michigan, USA - KB3-0-1 | ecosystem: Environmental > Terrestrial > Soil > Unclassified ...
CCCGTTGCACCCGTACTCCCGTTGGCGCCCGTTGCACCCGTACTCCCGTTGGCGCCCGTTGCACCCGTACTCCCGTTGGCGCCTGTTGCACCCGTACTCCCGTTGGCGCCTGTTGCACCCGTACTCCCGTTGACGCCCGTTGCACCCGTACTCCCGTTGATACCTGCGATACCGGCGGGCCCTGTCGCACCCGCAGGACCCGTCGCTCCAAGCGGGCCCGGCGGCCCTGGAGGGCCCGGCGGTCCTGGGGCCCCGTCCTGCCCCGGAGGCCCTGTCGGGCCCAGTAGTCCGGACGCAGCGGAGACCTCGAGCGACACGACTACGGAGCCCTGAATATTCAGAGGCACCTGTGCCTTTACTGCATAGATTCCGACCTGACCGGCCACCAGCTGCGCGGAAATCGGCGAAACCGCCTGGCCACTGATTCTCACGACCGGGCTGACAACAGCGGAGAACGGAGAACCCGGCGGAGCAGGGACACCCTCGAGGATGGCTGGAGTGACTGAGCCGAGCCCCGTTGCCTTGACGGTGATGAGATCCCCAGGCTGCGGAGGATTGTTCGGTCCCTCGATCGAGAGGACTCCCGGATCCTGCGCCAGCAACTCGACACGCACCGGAAGACTGCTGCCATTCTCGTTCTCGACAACAACGTCAACCGACGCACCGGAAACTGCGTAGGGCACCTGCAGGTCAATTCGAGTCGGCGAAACCGAAAGAAGGGGAGCGTACTGGGTGCCGAACCGAACACGCGTTTGAGTGCCCGGCAATTGGGTCGAATACGGAGGAGCGCTCGCCGCCACACTCCCTGAAGCCAGGTTCGTGCCCACAAGCGAAACCAGGGAACCGGGTGCCGCTGAAGGGGAGAGTGAACTCCGGAAGGTGGCGAAGTTCAAAACGCCATACGGAGTAAACGAAGGCAGGGTGGCCGGAGTCTGCGCTCCAACAATCACCGAAACAAGAGCCGCCACGACGAAAAGCAAAACTCGAACCTGTCCTGTTTTCAGAGTGCTCATTCAAATCACTGCAAAGTTATCGGATAAGGAGTCCCTGTGTTGGTTAAGAACTCAAAAGTCCCGTTCGTCGCGCCCGGCATCCAACCACTGAACAAAATAAACTGAGTCGTGTATCCACCGCCGTCTGCAAAAATCGGAAAGACAAAATCGGAATATCGCAGCGCCGCATCGAAGTAGCTGTCGTTCTCGCTCACGGGAGGAGACGTGGTCACCAGAAACTCCTGACGCTCGTTGTAACGCATGCGCAGTCCCATCACGGTAACAGGATTGGAGGTCGACATCCTGAGCACACCCTGAAACGACGACGGCAAAGACTCGAACCCTGGAATCTGGTTGAGAAATCTCGCGACCTGGCCTCCCGGCGGAATACTGAGAGTCCCATGAAATCCGTTGGAGATTCCATTCAGACCGGTGATGTCCATCGAAACGTCCGTGGTCGCGAAAGAATCGGCATTCGAAATTGCGATCGCAGTTCCGAGAGATCCCGCCTGCCCCGCATCGAACAGTCCCGAACCTTCAACGAAAATCCTCGACGCACTACTCGACCGCGCCGGTGGAACGCCGGTCTCCGCGACGGTCACGCCATTCTGCTGCAGCGAGAAGAGAACAAAGCTTACCGGGCTCTCCGATTGCGGCCTCGAAGGACTGAGACGGACCGAACCCGTAAGCAAGGATCCCGTGGCAGCCGTTTTCAAGCGAAAGGAACTGCGGCGCGCGACACGATAGGCGAAGCTCGATCCGGTTCCGGCGTCGGCCCCCACAATCGCGGGGGATCCGGCAGTGTCGATGAAAGAGATCGTGCCGTCGAGGTCGGTGTCGGTCGGATTTACCAGAATCACTTCCGACGACCAACCGGACCCGCTGGCAAAGTGGGGAATCGTGTTCCCGCTGAACAGACCGCGTTCTCCGACTGGAGTCACTGGCAGGGTCGTCATCATGAATTCGCCGCGACTATTGACGAAGCCGCGCAACGCTACCGCTCCGATCGTCAGATAGGGATCGTTCCTCAACGTGAAGAAGGTAAATGTGCCGCGGAACGCAGCTCCGCCATTGAATGGCGCCTGGCTTAGAAATTTCGAGATCTGTCCCTTCGGGGGAATCGTCAGAACATCGGCGGACCGCTGCATCCCCGACTCGTCCGTGAAATAAAAAGCCACGTCGACCGGCGCGTTGCTCGAATTCACAATTGCGATACCGGTGTCTACGCCGTTTCCGACTTCCGCATAAATCCGCCCGGCATTGATGAGATTCGCAGCGGGAACGGACACTTCGCTGACCAGCGCTGCATTCTCCCGAAGCCCAAACAGAGCAAGGCCCTCAGGAATAGCGCCATTGAATCGAAGCCCCACAGAGCCCACGCTCAGGGTTTGCGCCGTACCCGGTGATGACCGGGATACACCGCCGCGATCGGCAAATGCGAATGTCGACGTGCTGGATTGCGCCGCAAGAGGCGTCGCGACTAAAAGCAGGACGGCGACTCGGCTCAGCAGACAAGATCTAATCCGGAAAAAGAAATTCATGCTTATAGACTTCATCAATGAATCGTAGGATTTTGCCTGAATACATTCTGCTTTGCAAAGGTAAAGAAGCGAAGAGGCCAATGGGGTTCGCCGAAGCCAGGATAGCTTGACACAATCTTTACAAAGGCGGCATCGCGGGAGGACAGTAACGCTGCAACCTTGCGGTACGCAACAGTGCGATCAGCTGGAACAGCAATGACATTTCGAGACTGGTTCTCGCCACCGCGGCACGTACTTGCCATTTTCCTGGGCGTAGCCCTTGTGTCTGCCGGTGCGCTCATCATTCTCGTGCGCCTTCTGCTCGATCAGGAAAGAGCGGTGGAAACTCAGCGCAAGCAGGAACGCCTTGAGCAGGCGGTCGAGCGCGGAGCATCGGCGATGCAGGATGCGGTCTCGGATCTGCGTCAGCGTTTCGAACGGGGCGACGCGGATCTTCCCGAAGGCGTCGTGGTGATCAGTGTCGCTGCCGGAGTAATCGTCGTCCGGCCGGAAGTAAAACTGCAGTACTACCCGGAAGCGCCAGCGGCCGCTTCGACAGTGAGTCCGCGCCTGGCTGCAGCCGAGCGTTTGGCGTTCGCCGGTCCGGACAAGGCGCGCGCGATCGCGCTATTCGAGACTCTCGCAAATGATCCGGCAGAGGAAGTCCGGGCTGCCGCCCTCAATGGTCTCGCGCAAATCCATCGAAAAACTCGAAACTTCGACGCGGCGTTGCGCGATTACGACCGCATCGCGCAACTGACAAATGCACGCGTAGACGGGCTTCCATCCGATCTGCTTGCGCGGGTCGGCAAGGCGGGTGTTTTCGAAGAAACGCAGCAGGAAGCGAACCTTCGCCATGAGGCCTCCGCACTTTACGAAGATCTGCGGCGTGGGAAATGGCGCCTGGTCCGATCCGAATTCGAGTTCTATTCGGAGCTTGCCCGAAGCTGGATTGGCGCAGGCGCCCCGGCTCTGACAACCGCGGATGATGTTGCCCGGGCAGAAGGCCTGGCGTCGTTGTGGCGGGAAAAACCCTGGCAGAAACCAGGCGCAGGCGAACATTCCGCTTTGCGGTTGATGACTGCAGGCGGCGTCCCGGTTCTTTCCATGTGGAGCGCGACTCCGAATGGATTTCGGGCCGCGGTAGCCGGTCCCGACTTTTTGGAATCCCTCTGCCGGAAGGTGATTCCCGATTCTTGGCTTCGGTGCGCTCTGACGGATATGGACGGGCGCACGATCGTGGGCGAAGCGCCTCGGGCACGCTTGAGCGCAAGCTTGATGCCGGCGATTACAGGATTGCCCTGGGGGCTGCAGATGTCCATCTCTCCCGATGCACTTTTGCACGACTCCTCTTCGCAGCGCGGATTGCTCCTTTGGGTTGCCGTGGTCCTCGCTGCGGTGTGGGGGATCGGCGCGTGGTTCATCCTGCGGGCAATCGCGCGCGAGTTGCGCGTGTCGAGATTGCAGTCGGAATTCGTTGCGGCGGTTTCGCACGAGTTTCGCAGTCCTTTATCCTCTCTCGGCCAGATTTCGGAAATGCTCGCGACGGACCGCCTGGAATCCGATGATCTCCGCAGAAAGGCCTATGCGGTACTTAATCGTGAGTGCGAGCGGCTTCGGGATCTCGTGGAAAGCCTGCTGGACTTCGGGCGCCTCGAAGCCGGCCGCGCTTTGTATCATTTTGAGCCGCTTGAAGTCGGGGAGTTCCTCGAAACACTGATCGCGGAGTTTCACGAACGGGTTTTACCGGCCGGCTACCGTATTGAATGGAGCCGCCCGAAAAGGGAGCTTCTGGTACGGGCGGACCGCGCCGCGCTTTCCAGGGCTGTCACCAATCTACTCGACAACGCGGTCAAGTACTCCCCCGAGTGCCGCTCGGTGTGGGTCGAGGTCGAACGAAAGGACGGCCGCGTGGAAATCGGCGTCCGCGATCGCGGCTTGGGGATTCCCGTTCGAGAGCAGCTCGAAATTTTCGAACGGTTTGTGCGCGGAACCAACATCCGTGGCCGGCAGATCAAGGGAACGGGAATCGGACTGGCAATGGTCAACCACATCATCAGGGCGCACGGTGGTGAGGTCCAACTTTCGAGCGAGCCTGGACAGGGCAGCCGATTCACCGTCGTCCTGCCGGAGTCATGATGCGCATTCTCATCGTTGAAGACGAGCCCGGCATTGCCTTTGCCCTTGAAGCGGATATGAAGACCGAGGGTTATAGTCCGCGTGTCGCAGTCACGGGCGACGAGGCAATAAGCCTGGCCCGGGCCGAAGTGTTCGACCTGATCCTGCTGGATGTCATGCTGCCCGGCAAGGACGGCTTCGAGGTTTGCCGCACGCTGCGGCGCGAAGGATTACGCATGCCGATTATCCTGCTGACCGCCAAAGCGCAGGAGGCCGAGAAAGTCATGGGGCTTGAACTTGGCGCCGACGACTACATCACCAAGCCATTCAGCCCGCGCGAGCTGCGCGCCCGCATCAAGGCAGTGCTGCGCCGGACATCGGTTCCGGACAGCGAAATCTTTCGGTTTGGCGACGCTGAAGTCGATTTCGGTCGCTGCGAAGTTCGCCGCGACGGCAAGGCCATCGATCTGAGCGCCCTGGAATTCAAGCTGCTGACCGTGTTCGTCCGCAATTGCGGCCGCGTGCTGACCCGGAACCGCCTGTTGGATGCGGCCTGGGGTTCCGGCGTGTCGCTCAACGATCGCGTGGTCGATAACCATATCGTCAGCCTGCGCCGTAAACTGGAACCCGAACCGGCAAGCCCCCGGCATTTCCTGAACATTCGCGGTCTGGGATACCGCTTCGATGCCTAAATCGTACGCGATCCTGACACACGGACGGATGGTTGCCGGACACAGCAGCTCTAGTGTGGCGTGCAGGAGGAAAAAGATATGAAACTTCAATGGAAGCTGTTTGCGATCGTGGTCTTATTTGGCAGCGTTACAGCTACACTCTTGCCGCAATCTCTGCGGCCCGATCCCGCGGGCATAGCCCTGGAGCGCGCCCGAAAAATGGAAGTCATCGACGGGAATCCTGAAGGGGCAATCAAACTCTACCAGGAAGTTGTCGCTCGATATGGAACCCAGCGCGCCGTGCTCGCGGACGCGCTCGTGGGCATGGCGAGGTCCTATCAGAAAATCGGCGACCCTGAAGCGCGCAAACTGTATGCGCGGGTGCTTCAGGATTATCCCGACCAACGAAACGCCGCCGCTCTCGCAGCGGCGCGGCTGGCATCTCTGGGCACGACCACTGCGAATGACGTCTCGCCGCAGTCTGTTTTGAAACCCAAATCGACCGGGCCATTTTCAATTCCGGTGAATCTGGAAGCACGCGCAGCCTATGACATGCTCGCGGACCGAGCGGGCGTCAACGCGGTGTTCTATCCTGGTTTCGTGCCTGAAACGCCGGTCACTCTTCGCGTGGCGAACCTCGATATCTTCGCGGCGCTCGACGCGGTATCGGCTCAAACGGGAAACTTCTGGTTTGCGTGGGACGCTAAAACTATTGTGATTGGAACCGATACGGCTCAGACCCGCCGCGACATCGACCCCAAAGTCGTCAAGACGATCTATGTGGATAAGGCGACGTCCGCCGAAACCTTCAGAGCAGTAATGAACAACCTTCGCGTGAAGCTTCAGCTCCGCAATGTTTACGGCAGCGACACCGCGAACGCGCTTGTTATCCAGGACACGCCATCTAACATGTCCCGGGCCGAGGCCCTTATTGCGGAATTGACGGGAATGCCCCTCCCACTTCCGTCCTCAGGAACGCTTCGGGTGACCGAGAATCCGACAGTTCCGCTTCTTGTGCCCGAGAATGGAATCGTTCGCAAAGTGGCATCTCCGGGAAAGGCGAGTCTTGAGAACACGCTCAAGGGCGGCGTCTCCGTGGACGCGAATGAGCCGGCTCGCGCAGTGTATGAGCGGATCGCGCTTCAGGCGGGCCTGAACGTCATCTTTGATTCGCCGATGCGCGACACGCTTTCGCGCTTCCGGCTGCAGAATGCCGAACTGATCGATGCTCTCGATCTCCTGGCGCTTCAAACAGCCACCATGTGGCAGCCGCTGAACGACTCGACGATCTGGGTGGGACAGGCTACGCCACAAAACCGCCGAGACTTCGAAGCGGTATCGGTGAAAGTGCTCTATCTTTCCAGCAAGGCGACAACCGCGGACTTGAATGCAATTCTGAATGTCTTGCGCACCGCCATTCAACTTCGGGGTATCTTTCAGAATGAAAAGAGCAAAGCCATCCTTATTCGCGACACTCCGAACAACATCTACGTCGCAGAGAAAGTGATCGCGGACCTGGACAAGGGTGGCGACCGGCCAGTGCCAGTCGCCATCAAGACTACGACCAGCAGCTTACAATCCGAAGGTGGCTGGAGGTTGGGAAGCGCTGCGGCGGCGAGGTCTTCGCTCGAACTGACGCTAAAAAACCGGACCACGATCCGATTGAATGAAACGCCCCGCGCTTCTTTCGAAGCTGTGGGAAAGCTGGCGGGTCTGAGAGTGGTCTTCGATTCCCGTTTTCCTGCAACCGGGCCCCAGACTCCATTCAATGTATACGGGATCGATGTCCTCGATGCGCTCGATCTGCTGTCCTTCCAAACCCACAGTTTCTGGCAGGTTGTGGATCCCAAAACGATCCGCGTGATCCCCGATACACAGGCGACCCGAAAAGAACTGATCCCGGTTATCGTCAAGTCCTTCGTTCCGGCAGACAACGGCGCTGAAAGCGTCAACGGCATCGCGAATTGTCTGCGCACCGTGTTGGCCATGCGCGACGTCAGCGTCGTCAGGATCGATGAGAAATACCAAATCACCATTACCGACAACGCCGACAACCTTGCCGTAGCAGAGCAGGTCATCGCCGCGCTCGGAGGGCATCGAGACTAAAGTACGCCGAGAAACCGAGTGCGACGCGGGATCCACGACACAGCGGGCCGGCCTAATCCAGCCCGCTGTGAATCGGAAGAGGCGTAGTCGCAGGATGGCTGGGGCGAATCGCAACGTGACAGCGTTATTGAAAACAAGAGCTTATTGATTCTTCCCGTTCCAGGAGCGCATTCAAATGCAATTGTCGGGTCAATGGCGCGTCCAGATCGCTCGAGGATTTCGGGCGAATTGGTTAGCCCATGTTCCACCGGCGGAACGATTTAGCGCATTTCTGATTGCTGGTAGCAACGCCATCTTTTGTTTTGCCGCCGTCATGCGCATTGGCACGGTCGACTCGGCCCACAAACTTCAATATTACGGAGGTGGGCTAACGATAGGACTGCTGGTGGGCGTTGCGACAGCATTAGGCGTTCTCTATCTGGCGCATTATTCGGTGGAGGGCCGCTGCCCCTGCTACTACGAGTCGCTGTTGATCTTCAATCTGTCAATGATGGTGTTTGTCGCGCTGGCCGGGTTGGCGGTGGGCAAGGCATACACGCTGGGTTTTGCGCTGGCTCTGATCTTTTTGCTGTTGACGGGAAACTACCTTATTGCCTGCCGGCTGGCCAATCCGTCGAAAAAAATTCCGCTTCTCAATGTTTTGTCCAATCAGCCGCCTAAACTGCTGGCACAGATTACCGTTGTCGTGCTGGCAGTCGTAGCGCTCATGACCCTGGCGCTTGCGGGCGTTGAAAATGGGCCCCAGTGGATCGTGTTTGGAGCAGGCGGGCTAGTCCTTGTCGTCATTCCTGTGCGTCTCCACCAGCAAGCTTTTCGCTATGCGCCATCGATCGGATTTGTCCTGATCGCCATGTTCTCCATCGATCAATTCTTTACGGTCAATCCTCATGCTCAGATTCCGGCAATCGTTGGCGGGTTCATTGGCGTCATTCTGTTGATACGCTTTCTGCCAGATCAAGAAATCAGCCACAGCATCGATACCCGTTTTTCATGGATCGATTTGCTGGCGATTGCCATGATTTTCCTGCTCACATTTGATCTTGAATTCTCCAGTGATCGCCACCACGCCAATGCCTATCTCGCGGCTGTCAACGACATTGTTCACGGTAAGACCCTCCTTGTGAATACCGTGTCTCAATATGGATGGCTGCTCCCCTACACTTTTGCGGCGCTATTTAGCGGCGGCAGGCTGACCGGTTCCTATGCCAGTTTCTCCCTCGTTAATAGTTTTATGGTGGGTGCGACTCTGAGCCTGGTTTACTTGTTGCTTCGACACGCCGTTCGCTCGATTCAGGCCTCGGTCACTGGTGTTCTGATCATGGTTGTGGCCTACGTGTGGGTCGCAACGGTGAAAATAACGTACTTTCCCTCAACAGGCCCGGTACGGTTCATTTGGCTGTACGTGTTGGTTGCGGTGTTTGCCTGGGAAACATCTCAGCCTTCTGCTTCGCGCTGGCTCACCAGGCTAAAGCACTTGGTTTTAATCGTTGGGATCGCCTGGAGCATCGAGTCAGCACTCTCTTGCGTTGTGGTATTTCTCGCCCTTACGGCCTTCGAGCTGCTCGTCACTGCCGGTGAATTCTGGAAACGCGCCTTCAAGCAAATTGTGCTGCTGAGTGTAGATATCGCCCTGGTCCTGATTGGGGTTTACGGATTCACCTATCTGCGTTCCGGCATGTGGCCGAATTGGAACAATTACCTGGGCCTGCTGCTTTTCTATCCAAGCAAGTCCCCAATCTACCTTGAGCCTTATTTCTTCAATTCGCGCTGGCTCTTGATCGCAAGCGTATACCTTATCTCGCTGCTGCTACTTGTCCTGAAATGGATCTTTACCCCGAATCGGAGCAGCTTGCGTCACTACACCCTTGTTCTAGGGATGACTGTTCTTGGACTGCTTCAGTTTGTCTATTGGGTCGGCAATTCCGCCATTATCAGTAGTCAGAGTGTGCCTGCAATATTTCTGATTATCTTTTGGGGTGCCCAGCTTATGCGCGGGAGTTACCTGAAAGAGATTCAACAAGGCGCGCGATACCTGGCCTGTTTCTTCGGAACCTACTTCGTGATTCTCGGAAGCTACCTGCTGGTCGTGCCCACCGTCTTTACTCCGGCGCATTTAGCACTGCAGCCGATCGCCAACTTGTTTCGCCCGGCAGTGTCATGGAAGCTCAATGAACAGTGGAACAAACGGCCTGAGGCCATCTACGTTTATCCCGACCTTGCCGAGGGCCACGACACAGTCGCGCCGGCGCTAGCTCTCATTACAAAATATGCGGCGGACAAAAACTCGGTGGGCGTGTTGATCCCCCCCGACTCCGCGACTGAGGTTTTGATTGCTGCGCAAAAGACGAATATTTTTCCTCTGGACGATGCGATTATCGACGGCCTTCTTCCTTCGGCAATGCAAAGCGTCCCAAATTCAGCCGCTGCACTTCATCCCGGTGACATCGTTTTCGTCGATCTCAATCTCGATTCCATGCTGCTCGTTCAGCAGGCAATGGCGCAAAATCTGTGCGGGCGATTTAGCCTGATGCCGCTCGAGGCCTCGGACGGCATTGCCGCCATACGGCTTGAGAATCTTTCTAATAAAGCGGATGCGTGTATGTGCCTCCCCGACCATCTGCTCTGTCCAGATCAGGCCAGGTAGCGGCAAGAGCGCGCGTATCAAGCGGATCGCTTTCTTGCGTGTCTTCGCTGTTGGTGCCGCGAATAAGACCGCTCGGGCAAAACCGGTTCAAGATACCCGCGTCGGCGGTCTGCGATAGGGACTGAAATCGATGAGGCAGTTATTGCGTCGGAGAAAATCCATGAACCGTCGGTATTCTCCGGCACGCAATTGAAATAAGGCAGCCACCTCTTTATAGGAGCCCTTGGCTTCGTTCAGGCCCAGAGTAATCAAGGCACGAAGCTCGTCTGAAGAGACTGCCTGCATCGTCTCCCAGAAGTCCTTGCGACCCGCCGTTAAGTCCCGGAAAGTCGCCTCAATTCTCTCGATCGAGTCGCGGTTATCGATTGTCTGAAACTGCGGTGCTAGATTCGGGTAGACCGTGATGCCGACTCGTTGAATGTGATCCCGCAAGGGAGCGGCCTGTATCGAGTTCATTACTTGAACGTCGAATTTGTAGGGCAAGGGCAAGTCATCGAGTTCAGCAGCGATAGCCTGGCCTTCTAACGGCGTGATATCCCCGAACAGAGCAAAGTCGATATCAGACCGCAAGGTCTGAGTGCCGTTTGCACGCGACCCAAAGATCCGGACCTCGGTTACGGCGGAGTGACCTTTGAATACGTCTCGCATCATCGCGATTTCAGATGCAGACAAGGACCCGTTCATTTTCCGAGCTCGCTCGCCAGGAAGCCGCGTAGACCTTCCATCGCAGGCAAATACCGAGCCGCAATGACTTCCGCAGCTTGCTCGAACATCGCACAGTCATAGGTATGAGAAAGGAGGTTGCGATGATTTAGCATATCGATCCAAACCTGGCCATCAGGCAGAACCATAGCGTCGACAGCTTCCTTCACGACCTGTCTTGGCGTGACGGGAACAATGATCGATCGCTTGGCTTCAAGGTAATCCTTCGCCGTCTTCCACGCCAACTCAACCTCTGTTTCCAACGGATATCGGGATTTTCGCCCACGCGCCAAGTTTACTCCACGAGGGCGACGCGAAGACTTTGAAAGGAGTCCAAGCAATTCTGTCGTACCGGACGAAAGCCCCGGCGGGACATCTCTTCCGGCACAGCATCGAACTGACAAGCATCGAACTGGCGCTTGACATAGCCGATTACGGGCGGCCTCCGCATTCTCGAGGAAGCCGCGTATCATGCGGAATTTGTGGATGATGCCTGGGGCGGGAATCGAACCCGCACGAACCTTTCGGTCCTCCGGATTTTAAGTCCGGTGCGTCTGCCAGTTCCGCCACCCAGGCTGAGTCGATGGCTTAGACATTGTACAGCCTCTACTTCTCACGCCGCAGCGGACGAACCAGCAACGTCAGGACGAATCCCACGGCCAACAGCCCCGCAAGGACGCGTAACGGCATGTCGTAGATGTGAATTCGGCTGGCGCCAGGAGCGAGAGCGGCTTTTGCGCTATCGGAAAGGTTTGTAATGATGAAGGGACCGGCGACCGCGGCAGCGCTCCATGCAGTCAGCAACGCGCCGTGGATAGCGCCGACGTTTTCGGGTCCGAAGATATCCGCGAGGAATGCAGGAATCGTGGCGAACCCTCCCCCGTACATCGTGAACACGATAAAGAGACTCGCTTCGAAGATGGCCCATTCGCCGCGGGCAGCAAAGCCGGGGATCAGCAGAAACAGCCCAATTTGCGCGGCAAAGAAAATCGAATACGTATTACGCCGGCCAATGTAGTCCGAACTGCTGGCCCATAAGAAGCGGCCACCCGCGTTGAAGATGCTGATTAAGGAAACGAGGACGGCAGCTTCCCTGGCGGTTTTCGAAAACATATCCTGTGCCATTGGCGCTGCTTGAGCGAGGATGCCGATGCCTGCCGTCACGTTGATACAGAGAATCGCCCAGAGCAAATAGAACTGGACCGTCTGGACTGCCTGGTTTCGCGACACACTCCGATCTGTGATCATCGCGTGAACCCTGGTGGTTGGCGTCCAACCCTCAGGCTTCCATCCTGCCGGAGGGCGACGCAGGATGCGCGCGCCGATCAACATGATCAAGAAGTACGCCACGCCAAGAGCCATCACGGTCTTCGCGATGCCGATACGGTCCATCAAGTATTGATTGAGGTAGCCGGCGATAAATGCCCCGCCGCCAAAGCCCATGATGGCCATGCCCGTCGCCATACCGCGACGATCCGGGAACCACTTCACGAGTGTGCTGACAGGAGAGATATAGCCGAGGCCGCAGCCAATGCCGCCGATCAATCCCATGCCCAGAAAAACCAGCACAGATTGCCCGAGGGCAAGACCAGCGCCTCCAATCAGTAATCCCGTACCGAAAAAGATCGCCGCGGCGGTTGCGGCGACGCGAGGGCCCCGGCGTTCAACCCACGGTCCACCAAAGGCAGCGCTGAGACCCAGCAGGACGAGCGCTGTCGAGAACGTCGTGTAGGGCGGGCTGAACCACTTCGGATTGCCGGGGAACAGCGCCAGGATAGGTCGATTGAAAGTGCTCCAGGCATAGACCGAGCCGATGCAGATGTGCACGGCAACGGCGCCGATCGGGATGTACCAGCGATTGAAGTGGGAAGCCATTTTTTGCCGGGGCGAGTGTATACCATGCGTCAATGGAGTGGCTTGGCGGGGCCAAACACCCAAGCTCGCACTCACCTCGATTGGACCCAGAAACAGACAAGTTCCGCGTTACTCGTTGTTCGCCTGCCGAATTGCGGTGACCGCAAGATCCTGCATTCCAGAGCGGACTACAATATTCGTAAAGGCACGATAGTCGCGGACGCCCTCAATCGTTATGCACAGCAGCGTCACGATCAGAACGACCCGATAGTCGTGGACCAGAGCAGCTGCCGAAGCCATGAGCCACCACAGACCCAGCCCGGCTAGAAGACAGTAAGTACCGTTCGATGGGCTGATCACCCGCAGGTTCTGAAGCTGAGGGCCAAAACTTCCCAGCAGCATGAACACGGCGGTCATAGTCGCGGCAAGAACACCCGCAGGGCGGGCTTCAACAACCCCCACGGCCACGACACCGGCCAGAGCCACAAGCGCCGTAAGAGGTCCGGCGATCCACAGAAGAAGAAAGAACTGATGCCAGGGACCGGAATATGCCTGCGCCGCATAGGGGTTCGAACCGGCCGCGCGAATCAAGTGAATGACCGAAGAGATTGCCACCGAAGGGGCACCGGCAATGATCGTCCACACGGCCAGAGAAACGGCGACCGACACAAGGCCTCCGGCGACCACTGCTGCAACCCTTTTCAGAGAGCGTTCACGCAAAGCAAACGTTCCAACCAGGTAGATCGCGCAGCAGCCATAGGACAGGAAGGCAGTCTCCTTGATCAACATGCTGAAAGAACCCGCAGCAAAAAACGCCACGTAGGAAAGCCGGCGTTGCGGGGCGCGGACGATCTCAGAGGCCAGATAGACGAGCAACAGTCCCAGGAAACCAAACGTCGAGTCCTGCCACGCGCGACGGGCCATTCCCAACTCGCTGAACGAGAATGACAGAAACGCGACCGCAAAGAGGGTTGCCCAGGGATTGAAGAAACGCTTTCCCATCCAGGCCAGAAGAAATAAGGAAAGGATGCTGAAAGACCAAGAGACCGCCGCTCCGGCCCTACTGCTCCGGACGCCGGTCGTGTCCATCACGAGCGACGAAAGGAACACGAATCCAAAGCGCGATGGCGATGGATAAACCCACTGATTCGGATCCGCGTTGTATGCCGCAAACAACCCGCGATAGCCCTGAATTCCCTCGTCAGCAAGCGTCGCGGCATAGTGTGAATAGGTGCGTTCGTCCGGACTCCGAGACGTGACGTCCGTCATATGCTGGCAGCGGAGAAAGATACCAATTGCAATGACAATCAGGATCGCGACCTCTATCGCGATTCCGGACTTCGGCAGTGGGTTCGGATTCATGTTGCGAAGACCAAGATGGTGTATCGTATCGCACTGTAGCGGTGGTCTATGGACTGCAGCTGTGACATTGACGAACGGATGCCAATCTTACTCCCAGCCGAAATCCGGCGCATCATTCTCGAGCAATCGAAGCGCGCGAACGTCGGACACATAGGATCCTGCCTGTGTATCGTCGAAATCCTCACTGCGCTCTATGCCCATGTCCTGCGACTCCCTTCCGCAGGCGATCCCGATCGCGACCGCTTCGTCCTCTCGAAGGGACACGCCGCGCTGGCACTCTATGCTGTCCTGAACCGGATTGGACTGCTGGCGGACGAAGAACTTGCGACGTTCTGCGGCGACAATAGCTTTCTTGGCGTACACCCGGAAGCCGTCGTACCCGGAATCGACTTTTCCACCGGTTCGCTGGGACATGGTTTGAGTATCGCCGCCGGCGCGGTTCTGGCCGCTCGGCTGCAAGGGTCCGGCCGGCGTGCTTTCTGCCTGATCAGCGATGCGGAATGTAACGAAGGATCCGTCTGGGAGGCGGCGGCGTTTGCCGCGCACCATCGTCTTCGCAATCTTCACGCGATCCTCGATTGGAATGGCCAGCAGGCGTTTGGAGCAACGCGCGATGTACTGGATGACACTCGCCTGCGCGAACGATGGACGAGCGCCGGATGGCGAGTGTCCGAGGCCGACGGCCATTCCGTCGAGGATCTGACCCGCGCCCTTTCCGAAACTTCGCCGTCTTCCGATCCTCACCTGATTCTTGCCAGGACCGTATTCGGCCGCGGCGTCCGCTTCATGGAAGAGGGGCGGCCGCTCACGCAGAGCCACCTGCCTGTGCAAGCCATCAACTGGCACTATCTCCCGATGAGCGACGAGGAGTATCGGATCGCGCTGTCAGGCCTGGGGGGACAAGATTGAGGGAAGCTTTCGTCAAGACCCTTTGCGAACTGGCTGCTCAGGACAGCCGGATCCTTCTGCTGACTGGCGATCTCGGGTTCATGGCGCTCGAGGCCTTTCGCGATCGCTTTCCCGACCGGTTCATCAACGCGGGAGTTGCCGAACAGAACATGCTGGGTTTGGCGACCGGACTTGCTGAAGCCGGTTTCCGCCCTTATGTTTACTCGATCGCAACCTTCGCCTCGCTCCGCGCACTCGAATTCATCCGAAACGGTCCGGTGCTTCATCGTCTGCCTGTTCGAGTCGTCGGAATGGGAATGGGCTTTGAATACGGTCACGCGGGTTCGACACACTATGCGGTTGAAGACATAGGCGTGCTGCGCACCCTTCCGGGCCTGACCCTGGTGATACCGGCCGATCCGGAGCAGGCGGCATCGGCGATACGCGGGACGCACGGCCTTTCCGGCCCGGCTTATTACAGCCTCGGCAAGGATGATCGCTACACGGTTCCCTCTTTGCAGGGTAGATTCGAACTCGGCCGTATCCAGGTTTTGCGTCCTGGCGGAAGCATCGCGATCGTTGCCATGGGGTCCATCAGCCAGGAAGCTGTCGCAGCCGCGGATATTCTGGACGATCGAGGAGTGAAGACATCCATAGCCATTGTGTCGAATTTCAGCCCGGATCCGGAATCCGATCTCGTCGAATTCCTGTCTGGAATTCGCTATGTCTTTTCCGTGGAAGCCCAGACACTTTCGGGCGGCCTTGGAGCATTTGTGGGAAGTGTGATTGCCTGTCACGCCTTGCCGTGCAAGCTCCGAATGCTGGGCGTACGAACGTCCCCTGACGGTACGAGCGGCAGCCAGCAGGAGCGTTGGCGTAAGCATGGGCTCGATCGAGACAGCATTGTGAAAAACATCCTGGAAGTGATGGGTTAGCTTCGGATGGGCGTACAACTCGCATCTGTGATTCTGCCTGTCTACAATCAGGCCTCTCACATTCAGGAGGTGCTGGAGGGCCATGCTTCCAAACTTGGTCAGCTTCAATTCGAATGCGAGCTGCTTCCTGTGGTCAACGGGCCTCGCCATGACAGTTCGCTTGAGATCTGCAGGTCGCTGGAGGCTTCTTTTCCCTCGATTCGAACTCTCGTCATCGACGAAGGCGGCTGGGGGCGCGCCGTGCGTCACGGTCTTGCCCATGCTCGCGGAGACCTCTTGTGTTACGCGAATTCCGCTCGCACCCAAACAAAGGAACTTGTTTTGATGCTTCTGTACGGTTCGATACATGACGACAGTGTCATCACGGCGAGCCGCAAAATACGGGCGGGCTTCTTACGCCGGTTGGGATCGCTGATCTACAACCTGGAATGTCGCGCGCTATTCGACCTTCCCTATTGGGACGTGAACGGCACGCCAAAAGTATTCCATCGGGGAATGCGCCGACTCCTCGAACTAAGCCGCAATGATGATCTAATCGACCTGGAATTCAACGCAATCTGCCGCCGAGAAGAGTACCCGGTTATCGAGGTGCCGGTTCTCAGTTCGTCCAGGCACTCGGGGAGAAGCACAACGACGTTCGCCTCCGCGTGGAGACTCTATGTTGGTGCCTGGAACCTTCGTCGCAGCTTTGGACCCAAATGAAGAAGGCCGATACATGGGCGCGTCATGACACACAATGGCGAAACCCTGCCCAGGTCGTCAGCCTGTGGCCTGGCGCTGCGAGCGTTGACAAGACGCTTCTGCGGTTCAGGGTAACCGGTCACTGGTGGGGGTTGCTGGAGGAACTTGGGATAACGCTGCTCGTCACCCGCGAATACGAGCATCTGGTCGTCGCGCTAAGCGCGACGCGTGGGAAAATACGTCAGAGCTTTCTCCCCATGCCGCATCCGTCGGGATTGACCATCGATCGCGAGACCAACACGGTTTTCCTAGCAAGTACTCGAAATCCAAACCAGGTCTTGATGCTGAAACCAGCGCTTGGGCTGTTGGACCGAACGGATTCTGCGGCGCTGCTGCCACAGGGTCAACCGCTGCTTCCCGTGAGATCCGAGTACTACCCCGGATGCTTGTACCTTCATGATCTGGCGATCGTCTCGGGGCGGCTTCTTGCCAACGCCGTGGGTCAGAATGCGATCATACGTCTTGACGGTGAAGGAAAATTCGAACCGGTGTGGTGGCCGCGCTGCGTCGAATCGGAGGGAGGGCCCCGATTCGACCGCAACGAGATTCAGTTGAATTCGATCGCCGCCGGGCCATCCCTCAGTCAGTCCTTTTTCACCGCGTCGTCTGCAAGCATTGGCCGCCGCCGTCCCGGCCATCTCGATTACCGCGTCGACGGACTCGGTGTCGTTTTTTCGGGCCAAAGCCGTGACCCAGTCTGTGGTGGTCTCACACGGCCGCATTCCGCGCGTTTGTGGAAAAATCGCGTCTGGCTCGCCAATAGCGGCTATGGCGAATTGGGATTTGTCCGTAACGGCGCCTTCGAAATGGCGGCCCGTCTTCCCGGATGGACGCGCGGGCTCTGCATCACCCGCGGGATAGCTTTCGTCGCGACATCCCGCGTGATTCCGGCGTATGCGTGCTACGCTCCGGGCCTCGACGTCGCGCGAAGCCGCTGTGCAGTCCATGCCGTCTCCGTGAAGACCGGAGAGATACTCGGATCGCTGGGATGGCCCGCGGGCAACCAGGTGTTCGCCGTGGATTGGATCAGCAACCGGACGACTCAGGGCTTCGCTTTCGAGAGTGGAAAGCGGCGAACAGGGCACGAACGGAACTTCTTCTATCGGGCAATAACATGATCGACAGCGACTTCAGACTTTTGATGATCGGGGCGATGTATGAGAACGGTGGGAACACCACTCATCGGTTTCTCGACGGCCATCCGCAGATGTTCGTCTATCCCTTCGAGTCGCAAATCGGCACGCGACACGTGAACGATATGCTGTCCAGCACCTTTCCAATGAAGTACCGGTGGCCGGTGTTCCAGTTGGCTGCGACGCCTTTGGAGGACTACAAGGCGATCATCGACGAAGAATGCAAAGTGCGGGTGCGAACTCCGCACGTCAGCAAGTTCCGCCACGTTCCATTCGATTTCAACGACGATGAACGATGCCGGCTCTATTGCGAATACGTTGGAAGATCGGGACGCAGCACCGCAAATAACGTGGCGGCATTCTTCACGGCGACCTTCGATTCCTGGAAGGATTTCCGGCGCAGCGGTAGTGAAATCGTCCACGTCGGTTACAGCCCCATCATTACTGTAGACACCGGAAAGATCCTCCGCGACCTGCCGCAATCGCACGTCATGCACGTCGTGCGGAATCCATGGTCCGCATTTGCAGACACGCTGAAGCGGCCGGTACCGCTCTCGCTGGAGAACTATTTCCTGGGCTGGACGCTCTGCCAGTACTATGCCTTGTTGTTTCAAAGAACATTTCCGGATCGTGTCCATATCGTGCGCGCCGAAGACCTCATGCAGGATTCGTTCGAAGCGCTCGGCGGTGTGTGCAATGCAATGGGTCTCGACACATCCGACACTTTGCGCAGACCCACCTGGAACGGCTCGGAACTTCAGGAGGTCTACCCCTGGGGCACCATCCGCACGCCAACGCCGGAAGCCAATCTTGCTGCCGCTCGTGAACTGACGGCTCAGCAGGTCGACGAAATACGCTGTCACGTCGAACCCTATCTCGACGCTTTCGACTACAGATCTTTCTTGCCGGAACGATGAAGCGAATTCTTGTCACCGGGGGAAGCGGTTTCATCGGTGCGAATCTGACTCGATGTCTGTTGCGGGACGGACATGAGGTCCATCTGCTTCTTCGCGAATCACATCGAACGTGGCGAGTCCGGGAAATCGAAAGCGACGTCGACATTTTTCCGGTCAACCTCGAAGACAGGGATGCCGTTGCAGGAGCCGTTCATTCGATTGGGCCGGAATGGGTCTTCCATCTTGCCGCACACGGCGGTTATTCGGAGCAGAAAGACTGTGACCGAATGGTTGCAACGAACATAAGCGGCTCGATGGCCCTGCTCGACGCTTGCGTGAAAACCGGCGTTGAGGCCTTCGTACAAGCTGGATCGTCCTCCGAATACGGCTACAAGGACCACGCCGCGCGAGAGGATGAACGAATCGAGCCGAACAGCCCTTACGCAGTAACGAAAGCCGCAGCCACGCATTATTGTCAATTCGTTGCCCGCCAGCACGGTCTCAACGCAGTGACTGCGCGGTTGTACTCGATATTCGGCCCGTTTGAAGAACCAACGCGGTTGTTTCCCGGGCTCGTCAAGTATGGTTTGCGAGGCGAGTTGCCTCCGCTGGTTTCACCGGGGACGGCGCACGATTTCGTATACGTCGAGGACGCGGTGCAAGCCATGCTGCAGATTGCAGCAGCGCCGCCGGCAGCGCCCGGCTCTGTGTACAACATTTGCAGTGGAGTGCAACACGATCTCGCCTCCGTTGTAGCAGTCGCGCGGGACCTGATGCATGTGTCCGCGGAGCCAGTCTGGTCGCAGATGCCGCCGCGGCCATGGGATACCGCAACCTGGATTGGATCGCCTGATTTGATGAAACAAGAAATGGGCTGGACGGCTAAAACGACTCTCGAAGCGGGTATGAAGCGCACCATAGACTGGTTCCGTCGTCTTCCAGACTGGCTACGCGAATTCTACGAACAGCCAATTTGTTAAACTTTCCGTCATGCGTCAAGCGTCAAGGATCAGCGTATCCTTTTTTGTTCTGGCTCTCGCCGGCTGTAGCTTTCTCAGCGTCAAGAATCCGGAAGAGGCGAAACCCGCACCGCCACCCTCCGCTTCATTGACTGCGGATCAGACTCCGTTCACTTCTCTGAACGCGGAGGGTTGGGTGAATCTTTCCCAGACCTATTTCAAGCAAGGCAGGTATCTTGAATCCGTGGCGGCGGCACAGACTGCCACATATCTGAAGCCAGATATGGCGGAGGCCTACAACAACATTGGGGCCGCCTACGCTGCACTTCATCTGTGGGATTTTGCCATTCAAGCGGATCTCCAGGCTGTTCGTCTCAAACCAGATATGGCGTTGGCGAAGAACAATCTCGCGTGGGCGATGGAACAAAAGCGCCTGGGTCGTTGAAGGGGATCTACGAGTGCCTTGACACCCCGGAGGGGTGCAGGAGATTAGCCAGGGGTAAGCGCGAAAGCGCGCAACCCCTGGGATACAGTACCGCGCCGGTCCTCGCACCCCATTCGGGGTGCGGGGCATGCGCCGACAGCGGACCAGGGGTGTCGCGCGTTGCGCGCTCCACACCTGGCTAATGTCCCTGCACCGCTCCGCGGTGCCCACACTAGTTCGTGACGGGAAACTGGATGTAGCCTTTGCGGTGGGTCACTTTTAGATTGGGCTTGTTGGTCTTGACGTTGATTTCGCGATAGATGCCGCCAACTTTGTTCGGCCTGTTGTCCGACAGGTATCCCAGCACATATTGGTTGCGAGCCTGTTCGGTGATTTTGCTGAAGGCGGTCTCCATATCATGTGTCGAACCGCCGCCGTACACATCCCCGCCCGTCGCGCGAGCGTAGGAACTGAGGACGCCAAGGCTGCCTTCACGGAGCGCGAAATCCATCGATATCGCATACACCTGGATCCCGTTCTGAAGCAGGAAGTCAGTATTCTTCTGCAGCGAATTCTTGTTCGCCCCGCTCACCTGTCCATCCGAGATCAGGAAAATAATCTTTCGACGATCCTCGGGGCGCGTCCGCAATTGATCCGCCGCTTCGAAAATCGCATCATGCAACAAGCGGCTAGTCGGCGGACGCTTAGGTGAATCCGCTCCGGACGGAATCGAGTTCGGTGCGCCATTCGATCCGATGGTGATGAGTCCGGCAAGCGCTCGCAACCAGCCGGGCCCCGCCGCTGCAGGTTGACCTGGTTCTCCCTGGGCCGGACGCGTGTCAGCAATTTTCGGGATCTCGTAAAAAGCTTTCTGAATCGTGGCCGGGTCTTTGGTGAAGTCCGAAAGCTTCCAAACAAAATGGTCGTAGCGAAAGGCGATCATTTCGTCTTCCGGCGCGAATCCCGACGTCATCGTCTGCATGATCGGGACGAGCCGCTTCAGCGCAATGCCGCCCATCCCGTCATCAATGATAATCGCGGCGGACAACGGGACCGGATCGACGGAAAAATAGGAAATCGGCTGAGGCCTGCCGTCTTCCGTCACAGTGAAGTCGTCTTTGGTCAAGCCCGTTACTAATTGCCCATTCGCGTCCCGGACGTTAACGGGCACCACCACCAGGTCCACACGCGCGCGCACCTGGCTCCAGACATAACCCGCTGAGACCATGAGCCCAACGAGGGCCAGCAGAACCCGTAGGTGTGACTTACGCCTCATCAATTCTTTGACTCCAATTCTCTCATTTTGGGGAGCCTCGCCGCGCAGGATTTCGTGCGTGCTAGAATTACGGGTTTATGAAAGCGACGGAACTCGAAACCACAGAGCGCGAGAACTTTTTCACCACGACAGCCTCCACGCTCATCAATTGGGCGCGAAAAGGCTCCCTGTGGCCCTATCCTTTCGGCACCGCGTGTTGCGCAATCGAGTTCATGGCGGTAGCTGGGGCTCACTACGACATTGCGCGATTCGGCTCCGAAGTAGTGCGTTTCTCACCCAAGCAATCCGATGTCCTGATGGTGCTGGGCACGATCAACGACAAAATGGCGCCCGTCCTCAAGCAAATCTACGACCAGATGGCCGAGCCCAAGTGGGTGATCTCGATGGGCGCCTGCGCCACATGCGGCGGGTTTTATCGCGCGTATCACGTCATGCAGGGCATCGACGAAATCATCCCCGTGGATGTTTACATCCCTGGCTGCCCGCCCGTACCGGAGGCTGTTCTCGACGCCGTCATCAAACTTCAAGCACAGATCACAGCGGACACACGGCTCTCTTATGAACGCCACCCGCGTCAGACGCGCCTCAAGACACCGGAAGTGGACGCCACCGTTGCCGGGCTGGATCCACCTCCGCGCGCACTGATTCGCTTCATCGAAGAGAAACAGGAACTTGAAAGCCCTATCGCAAAGGCGTTCAAGGAACGATTCCCCGACGAACTTATCGGCATGCGCGAGTTTCGCGGCGATCTTTCGATCTCCGTCAAACGCGACAACATCAAAAAGGTTCTTAGCACGTTGAAGACCGATCCGGCCTTCGACTTCAAGATGTTGCTCGACGTCACGGCGGTCGACTATCTTTCCGAGCGCAAAGAACGGTACGACGTGGTGTACCACCTGCTGTCGCTGTCGAACAAGCATCGCGTCCGCATCAAGGCGCCCCTACCTGCTGACGATCCCACGATCGACAGCGTGGTGGGCGTCTGGAAGGGCGCCGACTGGTCCGAGCGCGAAGCGTTCGACATGTTTGGGATTCAATTCAAAGGACATCCGGACTTGCGCCGCATCCTCACACATGCGCAGTTCCAGGGTCATCCATTAAAGAGAGACTTTCCTCCCGGCCAGCGGACGATGTGCGACACCACGATCGACCTGCCGGTCGTCGAGCGCGCCAGGAAATATGCCGAGTCGATGGGGCTCGCGCATCCTCAGATCCTGAACATTGGGCCGCAGCATCCCGCGATGCACGGAACTTTCCGGCTGCAGGTCGCCGTCGATGGCGAGCGCATCATCGATGCCGATACCGAGATTGGCTACCTGCATCGCTGCTTTGAAAAGATGGCCGAGACCCACAGTTACTGGCAGGTGATTCCCTTCACCGATCGACTTAACTACATGTCGGCAATGATGAACGGCGTCACCTACGCGATGAGCGTGGAAAAGATGTTTGGCGTCGAAATTCCGAAGCGCGCGCAATACATCCGCGTGATTCTGTCTGAATTCAGCCGTATCGCGGACCATCTGGTCTGTATCGGGACAAATCTCGTAGACCTCGGATCGATCAGCAATTTCTGGTACGGATTCCGGCCGCGCGAAGAAATTTACGACTTGATTGAGTCATGCTGTGGCGGGCGGCTGACCGTGAGTTATGTCCGGATCGGCGGTGTGTCCGACGATGTTCCGAACGACTTCATCGCGCGCGCGCGGCAACTGCTCAACACGATTCCGAAGTATGTGGATGACATCGAGAAGATGAACCGTCATAACAAGATCTTCAAGATGCGCACGGAAGGCGTTACCGCCATCTCCGCGGAAGACGCGATCGACTGGGGGTTCACGGGCCCCGTATTGCGGGCCTGCGGCGTGCCGTATGACATTCGAAAATGGTTCCCGAACTACGACTACGACAAGTTCGAGTTCGATGTGCCGGTCGGCGAACGCGGCGACGTCTACGACCGCTACCTTGTGCGAATCGAAGAAGTACGGCAAAGCCTCAGGATCATTCGCCAGGCGCTGGAGAATCTCCCGGAAGGGCCGGTCCAAATCCTCGATCGTCGCATCAGCCTGCCGCCTAAGAAGGGCGTGTACTCCAACATCGAAGATCTGATGAATCACTTCGAGCTGATCCAGGACGGCATTCTGCCGCCAATCGGCGAGGTCTATTCCTATTGGGAGGCTGCAAACGGCGAACTGGGATTCTATCTGGTGAGCAACGGAACCAAGCGCCCCTACCGGCTGCGCTGCCGCGGCGCCTGCTTCTACATCTTTCAGGCGTTCAGCCAGATGGTCAAAGGCGGGTATATCTCCGACGCCGTGGCGTCGCTCGGCTCCCTGAATATCGTCGCAGGCGAGCTCGAGAAGTAGCTCCAGCGATTTACCATGCAGGTCTTCTACCTGACCGAAAGCCCCTTGTCCACGAGAGCGGAGGACCTCGTTCAATTCGACGTGGACTCCATTCGGCAAGCGGCAGCGGGCGAACATTCCGCGCCGCCCACACTGTACCTTGCGAACCCTGAGCAATACGAACGCAACGGCCGCATCCTCCGCGACAGCACGTCGCCTCGACTGCTGGGCTACTCCCCGGTAGACCATGTCCTCTATGCAAACGATGGCTGCAACTCCTGCACGCACCGGCTGCCTGCGGATCTGAAGGCGCTCGACAAGGATCAGCTTCGCGCGTTCGCGGCCATCAATAAGATTCCCGAAAATTTGTTAGAGAAAATCGCGGAACTTGTGGGCTAAGCCGTCGGACCTTCCAAGCCAAGGTTTCGGCACGATTTTGAACTTTAAACTCTAAACATGCGCCGATTATCTTGGATTGCGATGCACGCATGCCATCTCTAAGATACAAAGCAGACTGATGCCGCAACACGCAGAGCCCCTCATTTCCGTTATTGTCCTCAATTGGAATGGACTTGGCCTGCTGGACGAATGCTTCGAATCACTGGCCGCCCAGACATGGCAAAACAAAGAGTTCATCCTCGTCGATAACGGATCCACCGACGGCAGCCGCGAGCTGCTTGTCGCCTGGGCAAACCGTCTTCCCAACGCGCAAACGATTCTGCTTTCCACGAACACAGGATTCTGCAAAGGAAACAATATCGCCTTTGCACGCGCGCGAGGCGAATGGATCGCACTCTTCAACAGCGATGCCATTGCCGAGCCCGACTGGTTGGTCGAACTCGTGCGGTATGGCGATCCCGCAAACCACGTGGGGATGCTGGCCAGCAAAATCCTCTTCCAGGATCCGGGGCACGTGATCGATAAGGTGGGCCACTTGATCTATTGGGACGGGCAGAACCGCGGCCGTGGCACGATGGAAACCGACATTGGCCAGTACGACAAACCTGAAGAGATCCTGTGGCCTGACGCGTGCGCCGCCCTGTATCACCGCAAATTGTTCGAGGAGACCGGCGGATTCGACGAAACATTTTTCGCGTTCGGGGACGATGCCGACCTCGGGATGCGCGCGCGCCTCCTGGGCTGGAAGGCGTGGTACGTTCCCACTGCCGTTGTTCATCATCGGCACTCCGCCAGCTTCGGGGTTTATTCGCCACTGAAAGTGATGCTCGTCGAGCGCAACCGGTTCCTGCTGGCCGTCAAGAACTTTCCCTGGCCGCTCCTGCTGCAGAATCCGTTCTGGACATTGAAGCGGCTGTGCTGGAACGCATACAGCGTTGCCACGAGCAAAGGGTCGGCGGCACGGTTTCTTGAAACACATGGGTGGTGGCAGACGGGACGCAATCTTCTGTGGTCCTATTTCAGCGCCATGAAGCTGCTTCCCGAGGCCCTTCGGAAACGGCAAGTCATTCGGCGAACCCGGCGGCTAACCGACAAGGAAACGCTCGTGTTCTTGCATCGCTTTCAAATCGACGTCAGGGAACTAACGTTGCGAGACTGACTCGAAATGCATCTTCGGTTTCGATCCGCGATGACGCCTGGCTGGTCGCCTCAAGCGTTATCGCCTCTACACGACCCCTGCCAGTTACTTCCCGCCGTTAAGCAAAACGGACCACGCGACCGAACTATATCTATACGTATTTTCCTGTCCAGATTCAGAATCGGCAGAACGTCCTCCTGTTTGCCCAAAAACGGGGCCGCGATTTCGCGGCGCAGCACCTCCGCAATTGCGCCGACCTGCCAGAGTTCGAGGAGTTCTATCGAGACTGCCCCCAGGCGCGCGCAGCGGCGTCAGAATTGATTCTGCTTTCGACCTTTCCCCGTTATCCTTTGATAGAAGTGCAACGAAACATCGAAGTACTTCGGGAATACCTGGAATGCAAAACGTCTTTTGGTTGATCCCCGGAAAGCTCGCCGGACGGACAGGACCCAATGTCGATCCCTGGAACGCCAGCGATCTCAAAGAGGGTGGCATCGATGCCGTGCTGTCGGTGAATAGCGGAATTCTTGTGAATGCCGAGGAATTGGAAGCCAGCGGGATCTCTTACGAGTGCATTCCTTTTTCGTGGAACGCGCCGCCCATCACCGGCGATCTTGAAATCTGTCTGGAGGCCCTGCCCAAAGCGTTCGCGTTCGTGCAGCGAAACATCGAGGCTGGGAAGGCCGTGATGATTCATTGCACCTCTGGCAAAGACCGAACGGGGTTGCTGATGAGTTATTTCCTGATGCGCACAACCGGAATAACCGTCGAAGAAGCGATTGCCGAAGTGCGACGCGTCCGTCCGATTGCACTGAGCGCCGCGGGTTGGGATGAATTCGGGCGGGAAATCCTTCGTCGCGGAACAGAAATCCAGTCCCGGATTACCCGGATCTAATCCGTGTAATCCGGGACTGAATTCGGGGCCGTAATTCGGGGAGAACAATTCGGGAACAATTCGGGGCCGTGCTACTCGAACCCCGAACTCGCACTTCAGAGTTCGGGGTTCGAGTAGCACGGCCCCGAATTGCCTTTGGCAGGCCCCGAATTACCTTTGAATCAATTCCAGGAACAAGTTGTTCGGATCGCGGACAATCACCAGCTTGCTGTTGCCCAGACTTACAGGCTCGCCGCCCGTGGAGACAATCTCCGCGCCGCTGCCCTTCAGCATCTTCATCAAGCCATCCATGTCGTTCACGTTAAGTTGAAGGATCGCGGTGCCGGGATCCTGCACGCGGGTCTTCATGGGCTTGCGATCGACCTGCGAGAACTCGATGAATGTGATGTTGGTGTTCGTTCCTGGGATTGGACCGCGGCTTTGCTTAAACGCGCCGCCAGGAACGCCGGCCGTCTCATTCATTACCTTATCGGGGTTGAACGTCGTGCCGGGAGTGAGTTTGAAACCCAGCACGCTTTGATAGAAGGCGACGGTCTTCGCCGTATCTTCGACCGCCAGCTCGAAGCCTCCTCCGACAATATTGCCTTCCGGCTGGGGAGCCGCAGCCGCTCCGCCGCGCGGCGCACCCGCCTGCCCCAGTTCGAGCACGAAGCCATCCGGATCCTGAATGAACACGGTTTTGCCGCCGTTGCCGATCGTTGCAGCAACTCCGCCTGCCGAAAGAACTTTCGCACCCGGAGTCTTCTTGACCTTGTCGAGAACGGAGTCGACGTCCCGCAATCGGACGATCAGGTTCGCAGCGCCTGGATCCTGAAACCGAGGATGCACAGGTGTGCGTGCGATATCCTTGTATTCGATAAGCTCCACGCCAATCGCAGAACCCGGGACGGGTAAAGCCACATAGCGGGATTGCGCACCGACGGTGTTTCCCAACTTCATAATCGCCGGATTCCCGCTAAACGCCTGCGGCGGCGCACTGGGTTGAAGCCCAATCACATCGCGGTAGAACGCCAACGATTTGTCGAGATCCGCCACGATATGGCTGTAGTTGCCAACGCCAGTGATGAAGCTGTTGGAAGCCGGCGCCGGCGCCGTCTGCGCGAACGTCAGCGACGAAAGAAGCAGGGCCGCTATCGCCGCGGCTCGGATTGCACGTACCATCATGTCCTCCTGTTTTGAGGACCGCTATCCTATCACTCCTGGAAGCTGTGGTAGCCTTGCGCCGTGCTGGGATTTTTTGATTCGGGCTTCGGCGGCCTGAGTGTCGTGCGGGAAATCCGGAATCGGCTGCCCCGCTACTCCTTCACCTACCTTGGTGACAATGCGAGAACTCCCTACGGCTCGCGCTCGCCCGAACTGATTCATCGATACACGCTGGAAGGCGTCGCCGAGCTCTTCAAACTTGGCGCTGAGCTGATCGTTGTGGCGTGCAACACATCGTCGAGCGTCGCCCTGCGCAAGATTCAACAGGAGTATCTGCCGGCGCACTATCCCGACCGCCGCGTCCTGGGCATCGTGATTCCCACTGCCGAAGAAGTCTCCGCGCTCAGCACGACCAAGACGATCGGCATCCTCGCCACCGAAGCGACAGTCCACTCCCTCGCCTATCCACAGGAAATCGCGAAAATCGATTCATCGGTCAAAGTGCACCAACAGGCTTGCCCCCTGCTGGTCCCCATCATCGAATCCGGGGAACTCGAAAGCGCCACGGCCCCCGCGCGCCAGTACATGCAGAGCCTCCAGGCCCGCGATTCCCAAATCGACACGATCCTCCTGGGCTGCACCCACTACGCGCTGATCGAAAACCTCATCCGGCCCATGGCACCGCCGGGCGTGAAGGTAGCCTCGCAAGGAACCATCGTTGCAGCCAAGCTGGAGGACTACCTGAAGCGCCACCCGGAAATGGAACGCCGCCTGGATAGGGCCGGCAACGAAACGTTTCTCTCCACCGAAAACTCTCCCCGAATCCAAACTCTCGCCACCCGCTTCTACGGCCAGTCCATCCGCATCGACACGGTGCAACTGGCAAGAGTGCCGAATTTCTGATCGCTCACCTTCGAAGCCTCGGTAGTCCCTTCGCGGCGACGACCAACTTGCGGAGGGGTCATTCTGTTGTTTGCGGTCTCGGTGTTTGAACCGGCAAGGAGCAACACCACAACAGGCTGATGCCGCGAACTTGGACAACCCTATGGCCGAAACGTCCTCGCGCATCGGCTGAAACTCCTCACTGTCCCCAGTTTCCGAGGCACTCTTTCGTCAGGTGAGTTTGTAGTTCGAAGAGGCGGAGGTCTTCGTAGTGACGGGGGTAGGCCAGGTCAATCGGGACGCACCTCAGGATTGTGGCGGGCTTGGGAGTCACAATCAGGATCTGCTGCGACAGGAAGATGGCTTCGCCAATGCTGTGAGTGACGAAGACGACGGTCTTTTGGGTCTCCTGCCAGATGCGAATCAGTTCTTCGCGAAGATTGCGTGCGGTCCATTCGTCGAGGCCGCTGAACGGTTCATCCATCAACAGCACGTCGGGATCGATCGCAAGCGCGCGGGCGATGGCGGCGCGCTGCTGCATGCCGCCGGACAGTTGCAGCGGATAGTAATTCTCGTAGCCGTCGAGGCCGACGAGTTGAAGATAGCGATGGGCTCGATCGCGGCGTTCTGTTTTTGAAAGGGGCAGGTGCTCGAGCGGGAGCGCGACGTTGTTCGTGATCGTACGCCAGTTCAGCAGGCGCGGTTGTTGAAAGACGAATCCGACATGCGGGCGTTTGGCGCCAACGGAAATGCTTCCGGATGTAGGCTGGTCGAGACCGGCGATCAAGCCGAGCAGCGTGGATTTACCGCAGCCCGACGGTCCCACGACGGAGTTGAACGTTCCGCCGGCAATCTCGAAACTGATGCGGTCGAGGACCTTCAGGCGGTCGCCGTTCGGTAGCACGTATTCCTTGACGACGTCGCATAGCGTGATTGTTTCCACCGAACAGCGTCGCTACTTCAATTCCACGGCGATGACGCGCTGCATTCCCTTAACCAGGAGTTCGCTATGCGTGCGGTCGCGGGCATTGAACTTCGCCTGACCGAATGTGTAGGAGTTGAGCGTGACCTTACCGTCGGGCGTCGTGGACGAGAGATCCCCATTATCCAGGTAGACCACGACGACATCCCTGCTGTGGAAGTGCGTCACGGTCGGCTTACCCGGCGTCCACGCGAAATCCCAAACGGTGACGCGCGGGTTGTCGAGCAACTTCTTCGCGCCTTCGCGCGGAAACGCCTCGGGATAACCGCTCTTGTTCGGCAACGGCGGAACGGTCACATCTTTCAGCTCGATCATGATGGAGTGGCGCGGCGTGTCACTGGTGCTCTCTTGCGCGTCGATAAGTCCCTTCTGCAAGAAAGCTGCCTGTCCCTTGTGCACGGCGCCGTTGCTGGCCGTGCCCGTGGCGCTCGTCGCCTTCACCGTGGCCTCAGCCAGTTCCACGCGAACCATATCGTAGGGATGCTGGTGCATGGGCGTCGGCTTGCCCTTTGCCAATGTGACATCCCACACGGTGACGCGCTCGTTGTCGATGATCTGCTTCGCGCCCTCGCGCGGAAATGCGGGTGGCAGATTCCTGGCCTGCACAGGCAGCAGCGACATCAAAAGTACAAAAAGAGTTGTGACCATGCGCGGAATTGTACTGCATTCTGTTGTGGGGCGGGGCGTCGTGTGATGCAATGTCGCAATGCGCAAATACTCTGCAACGGCCGTTCGGCTGCTTTTGCTTTTCGTCGTGATTTCCACTCTGCTGGCGCAGCGCGAGCGCCAGGTTCCACGTCCCGACCCAGGTGAACAGAAATTCTTCGAGCAGTTGCGCAGTCTGTTTGGCAGATTCCGCGATGGCGACCTGCAGCGCGCGTTTGACACGGCTGGGCCCATTCGTTGTTCGGACCTCGTCAGCGACGACGGCGAGTGGCGGCCCGTGGCATTCTTCAATGAAGATCGCAAACTGGGCGCCTGGTACCACAGCAGTCTCGAAGAGGTGAAGGGGGATCTCTCCGCATACATCTTCAAGGGGACCTGCACGACGGAACAAAGCAGCGTCCAACTTGTCACGAAGTTTCCCGTCAAAGACAGCCTGGACCGTTACGCTGACGGAAGAATCCATTTCAATGAGATCAAGATTAACGTCAACGGGGCAGTTCGCGCCTCCTTTGATTCTCGCTCTGAGGCGTATAGGTTTGATCTGCCCTATCTGTACTCCGTCACGCAGCGGAATAGCCGCGAGGTCGTCTACAGCCTCGTCGCCGACCGCTCCACGGACCACTATGTGACGAACGTCACGAATCAATGGGACTGTAAGTCGGTGCACGCGAACGATCTGACATTCCAATTCTTGATTTGCGACACGCAGACCGTACCCCTCAATGAGGAGCCCAGGGGTCGAGGTACACGGTCCTTCGGTGCCGCCGCGTATTTCATTCTGTCCGATGGCAAGGAAGCATCGACCAGTATGAAACTGTCGTTCGGCGACGGCAGTGGGAGCAATGCCGAGAAGCCACCGGAAACACCAGACCGGACGGCCGAACCGGACCGGTCGGCCGAGCCACCAGCACGGGCAGTAACGGCGAACGCCGGGCCGCTCGCAACCTGGCAGATCCCGGGATCTGCGTCGAAACTTTCGGAAGTGGACACGGGTGAGTTTCGGATTCGCTTCAGTCCTCAGACATGGACAAACAAGATCGGCTCCGCTCAGGTTCTCTCGGATCAGAAGATGTCGAGCTTTGACGCGGCGAAGCCGCCGACAGGAGTGGACTATTGCGTGTGGCGTCCGGCCTCGGCGACATTGGCAACACGCGTTCTGGGTAACGAGCCCGACACGGATGTCGCCTATACGCTCACCACGACGGATACGTCGATAAATTTTGATATGAAGACGCACAATGGCTCCCGGATTGGAGCGCTTCAGTGCTTCTTTCCGGGAAGGGAAGATGCGGCGACGGTTTCCGTCGATCGCTGGGTGGCTGTTGTCGGTGGGCACTTGACGATCGAAGTACTGCCGTAGGGCGTGAAAGTAAGACGACGAAGGGAACTATGCCGGGGGAATTCGGGGCCGTGCTACTCGAACCCCGAATTCGAATTTCAGAATTCGGGGTTCGAGTAGCACGGCCCCGAATTCCCCCGGCATAGTTCCCTTCGTCGTCTTGTCCTCGTTAAAACCACAACTAGGCGTGGGATTGCACTTCGCTAGTCCGCCATCTCGTGAAATGTTTTTCCAGCGGCTTGAAAAGCAGATACTCGATCGCGAACATTACCAGAAGAAACGACAGCGTCCACGCAAACACCTGCGTCATCGAGAACAAGCCGAACCAGTAGTTCAACATGTAACCGACGCCGCTCGAGAGGCCGATCAATTCCACCGTCGTACAGATCTTCCAGCAAATACCCAGCGCGTATCGCATCGAAGCCAGCAGGTGCGGAAGCAACTGCGGGAAGATGATTTTCCGGACAATCGCGGCGCGGCTCATGCGAAAGGCCACACCCATGTGGACGAGCTGCGAATCGAGTCCCTTGATTCCCTGCCAGACGCTGATGGAAACCGTCGGAAATGCGGAGACACCAATCGCCACGATGGCAGCGCGCTCGGTGAGCCCGAACCACAGCAGGCAGATAATGCTGTAAACAATTGCTGGAATGGTCAGGCCGACGGTTACCCATGCGTCAAGAAAGGCCTCACCTTTCTTGAAAAGTCCCATCAAGGCGCCGGTAGTGATGCCAAGGACCATCGTCAAAATCAGGCCCAGGAATACGCGAAGCAAGGTCTTATAGAGATGAAAAGGAGCCTGGCCTGAACGGAAGTTTTCCCACACCTTCCCCACGACAGCAACCGGTCCAGGCACAATCGTCGGCGGGAAGTTCAGCGACAACACGAACCAGAGCCCCAGCAGCGCGAGGATCGAAAGAACTCTAAGGATTGAAGTCATTGCGGATGAGATCTTCCGGAATTGTCTTCACGACGGCATCCCCGATGATGTCGTGAACGAGCTTCAAATATTCCTTCTGAACGGCGATCTGTTCCTTGTCCCAGACAGAGACAATGTTCGGGCCCATCTTTTCCTCAAAGAGCGCAATCTCTTTGGGATCCGTCACCTCGATCGTCTTCAGGTACTCGGCCCATACCTCGTGGTGCTCACGGATATAGACGGCCGCCGCCTCAAAGGCTTTGAGATAGTCGCGAACGACGTCGGGATGTGCCTTCGCAAACAGTTCGTTCGTGGCAATCGTCACGTGAGCCGGAGCGCGGCCGTTTGTGCGGGCGCGGTATTCCTCGCTGAGGTCCAGGAGAACGCGGAATCGATCCTCCGCGAACATCTTGATCGACTCGTTTGTGCCCAGCAGCGCGGCATCCACGTCACCGCGGCTCAGCAGTTCGATCAGAAGCGCTCCTGGCTGAGGTACGACACCGACGTCCTTTTCGTTGAAGAGATCAATGCCATGCCACTTGCGCGCAAGCAGAGCGAGAAAGCCGAAAGTTGTCGAACTGGTGTTGCCGAAAACCCCCAGCTTCTTGCCTTTCAGATCGGCGAGATCCTTGATCCTGGAATCCTTGCGGACGAAGACCATGTTGACGGGAGCGAAAACTCCGTGAATAACAATCACATCTTTGCCTTCGGCGCGGGCGGTGGCCATGGTCGTGAATCCGGCGAAGCCGATGTCGACCTTGCGCTCCGCGACCATCAGATGAAGTGCGGCGGGATTGGAGGATTTGGTGCGTTCGGGCTTGAGACCCACGGCGTCGAGCATGCCGTGTTTGTCCATGACGAAGTCCACGAACTCCTGCGCCCCGGAAATCAGGCCGAGCGTGAAAGTACGGGGTGCGGACTTGTCCGCTGGTGGAGGGGCGCTGGAACAGGCAGCACACCACAGAAAAAGAAGAAACGGCCAAACGCGTGTTCTCATAGGCCGTTTGCTTATA
>Ga0134121_10000789_pt1 | contig 32914 bp, 27 predicted proteins | sample KB301_FD_96463 | JGI IMG/M metagenome (GOLD analysis project Ga0134121, IMG submission 96463) | Terrestrial soil microbial communities without Nitrogen fertilizer from Kellogg Biological Station, Michigan, USA - KB3-0-1 | ecosystem: Environmental > Terrestrial > Soil > Unclassified ...
CGCGCGCAGCCGCTGGCGCGGTCGTGATGTTCTGTGTCTGCGTCCCCGCATTCGCTCAAAGCATCACGTTTCTGCCCAGGCAGGATTACGCCACGGGCGATGATCCGAGGTCTGCGGCCTTTGGCGACTTCAATGGCGACGGAAAAGTGGACATGGTCGTTGCGAATAACGCGGCGCTGGGCACAGGAAACCCGACGCTGTCGGTGTTTGCCGGTAATGGCGCCGGCGGGTTCGTGCCGTTGTCCACGACTCCCCTCACAGACCCGTTTCCGTACTACATCACATCGGCAGATTTCAACGGCGACGGCAGGCTGGATCTCATTATTGCGCATGTCGACAGCAGCAAGCTGTCGATCCTTCTCGGCAACGGCGATGGGACATTCAGTTCTCCCAGGCCTGTTCCGACTTCAGGAAAACCGTTTTCCGTGACGGCAGCGCGCATGGACAGCGACGGCATTGTCGACCTGGTGGTCGCCAATTACCAGGCGACCGCAGGCGGTACGGGTAACGTTGAGGTCCTGTTGGGAAACGGAGACGGGACCTTTCACTCAGCGGGAACCTGGCTGCCCGCTGGTAGTGGCGCCTTCTATGTAGCGATCGCCGATTTCAACAAGGATTCGATTCCGGATATCGCGGCTTCTCTTGACGGTAACGTTGGAATCCTGCTCGGTAATGGCGACGGCACGATGCGCTTTGGTCCCGTGGTTTCCGGCGCCGGCGCCCGAGGCATTGTCGCCGGAGACTTCAATGGTGACGGCACCCCGGATTTCGCCGTGACCTCATGGGCCGCGTCGAGCAAGGCCGTAGTGGCGCTTGGTAATGGCGATGGAACATTTCAGACGCCAACGAATGTTTCGACGGGAGCAAGCAATCCCTGGGGCATAGCAGCGTCCGATTTCAATGGAGATGGCATCGTCGATCTGGTTACCGCGAATTACCAGGATTCAACCATTTCGGTACTCGCCGGAAACGGCAATGGCACCTTCCAGGCGCCGATCATCGTCCGAACCGGGTTCGCGCCGTACTTTGCCGGCATCAGTGACTTCAATGCTGACGGCATGTCAGACCTTGCCGTGGCGAACTCCGGAAGCAATACCATCTCGATTGTGCTGAATAACGCGGCACCTGCAGGGAGCATCTGGAACACGCCGACCAATGCCATCGCGGGTCAGAATTCGCTGACGAAAGTTGGCGGGTGCGACGGCTGCTACGATGCGGGTGCTTCCACCAAAGCAACCATCGCGTCGGGGGACGCCTATGTGGATTTCCGATTTCCCGATCCGATGGCGCTTGCCCGAGGCGGAATCGCACACGCGTTTTCCGTAACGAGCGGCTTCAGTCAGGACTTCGCAATTCGCGTCCAGTCAGGCTCTGCAGAGATTCGCGAGAACGGCATCTATCGCACAGACACCCCGTTCACGAGCGCAACAGTGTTCCGGATCGCTGTCCAGAAAGGCGTCGTCACCTACGCGAAAGACGGCAACGTGTTTTATACCAGTGCAGCGCCCGTTCAATACCCCTTCGTGTTTGGCGCCATTCTCGGGACGGCGAACTCTGCAATCGACGCTGTGAATCTCGTCCAAGGCGCCCCTCCTGGTGGCGGTGGAAGTGGGGGTACAGGCGGAGGAACTGGAGGTGGCGGCGGCAGCGGCAGTGGCGGCAGCACTGGCGGTCCGCAACCCGCGACCTGGACTTCGATGTCCAACGTTTCCTTTGCCGGCAAGAGTGTCCAAAAAACCAGCGGCTGCGATGGGTGCTTCGACGCTTTCATAGAAACCTCGCAAACCGTCGGGACCAACGGGTACGTGGAATTCACTCTCGACAACGCGACGCCTTTGCTGATGGCCGGCCTTGCGCAGACGTTCACCCCGGGAAATGGGCTTTCCATCGATTTCGGAATTCGCATTCAGGGCGGGCACGCTGAAGCTCGCGAGAATGGAGCTTATCGCAGCGAAATCGTGGCTCAAGCAGGCTCGGTCTTCCGGATCAGTATTTCGGGTGGCGTCGTCAGCTATTCAAAGGACGGCTTTGTCTTCTACACCGGGCCGGCATCGGCAGGTCCGTTCAATTTCGTCATTTTGTTCGGGAATCGCGGCGCGTCAATCTCGAACGCCACCATCTCGAACGGCCCTTGACGGTTTGCTAATTCCGGGACGTTCACCGAATTCTGTCCGCTTCCGGCGGCAACAATTCGGTGACGTCCCCGGCAGAGGATCCCACCCATTCCCTGAATCTGCCGTTCTTCGATCGGCGCCTTCCGTGGGTCACCCCAGGAATGAAGTAGACTGCCGCAGGAAGAAGCTTTGACTTGATCCTTGCGCGCGTAGTAGAACGGGACGAATCGCTCGCAGAAATAGTTGTGTTTCCTAGAAGGAGGTCTCGTTATGAGGCAGAGAGTTCTTGCCGCACTGATGTTTGGTCTTGTTTCGCTCGGCATCGTCGTACCCGCATGGGCGCACCACTCGTTTGCCGCCGCATACGACACGACGAAGGCGTTAACGATTCAAGGGACGATCGTTCAGGTCCGGCTGACAAATCCGCATTCCTGGTTCTTTCTCGATGTGAAAGACGAAGCAACCGGAAAACTGACCCGATGGTCCATCGAAGCCGGTACGCCTAGCGGGATGCTTCGCAACGGGTACAAGCCGAACGAAATCAAGGCCGGCACAGTCGTGACGATCAAAGGTTTTCATGCCAAAGATCCCACCCAGAATGCAGGAATGCTGCAGCAGCTCATCACGGCCGATGGAAAAATCTACGCCATGTTTGGCCCTCAGGAGACAGCGGCACGGTAAAGGAGAGCTCGCATGAAACGCATCTTGATCCCATCTTTGCTTCCATCGATCATGACTGCTGGAATCGTGTTGGCGTTCACGTGGTTGGCGCCGGCAGCGGCGCCTGCACAGCAGCGAGGGGCTGCACCGGCGGCGGCTCCGGCATCTGCGGCGACTGCGAACGCGCCTGCGGCCGAACCCGCCCCAAGACTGCCGGATGGTCACCCGGACCTCTCCGGAGTCTGGTGGACTGGCGGCGATGTTGGCGGACGAGGCTACGGAGGTGGACGAGGACGAGGCGCAAGGGGAGGACCGGCCCCTGTAACTTTCAACAGCCTCTATACCCCGGCTGCAGCCGCGGCAGCCAAGAAGCTGGCCGATAAAGACGACCCAACGTTGAAGTGCACTCCAACGGCGCTCGGCACTCTGAACGTGAGCCTCTTCGACGTTGGCGCGGTGGGACAAATCATCTCGACGCCCAAGTTCGTGGTGATGCTGACGGAGACGTTTCACGGCTACCGTGTGGTCCCAACCGATGGACGGAAACCTCGTGAGGATGTGCCTCCTTCCTACCGTGGAGACTCCGTGGGCCATTGGGAAGGCGATGTGTTCGTCGTGGATACGCGAAACTTTACCGACGACACATGGTTGCACGCCGAAGGCCAGGTTTCTCCCCATTCCGATGAACTCCGTATCGTGGAGCGCTATCGGCGAGTGGACAAGAACACCCTCGAGATCGAAGCCACAGTCACGGATCCGAAAATGCTAACGGCGCCGTGGACGGTTCCCAAACAGACGTTGGTGCTCGCCCCCTTCGATCAGATCCTGCCCTTGATTTGTTCGGGTGTGGAAACCAAGGGACTCATGGACGCTGCAGCTAAACAGACTCCTTAATAATCGAAAATAATCGAAGGCAAAGAAAATATGAACTGTGAACAGAGAATCCGGAAGTTTGGGCGGGCCGTTTCCACCGTCATCGGGGTTAGCCTTATGGGCATCGCCACAGCCCAGGCAGAGGTACCGCCGGACGTTGCAACGCAACTGAGAGCGATCGGGAACGGAGTCTGTGTGCCGGAAACGGCGAAGCTCTACAAGCCCCTGCTGCAGGATCAGAAGGCGCCATATCCTGGGGTCACAGTCGTCAGAGATATTTCCTACTTCGCGGATCCTCGAACAGTCATGGATGTCTTCGCTCCAGAGAAAGGCGGCGGAAACCGCCCGGTTCTGATTTTCGTTTCGGGAGGCGCGGGCAACAAAATCGAAGGGCCGCCGGACGGCGATGCCTTCTACGACAACATCATGCTCTGGGCCGTGAAGAACGGTATGACCGGCGTGAACATGCAACGCCGTGGAGGTCTGAACGGCGCGGGCATGGCCTGGGACGAGCCGGCGAAAGACGTCGGGAGAGTTGTGGACTGGGTACGCAAGAACATCAAGCAGTACAAGGGAAATCCCAATCGCATCTTTCTCTGGTCGAGCTCGGCAGGAAACGTCCCGGTGAGCACGTATGCGGCTCACCCGGAAATCTCCGGCGTGAATGGGGACGCCGTGAAGGGCATCGTCCTCATGTCGGCGCCAAACTTCAACATCCTGCCGGAAACAGTAGCAGCTCCGCCACGTGGAGCGGCACCAGCGCCCAATACCGCCGCGGCGGTGCCGCCGGTTCCCGGACAAGTGGCCCTTGGAACAAATTGCGGCAGACCTCCGGCGGAGAGAGGCGCGGCAGGCGCTGCGGGGCGCGGAGCACCCGGCGCGCCTCAGGGTGGCGGAGCCGGTGGTCGAGGCGCCGGCGGACCGGGTGGTGCACCCGGTGGCCGCGGTGGCGCCGCGCCGCAGCCGGTGGATCAAACCACCCTCCTCACGCGATCCAATCTACCCGGCCTCGCGAAGGGAAAGCCGGCAGTGTTCCTCGCATGGGGTGAGCTCGATCCTCCGAACATCATCAGTTTTGACGAAGGACTCAAGAACGCCCTCTGCAAGGCGGGCCGCTGCCCCACCACCGGCTTCTTTAAGAATCACAGCCATATGTCTCTCGTGTTCTCCCCGAACACGGCGGACACTTCCGTGACAGCCCCGATCCTGAAGTGGATGAAGAGCGTGAAATGAGCAGCAGCGTCGCGTGGAGAGAAACTCCCTTCCTAAATCAGGACGGGAGTAGTCCCAGCCTGACTTGCTTCGCGTGCCTTGGCGGCAACTCTGGTTAAGTAGTGGTGTTCGTAGTTAGGGTGACGTATTCGGGCGTCCCCTCCTCTTGAGGAGGGGTGGCCGAAGGCCGGGGTGGTCAAGAATGCCGAAACCCTATTCAAGCCGTGACCACCCCGGCTCACTACGTTCGCCACCCCTCCTCAAGAGGAGGGGACGCCCGCCCGAATACGTCACCCTAACTACGAACACCACTACTTAGCTACCGCGAGAGAGTTGTGGTGCTCGCGCTGATCGGATTGCCGATCACGTCGCCGGACACGATCATCTCGACGCGGCGGTTCTGCTGCCGTCCCGCCGCCGTATCGTTTGAAGCAACCGGTTGAGTCTTTCCAAAACCTCGAGACGTGATGATTGCCGAATTGAGTCCTTGCTGGATCAGGAATGACCGGACTGCATCCGCACGCTGTTCGGAAAGCTTCTGGTTGAATTCGTCGCTGCCGACACTGTCCGTGTGACCTTCGACCTCGAGCTTCAACCCCGGATGAGCCAGGACGATTCCGGATATCTTTGCGAGTTTCTCCCGCGCGCCGGGTTTTAGCGTGAACTGGCCGGTATCGAAGAGAACGTCGGACATGTTGACGATCAGTCCTCGAGCGGTGTCCCGGGTTTCCAGAATCCTGTTCAACTGCTCCGTCAATTGAATCCTCAACTCCTGCTTTTCGCGTTGAGCGCGTTCGGCTTCCTGACGTGATTGATCGGCAGCGAGACGCGCCTGGTCGGCGGCCGCGCGCTCCCGCTCGGCGGCAAGCCGCGACTGCTCGGCGGCGAGGCGGGACTGCTCGGCGACCTCACGCTCCCGCGCAGCTGCGGCTTCTGCGGCCGCACGATCCCGAGCGTTACGTTCGGCGTCCACCAGGGCGAGCGCCTGGGTGCGTTCGGCGGCTGCCTGGGCGGCTGCGCGTTCGGCCTCGGCTCGCGCGCGGCGTTCGGTCTCAAGGGCCTGCTGCCGCTCTGCCTCGACTCGGGCCTGCGCCGAACGCTGTGCTTCCAGCCTCGACCGTTCAGCATCCGCCTTGGCGCGATTCTCACGATCCAGGGCTGCGGCTCGTTCGGCCGCAAGCTTGTTTTCTTCCTGCCGTTTTAGAGCGATCAGACGGGCGTCTTCTGCCGTCTGAACGGCCTCGCGTGCAACTTGGGATATCGCCTTGTTGCCGGCCTTTTTAGCTTTATTGTCCTGGGCCTGTCGAAGAAGGCCCTCGGCTTTGCTGAAGGAATCCGTCGCGTCTTTGTCGGCGCCCGCCCAGCGTGCGATCCGGACGGCGTTTTGCGCTTCGTACAAATCCAGGGGCGTGAGCTTATCCAGAGGAATGGCTTTCAGATCGGCGGGAGCCACATTCACGGAATACTGGCCCCTCTTGAGCAATTCGTACTTGGCATCGACCTGTTCGAATTTCCCCTTGGTCTCGGCTCGGATAAAGTTCTCCATCACGACGACATCGCTGGGCTGAGTGACGGCGAAGTAGGGTTCCGCGGTGACAATCAGGCCAAAGGCCTGCAAGTCCGTCGTCACGTCCAGCTTGCTCTTTGTCCCGTTCAGAATAACCTCACCCAGATTCGTGGCCCTGCCTTCGGGGCTGATCGCCCACATGACGTAGGTCAGAAACTCGGGCCCGAAACGGTTCGCTGGCTGCAGATCGTCGAATTCCACTTCGATCTCTATATAACCCTGCTTGCTTTCCACCTTTGCCTCGCCTCGCGAGGCGGGTAACAGTGGCGTTCCCTTGAAATCGATCGTTGTCGATCCGCTCCGGTGTTGGTAGTTGATGGCTGTAGTCGTTCTTTCGACGACATTGACCGTGATTCTATAAATGGGATTTTTCCCATCGCGTTGCACCTGAACCGGGCTCGACGTGGGATTCACCTGAGCTTGGGTTGCGGGAACGACGACAAGCAGACACAGCAGACCTGTCAGAACGATTCTCGAAGCACTCATGGTTTTTCCTCCAGTACTGGTGTCCTCATGACGCACGCCGGGAACCATTCCAAGTGGCTTTCTTAAGTCATTACAAAACAATGGCTTACCGACTGCAGGAACAGGTAATGTGCCGAGGTCGGTGGAAGCGGAGTGACGTCTAGCGGCACTGTGGTACCAATCGGGCCAAGCGTCGGCGACGTGCCCCTCTCAACCTCGCTTTTTGACAGTCGGATTCATTTCGGCTGCCATCGAAAGAGCGACAGGTTAATCCGTGCCGTGCCGTCGAAGATGATGCCTTCCTGCTTCAGAAGGCGCCGCTGCAATCTCTCGTGCCCCGAACGTGGGGGAAAGCTGATCCGGCCTTGCGCGTTGATCACGCGATGCCAGGGAATGCCGCTGTTGGCTGGGAGTGCACTTAGAGCATAGCCGATTCTGCGGGGTTGTCCGGGGATCCCGGCAAGTTCGGCAATCTGGCCATAAGTTGCCACGCGGCCGCGCGGGATTCTGCGGATGACCTCGAAAATGCGATCGTGGCCGACCTTCACTTCATCCACTCGAACACCTGATAGTGTTCGCCGTTCATCCCAAGCCGGGTGTAGACCTCCTGGGCAGTCGTGTTTCGCCGGTCCACGTAGAGCCGGATGCCGCGGACATCGGGATCCGGCTCGGCCAGACCTCGAATGAATGCGTAGATGCCGGAATAGATCCCCTGCCTTCGAAATTCGGGAAGCACATAAACGCTTTGGATCCACCACACAACGCCGTTGCGCCAGTCGCTCCATTCGTAAGTCGTAAGGGCTGCACCGACAGCCTGTGAATCCTTTTCTGCGATGTAGTACTGACCGAGCGCGGGATTCTTGAAGACCGCACGAACGCCGGCTGCGCATATCGAAGAATCGAGACGCAGGTCTTCAGTCTCCCACGCCATCGCAAGTTGGAAATCCACGATGCGCTGCAGATCGTCGGGATGGGCGTGGCGATAAAGGGTCATCTTATGGCAAGAATACGCCAGTCGCCGCCCGTTGAGGAGGTGGCGGGACAATACATCGGCCATCTTCATAAGTTTTTGGTTACAATATTCTGTTTGCGTAGCAGTATCTCAACCCTGTCATCACTATCCTTCTAAAGAATGCTGAGCCGCCTGGCGGGGGAAAGGGGCAATTTGTGAGTACGGTTGCAGTAGCGAGGTTCTACGATTCGACGATTGGCAAGAAGGCTGTAATGGCCGTGACGGGCCTCGTCCTCTTTGGATTCCTGATCGCCCATATGGCGGGGAACCTGCAGGTTTTCCTCGGGCGCGAGGTGATGAACCACTATGCCCAAACGCTCCACGGGAACATGGAACTGCTCTGGGGCGTGCGCATCATCCTCTTGCTTTCGGTCGTTTTGCACACCTGGGCAGCGATCCAGCTGAGCGCCGTCAAATCTGCCGCGCGCCCGGTAGCGTATGTGAAGCCGGGCAATGTCCAGGGATCTCTGGCGTCTCGCACGATGATGCTGAGCGGACCCGTGATCGCGCTGTTCGTCATCGGACATCTTCTTCACCTGACGACAGGCACCCTTCTTCCTCCGTTTGTCGAACTTCACGCTTACGAGAACGTCATTGCCGCCTTCAGCAACCCCATTGCGTCGGGCCTTTATATTGTGGCGATGATCCTCGTGGGTTTCCATCTCAGTCATGGGATCTGGAGCCTGTTCCAGTCGTTGGGATTCAGCCATCCCCGATACACGCCTCTGCTCAAGAAGTTTTCAGCCGTCTTCTCGTGGCTTCTGATCGCCGGATTCATCGCTGTGCCGATCTCTGTTCTGGCCGGAATTGTGAGGAACTGAATTCATGGAACTGAAGTCGAAATGCCCTTCCGGTCCGATTGAAACGCGCTGGGAAAAATACAAATTCGATCTCAAACTCGTAAATCCCGCAAACAAACGCAAGTTCAGCATCATCGTCGTCGGCTCCGGACTTGGCGGCGGCTCTGCATCCGCCACACTGGCCGAGCTCGGATACAACGTGAAGTGCTTCTGCTTTCAGGATTCTCCCCGGCGCGCGCACAGCATTGCCGCACAGGGCGGGATTAACGCGGCGAAGAACTATCAAAACGACGGCGACAGCATCTATCGGCTGTTTTACGACACGGTAAAGGGCGGGGACTTTCGTGCTCGCGAGTCCAATGTTTATCGCCTTGCCCAGATCAGCGTGAACATCATCGACCAGTGCGTCGCCCAGGGAGTGCCGTTCGCGCGGGAATACGGCGGCATGCTGACCAACCGGTCCTTCGGCGGCGCCCAGGTTTCGCGCACATTTTACGCGCGCGGCCAGACGGGCCAGCAGTTGTTGATCGGCGCCTATCAGGCGCTCGAACGGCAAATTGGTCTCGGCAAGGTAAAGATGTATCCCCGCACGGAGATGCTGGACCTGATCGTGATCGACGGCAAAGCCCGCGGCATCGTGGTTCGCAATCTCGTGACCGGCAACGTGGAATCACATCTCGCCGACGCCGTGGTCCTCGGCACCGGGGGCTACGGCAACGTCTTCTATCTCTCGACAAATGCGAAGGGGTCGAACTGCACCGCCATCTGGCGCGCCTACAAGCGCGGTGCTGCAATGGCGAATCCCTGCTACACGCAGATCCATCCCACATGCATTCCCGTCAGCGGCGATTACCAGTCGAAGCTGACGTTAATGAGTGAATCGCTCCGCAATGACGGCCGCATCTGGGCGCCTAAAAAGCAAGGCGACAAGAGACCGGCCAACCAGATTCCAGAAGACGAGCGGGACTACTATCTGGAGCGGCGATATCCCAGCTTCGGAAATCTCGTTCCGCGCGACGTGGCATCGCGTAACGCCAAAACCGTCTGCGACGAAGGACGCGGAGCCGGTGGCGGCCTCGGCGTCTACCTTGATTTTGCAGACGCCATAAAGCGTCTCGGCAAACAGAGCGTCAAGGAACGCTACGGCAACCTCTTTGACATGTATGAACGCATCACCGGCGAAAATCCGTACGAAGTGCCGATGCGTATCTATCCCGCAATCCATTACACGATGGGCGGGCTGTGGGTGGATTACAACCTGATGACGACGGTACCTGGGCTTTATACGATCGGCGAAGCCAATTTCTCGGATCACGGGGCAAACCGGCTCGGCGCCAGCGCCTTGATGCAGGGTCTGGCGGATGGATACTTCGTGCTTCCCTACACGATCGGCGACTATCTCGCGACAACGAAGCTGGAAAAAGTCGATAACACCCATGCCGCCGTGAAGGATGCCGAAAACCTTGTTGCTCAACAGACCAAGCGTCTGGTGAGCAACAAGGGCAAGCGCACGGTTGCATCCTTCCATCGCGAGCTCGGCAAAATCGTCTGGGACGAGTGTGGCATGGCGCGCAACAAGGCCGGTCTGGAACGCGCGATCAAAAAAATTCCCGAGCTTCGGGAGGAATTCTGGAAGACCGTTTCCGTTCTCGGCAGCGGCGAAGAGCTCAACCAGTCTCTCGAGAATGCGGGACGCGTCGCCGACTTCCTGGAGTTCGGAGAGTTGATGTGCCGCGACGCCCTTCATCGGAATGAATCCTGCGGCGGCCACTTCCGCGAAGAGTTCCAGACTCCGGACGGCGAAGCCCAGCGCAACGACGACGAGTACAGCTACGTCGCGGCATGGGAATATGCGGGCCCAAACAAGGCCCCAATCCTGAACAAGGAGCCACTCGATTTCGAGTACGTTCATCCTTCGCAACGGAGCTACAAATAACGATGAAACTCACTCTGCATATCTGGCGTCAAAAGAGCTCATCTCAGCCCGGGAAAATGGTTCCGTACACGGTGGACGCAACCGAGCATATGTCGTTTCTCGAAATGCTCGATGTGCTCAATGAAACTCTGACCGCGAAAGGCGAAGAACCGGTTGCTTTCGATCACGACTGCCGCGAAGGCATCTGCGGTTCGTGCGGCTTCATGATCAACGGAATCGCACACGGTCCCCGGCCCAGCACGACGGTTTGCCAGCTCCACATGCGCACCTTCAAAGACGGTGACGTGCTGTACCTGGAGCCCTGGCGCGCGAAGGCGTTCCCCGTGGTTCGCGATCTTGTTGTCGACCGGGGTGCGTTCGATCGCATTATTGCGGCCGGCGGATTCGTTTCCGTATCGACGGGAAGCGCGGTGGATGGCAACGCGATTCCCATTCCAAAGAAGTTTTCAGACCTGGCAATGGACGCCGCGGCGTGCATAGGGTGCGGAGCCTGTGTGGCTGCCTGCCCGAATGCCGCAGCGGCACTGTTCACCGGCGCCAAGGTCAGTCATCTCAGCCTGCTCCCCCAGGGGCAGCCTGAGCGCAGTCAACGCGTGTTGAACATGGTGGCGCAGGTGAAGCAGGAAATGTTCGGCAGTTGCACGAACATCGGCGAGTGCGAAGCTGTATGCCCCAAGGACATCAAACTGGAAGTCATTGCCCGCATGAATCGGGACTACCTTCGCGCCAGCTGGACGGACCGCGGCGAAGCATCTCGTGACGATGGAATATGAGGATGAGCGGAGCGAATGCAAGCCCGATAGGGCGCAGCCATCAAGTAATGCAAGCCCGCGCGAAGCGTGAGCGCGCTAGCGCGAAACATCAAGAGATAGGGCGAAACCATCAAGCAATGCGAGCCCGCGCGTAAGCGTGAGCGCAGTAGCGCGATACCCTAAGTAATAGGCCGCAGCGAGTTAAGAGGAGGTCTTGTGGTTCAGAAAGGTGTAAAGATCGAAGCGCCGTCGGGAAAGCTTGGAGTATTGATTCCCGGCCTTGGCGCGGTCAGTACGACGTTCATCGCAGGTGTCGAAGCGGTAAAGAAAAAGATCGCCAAACCCATCGGGTCTCTCACCCAAATGGGAACGATCCGGCTGGGCAAACGCACCGACAAGCGTGTTCCCTCGATCCGGGAATTCGTGCCGCTCGCCAATATCGAAGATCTGGTCTTCGGCGGATGGGATATCTACAACGACAACTGCTTTGAAAGCGCATCGAATGCCGGCGTCCTCGATAAATCGCTGCTCGAAGCCGTGCGGCCGGAAATCGAAAAAATTCGCCCCATGAAAGCCGTTTTCAGCCAGGACTACGTCAAAAGACTACAGGGACCCAACGTCAAAACCGGCAAGAACAAAATGGAGCTTGCCGAACAGGTCATGGAAGATATCGAGCAATTCCGGAAAGTGAACAACCTCTCGCGGCTCGTGATGATCTGGTGCGGAAGCACCGAAATCTTCCTGAAGTCCGAGGCGGTACACGCGACGGTTGCTTCGTTTGAACAAGGGATGCGCGACAATGACCCTGCGATTGCGCCCAGCATGGTCTATGCCTATGCGGCAATATCTCAAGGGATTCCATTCGCGAATGGAGCGCCGAACCTCACCATCGATATCCCGGCTCTTATGCAACTCGCGCAGGAGAAAAATGTGCCGCTCTGCGGCAAGGATTTCAAGACGGGCCAGACGTTAATGAAGACGATTCTGGCCCCTGGGCTGAAGGCGAGAATGCTCGGATTGAATGGATGGTTCTCCACGAACATTCTCGGCAACCGCGATGGCGAGGTCCTGGACGATCCGGAATCGTTCAAGACAAAGGAAGAAAGCAAGCTTTCGGTGCTCGACCAGATGCTGCAACCGGAGTTGTATCCGGAGCTTTACAAGGACTTCACGCACAAGGTGCGGATTCACTACTATCCGCCACGTGGCGACAACAAGGAAGGTTGGGATAATATTGATATATTCGGGTGGCTCGGCTATCCCATGCAAATCAAGATCAACTTCCTGTGCCGCGACAGCATTCTGGCTGCGCCGATCGTTCTCGATCTTGTGCTGTTTCTCGATCTGGCCCAGCGCTGCGGCATGCGCGGAATTCAGGAATGGCTGAGCTTCTATTTCAAGAGTCCGATGTGCGCTGTGGGTCTATATCCTGAGCACGATCTGTTTATTCAGTTGATGAAACTGAAGAATACGTTGCGCTACTTGCGCGGCGAGGATCTGATCACGCACCTTGGCATGGAATACTATGATTGAATTGCAGTTTAAGAGAGTTTCGGACTAGAATCGGCCACTCAAAATCGGGAGGTAGTTTGGAAATGAGAAGAACCGCATATTTGGGGCTTTTTTTGACGTTGTTCGCAGCGTTGGCGGCACCGGGATTTGCTCAGGAGATCAAAGACCCAGCTGAATACAAAGCCTACATGGACACTTGTTACAACGAGAAGGATCTCGGTAAGAAGGCAGCGGGCTGCGAAAAGTTCCTCGTCGATTATAAGGACACCGTAGCCAAAACTCAGTCTTACATGCAGATTCTTCTGAGCTACGCTCAGATCCCAAACTGGCCGAAAACACTCGAAACAGCCGATAAGCAAGCCCAAATAGCGCCCACGTTGGGAGTAGACGACAAGAAGCGAGTCGTCCTTATCGCCTTCGCCGCGGCACAGAACACGAACTCTCCCAAAATGAAGTCCTATGCGGAGAGAGTCCTTGAGATTGATCCCAAGCATGCGGCCGCGCTCGTTACCTTAAGTGGTCTTCTGGCGAACAGCCTTCCTACCGAGGAAGCCGCCAAGATGAAACAACTCGATGAGACGCTGGCTGTCACGAAGAGGGCACTAGCGGCACCTAAGCCCGAAGGAGCGACCGACGCCCAATGGAATCCGGCCCTGGCGCAGCTTCACGACACCGCCTGCATGGTTCTTTTGAATCAGAAAAAGTACGCCGACGCTATCGCCGAGTGCCAGGATGCGTTGAAGATCAACAAGAAAGACGGTTACGCATACTACTTGATGGGACTCGCCATGAAGCCTGCTGTGGCGGACGCGCTCGCGAAGTACCGCGCCGCCGTCGACAAGCTGAATCTGCCTGAGAACCGTTCCGCGGATCAGCTCACACGTGATGATTTGAAGGCCACCTCAGACGGTCTGTTAGAGACCGCCACTGCCAAGACCGATGAACTCGTGGAAGTGTTCGCAAAGTCGGTCGCCACGGGTTGGCAAGGGGCAACAAACCCCGCCCGCAACGAACTGAAAATATTCCGGGGCACGCCCGACGAGCTCAACAAGCTTATCGAGGAGAAGAAGAAAGAGTTAGGTTAGGCATTACGAACTAATAAAGACGAGAGGATCGAACAGAGAAATGAAAAGAATCGTCCCCGTATCCGTATGCTTGCTGCTCTGCCTGGTTCTTGCCATTCCCGCATTCAGCCAGGGCGGTGAAAACAACGATTGGCAGGCCATCCAGGACCAGCGCGATACACGGCAGCAGGCTGCGTTGATTGAAAGTTTTATTAACAAGTATTCCAGTTCCCCTCATCGTCCGGACGCCGACAAGATGCTGGTGAGCTTCTGGGCGGCCAACAAGGACAATGCGAAAATCGTGAATCACGCCGACAACTTCAAGCAAAGCCTGCCCAGTGCCGACAATGCCTCGAAGGCCACGATCTATACCCAGGCGATGATTGCGGCGGCAACATTGAACAACGTCAAGAAGACCGTCGAGTTCGGCAATTTCGCCATCACCGCCGACCCGAATAATTTCATGGTGCTCGCTTTCCTTGCCAGCAGCGGCGCCCTCGATCAGAAGACTGCCGTTGATTACGCAACCAGAGCGTCAAAGCTGCCCAAACCGGACCCACGTACCATGTCCGATGCCACGTACCAGTCCATGATGGGCCGGGTGAAGAATCTTCTTGCCAGTGCGAACGGAGCACCTGCGGGCGCAGCCGGCGCCGGACCATCCCCACTGATGAGTTCAGCGCAAGGCTTGATGGGACAAAAGAAGTATCAGGAAGCAATCGACGTCTATGGTCAGATTCTGCAGCAGAATCCCAGGGATCAAGTCGTCTATTACCAGCTCGCATTAGCAAACTACTACTGGATGGCTGATGCCGCCCAGGGCGTTCAGGCCGCTAACGACGAGCAGATCAAAGCGATGGTTGCCACTCCCGTTGTACAAGCCGACGTTGAGAAAGCGGCGACCAAGAAAGCGCAGCTTACAAAAGAGGCATTGGAGCATCGCGACGCGGCGATTGAATCCTTCGCCAAAATGATGGCGATCGGAGCAAGCCCTAACACGGCGGACGCGAAAAAGATGCTCGACGCCCTGTATCAGAACAAGACCGGTTCCCTGGACGGCGAAGACCAGCTCATCGCCGACAAAAAGAAGGAACTGGGCGTCACCGGCGCAGCTCCCGCCGCAGCACCCAGGAAGTAGAGACCTTCTGCTGGGATGACAGAGATTAATTCGGGAGATTAGTTTGGGGTCAGACTACTCGAACCCTAAACTCGTATTACAGAGTTTGGGGTTCGAGTAGTCTGACCCCAAACTAATCTCCCGAATTAATCTCTGTCATCCCAGCAGAAGGTTGTCGACCCCCGAAATTAGTCTGCGACGAGTTGAATTCCTTCCTTATCGAAGGCCTCCTTGATCCGCCGGCGCCATTCGTATTCGACCTCGTGCTGCTTTGATGGCACGGTCTTCACCCCAACTCGAACTTTCGTACCGGCGCCTGTAAGCTTTTCCACACCGAGGACGGCCGGTTTATCCAGCACATCGTCGGGCATATCCATCGCCAGGGCATCGCCAACATGCGTCAGGACCGCAAAGACGCGGCCGACTTCTTCCCTGCGGGACACGGAGACATCGACAACGGCGCGGCGCCAGTCCCGGGAAAGAACGCTGATCGTCTGAATGTTTCCGTTGGGAATGACGTGAATCTCGCCGTCTACACTTCGGAGGACGGTGACTCGGAGCGTCATTTCGTCCACGACGCCTTCGTGGGTTCCGATACGAACCGTATCGCCGACACCGTATTGATCTTCGAGCAGTACGAAGAAACCGGAGATTACATCCTTCACGAGGCTCTGAGAACCGAAGCCAATGGCGAGACCGGCAATGCCGGCGCCCGCGAGAAGCGGCGCAAGATCGAACCCAAGGTCGTTTGCCGTGTACAGCACGATAAAAACGCCCAAAACTGTCCTGCCGACGCTTCGGACCACGTGCCGCAGCGTTTCTGCGCGGCGCTCCAGGCGGCGATTTCCCGCCGAATTCGCTTCGGGCACGATGGACACCAGACGTCTCAGCGCGGAATCCACCAGGCGCAGGGTGATTAATCCGATGATCAGGAGAGAAAAGATCCTAAGCAGTGGATCGAGATATTTGGGGGAGTAGACCAGCCCGAAGGACTCCACTAGCTGCTGCATAAAACGGTCTAGTGTATCATGGCGCACATGATACGGAAGCGACGCAAAGACACCTCACATGTCATCTCCATCATCCTTGCGGGAGGTGCCGGAAAACGGCTCTATCCGCTCACCAAGGACCGTTCGAAACCAGCCGTTCCCCTGGGAGGAAAATATCGCCTGATCGATATACCGATCAGCAACTCCATCAACTCCGGCTTGAATCGCATGTTCGTGTTGACGCAATACAACTCCGCCTCGCTCAACCGTCACGTGACGCTCGGGTATCGCTTCGACCGGTTCAGTCACGGCTTTATTGAAGTGCTGGCTGCGGAGCAGACTATGCATAACCCGGACTGGTTTCAGGGCACAGCCGACGCCGTGCGACAGCATCTGCATCGCTTCACGGAACGGGACGACGATTATCAACTGATTCTTGCCGGCGACCAACTCTACCGGATGAACTATCAGAAGATGCTCGACAGTCACTTTCAGCGCAACGCCGACGTCACCGTTTGTGTCATTCCGAGAAACGAGGAACAGGCGTCTTCCCTGGGTCTCATGAAACTCGACGGCAATGGACGGATCCTCCAGTTCCGTGAAAAGCCCACAGGCGAGGCGCTTCGCGAAATGCGCACAGACACGGCGCGGCTTGGCCTGAGCGCACGACAGGCGATCGAGCGGCCTTATGTGGCGTCTATGGGAATTTATCTTTTCAGGCGGGAGGTTCTCGTCAGCCTGCTTGAAGATCCATCCGCCAACGACTTCGGCCACCAGGTGCTGCCTTTAGCCATCGAACGGTACAACTGCTACGGACATCTGTTTGACGGCTACTGGGAAGATCTGGGCACGGTTGGTGCTTTCTACAAGGCAAACATGGATCTGACCAGCAGCGCGCCGCACTTCGATTTTTATGACATGGCGCATCCGATCTACACCCATCCGCGGTTCCTTCCGCCATCTCGCATCGAGCAGTGTGACGTGCAGGAATCCATCATCGCGGAAGGATCCCAATTGCAGGGCGCAAGCATGACGCACTCCATCGTCGGCATCCGAAGCATCGTGGGCGAGAACGTCGTGCTGGACCATACGCTCGTTATGGGCGCCGACTATTATGAGGACGATGAAGACCGCGCCTACAACTGGCAGATGGGCATCCCCAATGTCGGCATCGGAAAGGGATCGGTGCTGCGCAAGACAATCGTCGACAAGAACGCCCACATCGGAAGCAACGTCCGGATTTTGAACGAAGGCGGCCTGCAGGAATTCGACGGTAACGGCTATTACATCCGCGACGGCATCGTGATTGTTCCCAAGCACGGAGTTCTGCCGGACGACACCGTGGTGTGAAGGGGAGAAACTTCGTTTTTTTGGAGTTGTCGGAAATCTCTTCAGGCCTGTTCCCTGCCTTCAAGAATCTCCTTCAACTGGCGCACAGCCTGGCTGGACTCGGCGTCGATCTTTGCGTGAATCGATAATCGGTCCAGAATCACGGTCAGCAAAGTGTTGGGGCGATACAGGAACTCTCGAGTGAAACGGCTTCCTCCGTTTTCCTCAGCGACCTCGTACCGAACCCATCCGGCGTTTCTGGAACCTACTGTCGCCGTGATCCTCCAGGTGTGAGGCGCGTTACGTTCCACGACCATCCATTCGGCAGTCCCTTCATGTCCCGCAACCCGGTAATCCTCGGTGACGCGCTCCCCTTGATGAAGAGAGTGGCCGGTTGCACCGTGGACCGCGAGAGAGGATGGGTGCCATTTGGGCCAGTTGCCCGGAGTCGTTACATAGTTGAAGACATCCTCGCTTGGCCTCGCGATGAAAACCGAGTTGATCACGCGGTTCGTAGTTTCAAACGGCAGCGGCATCAGTCCAAGTATCGCGAGCCCCGCCAGAATGACAATAACGGTGAGGAGTTTTTTCATGGTTTGCCTGGTCCGGCAGAGACCTCCGCAGGAAATTCCAGGACGCTGACCGGAACTATCGCGGTTACCATCCCCCGCCTCCGCCGCCACCGGACGAGCCACCGCTGGAACTGCTGGAGCTTCCACTCGAACTGCTTGAACTCGGCGATGCGACTCCAGCCGCCATCCCTGCAGCCGCTGTAGCCCATGTGCCGCTTGCGCCCGCGCCTCCCGAGAGTCCGCCACCTCCGGTCCAACTTGTGGTCGACTCCGTGTGGCCCGAGGATGAGTTTGATGAACTGCTGCTGGTGCTTCGCTCCCATGTGGAATCGCTCGTCATGGACTTCGCGTGGCGGGTGGACCAGACGTCGACTTGCCGGCCCAGTCCGAAAGCCAGCAGCCATGGATACCAATTGTCGCGCAGGTTCGGTCGTGGCTGTTCGAGTTCATTAAGAAAGAAATTCCGCCCGGCCGCCAGACGCTTGCGCAAGGCAATACCTTCGCGGCTTTGCCGGGACTTCATGCCGTTGATGGACGAGTTCGAGATGGCGAGTGTTAAAACCGTTAGAGCACTAATCGTCGCCCACGGAAGTTTCACTTCACCCGCGCCGGAATACCACCACAGGAATACGGCAGTGCCGAGAGCCACAATGGATGACGGGATCAGGAGAAAGGCCGCCGCCCTTGCTCCCCAGTCGATCCGCGATCGGAACAGCCATCCTGGAATCTGCAGGATCGCGACAAGGAATAGCGACACCATGGCAACGGCGACTGCTGCACTGCCCAGGGCCGGTTCGGAGTATGAACCCCACGCCAGTAGCAGAAGACCTGCGACATAGAGAACAACGCTGGCCCGACGTCTCACTCGCGTATCGCCGGACGGCAATACCTTCTTCAGATGTTTATCGAGCTCTGGCGTGATAAGCGTTGCCGGATCAAAGCCGCTACTCTTGTAATGCTGCCGGACCTCCTTCGTGCTCGTCTCTGTACGACGATCGAAAAACAAACCATCGATCAGAGCCCTCTCGTATCCATTCAGTTTCTCGCGGTCCACCTTCAAAATCAGCCGCATCGAGGTCGTACGCTCGATCTTGCTTTCCAGCTTGCCCTCCGCAGTCAGGCGCGCGATGAGCGCCACGACTTCGGGGGTGCCGATACGACCATCCCAGGCTGCTCCCACCACTTCGGCGGGATAAGTGAGGATGTTGCTTTCAATCCATCCACCGTCGAAGCCGGCCGGATCGACGGGAGCGAATCGCCCCAGGGAACGCTCTCGGGCGACGAATGCCAAAACGAGGAGGGCAAACACGCCGACAATCGCTATCACGCCCGCGATTATCTCCGGCGGGTGGAGCGTGTCGTTCGCCGCCGGCTCGACAGAACCGGAGTACCGCAATGGAATGTTCACCACGAAGCCTTCCCCGGGCTCGAGGGGACCGGCGCGATACGAATTCCGAAAGTCGCCGATCGGTTGCCATGAGGGATCGAGATCCAAAGTCAGAGTAAAGCGCTCTATCGGGCCGGGGCGATCGGGAAATGAGAAGTCGTGGTTGATCTGATACTGCCCGTCATTCTTAAGCAGAATGCCCGTCAGTTTGTAGTGCAGCACGTAGATGAGCGGCGTTTTCGCAAACGGCGGATCGGAGGGCAGACGGCTTCGCCATCGAAGAGTCCGGCCGTCTGTCCAGGTGAAGTCGTCGACGTCGCTCGGTACTGACATCTCCCGCAGTGGTTGTGGCGAACCGGTTTTCGCGTCTATCCGGTCGAGGCCGAGAAACTGCAGTTTTTGGCGCGCCCGCACGTTGAACACACGTTCACCGCCGTTCCATTCGCCCGTGAATACCATGGTGTGCCGTTCAATGATGTCCAGCCCACCGTCGACATCGAGATGTGCCTTAACATCGAGCGCGTCCCAGTGCAACTCTCGTTCTGCAGCCTGCGCACCGGGTGCAATACACCACAGCATCAGGGTGACAAGCAGAGCCACGTGACGAGCTTTCACTCCGCTGTCCTTCATCTTACGCAGAGTATACAAGCGACGAGTCGGCAAAGGGGTTCCCTGGGCAAACCCTATGGGAACACGGCTTCGGAACTCCTCTTCCTTGCAGCGAAACTTTCTCGTGCAGAAGCCTAGCGCGGCGTCGGCGGCGGAATTTGCTCGTAGACGAAATGGCCGTCATAGTCGGTTGATGGATTGTTTTCGAAGATGATGGCGACATCTTCCAGAATACTGCCGGTTTGATCTTTGAACATATAGAGAGTAATGGAAACCGAATCGGCCTTCCCTGCCTTCAAGAAATGCAAAGGGAAAGCAAACGAAAATTCCTGTCCCTTACTCATTTGGCGCTGCGGGCTGTCCTGGGTATTGAAGATCATTTCGCCGAAGTCGCCTGCCGCTCGCCCTTCCACGTTGCCAGAGACGCGTCCCGATTCGGAGACTTTGACGCGCACGTGAATCTCCGTCGGTGCGTCGACATTTGGCTCGTACCACCATTCACGCAGTTCTATGGCTTTTCGAAGCTGGTGAATCGTCTCAAGCCTCTTTTCATAAGAGGCAGCCTCTTCAGCGCGATCGTGACTGCGATAAACGAAGAAGCCGACGACGAGCAAGCCAATGCTGACACTGCCGGACAGGAGATGAAGAGGGAGCAATCGCCCTGTGGCGAACTGGGACAGAGCCAGGCTGCTGACCGCGATGTGCAGCGCCACAAATACAATGTACGGGACGATAATGAGCCCGTTCATGTTCAGTGCGATCCAGCCACCGCTGCCGCCTTTAAGAAGATATCTATCGGCGATATAGAGAGGAATCGAGAGCAATGCCAGAGCTGCACAAATGCCGATGTGTTGTTTCCACATAAGGGACGCGCGCTCAGCGTAAACCTGGGTTACTGGTCGTTTGCGTGAAGCACAAATGCAGTCGATTCCCAATCGTTGCCTGATGCTTGGCATTTGGACAAGCCGCGAGATGCTGACGTTATTCGATCAGGTCGTCCGGAAAAGCCTGGAGCGATCGAGTCCGGTCCGGTCTCTCTTTTGCGAAAATGAGCCGGACCCGGAGGTGTGGAGGTTCGGGGGGCAAGCTATCTGGCCCTGCCCTACTTCACCAACTCGACCTACTTGATGATCGCCTGCATGACGGCGTTCTCGAACTCCGGGCGCATCTCTCGGATGGGGGTCTGGATCATCATGACAGCCACGATTTCTTCCTTGGGATCGACCCAGAAATGGGTGCCATAGGCGCCGCTCCAGCCGAAGCTGCCATCTGAGATCCTGTGGTTGCCGCGGATGGCATCGTCGATCACGCGAACGCTCAAGCCGAAGCCTTCACCTGCAGCCCGCCCCGGCAACGATGACGGGATATGGACACTCGACATCAGTTTGACCGTACGGGGGCTCAGTAGCCGTTTCCCGTTCAACTCGCCACCGTTGGCAAGCATCTGCGCGAATTTTGCATAGTCGTCCGCGGTTGAGACCAGGCCACCACCGCCGGCAAAATAAACCTTCGATGACATCGACATGGAGTTCTCGTTCTTCACCATCTTGCCGCCCGTCATGGTGTAGGCAGTCACGAGCCGCGGCATCTGGGCGTCCGTGGGCCAATGGCTCGTCTCCGTCATCTCGAGAGGCCCGAAGATTCGTTGCTGCAGAAACTGGTTCATCGGCATTCCAGAGGCGACTTCCACAACGCGTGCGAGAACGTCGAAGCCGTCTGAGGCGCTGTACATCCAACGCGTGCCCGGCTGGAATTCAAGAGGCGACCTGGCTACGCGCGGCAGGTATGTCGAAAGCGTATCTTCAGGACGGCGCCGTCCCTCCCGCGCCACCACACTCTGCCCCATCGGCCCGCTCGACAGGCCGGAGGTATGGGTCAACAGGTCCTTGACGGTGATGTCCCGTATGGCCGGCACGGTGTAGAACTTGGGAGGCGTGTTCCCCTGGGCGGGTTCCTGCTGGACTGCGGCCTGCTGGTTCTTGAACTGGGGAATGAATTTGGAGATCGGGTCGTCGAGACGCAACTTGCCCTCTTCCAGCATCATCATGATGGATACGCCGATCACCGGCTTCGTCATCGACGCCATGCGGAAGACCGAATCCCGCGTCATCGGTTTCTTCGATTCAACATCCATCGTGCCCTGCACGTCGACGTAGGCGATCTGGCCCTTCCTGGTGACAAGCATCACAGCGCCCGAAATCTCGCCCTGATCGATGTGCTTCTTCACCATCGCATGGATACGGTCAAGCCGTTCCTGCGAAAAGCCGACTGCGTCCGGCTTCGCAGCCGGCAAAGGTCCGGACGCGGAAACAGACAATGTCATGAAAACGACGAGTGTCGGGGCTACAAGCAAACGACGGAGTTGCATCGGACGCTCCTTTGTTGAGTGTGGGAATTCATGGCGATCCTATCCCAAACTCGAACGGGACAGAAGCTTTTGTGCGGCACCTTCAGGAATTGCAGTGACGGTGACTGATCTCGCTGGCGAATTGTCTTTAGCTCACCCGATGTGTGATGACGTGCATGAGCGGTGGGCGGTTTCGAAGTCTCTCAACGTTCCTAATCTCCCGTCACTGCTCCCTACTGCTTCCGCGGATCGGTCTCGTGGCACGTGAGGCACTGTACGGGACCTTTCAGTTTCATTTTCGCCCCAAATTCGTCGCTGTTGAGGCGCGCAACCCATTTGGTCATCAGGTCGACCATGAAGTCGTGGTCTTGCTCCAGAGCGTCCACTTGTGGAAAACGCGTTTTCGGCATCTTCGCAAAGTCGAACTTGTCGCCGTGACAATCCGTGCACCAGACACGGCCGTTGTCCGGGTCCTTCAAGGGAGACTGCCATTTCGGGTTGGGATGTTTGTTCTTCGGCACGCTGTAGAGCGCTTCGACAAACTGGTGCATGAAGAAAACTTTAACGAAGGGGGGCACCTTCCCCGCCATGCCGGGGATCGCATCCCCGCCCGGCGGCACTGCCGCTCCGGCAAGGGGCCGCGCCGCAGGGTCCACCTTGATTGGCGGAGCATTCTCGAAGCGTTCGTTTCCGCTCACGCGCGTTACATTCTGATCGCAGCCCGCCAACAACAACGCCAGCGACACCAATAAGGCCATTGCTCTGATCACGTTTCCATTTACCTCTCTTGATGGCTGCGCCCTACCGGGCTTGCATTCGCTCCGCTCATCTCTTGATGGCTGCGCCCTACCGGGCTTGCATTCGCTCCGCTCATCAGCAACCCGGAGCATGACTCAGCTTCATCTCCTGGAGCTGTTTTCGTTGAACCTTAACCGCAAGTTCGAGCACCGCTTCCACGGCGCGCCGCGCTTTTTCCTGGTCTTCTGCGCCCGTCGCATATCGCAATAGAACACGATGACCGATATCCACGTGCCAGCCTTCGTCAGGCTGAATGTGGGCTCTGTAAAGTTCCGCGGTTTCCGGCGCACCGGACCGCTCACAAAACTCCATGAACTGTTCGTTCTTCGTCAGAGCAAGAGCTTCGCGGGTGAAATGCGCTCCGGCGACCCTTTCGACGGTAGACCCCAATCCCTGTAGAAGGTTGAACATCGGGCCGTAGCCTCCGGCGGTTGGATCGAAGCCCGTGAGATCGATGCCCATTTCCTGCAGATGCTTTTCAATCAGATGGTAGTGCCTCGCTTCATCGCCGGCCTGCCTTGCAAAGGCGAGCTTGACGTCAACTTCGGGAGTTGAAGGGATCCAAAGAGCTGCGAGCTCTGCCGCTTCCATTTCATTTTTCAATGCGACCTTTAGCCGTCGAACAACCTCGGAACGGGCAACGTCGGGAAGCAGCGGAGGCCCCGCCTCATCGTCCTTCAGCAAATCCAGACTCGCCAGCCTTTCTGCAACATGTCGCTGCAGTGCCTCGACAAACTCCTTCGCACTACTCATTACTCCGCTGTACCTCGAATCGTTGATTATAGCCTGTGCTATTCTGCCGGGCATGGCGATTTCCAGAAGACAGTTCTTCCGCGGAATGGTCGGACAAGGCGAAGGGCGGCAGCGCGAGCAGGAACAAAAAACCACTGCGCTCGATGCGTATGTCCGTACGAATCTCCTTCCTTATGACTTCGCGCTAACCGGAGAGCAGACAGGCGAGGTTCTCGACGCCGTGCGTGCACAGGTCGTGATCAATGATGGCGAAGATTTGTTCAGCTACGAACGGCGCCAACAGATGAATCAAATTGTCGAAGAGACCGTTCGGCCATGGCGCGAGGAATACTGGAAGGCTGAGGAGGCGCGCCGGGATGCCGCGATCCTGGTGCAGGAATTCCTTGCTGTGGAAACCACTCCTGAAGACCGGGGCAAACTCTGCGAGCGCTTTCACATTCCGTACCCCGCAGTCCTCGAAGAAGAAGTTACGCGACAGGTGCAGGCCTGGCTGGCGGGGCTACCCAATTCCAGAGTAGCCCACTGTGACAGCGCTCAGTTGCGCGACCTTGTCTTTTCAGAGCTAAGGTCCTGGTGCTAGACTGGCCAGTTCACGGCCATGCAAGAAACGGAACTGACCAACTATCGGACAATTCTTGAAAAGAAGCGCGACGATCTTCTAGCCGCGCCACCTGCCCGTACCCCGGCGACGGAGCCGGGCTCCAAGAGTGGCGACTGGATCGACCAATCCAGCCAGGAGAGCGACCTCCACGTCCACCTGGCCATGAAGCAGACAGATACCAAGCTGCTCCGTGCCATCGAAGAAGCCATCCACCGCATTGATCAGGGAACCTACGGGATCTGCATGGATTGTGAAGAGGAAATCAGACCCGCCCGTCTGGACGCTGTGCCATGGACTCGTGTCTGCATTAAGTGCAAGCAACGTCAAAAACCCTAGTTCGTAGTCCCCTCCTCTTGAGGAGGGGTGGCAGCGCGAAGCGCTGACAGGGTGGTCAGCCATGTCAATGCTGCTTGTAAACCCTGAACCATCCCGGCCTTCGGCAACCCCGCCTCAAGAGGAGGGGACGCCCCGTCCCCCAATTTACCGCCACAAAATTCGTAGTTGCATAGGACGGCCCCGAATTATCGTAGTTTGGCGTTCGAGTAGGGCGCGGAGGACAGATGGCAGAGATTGATGCGTTTTTCAACTTCATGGTCACCGAGGGGGCCTCGGACCTGCATCTCGCTTCCGGTTCTCAGCCAATTGTCCGCATTCGCGGCGAGATGCAGCGTCTGAACCAGGAGCCCCTGGAAAGCGACCGGCTCAAGAAGATGCTGTACGAAATTGCCCCGGAGTACAAAGTGAAGGTCTTTGAAGAGACCGGCGATGTGGACTTCGGGTACGAGATTCCCGGCGTCGCCCGGTTCCGCGCCAATTTCTTTAATCAGAAATACGGTGTGTCTGCTGTCTTCCGGCTGATTCCATCGACCATCCTGTCGATAGAGCAATTGGGATTGCCGCCGATCATGAAAAAATTCGGCGAGCTCCATAAGGGTTTGGTGCTCGTCACCGGCCCAACGGGAAGCGGTAAATCGACCACCCTGGCTGCGATCATCGATTACGCCAACAGGACCCGCCAGGAACACATCATCACGGTGGAAGATCCCATCGAATTCGTCCACAAAAGCCAGAAGTGCCTGGTGAGCCACCGCGAAGTGGGGCAGCACACCAAGTCGTTCAGCTCCGCGCTGAAAGGGGCGCTGCGCGAAGATCCGGACATCATTCTTGTCGGCGAAATGCGCGATCTGGAAACTATCGAATTGGCGCTGACCGCGGCAGCAACAGGCCACCTCGTGTTTGGCACGCTGCATACGCCAAGCGCGGCCAAGACCATTGATCGCGTAATCGATGTCTTCCCCGCCGGACAGCAGAACCAGATCCGGAATACCCTTTCCGAAGGACTTAAAGGGGTAATCGCCCAGAACCTCTTCAAACGCGTCGACGTAAAAGGACGGGTGGCGGCGCTGGAAATCCTGGTGGTGACGTCTGCCATCGCCAACCTTGTCCGCGAGGCCAAGACATTTCAGATTCCCGGCATGTTGCAGGTCGGCAAGAAGTACGGCATGCAGACTCTGGATGACGGCATCATGGACCTCCTGAACAAGAAAATGATCAGCCCGGAAGATGCTTACTCACGGTGCATCGACAAGGCGAAGTTCCGGCCACTGCTGAAGAATCCTCCGGAGGAATGGCAATGACAAAGGCCGAACTCGACTACATCCTCGGGACGATGCTGGAGTCGCACAAGAATGTGTCGGACCTGAACGTCACTGCGGATAAGGCTCTCCAGGTTGAGTCATCGGGAGAATTGGTTCCCGTCGCGATTGAGCCGCCTGTCGATAGACTGACGCCGTTTCAAACCGAGATCATGGCCCTCGAGATCATCAATCGAAGCCGGCGGCTTACCGACGATCTGCTCCGGAATGGATCCTGCGACTGCTCCTATTCACTCGGACAAAAAGCCCGCTTCCGAGTCAACGTCTTCATGCAACGCGGCAATTACACGATTATTCTCCGAAGGCTATCCACGGATATTCCCAGCCTGACACAAATGAACATGCCGTCTGTCTTCCAGACGATTGCCAAAGAGAAGACAGAACTTGTGCTTGTGACGGGCGGAACCGGATCGGGCAAGTCCACAACCCTCGCCGCGTTGCTCAACGAATTGAACGAAACAAAATCCATTCACGTTGTAACCCTGGAAGACCCCGTCGAATTCGTTCACCCGCAAAAGAAGGCAACGTTCAACCAGCGCGAGATGGGTAATGACTTTGTCAACTTTGCCTCCGGACTGCGCGCCGCACTCCGCCAGGCGCCGAAGGTCATACTCGTCGGCGAAATGCGCGATCGCGAAACCGTTGAAATCGCCATGTCAGCCGCGGAGACGGGCCACCTCGTGATGAGCACCCTGCATACAATCGACGCCGGTCAGACCATCAACCGCATTGTCGGCATGTTCGAGCAGTCCGAAGAAAAGCAGATCCGCGTCCGGCTTGCCGAAACTGTCCGGTGGATCGTGTCTCAGCGCCTGCTGCCCCGGATAGGCGGAGGCCGCGTCGCTGCCCTGGAAATCATGGGCAACAGTCTGCGCGTAAAAGATTCCATCGAGCATGGCGAATCGGAAGGCAAGACGTTTTATGAAATCATCGAAGCGTCCGCATCGTTCGGATGGAAGACGTTCGACATGGCAATCATGGAACTCTACGAACAAGGGCTCGTGACCGAGGAAACAGCCGTACTCTACTGCAGCAACAAGGGCGTGATGACGCGGGGCATTGACAAGATCAAGAAGACCAGAGGCGAGCAAACAAGCAGCCTCGCTGGGTTGAAGATCGACATGGAATACGGGAAGAAATAATGAGCAAGCCAGAATCTTCCAGGATGGATTTTTTCGAACTCGGCGACAAGACTTCGCTGGTCTGTGCCGATCCCGCCACGACCGAGGTGGTTCGTGAAACTCTTCGCGACCTGGGCTACAAGTCGCACATCTCCGAGAGCGGCGAGACCGCGATCGAACATATCCGGTACACGCCGTACGATGTGATCGTCATTCAGGAAAGCTTTGCAGGGAGTTCCCTGCGATCCAACGCCGCCCTCAATTATCTGGCGTCTCTGCCAATGTCGCAGCGGCGCTACTCTTTCGTTTGCCTCATCGGGCCCTCGTTCAAAACGCTGGATGCGATGCAGGCATTCGCCCAAAGCGTCCATGTCGTTGTGAACCCCCTCGATTTGCGCAATCTTGCCCCGATCCTTAAGAAGAGTTTGGCGGAGTTCGACATGCTCTACAGGGTTTACAAGGACGTCCTGGCAGCGCTGACCGAGCGGTAAGATTTTGGTTCCGCTCGGATGAAAAATGACAATTGAACTGGACCAATGTTCAATTGTCATTTTTCATCCGAGCAGACTAAAACTCCTACCGGATCCCCGGGATCCTCCTCCACAAGCGCACCATCTTCAGCATCGCCGCGGCCAACCTGTCGCTGCGAACGTGACCGAGCATACTGTCGTAACCGCCTCCGGTTTCGAAGCTGCGGACGATACTCTGTGCCTGCGTGTAACGAAGAATCCCGTGTTCTGCGTGACGCCGTCCGATCCCGCTGTGCTTAATGCCGCCCATTGGAAGATCGAAGGCGTTATAGATCATCAGGGTGGAATTGATCGCCACGGATCCGACCTCGAGCTGGCGCGCGATCTCCAACGCAGGAGCGGCGCCCCCAGCCCACACGGAAGCATTCAGGCCATATTGGGAATCGTTGGCCAGCGTAACCGCCTCATCCCTGCTCTCGACACGATGCAGGGAGACGACGGGACCAAAGGTTTCCTCGACGGCAATCGGAGCACGGCGGTCCACGTGCGACAGAACGGTAGGCTCGACGAACGCCGGGCCGAGATCCGGCCGTCGTTTCGCGCCAGCGAGGACTGAAGCGCCCCCACGCACTGCAGCATCGATCGTCTCCTGTACCTTCGACGCATGAGCCGGGTGAATCATGCTACCGACATCGATATCGAAGGAGCGGGACCAGCCCAACTTGAGCGCGGTCGTGCGATCGGCCACAAGCCGCGCAAAGCGGTCGAAAATGGGAGACTCGACATAGACCCGCTCGATCGAAATACAGGTCTGGCCGGCATTTGAAAAGGCGCCTGCGAGCAGCCCTTCGGCAGCCTGCTCCAGAGGAGCGTCCTTGAGGATGATCATGGGATTCTTGCCGCCAAGCTCCAGGGAGAACGGAATCAATCGTTCGGCGGCGGCGACGGCAACCCTCCGGCCGTTGGCGCTGCTCCCCGTGAAGCCGACGTAATCCACGTGGCGAACGAGCTCAGCGCCGGCGTCCGCGCCCCCATGGACAATGCCGAGAAGATCGGGGCTGAGCCCGCTCTTTTCCAGCAGGACCTTTCCCAGCACCGCGGAAAGCGGTGTCAGGTCGGAAGGTTTCAGGATCACGGCATTACCGGCCAGCAAGGCGGGGATAGCGTCACCGACACTCAAAAGAAACGGATAGTTCCAGGGAACGATCAGTCCAACGACACCGTGCGGACGGTGATCGAGGATCGAGTGCGTCAGTAGCGGAATCGCGCCGCGTTTCCGCTTCGCCGCAAGAAAGCGTTCGCCACGCGCCAGGTAATAGCGCGCCGTTCCTGCAACGGTCACCAATTCGGCGAGAGCATCCCTGCGCGACTTCCCCGTTTCGGACTGGATGGCGTCGAGAACCGCATCGGACCGATCGATGGCGAGGTCGTGAAATCGCCGGATAATTTCACCGCGTTCGCGGAAGGACAGGCGGCCCCAGCCCTTCTGCGCACCGCGCGCTCTTTCGACCAGACCGGCAATCTCGTCCAATGGAGTTCGGCCTACGGATCCTACCGGTTCGCCTGTAGCGGGATTTCGGATTTCAATATCTGACACGGCAGAAGGATAGCATTCGCGTCTCCTTGCTATAATCCCCGGCAATGAACAACGAAGCCCTGCGTAAAGAGATCTACGAAGAGCTCCACTCTCAGTACGAATCCAAGCTCAGAAATGCCAAGAAGCAGAAATCCCAGCTCGAGGAAGAGCTCGAGTCTGCTTCCGAGAAGTGGCGGGCTGAACGGCGTCGTCTGAACTCCGAGATCGACCGGCTTGAGACCGCCCTGGCGGACAACCGGGACGCACGTCGAAAAACCGGGGACACCAAGAGCAGTCGCCCGGAAACCCCGGACGTCGCGAAGCTTCAGGCCGCCAGCGACGAAAGACTGCGAAAAGCGGCGCAGGAGTGGGAAGGCGAGCGAGCGAAACTTGAAGCCGAAATATCGCGTCTTCAGCGCGGTGTCGCTGAATTGCTCGAGCGGGCGAACAATCCCATGCGCGCGGGCCAGGCTGTCCGAGACCTGCTGGAGGGCAAACTCGAAGAAGCCCTGAAGACAAAGCGCCAGGCCGAAGAGACCCTCCTCGACGCGAAGAAGCAATGGGAGCAGGAAAAGCTCAAGCTTGCAGGCGAGATGATCAAGCTTCGCCGTTCCATCGGGCAGGGACCGGCAGAGAAGGACAAAGTCCCCGAGGAAGATCGGTCCAAAGTGAAGGAATTGGAGAAACAGCTCGCCGACGCTCAACGGAAACGTCAAGAGCTGGAAACAGACTTTGAGAAGGGTCGCTCGCAATCTCTGCAGGCCACGGAGGCTCAGTCCGCTGAGATCCAGCGCTTAACGGCGCAACTCAACGAAATTCGCAATGCAGCAGCGAAAGAGTACGCCGAACTCACCGGACGGGAGCGCCGCGAGCATGAACTGAACCGCGGAGCGCTTGAACGCGATCTCCAACAGGCTCGAGCGAGAATCCAGGAGTTGGAAGCGAGCGTTGAGAAGGGTCTCGTGGAAATCCTGCAGACCCGGGAGGCTCAATCCGCTGAAATCCACCGATTGACAACGCAATTCGAGAGCAACCGGGAGACGGCAGCTAAAAACTATGGCGAACAAATCGAACGCGAACAACGGGAGAACGCACGAAACCGCGAAGCACTGGAACGCGATTTGCAGAAGACTCAGAAGGAAGTCGAGCTTCTAAAAGGAACGCAGGCTGCCGACGTGGACCGGCAGGCCGTGCAATTGGAGGAGTCGCAAAAGGCCCACGCGAAAATAAGGCAACTCGAACAGCGCATCGCCGAAGACAGAGCCACGGCCGCCAAAGAATACGGAGATCGCATCGAACGCGAGCGCCAGGAAAACGCCAGGGCCAGAGAAACGCTGGAACGCAATCTGCAAATCGCGCAAAGCGAAATCGATCTTCTTAAAGGCGCACAGGCTGCCGACCTGGAGCGGCAGGCCTCACAACTGGAGGAGTCGCAAAAGGCCCACGCAAGAATCCGGGAACTCGAACGGCGCATTGCCGAGGAAAGCGACTCGGTCAGCAAAGAATACGCGGAACACATGGAACGCGAGCGCCAGGAGAACGCCACCGCCAGGGAAACGCTGGAACGCCAGCTGCAAAAAGCGCAAAAGGAAGTCGATCTTCTAAGAGGAACTCAGGCTGCCGACCTGGAGCGGCAGGCCTCACAACTGGAGGAGTCGCAAAAGGCCCACGCAAGAATCCGGGAACTCGAACGGCACATTGCCGAGGAAAGCGACTCGGCCGCCAAAGAATATGCAGATCGCATGGAACGTGAGCGTCAGGAGAACGCCACCGCCAGCGAAGCGCTTGAACGCGAGCTGCAAAAAGCGCAAAAGGAAATCGAGCTTCTTAAGGGTGCGCAGTCAGCGGACCTCGAGCGGCAGGCCTCACAACTGGAAGAGTCTCGAAAAGCGCATACTCGAATTCAAGACCTGGAACGGCGCATCGCCGTTTCTAGAGATTCGGCTGGGAAAGAGACGGCGGCGCTGCTGGAGAAACAGATCGCGGAATCGGCACGCGCGCGGCAGAGTCTCGAGCGCGACCTGCAAAAGGCACAACAGGAGACCGTCCAGCTGAAAGAAAAGCAGGCGGAAGAATTACGCCTCGTGATGGTCCGCCTCGAGGAATCACAAACTGAAATCCAGTTGTTGGCGCGGCAGCTTGAAGAAACCCGTGGCGCCGTCAGCGCAGAAGTTGTGGAACAGCTTCGACGTCAGTACGACGAACGGCTGCAGGAAATGATTCTCGAGAAGACTCAGCTTTCCGAGCAACTCAATAACGCCAGTGTTCTGCTGGAAGCCGAACGCAGCCGTTTTGCTGCCGCCGCGGCGGCACAATCGGAAGCCAAACCGGCCAAAGAAACCACGTCGGGCGCGACCATCGATCCCGAGGCGCTCGATGCGGAGTTCGCCTGCGTTGAAGCACTGATCGCGGACATCTCGAAGCTCATTGACGATCCCTCGACGGAGCTCTCGCTCGTGATTCGAAAGAACGTCGAGCGCGCAGGACTGGATGCCTATCTGAAAGGAATTCTCTTCTCCCTCGGCCGCAGCCAGGGGCTGTAAACGCAAAGGTGGATCCATAAGCAATGACAGAGTCTGAAAAGCTTGCTCGCTGACGGCGGTTCGCATCGAAGCTTCGCGGAATAACAGTTCGAACCAAACAGCTTCCTGGATCGTATTCGAATCCAGAACGCTCGGGATTCAGCGCAATGGATTCTCTTCCGGTCACTGCCAGATGTTAAGTAAGATACGTGCCGCACTCCCAGGGAGGTTAACCTATGACGAAACGCCTGCTGCTTCTGTTCGCTTGCGCCGCAACTACCGTTTTGGGCCAGGGCCGGGGCGGCCCAGTCAACCGCGAAGCGCCCGTGATGCCTGTTCCCTTCGAGCGTATCCTCCGCTCGAATCAGGAGCCCCAGAATTGGTTCACCTACTCCGGGAACCTCAACAGCCAGCGCCACACCGGCCTCACGCAGATCAGCCCGGAAAACACGGCGAATCTCGTTCTCAAATGGGTCTATCAATCGCGCTCGCTCGACAAGCACGAGGTCACTCCGCTTGTCGTTGACGGCGTCATGTATACCATCCAGAGCCCCAACGACGTGATCGCGCTCGATGCCGTCACCGGTAAGACGATCTGGCAGTACTCCCATAGGCCTGCCGAAGGCACGCGCAATCCCTGCTGTGGCAATCTCACCCGCGGCGTCGCCATCCTCGGCGACAAGCTGTTTCTCGCCGGCCTCGATTCAAAATTGATCGCGCTCGATGCCAAGACCGGAAAAGAACTTTGGAGCGTCCAGGTCAGCGACTACAAGCAGCAGTACGCGATGACCGTCGCGCCTCTCGTCATCAAGGATAAGGTGATCACCGGCGTCGCCGGCGGCGAACACGGTGTCCGCGGCTTCCTTGCTGCCTTCGACGCGAACACGGGTAAGGAGGTCTGGCGCTTCTACACGGTACCCGGACCCGGCGAGCCCGGGTACGAAACCTGGCTCGGCAAGGACGGCAAACCCAACGACTCTTACCTTTATGGCGGAGCCCCCATCTGGGTTACCGGTTCCTATGATCCCGAGACGAACCTCACCATGTGGAGCACCGGCAACGCCAGTCCCGACTATAACGGCGACAACCGCATTGGAGACA
>Ga0134121_10000790_pt1 | contig 32912 bp, 18 predicted proteins | sample KB301_FD_96463 | JGI IMG/M metagenome (GOLD analysis project Ga0134121, IMG submission 96463) | Terrestrial soil microbial communities without Nitrogen fertilizer from Kellogg Biological Station, Michigan, USA - KB3-0-1 | ecosystem: Environmental > Terrestrial > Soil > Unclassified ...
AACGTCAAACCAAGAGATTAGCCAAAAAGGCTCAAAAAGCACAAAAGAAAACCTGGTTAACAGGCCCGCCGAATGATCTAACACCCGTTTCATCGACTCATTTTTGTGCCTTTTGTGCCTTTTTGTGGCCCAGCTTGCTACAAAATTGTGGAAGCTCTACCGTTTTTTGGATTGCAAGCGCGAGACTCTATCAAAATCCTCTGATTTTCCGCACTTTCTCAAAAGGCATATTTATTGCGACTATGAGTCTCCACTACTGACTTACGGAACTGCTGTAGGCAAAAGGTTTCCCCCGGCACTCACCTCTTTCAGGAGACGATTACAATGAAGATCGGCTATTTAAATAGATGGCTTTTTTCGGCCTTCCTGGCGGTGCTGCTCGTCGCATCGTCGGCTATGTCGAGTAGCATATTCGGCCAAACCTCCAACACAGGTACGGTCACGGGAGTAGTCCAGGATGAAAAAGGCGCATTGCTTCCCGGCGCCTCAGTTAAGTTAGTAAACCTCGGAACCAATTCTGAGCGCACGGTAACCACGACCTCAGATGGCGTCTACGAGATAACCCAACTTGTTCCCGGCAACTACAGGCTGGAAATTCAAGCCACTGGTTTCTCCAAGTACGTTCAGGAACCGGTTGTCGTAAACGTACTACAACGCACGACTGCCAACGCGAGCTTAAAGGTCGGGGGCATCGGAGAAACAGTTACCGTCACAGGCGAAAGCACGGCTCTTGTCGAAACTACCAAGACTGACGTCAGCGGAGTTATAGACCAGCGCCGCCTTGAGAACCTTCCCGTGAACGGTCGCTCATTCGCATCACTCGCAGTCCTTATCCCCGGCGCGACACTGCAACCATCATTCGATCCGACGAAAGCGCGTGTCGGTACATTTTCTGTCGGCGGCTCAACCGGTCGCAATCTCAACATCACAATCGACGGCGGCGACAATAAAGACAACGCAGTCGGTGGCATTCTCCAGAACTTCTCGATGGAAGGTATTCAGGAGTTCGCTCTTTCAACGCAACGCTTCTCAGCAGCGAATGGCCGTTCAGGTGGCGCGCTGCTGTCAGTCGTTTCGAAGAGCGGCAGTAATGCGTTTCACGGCTCAGCATTCGGCTTCTTCCGCGACGACGCTTTGAACGCGAACGCGCCAAAGCTACTTGCCGAAGCTCGAGGCGACTCGACCGAAGGTGCAGAAAAACCGCCTTTCAATCGCCAACAGTTTGGTGGGTCGTTTGGTGGTCCAATAAAGAAAGACAGAGCGTTTTTCTTCGGCGCAATCGAGCGCACGCGTGAGCGCGGTAACTCATTCGTTTCGGTCGAGGACCAGGACAAAATTTCATTCCTTGAACCCTTCGGCTACCAGGCTGTTCCCCTGCTGCCTCAGCCATTCAACGACTGGCAATACACCGTCAAGGGTGACTTTGTTCTTTCGCCGAAACATCAGCTCGTCGTTCGTTTCGCCGGACAGAACAACGACGCGCTGAACGATCAAGCCGGCTTTTTGATCGTTCGCACAGACTTATCCGGCGGCAATGAGTCACTGAATACTCTTTACAATTTTCTGACTTCATTGACGTCGACGATCAGTGCGACTACGGTCAACCAGTTCACCTACCAGTATCAGACTTTCGACAACCGCATCAACGCCACGACAGACTTGAATCTGCTTACTTTCCCCGACGGTCTTCTCGTCGGTCGCAATGGCAACGTGCCGCAGCAGACGATACAGAAGAAGCATCAGTTCCATGATGACATATCGTGGAATCGCGGCAACCATGGTTTCAAATTCGGCGGCGACTTTACTTACGTACCCACACTCGGTGGACTCTTCGCCTTCAATTCTGCTCCGGAGTATGACTTCAACTTCAACGCAGATGAGATCGCTTTGAACCCGGGCCAGTTTCCACAGGGATTCCACACAACCCAGATTCGACCGGGACCGATTACCTGTGGGGCTTTTGCTGAAACGCTAAATTGTACGCAGGCCGACCTTGACGGCATTGGCGTCGTAGCTCAAGTCGTTCTCTCGGGCGGAGATCCGGCTTTCGACTTGCGCGAGGGTGCAAAGCAGTTCGCGGCTTATTTCCAGGACGACTGGAAGATTACGCCGCGACTCACACTTAACCTTGGCGTGCGCTACGACGTGGACTTCGGTTTTGTCGACAACGCACACGCTGCGGAAAATCGAACCTTCCAGGCACTCAGAATCATCGGGAGCCCATTCGCACGCAAGGTAGTAGAGGACGACAAAAACAATATTAGTCCTCGCATCGGATTCGCCTGGGACTTCCGCGGTGATGGTCGTTCCGTGATCAGAGGCGGCTATGGCATTTACTACGATCAATCGTTTTTGAACGTACCGCTGTTTGCAGTGCAGCAGGCAAACCCGGAAATCTACGCGACGTTCTTCAACGATGGTGCGAACCTGAGTATCGATTCACCGGCGCCTGTTGTTCCACGTCCGCTCAGCAATCCGCTGCCAGGTACGCGCGGCAGAATGCTCGATCCTGATTTCGAGTCGCCGTATACGCAGCAGTGGAACCTCGGTTTCGCGCAGGAGTTTGGCAAGAACATGGCTTTGGAATTCGACTATGTCCATATTCTTGGCTTACACGAGTTTTCAGGTTTGGATATTAACCCGCGTCCTGGTCCATTACTTGGTTTGGACCGCGGCGATCCATCACCTCCTAACTCCCAGCGAGTTCTGGCGTCACAGTTCGCTGCTCACGCTGCTGAACTAATTCAGGCATTCGGTACGGCAACGCCGTTCGCGCGCGTCTCCGTCGCCCAGTCTGACAGCCGCTCGCGTTATGACGCCTTCACCGTAGCATTCAAGAAACGCTACGCGGACAAGTTCCAATTGAACGCGCATTACACCCTCGCGAAATCTCAGGCCTGGTTTGGCGCCACAGCGGATTTTGGTCTGGCGCCGATGAACGCGTTCGCCAAATTCGATCCGATTAACTTCGGACCAACAGGCGAAGACGAACGACATCGCTTTGTCTTGTCGGGTATCTTTGACCTTCCGTGGGACTTCCAGGTTGCGCCAATTTTCCAACTGGCGTCGGCTCGTCCTTACAGCCTTTTCCCGTCTTGTCTTTGCGATATTAATAGAGACGGCGTTACTAACGATCGCGAATCAGTCAATCCGGCTGTCGACGATCAACACCCGTTGCCGTTGAACGACCACCGCGGCGATAACTTTTCACAGTTGAACGTGCGCGTTTCGAAGTTTTTCAAATTTGGCGAGACCAAAAAGCTCGGCCTCTTCTTCGAAGCGTTCAATGTTTTCAACACTGGAAACTTCGGTAACCAATTTCAGAACGTGACGGGCGCATCAGACTTTGGTAAGCCCATCAACTTCTTTGGCGCGACTGGCTTCTCTGAGCCCCTGGGAATTCCGTTCCAGGCCCAGTTAGGCGTCCGCTTTAGTTTCTAAGGTTGAGGCCGCGGGTTTATGCGGATAAAATCCGTGTAAATCCGCGGCCAAAACTTTTGTTATGAAACTTGCGCTTTCACTGCTTTTACTCCTCGTCTCATACTCTTCAATTTCTGCGCAAGGTGGGAGCGTCCTGGAAGGCAAAGTGATCACGCCTTCTGGAACACAACCAACCAATCCTGTTCGCGTCAAGCTCACTTTCAACGGTCGCCCGATCCACGAAACGTTTACCGATCTCAGCGGTCGCTTTGCATTTCCCGGTCTAAGGAGTGGCACTTATCAACTCACCGCAGAAGGTGACGGCCTGACGTTCGAAACAACTGCCGTCAGTGCCGATATCCCCGCGTTTGGAGGAAGTGGACAAAGCTTCACACAGGACGTCCAGCTCCGGCCCATCAGTCATAAACCAAACACCGGGCCTGGCGTCGTCAACGCTTTCACTCAAAATGTTCCAGCGGCAGCGAGACAGGCGTTCGATACGGGAATGAAACTGGCTGGTGAAGGTAAGACGCCCGAGGCGATCGAGAATATGCGGAAAGCGATCCAGCTCTTTCCCCAATATTTCGACGCTCATCTTCAACTCGGCAACGTATTTCTCAAAACAGATCAATTGCAGGACGCAATCGCCGAGCTCGACAAGGCGCGGGAAATCAATCCCAACGACGAGCGCGCTTATCAATCATTTGGTTTGTTGTTGATGAAGCAGAGAAACTATGCGGTCGCGGTGGCGGTGTTTGCTGAAGCAACGAGATTGAATCCGGAGAATCCGGTGAACGCGGTCATGCGCGCTACGGCATTGATTCATCAGGCTGCCGGCAGTGAAGAAGATCGAAACCACCTGCTCAGTCGTGCAGAGATCGCATTGTCGCAGGCCTCAAACCTCAGCGAGAACAAGCTCAAGCCCGACACGATGACGATGGCGTTGTTCTATGAATTGAAGGGCGACCCCGAACGCGCCGCCGCCGAGCTTGAGTCATACATCAAAAAGAACCCGCAGCTCAAAAACTCCGAGGCGCTACAGAGCGAAATCAAACGCCTGCGCGACAAAGCACGTAAACCCAATCCGTGAATTTTATCTGTGAAAATCTGTGGCTAGCTCTTCTGTAGGAATTTAGCGACCTTTTGTTGGCAGTCGTCCGTGAGGCGAGCAATGACGTTAACGTCCGCTCCGGTCTCGAGTGCTTCAGGAAATGCGAGACCATCAATCTGGTAGAGCAGCGTCTTCGTCAATCCCATCGCCGACGCACTCATCTTCTCAAATTCACTCGTATACGCGCGCACATCAGCATCGAAGCTCTCGTCTGCGAACACCTGATTGACGAGACCAAACGACATCGCCTGATCTGCACTGATCTCAGCGCCGCGGGTGATTAGCTCAAACGCCCGCTTCTCTGACACGTTGCGGCGGAGAATCGCCATCACCATCGCAGGCACGAATCCGATCTTCACTTCGGGATAGCCAAAACGCGCCGACGCTGACGCCAGCACGAGATCACATGCAGTTGCCAACCCGCAACCACCCGCCAGCGCGCGGCCCGTCACGGCAGCAACAACCGGAACCTGAAGCGCGCGAATCAGCAGAAAGAGTTCGAGCAACGATCGCGCGTCTTCAGAATTTTCTGCGACTGACGCACCGGCGATCTTCTGTAGTGCTGAAAGATCGGCGCCGGAACAGAAATCCTTCCCTGCCCCGGCGATCACAACAACACGAACGTTCTTATCCGCCGCCGCCTTTTTGAGATTTTCCTTGAGCCCGGCGATGACAGCATCGTTCAGCGCATTCCGTTTCTCGGGCCGGTTCAGCGTGATACGCGCCACCGAGCCTTCAACCGAATAAAGCACTACTTCATCCGTCATCATCCGTGTAAATCCGTGGCCTCTTTATCGGTGAGATCAATTTGCATCCGCAACAGCGCGGTCGAAAAAGTCTTGCCCTGCGCGTCCGTCATCAACGACAACGTCCCACCGCCACCAAGACTCTCGTGCAACAAGAAGTTGAGCGCACCGAGATTCGGCAACTCAAACCTTTCCACGTCGCCGTGCACGATCCCTTTAAAATGCTGCTTCACACGTTCGGCCGTAACCTCGCGCACGAGGATCGGGTAAAACTCATCCTTCAACGCGATCAATCCAACGTTCGCCGTATCACCTTTATCACCCGAACGCGCGTGGGCCAATTCTGTTAGTCTTACTTTCATCTATGCTTCCAACACTTCAACAGCAGGCGTGATCTCCTCCTTCGGGATCAGCGCCGGCCAGTATGCAACAATCTCCTCAACCTTCGGCCGTCCACCAGCGAACCCGGTCACTGCCGGTGGTCCAGTTAGAATCAATGGCGCAATCTCTTTCGTGAACCGCTCGACTGCACTTCGATCCTGGCCCCGCACACCAACTCGCAGTTGCACTTCAGGAATGTCCGGATCCGGTGGGCCTGCGAGTGGACCATGCGTCGCATTCACTCCCACAAACTCCGTCAACACCTGATCAAACTGTAGCCCCAGCCGATCGAGACGACGTCGCAGTATCCGATCCGCTGCCTGAGCCTTCTCGTAAGCATCGGGCCACGCATAAACCAGCGTGCCGACAGCTTTGAAACCAGCCGAATAACTGATCGACACTTTCAGAAACTCTGTCGCGGGTCGTCCCTCGATACCAAACACACGCACACGATCGCGACCTTCGTACTCGAGATGGATCGTCGTGAAATCAGCGACGCAATCCGGCGTGATGTACTCATGCGGATCGCCCATCTCGTAAACCAGTTGCTCTTTAATACCCGGAATGATGATCCAGCCGCCGGTGCGCTCGTGCTTCGTGATCACAAACGTCCCATCCGGCGACGCTTCAACTATCGGGAATCCGACGTCAGCAAGATTCGGAATACTGCGCCACTCGTACTGGCAGTTACCACCCGACGCCTGTGCACCGCATTCGATGATGTGGCCCGCGATCGTTCCCGAGGCGAGGCGGTTCCAATCGTTGTTTGCCCAGCCAAACTCATGAATCAACGGCGCGAGCGTCAAACCAGTGTCGGTGGCTCGACCGGTGATCACGATCTGCGCGCCCTGGTTCAACGCCTCAACGATCGGCCACGCACCGAGATAAGCATTGGCGCTCTGAATCTTGTCGCGCACGGTCGAGAGCGGCTCGCCTGTGTCCATGTTGCGCAGCTCGATGCCGCGCGAGAGCATCTCGTCGAGTCGCGACATGATGTCGTCGCCGGTAACAATTCCGATTCGGAGTTTTCCTGCGAGACCAAGCTCACGCGCGACCTGAATCACAGCATCCGCACATCCGCGAACGTTGACACCGCCGGCGTTGGCAGTGACTTTGATATCGCGCTCAACGCACGTCGGGAGAATCCGGCGCATGAGCGGGACGAAATCCTTTGCGTAACCCGCATTCGGATCGCGCGCTTTCTGTTTCTGCATGATCGACATCGTCACTTCCGCGAGATAGTCGAGCATGAGGTAATCGATTGGTCCACCTTCGACCTGGCGGATGGGTGCGTCGAGAAGGTCTCCCCAAAAGCCCTGTCCGGCTGCGATGCGTACTTTTTGTTTCATCTTGAAGTCGGTAATGGTGCCACAAAAAGGCACAAAAAGTACAAAAGGATGAATCCAGGTATGAACCTGAACTCATCCCTTTTGTGTTTCTTGTGCCTTTTTGTGGCTAATTTACTGTATCCGGGGGCTGGGGCTTGGAGTCGGTGTCGGGCTCGGCGCCGGTTCCGAGGGACTTGGTGCCGGTCTCGGACTTCCACTCGGGCTCGGATTCGGTTCAGGACTCGCATCCGGAGTCGGGCTCGGAGATGGTGAAGGATTCTGACTCGGCGTCGTGCTCGGGGTCGTGGTCGTCGGATTCGCTACTTCCGTTCCCGTGGCTGTTGGCGTCTTCGCCATCTTAGACGTTGTAAACATACACTGCGACGTCGACCCAGCGACCGGCGACAGCGTCAGCTTATTGCCACTCTTTTTACCGCGAAACGACATTACTTTAGAATTCGCTCCCGACATTTGCAGAGCTACAGCGGTATATCCTTTCGTCTTCGAGGCAATGATCCGTCCACTCTTGCCGTCGGAAGTCGTAAATTGATCACCGGTGATCGTTAACGTCGTGTCACCGTTAAGGCCTTCGCAATTAGCAAACGTCCCGGCGTAGGTGCCGGAAAGATCGAGCTGAGTCGTCTTCGGCATTGTCTGCTTTTCGGTCGGGGTTGTGGTTTGAGTTGCAGGTTGTTGTGGCGCGGGATCCTGGGCCTGGAGTGCCCAAAACCCGCCGATCGCCAGGAAAGTTCCCAGCATAACTAACAAGAACATTCTTCTGACCATAGTGTCCTCCCATGTTCGTTCTTGCGCACCTGTTCGGCGCACTTTCGACACTCAGATTGCAGGGGGGTTGACGACAAGAAGGCGGGGACACTGATTTTGTACCACTCAGAGCGCCAAATCTCAACCCAATTTCAACCACCCGGAGTTTTTTAGCGCTTTCTCTCTTGGTTTCTTTGTGGTAAACATCTTTTGCGTACAACCCAAACTAACTGCCGAGGAAGCCAATGCGACCAGAAAACTCCATTCGACTGATCTCCGTCTTCGTTTGTTCGCTGCTACTTACATTTATTCTGACAAGCTGCCAGCCCAATAATTCCGGCACCAACACCGCAACCGGCGGCGCCGGAACAAAGCACAAACTCGCTTTCGTCACAAACAATGCTTCCGACTTCTGGATCATCGCGCGTAAAGGAACTGAAAAAGCAGCGAAGGAGATTCCCAACATCGAAGTGGAATTCAGGATTCCTTCCGATGGCACCGCCGCCGAGCAGCAACGCGTCATTGACGATCTGCTCGCGAAAGGCATTCAGGGCATTGCTATCAGCCCCGTCGACCCGGCCAACCAGACGCCGATGCTGAATCGCGCCGCAAGCCAGACGCTCGTGGTCACGCAGGACAGCGACGCGCCAAACAGCAATCGCGTCTGTTACATCGGAACAGATAACGTTGAAGCCGGACGCCAGGCTGGTCAACTGGTCAAAGAAGCTTTGCCGAATGGTGGGAAGATCATGGTGTTCGTGGGCGTGCTCGATGCCGAGAACGCTCGGCAACGTTATCAGGGTTTGAAGGAAGCGCTCGCCGGATCTAATGTCTCGATTATCGACGTGCGTACTGACAACACCGACCGCGTCCGCGCAAAATCAAATGCTTCTGACACGCTCGTTAATAATCCTGACATCGCGGGAATGGTCGGGCTCTGGTCGTACAACGGACCAGCAATTCTCGCCGCCGTCAAAGAAGCGAACAAGACCGACAAGGTGAAGATCATCGCGTTTGACGAAGAAGCCGAAACGCTGGGGGGAATTAAAGACGGCGCGATCTACGCGACTGTCGTTCAACAACCGTTCGAGTTTGGTTACCGCTCGATGGAGTTGATGTCGAAATACCTCAATGGCGACAAGTCGATGGTTCCGGCGAGCAAACAGATCTTCGTGCCAACGAAGGCGATCAAGAAAGATACCGTCGAAGCGTTTACAAAAGAGATCAATACACTCCGGGGACGAAGTTAAAACTTAGCCTGTGGCAGCAAACGCCCCAATCCTCGAAATGGAGGGAATCAGCAAACGATTCCCGGGCGTTGTTGCGCTCGATCAGGTGAGTTTGGCAGTCGGCACGGGTGAGATCGTTGCGCTTATCGGAGAGAACGGCGCCGGAAAATCAACGCTGATGAAGATCCTCGGCGGCGCGATCTCAGGCGATACCGGCACGATCAAGATCAATGGTCAGCCTGTCGAGATCCGTTCACCACGCGAGGCCGGCGCTCTCGGCATCGAGTTTATCCACCAGGAGCTGAGCGTCCTCGACAATCTCGACGTGGGCGCGAACATCTTTCTCCGTCGTGAGCCCACGACCGGCGGCTTCCTGAAGCTGATCGATCGCAAGCGTGTATATCGCGAGTCAGATCAGATCCTACGTAAGGTTGGTCTCGACATTCCGAGCCGTACGCCACTCAGTCAACTCTCAATCGCACAACAGCAACTCGTCGAGATCGCGCGCGCACTGAGTGCGGGCGCGCGCATCATCATCATGGACGAGCCGACGTCGAGTTTGACGCTCACTGAAACGCGGCGTCTGCTCGAGCTCTGCAAGGATCTCAAAGCGGAGAACATCAGCATCATCTACATCTCGCATCGGATGCACGAAGTCGAAGAGATCGCGGACCGTGCAGTCGTGCTCCGCGATGGAAAGAATGCGGGCGAGATTCAAAGTGGCGAGATCACGCACCAGCGCATGGTGCGAATGATGGTCGGGCGCGATCTCAAAGACTTTTTCAAAGGCGCACCGGTTGAGCGACCAGTTGGCATGGATGGTGGTTTCGAAGTGCGTCGCTTACGTACCTTGCGATATCCGAATCACCGCATCGCATTCAACGTCGCAAAAGGCGAAGTGCTCGGTTTTGCAGGACTCGTCGGTGCCGGTCGTTCGGAACTTGCGAGGGCGATCTTTGGCGTCGAGGAAGCACTGGAAACCGATCTTGCGCTCAACGGTCAGGGACTGCATATCGAGGGACCACAGGACGCGATCACGCACGGCATTTATCTAATCCCGGAAGATCGTCGTTTGTGTGGTCTCGTTGTCGACTTCAATGTGCGCGAGAATATCACGCTGCCAAACCTCGAGAAGTATTCGTCAGCAAAGATCATCGATCGCGGAAAAGAGATGAAGGCCGCGCGCGAGGCGGTTAAGGCCATCAACATCAAGACGCCGACGCCTGAGATGCGAGCAGCAAATCTCAGCGGCGGTAACCAGCAGAAGGTAGTGCTGGCGAAGTGGCTGACGTTCGCGCCGCGAGTGCTGATCTTCGACGAGCCGACTCGCGGGATCGATGTGGGCGCGAAAGCGGAGATCTATCAACTCATCCGCAATCTCGCGGCGGAAGGCGTTTCAGTGATTGTGATCAGTAGTGAGATGGAAGAGGTGCTCGGCATTAGCGACCGCATAGCAGTGATGCACGAGGGACGGCTCACCGGAATTCTCGATCGCGCGCAGTTCAGCGAAGAAGCCGTCATGCGTCTCGCCACCGGCACTGAGAATTAGCCACAAAAAGGCACCAAAACACAAATGTAATACCTGCCTTTTTGGGCGCCTGACTCAGGTAAGCTAAGTATACTTGCGCGCCTGATTTTTTTAACTTATGTGATTTTTGTGCCTTTTCGTGGCTAAAACTCTTTTGTGGCGAAAGAGGCTTATATGAAAAAAGAGCTTGGCATCTTTGTCCTGCTAATCGTTCTCTGCATCATCGTCTCAGTTATCAACCCAAACTTCCTGCTCCCGATCAATCTTCAGAACCTCGCTCGGCAGATCGGCGCGTTTGGAATTTTTAGTATCGGGCTGGGACTGGTGATCATCACCGGCGGCATCGAGCTCTCCGTTGGCTCGATGATGGCGCTGCTCGGTGTGCTGATGTCGATGATGCTGACTGAGTGGCGCTTCGGTGTGATCCTCGCGGTGCTCGCGTGTATGGCCATCGCGATGGTGCTGACGCTTGGGCACGGTTTGCTGATCACACGTCTGAACATGCAACCGTTCATCGTCACGCTCTGCGGCCTGCTTTTTTATCGCGGTCTCGCGCGCTTCGTCACGAACGATGAGACGAAAGGCTTCGGCACCGTTGAAGGTCTTGATTTCCTCCGCTATCTCGCCAATGGAAATCTCGCAGGCATACCGATGCCATTCGTGTTGTTGCTAATCATCGCTGCGATCACGTGGGTAGCGTTGCATCGCTCCGTTTTCGGGCGCTATTTATTCGCGACCGGACGCAACGCGGAAGCAGCACGCTACGCCGGCATCAACACGAAGGGCATCATCACATTGACTTACGTGATTGCAGGCGCACTCACTGCGATCTCAGGAATGATCTTCGCTTTCTACACAAACTCAGTCTCGCCCGCCAATCACGGTAATGCGTATGAGCTTTATGGCATCGCGGCCGCGGTGCTCGGTGGTTGTTCGTTGCGCGGTGGCGAAGGATCCGTGGTTGGCGTTTTGATCGGCACTGCCCTGCTCCAGGTGCTGCGCAATCTGGTCAACCTGCTCGGCATTCCCAGCTCGCTCGACTTCGCCGTGATGGGCGCCGTGATTTTGATCGGGGTGATGGCAGACCAGATCTTTACTGAACGACGTAACCGACGACAGGTCGCACAGATGCGACAGAGCACCGCCGTAGGAGAACAGTCATGAAACTTCAGCGAAAAATCTTTGCAGTGCTTTTGTTGATGTCGTGCGTCGTATTTGCCGCGGCGCAGAGTGTTACCAAGCAAAGCTACGGCAAAACCGCAGCCGGCGAAAACGTCGATCTTTACACGCTCCGAAATAGCAAAGGCGTCGAAGCAAAGATCACGAACTATGGCGGCATCGTCGTCTCACTCAAAGTTCCAGATCGCAATGGGAAGTTTGACGACGTCGTGCTCGGGTTCAACGATCTCGAAAGTTACTTAACGAAAAATGATCCGTACATGGGCGCGCTGATCGGACGCTACGGCAATCGCATTGCAAAAGGTCGCTTCACGCTGAATGGTGTCGAGTACAAGCTTGCGGTGAACAATGGCGAGAACCACCTGCACGGCGGACTCAAAGGCTTCGATAAAGTCGTCTGGAATGGACGCGATATGAAGACACCGGCAGGACCGGCGGTTGTGTTGACGTATCTAAGTAAGGATGGCGAGGAAGGTTATCCGGGAAATCTGAATGTGCGGGTGGTCTACACGCTCACGAACAACAACGAGCTCAAGATCGATTACTCCGCCACAAGCGACAAAGACACGGTTACAAACCTGACGCACCACTCGTATTTCAACCTCGCCGGCGAAGGCAATGGTGACATTCTGAATCACACAGTCACGATCAATGCCAATCGTTTCGTGCCGACTGACGCCGGATCGATACCGACGGGCGAGTTGAAAAGCGTGGCTGGGACGCCGTTCGATTTTCTAAAAGCCACGGCGATCGGCGCGCGCATCAATCAGGACGATGAGCAGTTGAAGTTTGGTAATGGATACGATCACACGTGGGTGATCAATGGCCGAGGAATGCGACTCGCGGCCACGGCGTACGAGGCAACTTCAGGGCGCGTAATGCAAGTGTGGACGACCGAGCCCGGCATGCAGTTTTATACGGGAAACTTTTTGAATGGAACGCTGACAGGTAAATCCGGGAAGATTTATGCGAGGCGAACGGGTTTCTGTTTCGAGACGCAACACTATCCCGATTCACCTAATCAACCATCGTTCCCGACAACAACACTCAAAAAAGGCGCGACGTACAAATCCACAACGATCTACCGGTTCTCAAGTAAGCGGTAGACAAACCCTCACAGAGGTAATCTCAGCCGGGCTTCACAACCACGTAATTCCTCGCGATTCTCCAACGTCAACGTCCCGCCGTGCGCTTCGGCGATCTGTCGCGATAACACCAATCCGATCCCCGATCCGTGCGACTTCGTCGTAAAGAACGGCACAAACAAATTTGCGGTGCTCGCGAGCCCCGGCCCCTCATCACGCACCCAAACCTCGACTTGTCCGTTCTTCTGCTGCCAGCCAACATCAACACCGCCACGCGTCTCCATCGACGCATCAACCGCATTGCGCACGAGGTTGATCAGCAACTGCTCGAGCTGCACATCGTCTCCCTGGACCACGAGCTCAGGCCCGGACACAACATTCACCGGCAACCGCGTCTCCAGACGCGCCACACGAGCCACGAGCGCGCCGATCTTCAGCGGCTCGAGTCGCGGTGGCGGCAGTCGCGCCAGCTTTGAATACGACTCGACGAAACGCGCGAGTGAATCTGCGCGCGAAGAGATCACAGCCAACCCGCGTTGCATGTCGTCGCGCCAGTCGGGCGGCTCCGGTTCCCTCACCATCAAATCCCCGAGACTTCCCGCCACCGACTTGATCGGCGCGAGCGAGTTGTTCAGCTCGTGGCCCAACACACGCAACAGTCGTTGCCACGCGATGCGTTCTTCTTCACGAAGCGTCTGGCTCAGGTCAGTCAGAACAAGCAACTGATGCTGCTGCCCGCCTTCACGAAACGTGCTGCGACGAACATCGTAACGCCCGACTTTACCCGGAAACACCATCTGCATCGTTTGCGGCGCCGAGCCCGCGGATGAATTGAGACAAGCAGACAATCCGAGCTCGTCCGCGGTGCGGCCTAACAGACGCGCCGATGGTTGGGCCAACAATTTCTCACCCTCGCGATTGACGAGTTGCAGACGCTGCTCAGCGTCAAACGCAAACACGGCGACGTCTATTTCCTCTATCACCGTACGCAACAGCGCAGTCGCTTCCATTGCGCCCAGCCGCTGCTCGCGCAGCGTCTGGCCCAGGTCGTTTACTTCGAGCATCACTTCGCCGAGCGCGTCGCCCGAGAGCGCGCGCCGTCCGCGAATCGAGTAGTCGCCTTCACGAATCGCGCCGAGGATGTTCGAGAGTGTTTGCAGTGGACGAACGATGCGCGTCTTGAGGTTGAAAGAGATGCCAAGCCACAACAGCACGAGGAGCAGATCGACGGTCCATTGAATTTGCGCGGAGTAGCCGTCGTACCAGAGCAGGAACGCACACAAAGCGACGGCAGGAAACCCGGCGGCGAGTGAGAGCAGAGTGATGCGCCCCTCGAACTTTATCCGGCTGCTCTGTAGTTCGGGATCGAGCGAGGAGAACGACAGCGACTGTTTTGGGGGCTTAACGGGCGTACTCACAAACCACAGATTACACAGATTTAGTACGGATTATAAAGTTAAATCCGTGTATTTATCCGTGTAATCTGTGGTTAAAAGAGTCGAGCCATTAGGAGCCGAGGCCATATTTCTGCAAGCGACGATACAACGCGCTGCGGCTGAGGCCAAGTGCTTCGGCAGCGCGGTTGGCGTTGCCTTCAAACCGCGCGAGCGCCTTCTTGATCAAGAGTCGCTCAGCATCTTCGAGACTCATCTCTTCGAGACGTGCCGACAGACGCGCGTCCGGTGTCGCCTCGAGCGCGAGATCGAACGCAGTCACGATCTGACCCGGACTCATCAGCACCGCCCGCTCGATCACGTGGTCCAACTCACGCACGTTGCCCGGCCACAAGTGCTGTCGCAACGCATCGAGCGCTTCCGGTGTGAAACCCATGATCGGACGTCGATAACGCTCGCGATGCAGCTTCAAGAAATGCTCGGCCAGCACTGGAATGTCTTCGATACGATCTCGTAAAGGCGGTAGCCGAATCTCGACCGTGTTCAAACGAAACAGCAAGTCCTGACGAAAACGTCCCTGCGCAACCTCCGCATGGAGATCGGCATTCGTCGCCGATAACAAACGCACATTCACCTTCTGCGTCTTCGACGATCCGACGCGCTCAAAATCGCCTGTCTCGAGTACGCGTAACAACTTCGGCTGGAGGTTCAATGGCACGTTTCCAATCTCGTCGAGAAAGAGTGTGCCGCCGTCCGCAAGCTCGAAACGCCCGACGCGATCAGCCTTCGCGTCAGTAAACGCGCCACGAACGTGTCCAAACAATTCGCTCTCAAACACGCCTTCGGCAAGCGCGCCTGCGTTCAGAGAGATGAGCGGCTTGCTGCGGCGCGATGAGATCGAGTGCAGCAGACGCGTGATCACTTCCTTGCCCGTGCCGTTCTCCCCCGTGATCAGCACGTTTGCATCAGCGGGGCCGATGCGCTCGACCAGATTGAGCACCGACTTCATGGCGGGCGATTCGGCAACGATCTGCGGCAACTCGCTCGACGACTCGTCGCGCAGCGCCATGTTCTCGGCTTCGAGACGCCGGCCACGACGCAGCGCTTCGGCAAGTTCGACCTGTGTGCGCAAGACGGCGAGCAGTCGCGCGTTGTCCCACGGTTTCTGAATGAAATCGCGCGCGCCGCGGCGCATTGCTTCAACCGCGAGATCGACGCTGCCCCACGCCGTCATAACGACGACCGGAAGGTTCTGATCCGCAGCGCGAATCCGGCTCAGCAGGTCGAGACCTTCACTGCCCGACGTCGTATCGCGAGCGTAGTTGAGATCGATCAGCACCACGTCGAACTCGTGCGTATCGATCGATCTGAGCACACCTTCGGGCGATGACGCGCTCTGAATCTGGTAGCGTTCACCCTTTAATAGAAGACTCAACGCCGCAAGGACGTCAGCCTGGTCATCAGCGATTAGAATGCGAGGCATAGATCTGTTTTTAAAATCCGTGTCATCTGTGGCTTATTCATATCGTAGAGCATTCAGCGGATCAACCCGCGAAGCGCGCCAAGCAGGGATTAAGGAGGCTGAGACCGCAGCACCAAGCGCAACGAGCAGCACTATTAGGTACGTCGCAGGGTCAGTCACAGAGACGCCAAACAGCAGCGACGACATCCAGCGCGTGAGTGCAAACGCACCCACCAAACCGATCGCGGCGCCTACGCCCGAGAGCACAATTCCCTTTCGCAGCACCATCATCAGGATCGCGGGGCGATTCGCGCCGAGCGCCATGCGAATGCCGATCTCCTGCGTCCGTAGTGTGATCGAGTAGGAAATGACGCTGTAGATTCCGAGTGTCGCGAGCGTCAGCGCGATCGCAGCAAACACGCCCAGCAGCAACGCATTGAATCGACGCGGCGCGGTGGTAGTGCCGATCACCTGCTCCATCGTCTTCACGCTCGTCAACGGCTGCTGCGGATCGATTGCAGCCGTAGTCGTGCGGATCGCGGTTATGAGCGTTGACGTAGGCAGGGCGCTACGCACAAACACATACCGGTGTCGCTGTGCGGCAACGAGTCGCGATGCGTACCAGTCGGGCTCAGGCTTCGAATCCACCGCACGATGCGGTACATCTTTTGAGATACCGACAATGGTGATCCACGGATTATCAGGACGCGGCAGGCCAAGCGTGATGCGACGACCGAGCGGATCTTCATTGGGCCAGTAGCGCGCAGCCATCCGTTCGTTGATGACTGCGACAGGCGGCGCGCCCGGCTGCATATCTTCTGCTGTAAAGTCGCGACCTTTAACCAGCTGAATACCAAGCGTCTTTAAATAGTTCGCGCCGACAAGCTGCCAGCCCGCTGAAGTCAGGTTTGAAGGATCGAGTTTCCGACCTTCGATCGCGAACGGATCGCTTCCCGCATTTCCGCTCAATGGCTGATTGCTTCCGAAACTCACAGACTGCACGCCCGGCATACTCTGCACGTGGGTAACAAGACGACGGTAGAACTCTGACGCGCGGTCAGCATCGCTGTAAGTCGTTGCGGAGAGATCGAATTCCACGCTCACGAGCGCTTCCGGCGTGATGCCAGGATTCGCCTGCTGCAATCGCCACAGGCTCTTCGCCAGCAATCCCGAACCGATCAGCAACAACACCGCGAGCGAGACTTCAGCAACCACCAGCACGTTGCTCCACTGCCGTCGCTGCACTCCACCAGCTAGTCGAGTGTTCTTCAAAGTCTCATTCAAGTCGAGCTTCGAAGCTGGCCGTGCGGCGATCAAACCAAAGCCGATGCTAATCGCCGCGACAGTCAAAGCCATAAAGGCGAACACGCGCACATCGATACTGACTTCCTGCGCACGCGGCACGATCGTTGGCCCAAGCGCCGTCAATAGATCGATGCCCCAATTAACAAACACGAGCCCGAGAACCGCTGCGATTGTCGCCAACACCAAACCCTCAATAAGCAACTGTCGCGCGATCTTCCAACGACTCGCACCGAGCGCCGCACGAATTGCCAGCTCCTTGTGTCGCTTCGCCGAACGCATCATCAAGAGATTCGCCACGTTCGCACACGCGATCAGCAGCAACAACCCAACTGAAAACAGTAAAACGAGCAACGCGCGTCGACTGCTACCGACAATTTCTTCTTGCAATGGTGTAACGCTGATGCGCCAGCCACCATCCTCACCGTTTGGGCCACGATAGCCACTCAGCTCGCGCTCGAATCGTTGTGCAAGCGCGTCCATGTGTGCGCGTGATTGTTCGAGCGTCACGCCTGGTTTCAGCCGCGCCAGCACGTTCAAAAAGTACGGACCACTCCGCTTCGTGACCTGGTCCGGCGCATAATTCAACGGCACCCAAATGTCTACGGGCTCACCTGACGCACGACTCGGATGCGGAAACTGAAATCCCGCCTGCATCACGCCGATCACGGTATAACTCTCGTTATCAAGCGCAACAGTCTGATTAATTACGCCGCGATCACCCGCGAAACGGCGTTGCCAGAATCCATCACTCAACACGACAACGCGTTGCTCATCGCTCGTGAACACGCGTCCCGTAGCAGGTTGTGCCTCCAGCATCGGAAAGAGATTCGCCGAAATATAAGCGCCGCGAATCCGCTCCGGCTCCGCTCCGGTCGTCACGTTGAAACTGTGATTCGCATAAGCCGCAACCGCGTCGAAGACCTCTGTCTGTTTCGCGTAGTCTTCGTACTCAGCGGCCTTGGCGGGCAGGCGTTCGATGTTGAGCGTGCGGTAATTACCCCAAACCACCTGCAGCCGCTCGGCATGTGGAAACGGAAGCGGCCGCAACAGCACGGCGTTCACGACACTAAAGATCGCAGTGCTCGCCCCAATTCCCAGCGCAAGCGTCACCACCACGACCGCCGCAAACCCCGGCTGCTTAATCAAACTTCTGAGAGCGTAACGCAGATCCGTCAACAATCCGTGTAATCCGTGGCTAATTATTCATACCTTAACGAAATCGTCGGCTCTACTTTGGTCGCCCTTCGCCCCGGCAGGTAACACGCCAGCAACGCCACCGTGATCAGCAGGACCGAGATGCCACCAAACGTCATCGCATCCGTCGGCGCGACCCCAAACAACATCGTCGCCATAAATCGCGTGAGAATAAACGCACCCGCCAATCCGATTGCCACACCGAGCAGCGCCAGCTTCATCCCATTACCGATGATCATCTTGAACACGTCGAGCGGACGCGCGCCAATCGCCATGCGGATCCCGATCTCGTGCGTGCGCTGCGTGACTGAGTAAGACATCACGCCATAAATCCCCACGATCGCGAGCACGAGCGCAATCCCTGCGAACAAACTGAGCAGCGTCAAATTCAAACGCTCGGGCGCGACCGACTCAGCCCGAATCTCATCCATCGTGCGCGGACTGTAGATCGGCTGATCCGGATCGATCGCCTTCACGACGCCACGAACTGACGATATTAGTAGATTAGGATCAGACGCGCCTTTGATGATGACCGTCATACCGGTCCCCGGTTGCTGATTGTAAGAGAAGTAACCCTGCACTCGATCACTGTTTTGGTTCAAGCTCTCCATCTTCACATGACCAACCACACCGAGCACTTCGAGTACCTGCGCATCGGCATCCCGTCCCAGCCTCACTCGTTTCCCAACAGCATCCTCACTGGGCCAGTACTTCTTCGCGAACTCCTCGTCGATGACAATCTTATTCACGCCAGCCATCAATCGCTGCGTCTCATTGAGCTTACTGAGATCGCGTCCAGCGAGGTGCGAACGATCGTCTCGATCGTTAAATACCCGGCCGCGCAACACCGGAATGTTCATCGCTTTAAAGTAATCCGGTGTTACCAGAGTAGCTTCCATCAGAGGAGTCTGCTCGCGTGGCGGTGGCGGCTGCCCATCGATCAGAAATGACGTCTGCCAGCCGTTGTTTCCCAGCGGTAAACCCGAAGCTCCGGCGACCGATTCAACTCCCGGCAATTCACGAATGTTGTCGAGCAGTTGATTGTAGAACGAATGGCGCGACTCTTCATTCGGATACTTCTTCTGTGGCAGCGAAATGCTAAAGCTCGCCAGTTGCTCGTGAGAAAAGCCGGGATTAACTTTCTGAAGCAGGTAGAAACTGCGAATCATCAGTCCGGCGCCGATCAGCAACACGAGCGTAGTCGCAACTTCAACCACGACGAGCGAGCTGCGCAACCACTGTCGTCCACTATTACCGCGCCCACTCTCTTTCAACGTTTCATGCACGTCGACTTCACCAGCCTGAATCGCCGGGATCAACCCGAAAAGAATGCCGGTGAGAAAAGCAACACCAAGCGTGAACGCCAGCACCGTCCAATCGAGACCGATCTCACGCGAGCGCGGAATCGCATCCGGACTGACGTACAAAATCAATTTCACTCCCCAGCGCGCCAGCAACAATCCGATCACGCCGCCTGTCAACGACAGCAAAACACTCTCCGTCAACAACTGACGCGCGATGCGCCAACGGCTCGCACCGACCGCAGTTCGTATCGCCATCTCTTTTCGACGCGCAGTCGCGCGCGCGAGCAGTAGATTCGCGATATTGGCGCACGCGATCAGTAACACAAACCCGACCGCACCGAAGATCACCCACAGCGCCTGTCGCACGTCGCTGACAAAGATCTCCAACAGTGGTCGCAGCCTGGGTCGAGTGGCAGTGTTTGAGTCGGGATACTGTTTCTCGAGGTTTGCGCCGACGTTGTTCATGTCCGCGTCTGCCTGTTCGAACGTTACGCCAGGTTTGAGACGCGCCACGCCATACAAGCCCGGATGATTACCGCGGTTCTTCCAGCTTACCTGGTCCGACAGTTGGCCCACCGGCACCCACATCTCGACGCGGCTCGGATACGCATACGACTCAGGCATGATGCCGATAACGGTGTAGGGCTTGCCGTTCAAAGTGATCGGCTGATCGAGCACGCTCATTTGTCCGCCGAAGCGACGTTGCCACAAGGCATAGCTCAGAACGACAACATTCGTGCCGCCGGGTTTGTCTTCGTCGTTTGTAAACACGCGTCCGTGCAGCGGATTCACGCGCAGGACAGAGAATAGATCGGCAGAAACCTGGCCGGTGACGATGCGTTCCGCTTCGCCAGCGCCGGTGAGGTTGTAACTGGCGCGGTTGTAGACGCCCATCTTCTCGAACGTTTGATTGTGCTCGCGCCAGTCGAGGAAATTCGGATACGAGATCGACATCTCATCGAGCACGGGACTTTTCTCGTTAAGAAAAACAAGTCGCTCAGACTCGTCATACGGCAACGGACGAATGAGCACCGTATTGACGACACTGAAGATCGCAGTGTTCGCGCCGATGCCGAGCGCGAGCGCGATGATCACGATGATCGTGACGCCCGGGTTCTTTATCAGCATTCTCGCCCCGTAGCGTATGTCCTGCCAGAGTGTAGATGCCATTTATCCGTGCTCCTAATCCGTAAAATCCGTAGCTAAAATTACTCGTATCTAAGCGCCTCGATCGGATCTACTTGCGTCGCTCTTCGCGCGGGAATGTAACAAGCCGCGAGGGCTACGAATGCCAACAACACCGTCACCCCCGCAAACGTCAGCGGATCGATCGCACTGACCGGCAACGGCAGCTCCAGCTCCAATAACGAACTCGTCAACACTCGCGTCAGTGCGAGCGACAACAATAATCCGATTCCCAATCCAACGATCACGAGAAACATTCCCTGCCGGATCACCATCCGCAAAATATCTCTTTGCACCGCACCGAGCGCCATGCGAATGCCGAGCTCGCGCGTGCGCTGCGCGACTGAGTAGGAAATGACCCCGTAAATCCCGAGCGTCGCGAGCAACAACGCCATCAGCCCGCAGCCACCCATCACGACCGCCAGTATTCGAAACGGGAAAAGCCCGAAGCTGAAGTAATCACTCAACGTCAACACGTCAGCCACCGGGATCATCGGATCGAGCTCGCGGATCGCGCTGCGCACTCCACCGATCAACCTCGCCGGATCGCCACCCGTGCTGCTGACCACGAGCGTGAATTGTTTTCGTTGAGACTGTTGCAGCGCGAGCGCGTAGAACGGGTGTACCTGCTTCTCCAACGCCTGCCACTCGTTGTCGCGTATCACACCGACGACCTCGCACGGTATTGTCGGAGCATTCTCGCCACCGTATTTCATGAGGTGCTTCCCGAGCGAGTTGGATCCACGAAAGTATTTTTCACCGAAAGCTTCATTCACCACAGCTACGCACGGTGCACCTTCACGATCGCGTTCCTCGAAATCGCGTCCCTGCACAAACGGAACTTTCATGTTCGTGAAGTAACGCGGTCCGGCCAGGACAGCAGCGATTTGCATGTCCTCATTCGCACCCGGCTGATACCCCTCGATGTCGATGCTGCTCCGCCTGCCACCCATGAAAGTTACCGGCATCTCGTCGACCAAACTCGCGGATTGCACACCCGGCAAAGCAGCAAGCCGCTCCGACAGTTGTCGATAGAACTCCTGTGTCTTCAGGCGATCGTATTTCGCTTCATCGAGTCTCACGATCCCGACGACCATACTTTCCGTGCTGAAGCCCAAACGTGACGGCCGGATTTTTTCCAGACTGCGCAACACGAGTCCCGCACCAACCAAAAGCAACAACGAGAAAGCGACCTGGACCACCACGAGGGCCATGCGCGCTCGCGACTTGCGATAGAAGCCAGTGAGGAGACTCGAATCGTCTTTCAACACAGTCGAGACGTCGGCTTTGGAGCTTTGCAACGCGGGCGCCAGGCCAAAAAGTATTCCCGTGACGGTTGAGAACGCGATCGTGTAGATCACGACGCGCCAGTCGAGATGAAGATCCACTGCGACGCGCATACCTTCCGGAAGTGCAGGGATTGCAGCGACGATCGCATTGAGAAACCAAATAGCCAGCAATATTCCGGCGGCCCCTGCGATTATCGACAACAAAACACTTTCAGTCAGCAACTGTCGCACGATTCGCCAGCGACTCGCGCCGATCGCAAGCCGCACGGCCATTTCTCGTCGTCGTGTTACGGCTCGCGCCAGCAACATGCCGGCGAGATTGATGCACGCGATTAGCAGCACGAGATTCACGATGACGAACACCAGACCAAACACGCCGTATGCGGCTGCCTGCATGTCCGGATGTAGACGCGTCTCACTCTCCGGCAGGACCGTGATCGCCGACACGCGCACGCGTCCCGATTGGCTTTTCGACAGCCACTCTTCCGGATATGCAGCCTGCATGTCGCGCGTGATCAGATCGAAACGTGCACGTGCCTGCGCCAGAGTGGTGTCGGGTTTGAGTCGTCCGACCATAAACAATCCACGGTTTCCGCGACTGGTTAAGGTGCGATCGCCGATCGGTTCCACCGCCGGCATCATCGCCATCGGGACCCAGATCTCAATCGAGATCCCACGCATCATGCCGGTGTATTGCGGCGGTGCGATGCCGATCACAGTCAGCGATTGTTCGTTGAGTGTGACCGTCTTCCCGATAACGTCCGGATCAGAATTGAAGCGACGTTGCCAGAGACTGTGGCTGATCAGAGCGACCGGATTCCGTCGCGGCACGACATCTTCATCGGCCGAGAAAGTGCGTCCCTTTTGCGCGGCGACACCTAAGACATCGAAGTAGTTTCCCGACACTGCTTCGCCCCAGATCTGCTCGACCTCGTTCGCGTCACCAAACTTGAACTGCCTGATGCCGTAGGCTGCGAGTCCGGAAAGCACGTCATTACGATCGCGGAGGTCGAGGTAGCTTGGATAGGACGTGTTCGAGTATGGACGTTGTTCGCCTTCGCTGACGTAAAGCTCGACCAGTTGTTCAGGGTGCGACACAGGCCTTGGCCGCAGGAGGAGTGAATTGAGGAGACTGAAGATCGCGGAGTTGGCGCCGATGCCGACAGCGAGCGAGATCACGGCCACGATCGTGACGCCCCTGGACTTCCAGAGCATCTTCGCGCCATATCGAAGATCATTGAGCAACGTCTTCATAGATATATGTCCTATTGGTCCTATAGGACCTATTCGTATCTGAGCGCGATCAGGGGATCGACTTTCGTGGCCCTCCGCGCTGGGAAATAACACGCAAGCAACGCCACGATCCCTAACACCGCCGCCACAACAACAAACGTCGTCGCATCATTCGGCGTCACACCAAACAACAACCCACGAATCAACCGCGTTAACGCAAATGCGCCGACCAATCCGATCGCCTCGCCTGCGAGCGCGAGCATCATCCCCTGCTTCAACACGAGCCTCAGCACATCATTAACCTGCGCGCCGAGCGCCATCCGAATTCCCATCTCCTGCGTGCGTTGCGTGACTGCATGCGACAACAGCCCGTATATCCCAACAGCGGAGAGCAACATCGCTAGCCCGCCAAACAATCCCATCAGCAACATGTTCAAACGTCGCGGCGCGACACTGTCGTCAACCACCTTCTCCAACGTGCTGACATTCGAGATCGGCTGGTTCGGATCGATAGACCAAACTGCCTGTCGTAAAGCGCCAACAATCGAGAGTGGATCGGTCGTCGTCCGCACCAGAATCGTCATGTCTTCCAACGGCGCCTGCGACGCGGGTATGTAGTAAGCCGGTTCGGAAGGCGCTTCGAGACCGGCGAGCTTAACATCGCGCACCACACCGACGATCTCAAAGGAAGTCAGCTTTTTGTTCCGCCAGATTCGTCCTGGTGGACCAAGGCGCATCTTCTGACCGAGCGCGTTCTCATTCGGGAAGTACTGTTTGACGAACGCCTCGTTGACAAGCACCACCCCAGGATGATCCGCATCATCCAGGGTTGTAAATCTTCGACCGCCGACAAGCTTCACGCCAACCGTGTCGAAATATTCTGGACCAATCGGAACAAAGTTAGCTGATTGCGAACGACTATCAGCCGGCAAAACTCTGCCTTCGATCTGGAATGAATCGGTCCAATTCGACGTGAGCGGATGATCGTAAGCGATGGTCGCGTGCTTCACTCCGGGTATCGCAGAGACGCGCTCGAGTAACTGTTTGTGAAAATTATTGATTTGCTCCGGTTCGGAATACTTTGAAACTGTCAGAGTGAGCCCCGCCGATAACACGTGCTCGCTTTCGAATCCGGGATCGACTCGCTGCAGCAGCCAAAAACTCTTGACCAGCAGGCCCGCGCCTATCACCAGCATCACTGCCATACTGATCTGGAAGACAACGAGTAGCTGCCGGAACCGAAGCTTGCTCGCTCCTGGACCAGAGGTGCGACTGCTGTGCTCGAGCGCGCTGTTCAAGTCGAGCCTGGAAGTCTCCAATGCCGGAATTAAACCAAAGATCAAACACGTACCGAGGGCAATCAAAATCGTGAAGCCAAGTACTCGCCAGTTGAGACTGACCTGGGCCAGACGTGGAACACCGGCAGGCACAAACTGCAAAAGCACTTTCAGTCCCAACGATGCCAGTGCCAGTCCGGCCACCGTTCCCAACAATGAAAGCAGCAGACCCTCAATGAAAAACTGCCGCACCAAACGTCTTCGGCCTGCGCCCAGCGCCGCGCGGATGGCTATCTCTTTGCTTCGTCCCGCATGTTGGGCCAACAGGAGTCCGGCCACGTTAGCGCAGGCAATCAACAGAACAACTCCAACCGCGCCTAACAGTGTCAACAGTGCCGGTCTGACGTTGCCAACCACTTCATTCATAAACGGGCTGACGAGAATTCCTTCGCCTCGATTCGCGGGATACTCTTTTTCAAGGCGTGCCCCGATGGCGTTCATCTCAGCGGTGGCTTGCTCTTTCGAGACTCCTTGTTTGAGGCGTGCTACGACACCGAGCACATGCGCAGATCGCGCCGCGGCCCACTCGGCAGTGAAAGACATCGGCAGCCAGTAGTTCTGCTCCTGCTCATCGAAAGTGAGGCGCCCGGGATTCAGCGGTGAAACCGGATAAAGGCCGCGAGGCATTACCCCAACGACTGTGTAAGACGTGTTGTCGAGCGTGATATTGCGGTTGATGATATTGCGATCGCCGCCGTAGCGACGCTGCCACAAAGCGTGATCGAGAATGACGACGCGTCCCTTTCCCACTTCGTACTCTTCCGCCGTGAATGAACGACCGATAATCGGCTCAACTCCAATCGCGGCAAAGTAGCCCGAGCTCACCCGCGCGCCGACGAGTTGTTCAGGTTCGCCATCGCCCGTAAGCGTCAAAGAGTTTCGGCCAAACGCAGCAACGTCTTCGAAAACGGTGTTCTGTTTCTTCCAGTCATGGAAGTTCGCCGGAGCAACTCGCGAGCGCCCCTGATTCGGAACATTCTCCCACAGAGCGACAACTCGATCTGGTTCTCTATACGGCAGCGGATTGAGCAACACCGCATTCACCACGCTGAAGATCGCGGTGTTCGCCCCAATACCGAGCGCGAGCGTGATGACGGCAATCGTCGTCACAAGCCGATGCTTCATCAGCATTCGCAGACCGTATCTCAAGTCCTGGAAGAGAGTATTCATTTTTGTGCCTTTTGTGGCCTGGCTTTGTGCCTTTTGGTGCTGTTTTTTTGTACCTTTTTGTGGCCCTATTCGTAACGCAGCGCCACGAGTGGATCGACCTTCGTGGCCCTACGCGCCGGAATGTAGCAAGCCAACAGCGCTGCAACCGCCAGCAACACCGCATCAATCACAAATATCACCGGATCGGTCGCACTGACGTCATACAACAACGACGACAACACACGCGTCGCGGCAAACGCCGCCACCAGTCCAACAATGATCCCGATCAGCGCGAGCCCCACTCCATTTCGCAAAACTAGCTTCAGGACGTCGCTCGTACTTGCACCCAATGCCATACGCACGCCGATCTCGTGTGTTCTTTGGACCACCGCGAACGCCATGATGCCGTAGATACCGATCGCCGCCAGCACCAGAGCCAGCGCGGCAAATAATCCGAGGATGAACATGTTGAAGCGTCGCGGCGCGACGGAGTCGGAGATGCGCTGGTCCATCGTCATCAAACTCGACACCGGCTGATCGCGATCGATCGCCGCGACTTCATTGCGCATCGCACCTGCGGCCAGCGACGGCTCGTTCACAGTGCGCACCGCCACATACATCGATGGCACGTTGCCGTCGGCGAAGAGCGGCTGAAACGCGGGAATGTAAAGCTCAGGCGCGTCCATGAGATCGAGTCCGCGATGCTTCACGTTGCCGACGATACCGACGATCTCGTACCACTTCGGATTGTTCGCCGAGAAAGAAATACGTTTGCCGATCGCGTTGCCATCAGCCCAGAACTTCCGCGCGAAAGCATTGTTCACGATCGCGACCTGCGGCGTGTCAGGCAGATCGCGGCGCGTGAAATCACGGCCACTCAGAAGGGGAATCTGCATCGTGTGGAAGTAGCCGGGACTAACAAACCTGACTTGCTCGTCGGGACGCGCGTGGCCTGTGGGTATCGGCTGGTCTTCGATCGAGAAACTCCGATCACCGCCACCGCCACCGAACGGAAGCAGGTTGATCGCACCTACTGATTCAACGTCCGGTCGGGCGTCGAGTCGATCGAAGAGCTGCTCGAAAAATGCACGGCTCCGATTGAAGTTCTCGTACTTCGTCGCCGGCAGTGCAATCCGCATCGTCAGCAGGCGCGCCGGCTCGAATCCCGGTTTGACTTCCTGCAAACGCAAAAGACTCTTGACCATCAGTCCCGCGCCGATGAGCAACACGAGCGAGAGCGCAAACTCCGAGATGACGAGCAGGTTTCTCAGCCTGAGCCGGCGTGAAGTGTCCCCACCGCTGCGTCCGGCTTCCTTGAGCACGTCATTGAGGTTCGTCTTCGCCGCCTGAAATGCAGGCGCAAGCCCAAACACGATCCCCGTGAGCAGTGAAGTTCCGAGCGTGAACAGGACCACGCGATAATCGAGCTTGATCTCTTCTAGACGCGGCGTGTCTTTCGGCATCAGCAGCACGAGCGCGCGCACTACCCAAACCGCGAGCGCCAAACCGATCGCACCGCCAACCAGCGACAGCAAAACACTCTCGGTGAGAAACTGCCGCACCACACGACCGCGCCTTGCCCCGAGCGCTGCGCGTATCGCGAACTCACGATAGCGCGACGTGGCGCTCGCGAGGCGCAGGTGCGCCACGTTTGCACACGCGATCAGCAACACGAGCCCGACGGCGCCCAGTAAAATCAACATCGCGCGTCGCAGATCGCCGACCAGCTCTTCGTGCAACGAGCGAACACGAGCGCTGAAACCGCCGCGATACGTGGACCCGTGTTCACTCGATAGTCGGGCTGTGACTGTATCGAGATCCGCTTGCGCCTGCGCCGTCGTGACGCCCGGCTTGAGTCGCGCGATCACGTTGAGAAAATGCGAGCCGCGATTGTTCTCTTCCAAAAGATCGGGTGTGAACGCAAGTGGGATCCAGACTTCGGATTCACGATCTGGAAAGTGAAAATCGGCGGGCATCACGCCCACCACATTCATCGTACGGCCATCGAGTTGAATCGTCCTACTCACGACGCTCGGATCACCACCAAATCGCCGCTGCCATAACGAGTAACTGAGAATGACTACGCGATCGTTGCCATATATGTCTTCCTCTGCAGCGATGTTGCGGCCGAGGTGTGGTTGCACGCCTAGTGTTGGGAAGAGGTTTGCGGAGATCGCGGCGCCGCGCAGTCGCTCGGGTTGATCGATGCCGGTGAGATTGAAGCCGTCAGTTGAGTAAGCAGCAATCTGATCGAAGGCCTGGCATTGCTGTTGAAAGTCTCTGAGCTCGAGCGCCGAGATCTCGATCTCCTCGAGTCCGGGCTTGTGCAGGTTGCCCCAGACGACCATCAGATCCTGAGATCGCGTGTAAGGCAGCGGCCGCAAGACAATCGCGTTGACGACACTAAAGATCGCGCTGTTCACACCGATGCCAAGCGCCAGCGTGAGCAGAGCAACAGCCGTCAAAGCCTTGCTCTTGAACAGCACACGAACCGCGTAACGCAGATCCTGCATCATCGTCTTTTCATCCGTGTAATCCGTGTTGAGGTTTTACTCGTAACGCAATGCGACTAAAGGATCGACCTTCGTTGCCTTACGCGCCGGTATGTAACACGCCAGCAACGCCACCAGCACCAGCACCAACGGCACGGTGGCAAACGTCAACGGATCTGCCGCCGTCACTCCAAACAACAGCGAGCTCATCAATCGTGTAAGCGCAAACGATGCAACCAACCCGATCGCAACACCAACGAGCGTCAACCCCATTCCCTTCGTCAACACGAGCAACAGAATGTTGCGCGGCGTGGCGCCGAGCGCCTGTCGCACACCAATCTCGTTCGTATGTTGCGTGACGAAGTACGCGAGCACGCCATAAATGCCGAGCGACGCGAGTAACAACGCGAGCGACGCAAACCCGACGAGCATGATCATTCCCATGCGACGCTGACCAGCTTCCGTACCGAGCACTTCGGCCATCGTCGCGACATTCGAAACAGGCTGGTCCGGATCGACTTCGCGAATGATCTGTCGCACTGCACCGGCGAGATTCGACGTATCACCATTCGTCCGAATCGCGAGATCTCGTGGTATGTATCCCGGCCAGTCCGTGATCTGCTGGTAAGGGATATACATCTCGGCCTTGACCGGCTCATCGATTCCCATCTGACGGACGTCGGCAACAATTCCGACAATCTCTTTCCATTGTTTCCCCGGCTCATCAGGGTCGCCAACTTTGAAACGGCGACCAAGCGCGTTCTCGCCGGGCCAATACTGTCGCGCCATCGTCTCGTTGATGATTGCAACCGGAAGAGACTGCGCGTGGTCGCGATTATCAAAGTAACGTCCCGCGCGCAGTGGAATGTTCATCGTCTTGAGGTAGTCGGCACTAACCTCGCGATGATTGGCGTCGTAAGCCATGCCCGGAACCGGCGCTTTGAGTCCTTCGGGATAGAACCCACTCGTGCCGCCCTTCCACGCAAGTGGAATAGACGTGCTGTAACCTGCCGCCACCACGCCCGGCAGGTGCTCGACGCGTTGCAGCACCTGCTGGTAGTAGTTGTCCCGTCGCTGCGGCTCTTTGTATTTTTCGTAAGGCAGGATCGTGCGCATCGTGAGTATCTTTTCCGGCTCGAGCACTGAGTACTGCCGGAAAAGCTGAAACAGCGTTTGAATGAGCAGACCGGCACCGACGAGCAATACGAGCGATAGCGCCACTTCAAACACGATCATCGCGCTACGCAAACGTCCGGTCGAAGTCACCCGCCCACTGCTCTGCTTCAACGCATCGTTCAAATCGAAGTTTGCAGACTGAAGCGCGGGCACAAGGCCGAAGATGATTCCCGTGACGATCGAAACCGCGATCGTGAAGACGAGTATGCGCACGTCAAGTTTCAAGCTCGTCGCTAACTCCATCTGTTCGGGAACAAGTCCCTGCAGGAACGTAAAACTCGCATAAGCCAGCAACGATCCGAGCACGCCCGCCGCGACCGCAAGTAACAAACTTTCCGTCAGCAGTTGTCGAATAACGCGAGGACGTCCCGCGCCGAGCGCCAGTCGCAAAGCAATTTCTTTACGACGACCAACCGCACGCGCCAAAAGTAATCCCGCAACATTCGCACACGCGATCAGCAGTACAAAAGCAACCGCCACCAGCAACACGATCAACGAGCCGCGCGCATCGCCCACAAACTCGTCACGCACCGGCATCACGACGACGCCCATCTTCCCTTCCATCGTTTCTTCTGGATGGTCAGTGGAAATCCTGCGCATGACGGCGTTCATATCAGCCTGCGCCTGCGTCACCGACACGCCGGGCTTCAGGCGCGCCACCACCACTAAATAGTGACCACCGCGATTGGCCCAATCCTCCTGAGTGAGAGCCATCGGCACCCACACGCGCACGTCCTTCGCAAAAAACTGAAAACTCGCAGGCATCACGCCGGCAACCGCATGCTTCTCGCCGTCCAGCAGAATCTCCCGATTGAGTATGTTGCGATCGCCGCCATAGCGACTCTGCCAGAGTCCATAGCTGAGCACGACCGCTTTCGCCCCGCCAGGTCGATCTTCTTCAGGCGTAAAACTGCGACCGAGTAGTGGCTGCACACCGAGAAGCGGAAAGAAGTTCGCCGAGACTGCATAGGCGGAGACGCGCTCCGGCTCTCCATCACCAGTGAGATTGAAGCTGGTCTCGTTACTCGCGGCCATGTCGGCAAACGACTGGTTCTGAGCTTTCCAGTCGACGTAGTTTGCCGGTGCGGGTGTGTTGTGCGGAAAGCCCGCGAAGGTGGCGTCTTCCCAAACGATCACGAGCTCTTCCGGTTTTTGATACGGCAGCGGCCGCAGCAACACTGCATTAACGACACTAAAGATCGCCGTATTCGCGCCGATGCCGAGCGCGAGCGTGATGAGTGCGATAACCGTAAACGCCGGCCTCTTTAACAGGCCACGAACCCCGTAGCGAATATCTTTAATTAGAGTTTCCATTGCCTATTAACACCGCCAATAGATCAAATCTGGCTTTAAATCCGTGTCATCCGTGGCTACTCATTTCTGAGTGCAATAAGCGGTTCGACTTTCGTCGCGCGCCGAGCCGGAACGTACGACGCAATCAGCGCCACGCCAATCAACAGCAACGACACGAACGTGAACGTCAACGGATCCGTCGCACTCACACCGTAAAGCACACTCGTGATCGCGCGGGTCGCGAGAAACGCGCCAAACAGTCCGAGTGCAGCGCCGATGATCGTCAGCTTCAATCCATGACCGAGCACGAGCTTCAACACATCACCTAGCTGCGCCCCGAGCGCGAGCCGCACCCCGATCTCGTGAGTGCGTTGCGCGACGGCATACGACGTAATCCCGTAAACACCGATCGCCGCCAGCAGCAGCGCCACAAACCCAAACACACCCAACACAGTCGCAGCGATTTTCGCCGGGAACAGCGCTAACTTCATGTGCTCAGTCAACGTCTTCACGTCGAAGAGTGGCAGGTTTGCATCGAGCGACTGCACCTGACCGCGCACCGCACCAAACAATCCTTCCGGACTGCCTTTCGTGCGAGCGACGAGAATCCCGCTCGAGTTGTAGTTCTGAGCCATCGGCGTCCACACAAACGGGCGCGGCTCTTCCGCGATGTTGAAATACTTGCCCGCCTTCGCAACCCCGACAATCCGCACCCACGGTCCACTTGCACCCTGAAAACTAAACCGTTTGCCGACAGCTTCAGCGGGTGTTTGCAGCTCAGGCAGCAAACGCCGCACAAAGTATTCATTAACAACGGCCACTTGCTCAGTCTTCGCTTCGTCTGCGTCAGTAAATTCGCGACCTTGCAGGATCGGCGTGACCATCGTCTTGAAGTAGGCTGGTCCAACACTCGCGGTCATCGCCATCGGCGCATTATCGCCACGCTCAGCGGGTTTACCTTCGACGAAGATAGTGTTGCTGTTGTAGTTGATACTAAGCGGGATATAACTCATCACTGCCGCTGATTCGACTCCCGGCAGCGACTGCAAACGTTCCTGTAACTGCTTGTAGAACTGCTGCCCACGCGCTTCGTCATAACCCTGCAAGCCGAGATCAAACGACATCGTGATTGCGTTTTGTGAATCGAAACCGGGGTTCATCGTTTGCAGTTGCTGCAAGGTGCGCACGACGAGTCCGGCTGAAATCAACACGATTAAGGAGATCGAGATCTGCGCGACGACGAGCACGCTGCGCAGCTTCGTCTTCGCTGCGCCACCCTGCGCGGCAGTGTCTTTCAAAGCGCCCACGAGATTCGGACGCGTAGCCTGTAACGCGGGCGCAAAGCCAAAGATCACACCCGCTGTGACTGACACCACGAGTGAAAACAGCAACACGCGCCAGTCGACACTGACATCGAGTCCGAGCGGGAAATCGATCGGAGGCTTGAAGGCGAGCAACGCCCGGAGAATCCAGATTGCAAGCAACATCCCAACCGCGCCACCAGCGAACGCAAGCAAAACGCTTTCAGTGAGAAGTTGACGAATCAAACGCAGGCGATTCGCGCCCATCGCGAGACGGATCGCAATCTCCTTGCGTCGATCAGTCGCACGCGCGAGCATGAGCCCCGCCAGATTCGTGCATGTCACGAGCAGCACCAAACCCACCGCCGCCATCAACACCCATGTGAAACTAACAACCGCACCGCGCAGGTCAGGCAGGATAAAACCCGGAGCATCCAGCTTGATCGTTTGCCCCTCGTTTGCATCGGGATACTCTTTCGCGATTTGCTGGCCCAGAAGGTTGAGTGAAGCTTCCGCCTGTCGCCAATCAACTCCGCTCTTCAGACGTCCAATCGCGAAGAAGTTTTTCGAGTTGCGATTGTCGATCCAGGTAGCGCCGGGCTCGGCCCATTCCATCATCGACGCGGGCAGCCAGATCTCCGGTGAGTAAACAAACTCGGTACCTTTGAAACCTTCCGGCGCGATGCCGATCACTCTGAACTGGTGATTGTTGATGAGGACGTCTTTGCCGACGAGACTCGGATCGCCGCCGAAGCGTCGCTGCCAGCAGTCGTAGCCGACAACAATCACGGGATGCGAGAGTTTTGTCTGGTCTTCTTCGGGAAGAAATGTGCGGCCGTGAATTGCCTTCACGTTGAGGACGTCGAAGTAGTTGCCGGAAACTTCGTAACCCCAGACGCGCTCGTTGTTGCCGCCGCGACTCAAACTCAGCGGCACGAAGCGATAGACGAGCAAACCCGAGAGCACGTCGTTGCGATCGCGAAAGTCTTTGTAGTTTGGATAGGAGAAGGCGGACATCGAATCGTC
>Ga0134121_10000791_pt1 | contig 32854 bp, 79 predicted proteins | sample KB301_FD_96463 | JGI IMG/M metagenome (GOLD analysis project Ga0134121, IMG submission 96463) | Terrestrial soil microbial communities without Nitrogen fertilizer from Kellogg Biological Station, Michigan, USA - KB3-0-1 | ecosystem: Environmental > Terrestrial > Soil > Unclassified ...
GCAAAAAGCAGGAGGCGTTTCACTTTTTGTTGTCCTTGGCGAGATCGGCCTTTTCCTTGGGCGTGAGTTTGGCGGCCAGCAGGGGATGCTCCTCTTCTTTGGCCACGACTGGCACGGGAACGATGGGTAGGACCTGCATCGTGAACCCTTCGGTGCGGGCCTTCTCCTGTTCGACCCCGTTTGCCACGATCACATCGGCGCCCGTCTCGGGATTGCGGAAGGTTTTGGGGAAGATGGCGAGCGCCGCGGTACCGGCCTTCATTTCGTCGTTCGTTAGAGTGGCCCTCAACTCAGCAAAGATTCCGCCGGCGGTCGCATCGAGTCCTGCCAGTCCGCCTCCCGCTCCGTTGCGCGGGATTTTGTGCGCCGGAATCTCCTCGGTGAATCCGTTGCCGATCGCAATTGCCTCTTCCGTCGCGTTGCCCACCAGCACGGGTGGCGCTAAGAACTCTCCCGTGGGCTGCTGGACCGTGAATCGGTCGGTAGGGACGAGGCTCACCGTGGGATTGCGGAACACCTTCGGGTAGTGATCGAGCGCGCGCACCCAGGATGGCAGATTGGGCTTCTCTTCGGTGGTCACATGTGCGGCCACGAGATCCAGAATCAGCCGCGCGATGGCCTTTCGGTCCGCGTTTGTGTCGGCTACGCAAATCTTGTCGAGCAAATCATACAGCGTCATGGTGTCTCCAGTTCAAAAATGGGTTTGAGAAAATTGTTGGGCCTCGGGAAAGGACCGGGCGGCATGCGGACCGCCCGGCAGTGAACCGAGGAGAAAGATCATCGAACGCAGTCCGTGACGGCCATGCGGTAAATCGGCGCATCAGCCGCGTGAATGTATTTATGCTGAATTAAAATCCCGCCGTCCGGCATACGTTCGCGCCTGGTACTCACGCAGGAATTAGAACTGGGGCGGGATTCGCGCGGCGCAAGCGAGAGCGCGCCGGTCACGCGAATAGACTTGGTATCCAGGAATTCCGCTTGCCCATCGGCGATCATGCGGCTGGCTTGCTGGGGATGGGCGCGGTAGAGCAGCCCGTATTGGCCGTGCACCTCGACGCGCCGCGTGGAAAATTGCATGAACGGAAAAATCCTCGCTTAAATGCGAGGCCAAAACCAATGGGTGGGGCGTTCCCGTGTACTGGTGACAACTTTAGTCTCAACGACTAAGGTTTGTCAAGCGACGGTCCAATATCGACCCACTCCGCATGCCCGTCCTCAAACTCGTCGCAGTGTTCGCTGCAACCTTCGCAGTTCAGACCGTTGATGTGGTTCTCGCGAGGATGACCACACCAACATTGCCACTGAAACCGTCGTCCATTCCACTCCTCGACCGGAGAGACGCCGCTCACGTCACACTCCGCGCCTTAGCCAGCGCATCCCTCACGGCCTGCATGCTCGCGATCTTGAGCACCTGATCGGCGTAATCGGGACTCGTGGCGTAGAACATGGCGATTGCGCGGACCAACTTCGGGAAGTCTCGATCCGCGGCGAACGCGCCAGCCGCCAATGTATAGGGACTCTTGGCGAACATCTCCGCGCGCTTTTTGAAACAGTCCGCGAGACTCGCGAAGGTCGCGAACCAATCCTCCACGATGTACTTGTCGCGACCGTTGCGCGGCGCAATGTGAGCCGGATCGAGTACCGCCGTTCGTCCAGCTTTGGCTTTGAGGAAAGCGTCTCGCTCTACCGGCGTCATCCATTCCGAAGTGCGAAGCAGTTGCCCCGACGCGGTCGCAGATTTTATGCCGAAGCAATTGTTCCCCGGCGCATACTTGAGGTATCCGCTTTCCAGAATACACTGCGCGGCAAGCATCTCGCCGGGGCACGCCGATGAGCGTTCGCACGCAACGGCGGCCTCGCTGATCTTCTGAATCGCGGCGAGCAGAGCAGCGTCCATGCTCACCTCCACCACATCATCTTGCCGGTGTCGAGCGCGATAATGGCCCAGTCCAATATGGCGAAGAACGCGACGGTGGCGAACCACACGAGGAAATCGTAGCGGGTAAGCCTCATGGCTTGCTCCGCTCCCGTTCAAGTTCTCGCTCCAGGTCGGAAATCTTCTTGTCTCGCTCCTCGGCGGCTACTTCCTCATCGGTCATCCCTGCTAGGCGCACACGATTCTCGAAGCGCGCGGCCTCATCCTTGAGTTGCGCTGTATACATCCACACGTAGGATTCACGATCAATTTGCCGGGAGCGACCATTTACGGCCTCCAGCAACCGAACCTCAGTGATTGCCTGATGGCTGCCCCGCAACTTTTCCTTCGCCGCTTCTTCACGTTCCCGCTCTTGCCGCAAGCGTTTGTCTAGCGCCTGGGAATAGCGAATATTTCCAAGGTGACCAAGCGCGCGCAGGATTGCCGGAACTCCTATCCGCTCCACCAGCTCCACTACTTCAGCGTAATGCTCTGGCTTTGGCTCTTTCTCTGCCCAGTGAGCCATCGAATAATAGTCTTGTGTGCTAATTTCGTCAGCCATTGGGCCGCCTCTCGCGCTTCCTTTCCTCGGTACACTCAGGGCAATAATGCCTACCGCTTTCCTTGGACCATCCACGCGGCAACAACTCCCCTTCCGCCTTTGGCGAAGTGCCAATATCGAGGTTGTAGGAATACTGCGCTCCACGCGGACACTGTCCAAGCCCGAATCTATCGCACCACACCACGGCGCTGTACGCTATCACGATTGCGCCTCGCGCTTCATCCACTTCAGCACGCAGGCAACGATATGCGATTTGAATATCGCGGCCGACATATCCTTGCGCGGACACGTCGGACACTTCAGGCGCATGGGAACGCGGCCCCACTTTCTTTGTTTCGGCGTCATGCTTTCCTTTCGTGCTGAACACATCCAAAGTCAGGACGCGTGCGAACCTCGTCATGCTTGGCCCACACGCCGGGTAGCCCTTGCCGCACTGGGATGTGGGACATGTACTCCATGTTTGGATCGGTGCGGCACATCCCTTCGTGATTATCGGGATTACCGTGTTCTTCCCACCAGCGGCATGTACGACAGCGTGGCATAAGCGATGCGCTAATGAAACTCATGCCCAATCCTACCACCAAAACTCTATTGCTTGCAAATAGAAAAGAACGGGCGTATGATGGGAGGCATGCCAGAATCGATCATGCAGTTCTTTCAATTCGCGCACCTGCCGCCACACTTGCAGGAGATATCGAAGCCCTTCGGCGAGATGGCGGAATGGATCGTACAAACGCTCCCGCGCAATCCAGAGCGAACGGTCGCACTACGGAAACTTCTGGAATCGAAGGATGCGGCGGTGCGTGCCAAATTGTTCAAGGATGCCGTATGAAGGCGATGTTGGGCGAGGAAGGTACGGAGCAGTTCACCATCGACATTGAGTTCAACGGGCGACGGTTCCCAACGAAAGCGCTGCACGACCCGTTCATCCACACGCGCATCGGTGTGTCGCGCTGGGATCTCTTCAAGGGGCTGTTCTCGAACCAGTTCGAGGTGCGTATTGCGGTACAGGGAACGCAGGCGGTTCAGCGGGCCATCATGACCATGGACCCGGAGCAGTTGATGCGCGAAGAGAAGGAGATTCTTGAAGAACGTCGCATCAGCCGCGAAACTTCGCCCACGATTGGGTACTACGTGGAGTCCCCGCGATGAAGCGCCAACTCATGGCCGAACAGTGGGACCAATTTGCGCGATCCGTTTTACCTAAGGATTGCTCGCCTACGCAGCGTCAAGAGATGCGTCGGGCGTTCTACGCAGGGGCGCAAGGGATTCTATTCCGCGTGATAGCTGCTTTTGCGCCTGAAACAGAGCCTACCGCAGAGGACTTGCAAATCATGGAGGATTTGGATCAGGAATTGCGCAACTTTGGCGAGATGATTAAAAAGGGGCGCGCATGAAAACCGCACTTCTCCTCTCGCTCGTCACCCTCTCCCTCGCCAGCCCGATCCCCATCTCGGGCGGTGGCACCTACGTTGTCGACTCCAACAGCGGCTATTCGTACTACAACTTCCATCTCAGCGGTTCAGCCGACGACGGCCGCAACGTGTTCATGGGCGGAACGTGCATGGGCAGCATCCTCGGCTGCTACGCGATCTACTCGCCGATGGGCGCGGTGATTGACGAGTTCTACTTCAGCCCCGGCTTCTTCAGCTTCTCGCTGGGCCTGGGAACCGTGACGGGCTTTAACGCGCAGCACCTCGCGATCCTCACGGAGACAATCGACGGCGTGGTCACGCTCGCAAGCGCTGTCTGCGACTCGCCGCTACCGACGCACGTTTGCAGTGGCACGTTCAGCATTGCGCCGTCGCTGGTTTCTGGCGAGAGCCACGTTGCACCGGAGCCGGTGACGATCGCGCTGGTGGGTCTGGGGCTTGTGGCGCTTGGGTTGGCGCGGAGGGGACGATGACCGACGAGCAGGAGTTGGCCGCGAAATTGTCCGATGCGCCAGAACGACAGGTGCGAACCGTTAACGAAGCGATGCCGTGCCCGCCACAGCAGCCGAATTCCAGAGCCACCGACTCCGATTTTGCGCAGTGGCAGATTTGCTCGAATGGTCGCTTCCGCCCTGGATCGCGGACGCAAAAAAAGCTACCGAGCGGAGTTTACCGCGCGAACGCGGATGACTTCGGCCCGTTCCTTGAGCTGATCTTTATCGCGTCCGACGACATTATCGAACTCCCGGAACCGGCTCACATGCGGGTTCTTACGGGTATTCGCAAGTTTTGGCAATCCAAGGATCGCTACAAGGCCCATGGGCTACTCTACAAGCGGGGTGTGCTCCTGTGGGGTCCTCCCGGCGGCGGCAAGACCGTGACGGTTCAGCTGTTGATGCGTGAGATTGTCTCGCAACACGACGGCATTGTGCTGCTAGCCGACAACCCGCAGTTAACCGTAGTGGTGTTGCGTTTTCTGCGCCGCATCGAACGAACCCGGCCGCTGATCGTTGTGTTCGAGGATGTGGACGAAACGATATCGAATCATGGCGAGCACTCGTTGCTGGCTGTGCTAGACGGCGAGCACCAGACCGACAATGTGATCTACATCGCCACGACCAACTACCCGGAGCGCCTTGGCGCGCGAATTGTAAACCGGCCCTCACGCTTCGATGAACGCATCAAGATCGGCATGCCTTCGCTCGAAGCACGCAAGGCTTACCTGCGAAAGACTTTGGGCGAAGACTTCGCGGACCTCACGCAATGGAGCGCCGACACGGAAGGACTCAGCATCGCTCACCTACGGGAACTGGTGGTCGCATGCTTCTGTCTGGATCAGGAATACGCGACCGTGCTCGAACGGTTACGCGCAATGGAGATCATGCCGAAACCGGAGGACGGGTTTCGCCGCAAGGATTTCGGCCTGCAGGACTCCAAGACTGCGCTGAGCAATTATTCCGGGATTATGCAGTTGACAAAGCATTAGGAATTTAGTATACTTGGTTCATGAAGAAATCCATGAGCCTGATAGCGGTTCACGCGGCGTTTGGGACCGAGGAAGCTTGCTTGGCCTACCTCGAAGCTGCCCGGTGGCCGGAAGGCGTCCGCTGTTTTGCTTGTGGCAGTTCCAAGGTATCCAAGTTCGTCACCAACGAAACCGAGCGCGAAGTCACAGACGACCACGGCAACGTGATCGAAACCAAGCGCGTACCGGCCCGCCAGTTGTACCAGTGCAACGCCGAAGGTTGCCGATTCCAGTTCAGTGCCAAATCGGGAACGATATTCGACAAGAGCCACCTTCCCCTGTCCACTTGGTTTCAGGCGGTCGCCATTGTGGTCAATGCCAAGAAAAGCGTATCTGCGAAGCAAATGGAGCGTGACCTGGGCGTCAACTACCGGACCGCGTGGTTTCTTAACCATCGGATTCGCGAAGCCATGCGGAGCGATGCTGGGCTATTCGGCGGGGAAGTTGAACTCGATGCTACCCATGTTGGCGGGCGCTACGATCCGCGCCGGAAACGTGCCCCCTACGACAAGCAAGCAGTAATGGGCGTTCTTCAGCGCGGCAATGATGAACAGGTGTCCCAGGTGCAGGCGTTCATGGTGACCAAGGAAACCGCCAAGGTTGTAGACAATGCCCTAGCAGAGCGCGTTACGATGTCGGCGGAACTGTACAGCGATGAGCACGCGGCCTATCGTCACCTGAAGCAGACGCGCACTCACACGATAGTCGTCCACAGCAAGGGCGAGTACGTCAGGGGCCGTGCGCACACCAACAGCCTTGAGAACTTTTGGAGCTTGTTCAAACGCCAGATCATAGGGCAGCATCACTTCGTTTCCGTGAAGCACCTGCAACGCTACCTCGATGAATGCCAGTTCAAGTTCAACAACCGGGATGCCGAAAACTTGTTCGGCGTGGTCATCACGCTGTTGGTGATGGGAACCGCGCTGCGCTATAACACGCTTATCGGGAAGCAGGCTTCCGACGACGTGCTGGGGCCGACCGTCTAGGCTCTATCTCACTCAGCCTGACCGGGGGCGTGGCAATCATCTTCCTCAGCGCCGCGTCGAACTCGGCCTTGTCCACCTTCAGATTCTTGACGGTGTCGCTAATGGCTTTCACGGTTCGAGGATAGCACAGCCACGTCCGCCTGAGATTGGGCCTTTAGTAGTATACAGGCGAACATAGGACGAAAGCAACTCCTAGTTGACAATGTGTTTAGGATTTCCTAAACTGTAGTTGTATGGGATGGTGCGACTCCAGTGTATGCTAACGTTAAAAATCAGCCGCGTCCATGCCGGTATACCAACTCATCAAGATTTCAGGACTCAAGGATTCATCCCGTCGGACGATTATTTTCCTTGAGGGTGGCGGTTGTGAAGCGAGAACGGCGTTCTGTGGGTTGTCGAACAAGAGCGACAGAGATATCCGCGCCCGTTTCGATCACTGGGTAGATGGAGCGATTAATGATAACTACTTTCACGGCTGGCCGAATCGAGCGGACTACAAAGAATGCTTCTCATTCCGGTGGAGGGAACAGAAGGTCCGATGTCGGCTGTATGGCTTCCTCTGCCATCCGCGCAAGAGCGATCCTCGGTTCCAGGCATGCGTGCTTACTGGATATGACCGAAAAACTTCTGAGGATACTGACTTCGCAATATTAGATGCCGCCAAGCGGCTTAAAAACGATCCACATGTCAAAAAACTCCTTGAATCCGGCTTTAACTGAGTCGCATTGGACAACACGCACCACGGACGACTTTGTTTTCAGGATCACATTTGATTTTGCAACGCAGGTCAACCAAGAACTTACCAAAAAGCAGGAGAATCAGGCCCTCTTGGCTGCCAAGTTGGGTGTTACTAAGGGGCGCGTTTCGCAATGCCTAAACAATCCCACAAGTATGGGGCTAAAAACAATCGTGAGATATGCCCGTGCCATTGGGAAGAAGGTTGCTGTAGTGCTGTATGATGACGGTGACCAAGCAAATAACAACGGTCCGATCAACTCGGAAATCTTCCATCAATGCTGGGAGCAGGTCGGCCGGCCCCGTGATTTTTTCGACCTCCAGACTGCGACCACCGCCAACAAAATTCGCTATATCATGGTTCCCCCGATGAGGCCTCATGAGCGGCGGCTCCCATATGGAACCGACTGGTTTAACGCTGTTTCAACATTTGGGAACAGAGAAGTATTTCCGGGAATCTCATTTACGACTCCGCCTAGCGGCTTTATGATTGCACCGTAGGCGTTTCTAGGAAAATACTACTATGGCCGAAGCAACTCAGTTTATGTTCAACCATAAGGAATTGGTTGAGTTGATGGTTAAGAAGCAACAACTCCACGAGGGAATCTGGAGTCTTGCAGTGCGATTCGGGATGCACGCAGCTAACTTTGGCACAAGCCCGGATGGGAGTGATGTCCTCCCAACAGCGATGATCCCGGTTCTTGAGATTGGTATCAATCGTAGTCAAAAGGAAAACAATCTTACTGTCGACGCGGCTCGTGTGAACCCCCGACACGAACCTAAGATGACATTTAAACGACGCCCCCACCATTGAGGGGAGGGTGTCTAGCTGGCCGCTAGGAGCGGTCTTATAAACCGCAAATGTCTCTCAGGCATTGGGGTCCGATCCCCCCACCCTCCGCTCAAATTGTACCTCCTTGCGCACGTCTCACACGTCCCAACATGATTCGCTTGTACCTTGGCTTGGGCTTCCCCGGATATGGTCGTTCTTCTGGCGATTCCGGCCCCAAGGGTTCATCGAAGCCGTTCTCGATAGCCCAGCGTACCAACTCCGCTACGTCGTCAAACCCTAGCCGACTCATGACGCGCCACAAGGCATTGTAGGTGGTCGTGCGCGTGATCCCGAGCGTGGCCGCGATCTGGTACGGCTTCCTTCCCTGGGTGCGCAATTCGACCACCTTCAATTCCAAATCCGAGAACCCTTCCATCGCCATGCCCGGATGTTAACCCGGTTAAGTCCGGCCTGTCACTACCCCTAGCCTATCTAAACTGTCAATGCTTTGCAAACTGCATAATCCCGAATTATTCGGTAGGCAGACAATGACCTGCCCCTCTTGCGGCTGCCCCAACGTGTACGAGAACGCCAACGGCCAGCAGTGCAACCGCTGCGACTGGTGGCGCTATCATGCGCACATATCGGAATCGTTCAGCGATTTTGCGGCGTTGCGGGGGCAAGCGCGGCGAGAACTCCCTGAGGTGAAGCTCACACGTTGGGACCGCGTGCGGCTGTGGTTCAAGCGCCTTTGGTTAACGCGCCGGTGAACCATGCAAGGAACCCGGCGCGCTGCACCTCGGAGGTCGGAGGGGATCCCGAGGAGCGTTAAGGCTTAGGCCTAACATGACCTGCGATCGATGCAAGAAACCAATCGCCGGCGAGTACACCATTTGGCACTCTAACCCGCGGTGGGACGGCACCTACGCCGTTGAACTCAGGCTTTGCGCGCTCTGCGACGATATCCTGTCTAGGATCCGCTGAATCTTGCGGCTCAGATTCCGGTTCTTTAGTCGCACCGACAGTTGATCCGCGGTAGCCTCAGTGCCCAACTCCTCCCGTGCCCGCGCGACCCGCGCCGGCAACTCTAACTCCTCCACGCATTCCCGGCACCGGCCACCCCTCCCAACGCCACGGCGCTTTAGGTGGCATCCGACGCACACCAACGGCGCCCCCCTCAAACTTACCGGCTCCCGGCAGGACGCCTCGACGGTTCCACCGTGCATATCGCTGTGCAGCAAACGGTACTCCTGAATCTGTTTTACCTTAGGGCCGGCACGCTCGATCAGTCCCGCAGCCTCCAAATTCTTCCTCGCCCCGACCACCCGCGCCCGACTCATCCCGGACAGTTTCGCAATCGCGCCGTCCGAGGCCGCCACAAACCCAGAATCAAACGATTCCATGTTCATCACCGCCAATATGACCTTCTCCCCAGGCGTGATATCCCTACGCTTCAAAACGTCCTCTGGCAGCATCGCGAATCGCTGCGACCTGTGCTTTTTTGTAACAGCGACCTGTGCTTTTTTTGACATGGTTCTTTTATATAGACTTTAAGAAGGGTTTTTTTGCGTAACCGAACACTTCCCGCCACGTCAAATCTCGCCCCACCATCGCCTCGTAATGGTCCCTCAGTTTCAACTCCCGCAGCGTGATCACCGGTACGAACGTGCCCTTGGGACAACCGCCTCCGTGCAGTCCCGCACACCGGCCGCACCACACCCGGTCCGCCTTCCCCCGCACGTGAAGTGTTAACGCCGCCACAAGTCCATCCTACAACTTTTCTTCGTGTTCAAGTATATGGCAATTAGAGCAAAGGACGTCGCATTTCTCCGCCTCCGCCAGTGCCCGCGCTAGACTAGTCTTCGCCAAGCTGGATACATCAGCCACCTTCTGCCCTGCGTCTCGGTGGTGATAATCGAGAGCTAGCCCATTTTTCATCCCGCAAACCTTACAGCCGCGACTCGACTTTATCCTGACCAACTCCAATTTGACCTCGTCCAGTGGTGGCCTTTGAATTCGCCTGCAATTCGCACACAAGAGCTCCCGGCTGGCTAGAAGTTTCATCAAAACAAAACTGGATGCTCGGTCTACCACTTGAGATAGGTTCCCCGTATATCCGAGCACCGCAGGTCGTTGCTCACCGCAAGCCTTACATCCAAGCCGCGATTTTATTTGCCCTACGATTTTGCGCCTTGCGCCCGCATCTCTCGGACCAGACTTGGTAGCGTAAAGTTCGCGACTCCATTCTCCGCCTAGCAACCGTATTTCCTCCTCCCGTTCTATTTCTATTTCTTCCTTTCGGGCTTTTCTCGCATCGACGCGTCGCGCGTTTTCACACGCTCTTGCTTCCTGTCCGGCTAAGGTGTCTCTCCACCTACGGTTCCAGTCTCTCTTTCTTGCTAAGTCCTTGTATGGCATGGGTCCTCCTATGCAGTGTACCACATTCTGTGCTTCCGTATTTTGAGTTAAAGGAGGACCTTGAGCCTCATCGGAAGATTTCGGGTATGCCGGGGTCGATTTTGAGAATGCCGCGGTCAGGTTTACGGCCTGGCTGTTCTGGACCTCGCCGTCGGCCCCTCGCATATCCTCGCATTACCTCGTATCCTAGGACATGAGGCGCTTTACTGATAGCGTGTATTATGTCTACCTGCAAGTCGATGATTACACAGCACATGTCTACCTGTAGTGGTGCCGAGAGGTAGCCTGCACTGTGGATAACTCGATGGTTTCGCTTGACGTTCGCCTATCGCTGCTCGAAGTCAGCCTCTAGGACCTGCTGGGGAGTTTCGGCGGGTGGCAGGGCTGCCGGCTGGGGCAAGACTACGACGGCCTGAACGTTGATATCCCGCTGGGATTCGTCCTGCAGGAGCCCGTGGAGCTTAGCGGTGAATTCTAATGCATTCAACGAGTTACGATCATGGGCCGCTAGGGCCGTGTGGTTCATGTTGTGATGGACAACGCCGTTATAATCAACAGTTTGATAGGTTTCCGCGTCATCGATCCACTTGGCTCGCCGCTCAATCCCCTTTTTAACGGCAGAGTGCAAATCGTTCTTGATGCGAGCGCGGAGGGCGTCGAGTTCCTTTTCCCCGCCATGGAGAGACGCTAGGTCCCTGATAGCGCGGACATTGCTCTGTTTACCGCGCATGTCGGCGGCCGCGGAACCTATGAGGCGTACGCGGAACCTGGACAGGGTGGCAACGTGCACCGGGGGCTTGAGTGATGCGGCGATTTGTCGCAGGGAACGCTTCTGCGAGGGATCAGTAAGCATCTGAATGACTTCGGCGCGCTGCGGATGGGCTTCTATCAGCATCGTGTTGCGATCAATTTTACCATACAGCGCAACGAGTTAGAGACTTTCTTTGCAACTTGCTGACTTACCTATTGACAAAACTATCTAGATAGATTAGTATGAACTTACCCGAATAGGAGCGGGTGAGCAAAATGAGAATTAAATGGAGCGGGCTTGCTTTGGCGGCCTACAGGAAAACTGGCGAACAGATGGCGAGTTTGGGCTTTCGTGCGTTGCGCGAAGTCAAAGACGCCGACTGTCAGACGGTTCTTACGTTCTGGTCTGGTATCGATGGATGTGTGATTCAACAGACCTGGACGGATACCGGCGACGTTGTTCTCTATCGCACGATCAGCGAAACAGAACTTAAGGGAATGCTCTCAACGGTCGAGGTTCAAGCATGACCGCGCAAGTCTCAACCGAACAGAAGCGCGCCGCGATGCAGTCTGAAGCGCTGCAACGCGCCGTAATCGGCCAGTCAGTCATGAACTATGGCCCAATCTTCGAGGGATTCATGGCAAAGGGAATCCCCGAGAGCGAGATTAAACCGCGTGAGAACGTGTTCACGTTCAACGCGTGGAAAGCGCTCGGGCGCAGCGTTCGCAAGGGTGAGCACGGCGTTAAGGTCGTAACGTGGATTACCGCAAAGGGATCCGGCGATGCTGGCGAGCTCTCGCAGACCGATGGCGGTTTGCTTACGGAAGTAACTCAGCAAGCGCGTGGTTTCCGCATGTGCAAGGCCACGACCGTGTTTCACGTGTCCCAGACGGAGGTGCGCCAATGATTACGGTCACGGGGAAAACACTCAGCAAGTCTGAACTGCGCGCGGGCTTGTCCGCCGTGGTCGCGGTAACGGAAGCCATCCGCGAAGCTGGCGCGCAAGGGATACCGGCTGGCACGTTGTACGCGATCCTGATGGGTCGCGGGTGTTCGCTCGAAGCTTACGAACGTCTGGAAAGCATCATCGTGAACACTGGTTTGGTGCGCAAGTCTGGCAGCCTGTTGACGTGGCAGGGACCGGAGTTTAACGAGGTGTCGGCATGACTTGGGAACAAGCTTACGAACTGAACAAACGCTGCGCAATCGCGTTGATTTTTCCGCCCGGAGGCGAGTACGATCCTTACCCGCAGGGTCAGATTGATGCGCACGTGGAAACCACGCTCGCGGCTGCTAAGCGCGTAATGATCGCGGAAGGGAGAAACTAACGTGAATCAAACGATTGCAGAAAAGACCGCCGCTATCGGCGTGGAAGTGAAGAACGCCGCGAACGACTTAGCGCGACGTGGATTCACAGGTGTGGCTGGCGATCCGCTCCCGAATCTTATGAGCGTCGATGCGTGCCGATGGATTAACGCTTACCCTGCCGTATTCAAGTACATGGTCACTCAGGCCGCGCGCGAGGTGTCCCATGCGTAAGCCACACGTCGACCAATCTCAGCTATTCGGCTACATCCATCCCGTGACCGGCGAGAGCTCGGTGCACCCGCCGCTGTGCGCTTGTGGCGAATGCTACACACCCGTGGAGCGGTTCCATAAAGGCGGTCACCGTGGCGGGCGTACGTTTTACGCCGATGGTTTCCAAGATGCCAAAGCCGGGTTAGTTTCGAGTCCGCCTGACCGGCCGGTTTTAGCCCGCGAGTATGAGGCGGGTTATCGCGCGGGACACTCCGCGCGGCTGGAATCAATCGGGATGCTGTGTAAATGCGGTTCCGTACTATCGGCCGTGAATCGCGAATGTGTGCGCGGCCAGTACTGCCCGGAGGTGTCCCAATGAACCGCTATTTTTACCGTTGCGCCGATTGCTTAGGGGTCTGCACGACCGCTGAACAGATACGCGGAATTTATCTCGCGGGAGTCTCACGGCTGGGCAAGTGTGGCGCTGGTGTGTGCATGAATTGCGGGCTATCGCCATGCGCTTGCGCGATTCCCAAATGGACAGCGCAACGAAAGAACTTGCCTATAGGTATGCGCCGATTCAAGAAACGGCCACGGGGGATTGCACCGAAATGAACAATACCCCCTACTCCCCAGACTGGGACCTGCGCACCATCCCAGAGCCTCTATTCCGCTCCGAAGCCGGGCGCCGCGGTGCCGCTGCCCGCAAAGTTCAAGGTGGCAGCCAGAGCGCCGGGCGCCCCCGAGTGGCTGAACGGTGCCCTTGCGGGCTACACACTCTAGCGCGGGCTAAGGCGCGTTGTCACGTGTGCGCCGTTAGCCCGCCGGACCATCCACCTATAGAATCAATAACTTAATGGAAATGGATGCCGATTACCCCGCCGGATTGCGTTTGCGGGTTGGTCCGATTCCCTGGCGATAGCCCCCAAAATCGCGCCACGAGGCTGTATTGAGCGGGAATCGGCATTTTAACGGGCCTGCTCGCTCTCCTTCAGCGCCCGCACGAACACATCAGCCCACTCGCTGCACTCCTGATCGGTGAGCGGACGGTCTAGTGGCGTAGGGTCGCTTGCGGCGCTTGGACCCGCGAGAAACGGGAATGGTTCAACCCTTTTGCAGTCCTTCACAATCACACGCACCGGACCATGCTGCGCCTCATGCTCCACGCGCTTGCGGGCGTAGTCACGCGCCCAGTCCGAGGTCGCGATGTGGCCGTCCGGGATTTGCTCGGTACGCAGTAGCTTGTGTTCGCGGCGTCGGGCGCGGCCTGCTTTGCCTGGCATCATGCCTCCCTGAACCGCACTTGCGGCTTTTCGAACACCATCTTGACACGCCCTAGCCGCCCGTTGCGTTGCTTGCGGACAATGAAATCCGTATCGACGTTGATTTCGTCCTCGTTTTGGCGCGGTATCCGGTAGGGGAAGATAACGAGGTCCGAATCTTGCTCGATGCTCCCACAGTCGCGAAGGTCGTAGAGTTCCGGCTCTCGCTCCACTTTGGCGGACTCGCGCGACAGTTGCGAGGCTACCACCAGCGTGCATTCGAATTGCTCCGACAGGAGCTTGAGCCCGCGTGTGATTCCCGTAATCTCCTCCACGCGGTTCCGCTGGGTTGTTCCAGCCATGAGCTGCAGGTAATCGACAGCTACGAGGTCCACCTTGGTGCGGGCCGACAGCCGGGCGAGCGCCGCGCGCATCGCCGCAATCGTTTGCACGGAGTCCGCGATTAGAAGGCTGGGGATTTCGACAATGGACGCCAGGGCTTGCTTGGTGCGTCCTACGTCCATCGGGTCCATGTGGCCGCCACGGACGCGCCACAGCGGCACGCTACACTCAGACGCCACCATCCGCTGTATCAGCGAAACCTTGCTCATTTCGAGCGAGAAGATTACGGCGGTCTTGCCCAGCCCCGCCGTGTGCTTGGCGATCTGGCAAAGCGCGACGGATTTCCCCTGGCTAGGGCGCCCGCCGATGCAGACCATCTGCCCGCGCTCGAATCCGCCGATGATCTGGTTCAGGGTGGGCCACGGACTGGGGATCGTTTCCGCGCCGGCGCCGCCAAAGATCGCCTCAATGCCCGCTCGCTCCACGATCTGGCCGACGCTGGGTAGCGGTTCGCGGACGTGGATCCCGGCTTGGAGCTGCTCGGTGAGCCGCGTTATTTGGTCCACGATGCCCGGCGTGTCCATCTGGTCCAGCGCGTGATTTATGACCGCCTGGCAGCCCATAATTGCCTTGCGCTGGAGCGCCTTCTCCTGGACTGTGGCGACCCAGCCGTCGACGCTCAGGCCCGGTATTGATTCGCCGCCTAGCTCGCAGAGATACGTGAGCCCGTCGACGCTTTCAAGCTGCCCGATCCCCGCCAAGTATTCGGCGACACCCACGCGCTCCACGAGTTCACCAGCATCGTGCAGTTGGCGGCAGGCAGCGAATATCCGCCGGTGCTTCTCCAGGGCGAAATCTTCCGGAAGTATTCCGGAAGTTATAATTCCGGAAACTTCCGTGTCGTTTCCCGTCAGGATAGCTCCCAAAAGTGCCCGCTCGGCATGTGGAGCGGTCGGCAGGCCACGTTCGAAGGTTAAGTCTTGCATTATATGCTCTTTCCAATCCCTTCGAGTTTGGCGCTGAACTCCGGTAGAATTCGCCCGTCGCCTTCCATGCAGGCCCAGAGGTGGAGACAATGCGCGTGGATGTTCACGTATTCCGATTGGGGCGGCCAAACCGCGTAAGCGTAGCGATCAGGGCCGATGAACGCCTGTTTTACAATGGCCATGTCTTCATGGGTCGGCGTCCAACTCTTGCGCGATACCGAGACATGCAGCCACGGCTTGTCGTCGTCCTTGAACTCGCAGTCTACCAAGACGCGTAAACCGCCCGTAGTCTGTCTCATGGCGAACCCATCGCCCCAGCGGTTAATCACTTCCCACCCCGCAGGGCATTTGAAATTCCACGCGAATTGTTCCATCAGTCCCCCAACTTGTATCGATCTGGATTCCCGTTCTGATTCACCCACGTCTTGACGCACTGCGGGACCGTGGTGAGAAACAGCCCCGCCGAATTCTGCCGGCCGCTCTTCTTCGAACACTCCCGCACTGCGTCAGCCAGCAGGGAGTCCGTGACCTGATCGACTCTCGATGAGTCACCGGCTAAAATTTCAGCCATGACGTTCTGAACAAGCCTCATGACGAACAGGTCATCGGTCATGGGAAACTTTTCCCTCAGGGCGGCTGCCATCTTGGGGTACTCAGTGTACGAATTCACAGGCGGCGGCGCCGACGTAGTCGTCGAAGACTGAAGACTGGAGACTGAAGACTGAAGAGTTGACATTTGGTTGGTACCATTTGGCAACGGTGGTTTAAGGGTGGTTGAACCACCCTTGGAATTTGCTTGACGTTTGGCTGCGCTTTGCTTGCCTCCAATGGAGGACTTTAGGCGCCACTCTTTTTGCTTCTCTCTTTCGGCCTCAAGTCGCTTATGAATCAATCTTGTAGGGTCTGATGGATCGGGCAGGAATCGCGTCAAAACCGTCTTTACGGCGCCATTGATATCGCGCGGCGTGGCACCCACCAAGCGACCGGCAAGCGTTTCATCCTTCGGAATGGACCCCTGCATCCAGCAGAAGCAAAGCAAGCTGATGTAGACGCCGCGCTCGGCCATGGACATGACGGCAACGTGCTCGTCGGCTATGAAATCCTTGGGGTAAAACTGAAAAGCTGGAGACGGCTCTTTAGCCATCCGAACGCCGTTTTGACTTGGACATTCCAAAGCCTTTCTGGAAGGAGGCGGGGCTTTGGAATCCGCCCCCCATCCCGTTTCCCGGCGAGCCTGCGACAGCCCGTTCGCACCCGAGAAACTTCATTCTACCATACTCCCGCTCAGTTGTCCGCAAAAATCGTCAATCTTCCTGCCGCCCAAGTTCGCCCAGCGGCTCGCTCACGTCGGCGGACGGCGGGTCATGGGTTCGCCTCGAAGAATGCTCTCGCGAAACCGGCCGGCGTCTTCTCGCGCTCACGCTTTGCCGAACCGGACATGTTGGCGATTACGCCCTGTGTGTGGCCGCTGGGCGCCCGCCGCGTCTTAGGCGGTTCAATCTTGGCCGATGCCATGGGCTTCGCCGCGGTGCCCCAAATGTAGGTCTGTTTGATCCAGGGGTCCCCATAATCGTAGGGCTGAAACTGCCAAGCCGGTTGAGGAATATCTGGCATTAGCGTGCGGTGTCTGCCTGGCGGGTTCTCCAATGCCCACCACGCCGTAGCTTGCTGGCACAGACGGAGGCAATGACGAAACAACATGACATCGCGGGCTGTCTCGCCGCGTTCATCGTGGCGCTTCCACCAGCGGGCACCTGGGCGGCAAAACGTTGTGCAGGATGGCGCCGCCAGAACGCCCCACGGCCTCCATGGAAACTCCCAATTGACGATATCGCAGCCGATCAAGTGGAGCGTGTCGCTTACAATAGTGATTCCGGAAGGGTGCCCTAGATCCATCCGCACGACCTTGTAGCCAGCGTCGACGTAAGGCTGCGACCAAATGCCGGAGTAGTCGCACAAGCTCAATATCAGCCGATCAATCATCGGCACTCGTCGTAAGACTGGTGGCAGAGGATGCAGGTGTCGAGCTCGGCGTCAGGCATGGGTTACCATTCGCCCCCTTCCTGCTGGTCAAGCGATGGGCGCCGGGGTGTATGGCGATTCTCGCCACGCGTAGCATTCTCGCGGCTATCTGGGCTTAACTGCGATTTCATTTCGTTTGGCGTGCGCACCTCTGGACATTTCTTAATCGCCAAAACGCGCCTCAGCACCTCGCCAGTGACGATGTTTTCATACAGGCCATCAACGCGCTGTAGCCAACCGTTCTCTAACAGGAGATCATCAAACCCATTGCGGCGTTGGTCACTCATGCGAACTCCTTTCCTCGCTCCCGCCCGCGCGTCGAGGGGCTGCGGGGGTGCGGGGGCGGGCGCCGGTCCCCTCAAGTACTCCTCGGCCGCCGCGTCAGCATCCCGCATCGCAGTGCCCATCAGTTCGCTCCAGCGGGGCGGGGTGGGCGCGCTCATCGTTGCCCCCATTCCTTTAGGAACACTCCCGCCAGCGTGGAGGACTCGAGTACGCGGGCGTCATCCGCAGCCCACCCAACCAGCGCAATTGATCGCAGCGGCCTGCCAGTGGTGGCCGAACCATCCGGGTTACAGAACCGCGTGCGCCCATGAAGCAATAGCACCGCCTTAGCCCTGGTCCAGACGTGCGATCGCCAGACCTGCGATTCAACCGTGGCGGGCACAAGGCTGATTCCGTTGCCGTGCTCGGCATGCCGACGCAGCCAGCGCGACGTCGAACTGAACGGCGGATTCATGAACACACGACCAGACCACTCTTCTCCTAGCCCGTCGTCGTGAACCGTGCAGTACCGCTTAGCGCCTGTCCACTCGGGATTGCCAAGAGCCGCGCACGGATCCAGATCAAAATCACCCAATTGACTCAAGATGTAGCGCGGCGTCAACCACGTGTCAGCGTCGACCTTTGTTGACAGCTCAGGATTGCCGCCAAACTCCGCCCGCTTGGACACAGCCCGCATCGCCTGCGGATTCGCGGCCCAGCCCGTTGGACGGTTCACGCAAGCCACCACCAGAAGCACGCGAGCACCACGGCGGCGTAGGCCCATAGGAGCGCTGCGGCCAGGCGGGAGAAGGGGCGGGTCATGATTGAGACTCCCTTTTGTTACGCGTTGCCCATCCCTTTCGGGATCGCGCTTGATGATCTTCAAAAGTCCACTCATTCATGGGCTTTTTCCCGCGCTTGCGATAATATTTTGCCTGAGACTTGCGCATAACCTCCTTGCCGCGCTCGCTGCGCCTGTAAATCTTCGCCTTGGTCTTCATTTCCGGCCTAGACATTAACTCACGCGCCCTTGCGGCAGCGCATCTCTTACACTGATAAGGACTGGAGCTAATCTCCGATATCGTCATAACGCGGCCTCCCTCGTGGGAAGGGGTACTGCAATAGCTATATCCTGCACCCTTCAGCCATCTCCTTACGCAATACGCAAAGCCTTTTGGAGGATCTGTTATCGCAGAAAATTTCGCCTCCTTCCTGAGTTGTGCTCTAACCCGCCCTGTATCCCCAAGCATCGCTGCTATCTGGCGAACCCTTTCGCGGGTTATCCCAACCTCTTGTGCGATACATGCGTGGTTTCGTGTGATGTCTTCCTCTAGCAGTCTCTCGACGCGCATAAACATCTCGCCTTTTTGTCTAGGCGTCCTGCGCCGATCTTCCCTAGACACAACCTCAGCGCGCTCCCGTGGAACAGAAGAGGGGGCAAAACTTCCCAAGGGGAAAACTTCCCGACCGGGAAAGATTTCCCCAATATCGGGTAGCGATGATCCTAAGCGAATCTCTCTAGTGTCACAGGAGAACGGCTCTCCTAATTCATAGGCATACTTCTCATCAGCAAAGCCACCCTCAACGCATCCAATGAATCGAGGCTCTCCATAGATCGCCAAAAAGGGGCGCAGAGCCTTGTAACGACTGTATGGCGTGCGAGTGCAGCCGACCTTGACCACGTGCCCAGCACGGATCATGTAGACGTAACGGGTCGCCCCTGTCTCTTCCGTGCTCATGTTTATGCGTTGGCCTTTGGGCACTTCACAACATGGACGCGAAAAAGGTCCGTACTGAACTTCTTACCACAGGCGCAGACCTTCAATCTCTTCTTACGGCCCGCGCCATTTCGAGCGCCACCGTGCTTGGGTTTAGGTGCCATAGAAAAAAGGTATCACATTGGTTGATTTTTGTCTAGACAAAAATCAAGATGTGCGGTAGGATTGAAATCACAATGACACCCACACCCGAAACCACAAACGAAGCAAGCACTCCGCCCAAATCCGTACTCGACCAACTCCGCGACGCCCAGGCCGCCGTACAGGTGCGGATTCAAGACCTACTGAAGGCACGCGACGCCGCCATAGCCGAACTCAAGGAACTCGGCCACATTCGCACGCGTAAGGCGAAGGGCACGGCACCCAAGCCCGCCACGAAGCGCACGCGTACACCCCGCGCGGATAAACTTGTCGGAGATGCGGCGGGCAAGGGAGGGCAGTAGGGATGCCTTGGCGTCACTTCGTATGGTTTATGGCGCAGGCGACGTGGACATCCATCATGGTGGGATTCATGGTCAGCCGGGCCTATGGGCTAATTACGTTTTCGGCGCTGCTGGCGCTGCACTCCCTCGTTATCTCGGCGGTCGAAGTCGCGCTGTTCTCCAAGGAATTGTTTCGTAGTAAACCAACGGAGCAACCCAAATGAGCATGTCCCGTGAATTAATCGGCGATTTCCTCCTGTCACCCGACTGGACGGATGCCGAGAAGTGGGTTATTCGGTGGCAGGCTGGCGTGCTTGGAGACTTTCAGCAGGCACTAGCCGAGGCCATGGGTCGCGCCGACGATGGCAACCTCGGCAAGTTAGCCACGGCATTCCCGGTTCAGGCTGATGGGTTTGTGGCGTGGAATCGCGGCGACCTCGGGCAGCGGTTGCGAAAGGCAGGGCTTGAGATATGAGCATCTGCGAATTTGCAAACGACATAGTTCGCTGCCGGTGCGCCGCAACCTCAAGATGCGATAGCTGTAACGCAGGTTTTTGTTCAGATCATGGATCGCGCGGAGGGGATCGCGAAACAGAAGGCGGATTGGTTGCAGTTCCCGCGCAATGCTGGAAGTGTGGAGGATTTAACGCAGATGAGTAATATCACACTCGCCCCTTGGGAACTTGCGATGCAGCAAGCCGCGCTCCTCGACGATGCCGAGTTAACGTCCTGCGTCGATTGCGGGCGCGACCTGGACGGCGAATCCCATGGCGAGCAATGCGTTGCCTGCTACATCAGCGATGTGCGCTATGAATGCGCCGACGAACAGTACGATTTTAGCGTGGAGGATGCGGCATGAGTAGACCATCAGTCTTCGATACCCCCGAGGTTGAGTGCGAGGCTTGCGGCGGTACTGGAGAGGACGAGCGCGACTACCGCACGGACCCTGAGACGGGCTACAACTACGGTACGCCATGCCATAAATGTTACGGGCGCGGCGTGCTCGGCGGAAACTATCGGGACGCGGTCGCGGCAAGACACCCCGAGTTGATGGCCTGTGAGATTGACATGATGGCGACAGTGCCAGCCGATAACGAGCCCCCGCTGTTCGTCACGCCCGACGCCGGCACGATCGCGCGCGGGCTCTATCGCGATCAGCAAGCCCGCAACGCTGAGGTCGAGAGCGAGTTGGAGCAATCGCGGAGGCTGCGGTGAAGCCGGTTTACGCATGGGCGGTATTGAGTGCTGGGCGGCGGACTAGCCAGCTAACCCCCTACGGTAATGGTTCGCAGTTCCAATACCCAATTTTCTCCACTCGCAAGGAAGCAAAAGCATGGAAGGATGAAGCCGACTGGGAGCGCGGCGAGTGCCCAATCATTAAGGTCGTGATATTAGACGAAGAGTCGGCGGTGGAAGTATGAGCGCACCCCAAGCCCCCGCCTCCGAAGGTGTGCGGGAAGCGAAGATGGACGCGTTTCAGGAGAAGGCGCGGGATACCAAATGTAAAATGCTCTGCGCGTGGCTGTTCGGCGAAACCGCGCGGATCATGGAGCAAGTTGGTGATGACGAGTGGTTCGTGCTCGCTCAAAAGGCTGGCACGAACAAGCCGAGCCCGGAGTCGCGACAACGCGTGATTGAAATGCTGCGCGAAGAACAGGTACGTATAACACCGCCGTCACTAAGGGAGAAATTGTGAGCGAGCCTCAAACGCCAGTTCGTACAGAGATCGAGCGGTCTGCCAGCAGCAAGTTGATCGAGACGCTCGGGCGCTACCAGAAGACCATCAAAGCCCTGCTCCCGCGTGCCGTCGACCCGCTGCGATTTAGTTATCTCGTCATCACGGCGATTCGCGAAAATCCAAAGATGGCCGAGGTGTCGCCCGCGAGTTTTCTTTCCTCTGTGATTCTGGCAATGCAGATGGGGATTGAAATCCGGCGCGACAGCGCGTACCTGATCCCGTTCGGCAATGTTTGCCAGCTACTAATTGACTACAAGGCTAAGATCGCGATGGCTCGCCGTGGCGGAAAGGTTGGCGGGATTCAGGCGGTCACCGTTCGAGAGCACGACGAGTTCGAGTGGAAGTACGGCATCAAAGGTGTGGAGTTCAGTCATCGGCCGGCGCAAGCGGGTAGTCTGATTTCGTCAGAAGACGAACGCGGCCGGATTGTTGGCGTGTACGCCTTCGCGCAACTCACGGATGGCGGTATGCAGTTCCGGGAGCCGATGAGTTTGACGGAGATTGACAGAATCCGCAAGCGGTCGAGGGCTGGTGCCAACTTCATGACGATTGATGAAATATTCGACGCGCACAAACTCACCGAGGACGGCAAGCAGATGATCTGGCAGACGTGGGGATACCGCGATCCCAAACGCCAGCCGTGGGTAACAGACTTCGAACAAATGGCCCTGAAGACGGCACTGCATTCGCTCTACAAGGGCATCCCACTGACGGAAGAGGCATATATGTCCCAGCGCGTGGACGAGGGCTTCGAAACCGGCAAACAGCCTGATCCACTTGGCGAGATGATTGACATTGACCCCGTCGACACTCAGCCGATGGTGGCTCCCCCGCTAGAAAAAGAGGAGTTCGAACGAGCCAAGGAAGGCAAGGTTGCAGCCGCGCGCGCGGAGAATAAGAAGCGCGATTCCACCAAGATGTATCCCGACTTCCCTGACGCAATGGAAATGCCGATTGGCACTGTCATCCGCGTCGACGGCAAAGAGGGGTACTGGCAGGCTAACGAGGACAGGACGGCATGGATTCCAAAGACAGACCAGTAGCCGAGTTCTGGAGCGACGAGGACGCGGAGGAATTCATCCGTTCCAAGTTCCCACCCATGGATCCTGCTCCTGTGACCGAGGCCGACGTGAGCGCCTACCTCGCCGACAAGTTCCCAAAGGTGACGAATGCCTAAGGTCCGCGAGATCCCCTCCGTGCGCTTGGCGGTGCCCCGTGGCTGACCTCTGGACCCATCCCCTAGCCGTCGCAGCCCTGGTCCTGCTGGGAGCGTGGCAGGCCGTCCTGTGGCTTGTGCCGAGCGCCCGCCGGGCGCGTGCCGCTCGGGACCTGGCGCGTGCTGAGGCGATGGACGCATACCGGCGCGTGTTCGCTGCGGAGTTGAAGTTGCGGCGGTCGGAGCTCGGATTGGAGAAGGAGGGGTCGAATGCCTGAACACAACGAATCTTTGGGATCTTGTAATCCCATGCCCGGTAGCCTCCACGGGTATACTCTAAAGAAGGGAGTGACGCGCGATTCTGACTTCCCCCATCCCATTTTTAGGGGTTGTCGCAGGCTCTTTAGCTCCGTGTTCACAGCACGAAGCGGCCCCGCTCAAGCTGATTCAGCCCTGGGTTATCACGCGTCGCCTCCCTTCAACTGGTCCGGGCGGGACGGTGTGAGTCTACCCCTGGAGGGAACCCGCCGACGCATCGGGGAGATCGCTGCGATGCTTCCTGAACACATTTCACTTGCAATCGTATAGCAACGGGGTTACTATGTCAACAGCCAAGATGAGCCGCAAGTATTTTGTTGAGAAAGGCCGGGAGGGTGGCCGCCGTTCTGCTGCTGCTGTCCCGGCTAAGGTTCGAGCGGCGAACGGACGCAAGGGTGCCATGGCTCGCTGGTATGAGTACTGCGGCAACTGTGACGGCGTAGGCTGGATCGAGGGCGGTAAGACGCTCCAGACGACCTGCTATGCCTGTGATGGCTCTGGGATGGTCAGGAGAAGGGCATGAGCCAATCCCGGCCATCGCAGTACCTCGCCGACTCCGGCTGGAAGATGATGGGTTCCCAGCCCTACAAGTACGGGACTCTGTACTATTGGGACCACCCACGCTTTCAGCGCAAGGATGGCCGATGGTGGGTGCAGGGGAGCGCGGAGCGTGCGCAGAAGTACGTAGAGCGGGCGCTGAAGGCTTCGCGGGCGGCGGCGAAAAAGAGGAGAGAGGGCAAGCATGCTACCAGCTAAGACGATTGTGGGCCTGCGGGCTGTGAGTGAGGCGCTGGGGATTAACCCGAGCGGATTCGATATGGACTCCTGGGTAGCGCGTACCCCATGCGGTACCACCCTTTGCATCTGGGGGCACTTCGAGATTTTCATGGGACGGATGCCTGATGGATGTTGGCTTACTGCGGCTGGGCGCGAAGTGTGCGCAACATTCGGAGGCAACGTCGTAACGGAAAACATTGAGGCTGCCGGGTTGGATTATACGGACTGGCTGTTTTGGCTCCCAAAATGGCCAGACGAGCTTTTCAACCAATATATGTTCGGTGAACGCGTTCGCGCTGGACAACTCGCCATCGAGCGGTTCATTGCCCAACGTGCCACGCCCGAGGATCTGGCGGCCGCCGCCGAATTGGAGAAGCCGACGTTTGCTTTCGACTACGGCGTGCCCGCATGAGAGCCCGCCCGCGCCTGGATGGCACCGCATGAGGCTTCGTGGAAAGGTTGACCAAAATCAGGGAGCCATCGTTAAAGCCCTACGTCAAGTTGGGGCCACGGTGCAAAGTTTGGCGAGCGTAGGTGGTGGCTGTCCGGATTTGTTGGTATCGCGCGCCGGGGATGTATTCTTGCTTGAAGTTAAGGACCCTAACAACCCGGATAAGCGGCGCCACAAACTCACTCCTGATGAGATGGAGTGGCATCGAAAGTGGCAGGGGCACGTCACCACGGTGTTTACGGTGGAAGAGGCGCTTGGGGCGATCGGAGCGATGAAGCGATGAGATGCTTGACGGTTCGGAACCCGTGGGCGCTGGCGATCTTCCTCGGGAAGGACATCGAGAATCGGGACTGGCCTACGAACGTGCGCGGGACCGTAGCGATTCACGCGGCATCAGGGATGACCAAGCGAGAGTACGAGGATTCAATTTACACGATATCCGAGCTCCGTTGCCAAACCTCCCACATTTTTAGATTGCATGGAGGCTCGCGGGTTAGTGCTAGGAACGGTGGACATTGTAGATTGCGTTAATGATTCCGACTCCCCGTGGTTCTTTGGCAAGTACGGATTTGTGCTCCGCAACCAGAAGCGATTTGACAAGCCGATCCCGGCGCGAGGTTCGCTTGGGTTCTGGGAGTGGAGCGGGTCAATGAGTTCATCGCGTTCCTAAGTCAGCGGGGGAGACTCCCTAGGGCTAGGGCGCGGGATACCTGGAGACGGGCGAGCTGGTGTAAGGCCAGCGCATTTTGAATCGAGGAGAGCGAATGGAAGCCTATTACACACCGTGGTCCGTCAGCCAAGAGGAACCGCGCGACATCGTGGATTCGCAAGGCACTCACATTGGCCGCGCTTACCGAGTCGGCGGGAGTCCCGAGAGATATGAGAGCCAAGGGCGACACCATGCGCGATTATTCGCGGCCGCGCCCGATCTATTAGAGGCATGTCGTAAATTCCTGAAGGCAAACGGCTCACGTGATGAGCAGGAAATGGCCTACGCGATACATGATGCGCTGGCGGCTATCGCCAAGGCGGCAAGTGACGATTGAAACTTGGGTTATGACGGTCCTGGGTGCGTTCATTGCAGGCTGGATACTCGGCAAGCATGTAGGCTGGAACGCGGCCTGCAAGCGGCAGGCGGATTTGGAGCGCAAGGCTGAATTAGAGTGGGATGAGCGTGGGAGGGGCGATGACTAAGGACGAACGGGATCATTACCTAGGCAACTTGAGCACCGAGGATGCCCTAGACGACATGGAGATCCTTCAGGCGCAGCTCGCCGAAGCCCAAGCCGAGCGGGACAAGGCGCTGGCACTCGCGGGGGAACTGAGGGGCCAGTTGGAAAGTATGTCCTGTGAGATTTGGGTACTCGGAAGGGGCTTTGACACAGACGACTGTGTCTGGTGCGGACACTCACGACCGGGCCACAATGCGGTTTGCAGGCTAGTTGAATCTAAGGCGCTGCTCTCCCGCGCAGATGTAGCCGTGCTCATCCGGGAGGGCGTGTGACATGGGAGCCCCTAGAATATCCGAGGATTGGGAGCGTGGCTTGCGCTCTCTCGTTACTGACAGAGGGCAGCGGCCCATCACTGAAGCAGCCATTGACGCCGCCAAGCGGTTCTTTGTCGTGGCAACGAACATTGGCGGAATCCAAATTGAGACTCACCAGTCGGGCATCGATCTGGAGATTGAAATCGGCCCTGACGGAACCATTCAATCAGTGCTGATGTGCCCCGCCATGGTGATTCGATGAATTACGAAATCCTCCCCGACGAACCCCCGACGCGCGACAGCCGCGCCGTGTGGATCACTTACGTAGTGGCGGTGCTGGGCGTGGTGGGCATCATTCTGTGGCCGATGGTGAACGGATAGGAGACAAGAATGATAAAGAGTCGCGAATTGACGGACCCGGATAGCTGCATGAGCCGCGCGCGGCCAGACGAAATGACCTTTGTACTCTTAGCGCGTGATATCGCCGCCCCTGGAGCGATCCGGGAATGGTGCAGGCTTCGCTGTTTGTACGGCAAAAACACCCCCAAGGACGAGCAAATTCAAGAGGCGCTGGCTTGTGCCGATGCGATGGAGCGGAAATGACGACAGCGGAAGCGCGGGCGAAGATCACAGCACACATCGAGCGGGCGAAGGCGGCGATGGAAGCAGCCAGCAAGGGCGTACTTCACAATGCTGGTGGAGACGTGCGCGACGAGCACGACAGGGAGATTGCTGTAATCGCCGAGGAGTTCAAATGGGAGCCGGAATATGGGCCACGGGACACCATGGCGATCATCGCGGACGGCGACAAGGTTGCATTGGCTTGGAATTCCCTCCCTGCTGCTATCCTCGGATGGTCGGCACTCGCGCAACACTTTTGCGGGTGGGCACCTGACACTGGAGCCAAAAACAAATGTTATCTCTGCACCGCGCTGCTCGCCGTCGCAGAGGCCCTGGGGGACGCATGAGCCTCTGGGCGCTCTCCGCTGGCTCCCTAGCGGTCCTGGAACCCCTTGCGGCCGTATTCGGCTGGCGCTATCGCTTGACGCGCCCACTGCCACTATGGGCAGCCTACATGGTGTTCCTGATCCCGTTCAGGGTCACGTGGCTGTTAGCGCCCATGGACACCCCTGGCAACGAACTCAGGCCAAGGGCAACGCTCTGGCTGCTCGATGGCGCCCGCGTTCTGGTGACGGCCGGCGCGATCCGTCTCCTGCTCTGGGATATTCGTTGGGGCACCGGCGAGCGCGTAGTACGATGGCGCTGGGCGTTAGTTCTGGCTTTTGGAGCGGCTGTTCTCGCCATGGCGGTTCATGCGACATGGTTCGGCCTAGTGCGAGTGGTTTGCTTCGTGGCGCTCGTTACGGCCATCGCGTTCAGCGCGGCTTGGAAGCATCCGGTAATCCCGTTTCAGGCGAAGTACGCGGGCATCATGGCGGTGTATCTTGGATCGAGCGCGTTCGCGAGTCTCGCTAAGAGCGTGCGCGGGGATGCATGGGACACTGCGGCTTGTGCGATTCAGGCGGGCTGTGCGGCTGCGTGGATTTTGATGCTGAGGGGCAAGATTTAGTGACCGTTCCCAAGTTCCTCCCCAATCTCCATCCGTCTGAGCACATCCTGAATTTTTTCAATTGTTCCCAATCGGTTGTTTTCTGTCGGCGTTAGAGGCTCTGTCTTGCGCCGGAGGTCCTCAGCGGTCCAGCCGACTACCTCTTCGATAATCTGAGCAAGTTCGCGAACTTGTCCAGGTGCCTTACTTACGCGCTTCATGTACTTGAACTGCTCTCGGGCCGCCCAAATCACAAGCGCCGTAAAAGTGGCGATACCACCCCAGATTCCGCCATCGGGAATGTTGACGTGGTCTCCCACTGGCTCGCCCATTCCCTAGCCGCCGCCGTCGCTGTTCCCCCCGCCGCCCTCGGGAGGTGGATCGGCATCCTCCGTGGTAGCGCCACCGTAGAACGCCTGCGCCGCCGCCTCAAACTCCGCCTGCTGCTGGGCGGTTAGATCCCGCCACGCCGCCTTCTCCTTGATTCCGTGAAAGCGAACGCCGGGGATGTTCTCGCGCAAGATGCGGTACAGCCGCTCACCGAGGCTCTGGGTTGGCATGTTGGGTTGCTCCTCCACCGAATTATACAGCAAATAGGGAGGGAGTTTGCACCTAATACCAGCCCCACAAGTCGATTAAATCCTGCTCTCGTGGCAATGCCGGATCGTCCTCGCGCAACATTTGCTGTCTGTATTTGGCGCGGGCTTTTGAATGGGCTTCCTGCCACCACCAGCGTGGCGGGCCGTTATGATGCTGTTTTGGGGAGTGCTCTGGATATCGTTGCTTTCGGAACCAAGTTCTACGGCCAACGATCAGCCGTTCAGGTTTGTGATTGTAGGACGGAAAGTACCATCGATCGTAACCACGGAATGATCCATGCAACCAGCAGGCTTGCGCGAGAGTACAATCTTGACAGATGCGATAGTGATTGGTTCGGCTCATACTATGCTGGCATTGGATTCATTCCTCCTATTATTGCTGGTTGTTAACGGACAGCCAGCAAACCGGGTGACTTTTTGGTCCGCCTCCACCTGCTTTTTAACGGGAGCAGGAACCCGTGTTGCCTGCTAGGTGCTCAGAACGCAACCATCTTAACATGGGGTGAGCGTGGGGTGCCAGAATCGAACTGGCTGTCGCGTAGTGAGAACGCCGGGGTAACCATTCCCCGCCACCCCAGCACAATTTGAACGGGAGGCCCTTCCCCTCCCTGGGGAGCGTTTATGCTGGCTCCTGGCATCGTTGCTGCCGCCTCGATAAGGGGTCTGCTTATACCCCCTCAACGCTTGGAGTCTCACTCTGAGCGGCAAACTCTATTCTTCCACGGCATGTCCGTGAATATAACCGACTGTCCACCGCAGCCATACTAACCCGACATATCCGAACTCCCAATTCCACCGAAGACGTGGGAGCACTTCGAACTTTGGCCAATCCGGCTGCTTTCCTGCGACGAACATCCTAACCGCCCGACCTTTCAACCAACAACTTCACCCCGGCGAATACCTGCTGAAGCATGTCGGACTGCGCCGCCGTCAATCCGCCGCCAGTGACAGGAGGAATTGCGGGCACCGCCTCGTTCTTCTTGCGTACCACCAGCACAGGGAAGCCGCCAATGTTGACCATCGCCACTTCCTCGTCCGGCGCGAGATCAACGCTCGGTACCGGCACGTCGCCCGTGGCGCGGTCGCCCAGATCCGCCGCTTCGCTGATCCATGTTGCCCCGCCGTCCGCCACGTTCCAGTGACCCGGCGAGCCGATCCCGTGCCCCGCGCCTTCCGTGCGCCCGCGCCATGCGTTCGACATCGCCAGCAACATGCCGGGGAGTTGGATGCTCCATACGCGCCGTTTCTCGCCCTCGGGGTAGTTGTAGGTGGCCTTCTGGCCGTTCCAGTCCGTCGCCTCTACTGCCGTGCCGCCGATCTCCTTGGCGACCGCTGCGGCCTCGGTGGTGGTGAACAGCGCGTCCTTGCCGATTGCCTGACTGCGATCCCCGCCAAACAGCGTGATTGTCACCGTGACGGCGCTACTGGCCCGCGTGAGCATCCAGGCGTTCCAGTCGACCCAGTTAGTAGGTCCGGGGATGTTCACCCCGCCCGCGAGGTCCTGAGGCCCAAGAAATGCCTGCATCAGAGGTGAGGATTTCAGGGCGGCAACCGGGGGAATGGCGTCGCGAGGCACGAGGGCGTTAGTCGGCGGTCCCGCAATCGACTTGTAGGCCGGGTAGCTGCCGTCCAGGTTTGGCCCGGTCCAGAGGCGCGGAGGGCGCGAGGGGTCGTAGGGCGGTGCCTGCTTGCCGGTGCGGGTCAGGTAGTCTTGGCGGTTCGAGTAGTACTGAACGCCCGGGGGCAACAATTCGCTTATGCGCTTCATAAATCAAGCCTAATTGGTGCGCAGCCGCATTGCAAGCCTAAAACACTACTCCAGCCCGATGTGCAACTCCTGCTCCCATCGTCGCACTTCCTCCCGCCGCTCCAGTTCCGCGATCCGCTGCTCAAGCTCGTACAGGTGCTTCGCCATGTTCAGCAGGAGGCGCTCCAGCGATTCGGAGGTGGCGGGTTCGTCCTAGAGCAATCTTGAGTAGTCAGAGCGTAATTGCGCGACCATCTCTTTGAACTCTGAGGTTGGCTCGCAGTCCCGATGACAGATTGAACCACTTTGGAAGTACTGCAGGCGATCACTTTTGCGATCCAATAGCTCCTTCATTGAGAATCTCGCCGCGCAACGAGTGCAGCATGAGTAATTCCACTTCTGCACGATACCAGCTAACTGGATACGCAGTCTCCACGGCATGAAACGGCGCAATAGAGTGTAGCGGTAACGAGGTTCGTAAACCGTCAGCCAGACCGTAAACGGGAATCGGAATAAAGTCACCTTGATGTATTCGTGGTCTTCAAGAACGAACCAGCGGAGAATTGATGCAATTTGTGGGATGCGCATGTATATAGTCTACTGTTTCGCCACGACTACCAAAGGACGGGGGCAAGGTCACTTCCGAAACGCCAAGATGATGGCGATCAGCGAACCAATCAGCCCCACTGCGCCGATTAGGTAGCCCCACCCGCTCTTGAGTCCCATCCCGCTACCTTGCGCCTGGTCTATGCGCGATGTTAGCGCGGCAATCTTCGCGTCTTGAGAGGAGAATCTATCGTCTACAGCCTTGGATGTGGCAAACGTTTTGTCGCGGTCGCTGACAACCGCTCTCCACTCGTTCGTGTTCTCGAACCGCCGCTCGTTGGCTACCTCAGCCTTTACAACGGCCTTTTCGGCGGCTGAGAGCGCGATGGCCACCTCCGACTTTTGCGCGGTAAAGCGGTCCTCGTAGCGCTTGTCGTTGGCCGCTATGAGCGTCAGGAGGTACTCCTTGAGCGTCGATATGGTCCACTCTTCGGACATGGGGCAGGGGCGACCGGAGCCGCCCCCTGGGTTGGCTTACGCGCCGTCGCCGGTGCTGATTGCGTCGATAGCGCTGGTGGCCGCCGGCGCGATTCCCGCTACCGATCCGAGTAGTTCATCGAGATCCGCCTGTGTGATCGGCGTTCCAAGCCCGATCTGATCCTTGAGCGTCTGGATCTGGGCCTTGACCTCGGTGGTTTCCTTCGTGACGGCGTCGACGACGGCAACCTTGACCTCTTCGGCTTTGGCGGCAACGGCGGCCTTTACTTCTGCGATGCTGGGCATGATGGGTTTGATTTCCTTTCTGAGTTCTTGAAGTTCTTTGAGTACCCTGCGGTCGGTGAACATCTGCGTTACCGCTCCCTCAGGGCATCGAGAGCGATCTTGTAGGACTGTGCCCGGTCGGGGTCCTCGGTAACGAGAGCCGACAGGTTGACGCGGGCAACGCCGCGGAGTGTGGCAATCAGGATGCGATGCTGGGCCGCAGCTTCCCACTCCTGCAACTTGCCTTTGACGGATTCGAATAGGTCCACGGCTTACCTCCGCACGTTCCAGTTCCACGCGCCCGCGTCGATGATTCCCACCAGCGAGAGCAGCCAGAGGCAGACCGCAATGACGAGCACGACGATGATGATGGTCTTGAACGGCTCGACGACGCGCGGGAGCACGTAGGTGCTGAAGAGCCACCAAACAAGTGCACAGACCAAAAGCGTCACAATGAGCGGAATGATTGGCATGCGGCTCCTTTACTTCGCCTTCAAGTGTAGCAAGTATAAGCGCAACGCGGCATCCCTCCTCAAAATCTTGTCAAGTTATTTATTTTCGCGTTGCATCCAAACCACTTACACATGCAAAACCCCTGTTTTAAGGGGGTTCTGAAAAGTGCCCATGTTAAAATGGTTCTAGCTCGACACCATCGAGCAGGAGAACAACAAAGTGACAACAAAGCAACTGAAGAAACTGCCGCACGGTACCAAGGTACTTTGGCGGCGCGGCGATGAACTCTGCAATGGGTATGTTGTGGATCTTCGCAAGAGTAGACCAAGCGCGGAGCCTCCATTGGTTTATATCCAATGGGAGGACATGCAACGAACAGATGCAGGAGACGAAAGCGCTCTGCAATACGTTGCCGTTGGCAGTATCCCGCAAGTGATGACGGCCTGATCCCCGACGTGCGCTAACTCCGCGTAAGCGGGGCGTCTGCCGTGGTAGGCGGGGCGGCTACGTAACGCCGCACAACTGCACTCATGGACAAAACCAAAACCATCGCAGAGATCCGTCGCCTGTCCCTCCTGTATGCCTCCGGCAAGCCTCCCGCAAACAGCAAATATCGCAACGAGCGCAAAAAGAGAGCCAAGCAGTCGCGTCGGATCTCCTACGCCGCCTACATTGTCAGCGACAGGTGGAAGGCGTTTCGCCTACGCATACTGAAGAAACGCGGCAACAAATGCGAAGAGTGCGCGGCGCGTACAGGGCTTGAGGTCCACCACTTGACCTATGAGCGACTGGGCCACGAAAAGGCGTCCGATGTAAAGGTGCTGTGCGGCTTTCACCACTCGCTAGTTGACGAGAAGCACATGCGCAAATCGGGCTATGCCTTTCTTGCTGGGGATTGAAACATATTCGCGTCGCCCCCTTCCAGCCGCGCGACCCTGGCCGCCAGCGCGTCGAACTCCGCACGGGTGACCGCGCTCGGCACTGGCGGGGGTGCGGACGGCAAAGGGGGATCCTGCGCACCCAGATCCATCAGGTAGCAGTCCATCTGCTGACCGCCCCAGTTCGAGCCATAGAGGACATATCGGCCATCGCGCGATACGGAAGCCTTTGGCTGCGCCATGTAGTCGCCGGGGGTGATGCGCGACCGATGGTGCGCCAGGCGGTCCACGCGCGAGCCGTCCAGCCAAACGCGAAGGATTTCGTTCATGTAGGGCTTCCAGCCGATATCCGCCGCGGAGTACGTCTCCACGATTGCGAAGGCGGGATGGTCGGGGCAGGCTACATGGATCGCTTCAGCCCAATCGAGCGGCAACAGACAGCGCTGCAGGCCGGTCATGATGTCGATGCGAATAATGGCATTCTGACAATCGGACAGCGTGACAGGATTCTCGTCGGAGTTGGTCGCAACTAACAAGGGCGTCCCGTCCAGCGAGGTTGTGTCTTTGTGAGAATTCGAACTGAGCAACGTGCAGACGCGGGTTGCGTTGCCGTTAAACGCTTCTATTCCCTGAAACGGTCCGGTGCCCTTATCCATCCATGAGACGATCAGCCAGTTATTCGGCGCCACGTAGACCGATTCCA
>Ga0134121_10000792_pt1 | contig 32833 bp, 29 predicted proteins | sample KB301_FD_96463 | JGI IMG/M metagenome (GOLD analysis project Ga0134121, IMG submission 96463) | Terrestrial soil microbial communities without Nitrogen fertilizer from Kellogg Biological Station, Michigan, USA - KB3-0-1 | ecosystem: Environmental > Terrestrial > Soil > Unclassified ...
CCGCAGCCGGCGCAGACCACAGCAGCGGCGAGCACCGTGACAATCGACAGACATCGGCATCCTGCCCGCATCGGTGTCCTTCAATCTCGCTAAGCCGCAAGTGGCCGAGCTATTTGCTATCCTCCGCGACATGCGCGATGTGGTGTGGCAATTGCGTCAGTACGGTGTCAATGATGCCGTATTCCATCGCTTCCTGCGGCGACATGAACTTGTCGCGATCGGTGTCCTTCTCGATCTTTTCCAGCGACTGACCTGTGTGCTTCAAGAGGATCGCATTGAGGTCCTTCTTGAGCCGTTGAAACTCTTTGAGGTGCAGCAAAATCTCGGTCGTCGTGCCTTCTGTGCCGGCCAAGGGCTGGTGAATCATCACGCGGGCATGCGGCAGGGCGTTGCGTTTGCCCTTGGTGCCGGCGGTCAAGAGGACCGCGCCCATGCTGGCGCACTGGCCGATGCAATAAGTGGATACGTCACAGGTGATGTACTGCATCGTGTCGTAGATGCTCAAACCCGCCGTCACCGAGCCGCCCGGCGAATTGATGTACAGATGGATGTCCGCCTTGGGATTGTCGAACTGCAGGAACAACATCTGAGCGACAATCAGATTGGCGCTGGCGTCGTCAATGGCGCCTTGCAAAAAGACAATGCGGTCCTTGAGCAACCGGCTATAGATGTCAAAGACGCGTTCCTCGCGTCCGCTCCGCTCCACCACATAAGGAACCAAGGGCATGGCATTGCACTCCGGCAAAACCCGGCCCCATCGGTTAAGATCGGCAGCCGGGAGGGGAAAACTTGAATAAAAGTGGCGAGTGGCGAGTGATGAGTGGCGAGAATTGGATCCTCGCTGGCAACTTTCATTTGTCACAGGCGGTTCATCACTAACAACTCGCCACTCACCACTCGCCGCTATTTCTTCTTCTCATCCGCCACCTTGGCCAGCACTTCATCCACCAGGCCAAACGCCTTGGCCTCGTCGGCGCCGAAGTAACGGTCGCGGTCGGTCTCTTTTTCAATGGCTTCCAATGGCTGGCCGGTGTGTTTGGCCAGAATCTCGTTAAGCCGATGGCGTTCCTTGGTGATCTCGGTAGCCTGGATCTCAATGTCGGAGATCTGACCGCCCACCTGGCCCCAGGGCTGGTGGATCATTACCTTCGAGTTGGGCAAGCAATTGCGTTTACCCTTGGTGCCGGCGGCCAGGATGATGGCGGCGCCGCTGGCGGCTAAACCCATGCAATACGTCGAAATCGGGCAATCCAGAAACTGCATCGTGTCGTAAATCGCCAGGGTGGCCGTCACCGAACCGCCGGGGCAATTGATGTAAAAGTGAATTTCCTGGTTGCGGTTTTCATACTGCAAAAACAGCAGCTTTTGAATGGTGACGTTGGCCAGATAATCGGTGATCGCCGGATTGCCACCGGTCTCGGGCGAGCTGCCCAGGAAAACAATGCGGTTTTCCAGGAGCAAATCGCCGAGCGTCATTTGCCGTTGGCGAGCGTAATCGCGATAGCGCTGGATTTGCGGCGTAAACTCGGGGCCGCTGGTTAGCTCGAACATGGTTGAAATCCTTACTTTGATCAAAGAGTTTGAGGCGACCAGACAAGGAGACCATGAGACAAGGAGAAAAACAATTCTCCGGCATTGGCCAATGGTCCAAATCCTACAAATCTCCTTGTCTCCAAGTCTCCCTGTCGCACATCCTCAAGACGCTTCACTACCTTCGCCAGCCGCCTCCTCCTCCGGAGGCGCCGCCGTCGGATCATGCATCTCACCCGGCACCGCCTGGGCCTCGACAGTGTTGACGGGCCGCATCGGTTTCTCGTCCACGGAAACGTCTTCGTATTCGGCGTTTTCCAGAATGAGATTAAGGGCCTTGCGTTCAACGATCTGGGCGGCCAGCGTTTCGATCAACTCGTCTTTTTCCAGCCGCGCCCGCACGCGCCGCGGCGCTTCACCGGTCTGATCCGCCAGGCGTTCGATTTCATCATTGATCTCGTCGTTATCGACGTCAATCTTTTCTGCCTCGGCGATCTTCTGCAATACAAAGTGCTCTTTGAGTGCCAGGGCGGTGCTTTGCATTACATCCTGTTGCAGCAGGCGCTGGCGGCCGCGGATCTCGTCTTCGGACATGCCGGCTTCTTGCATTTCCATGACCTTGCGGGCCAGGTGTTTGCGGGCCTGCCGCATCAATAGATCGCGCGGTAACTCCCAGTTTCCGGCGGTGGAAATCTGGCCCAGCACTTGCTCGCGGGCCGACTGCCGCTGGGAATATTCCAAACGCCGTTCCAGATCGACGCGGACGCGCTCCCGCAGTTGATCGGGCGTGTGCACGCCAAAGTTATGCAATAGATCGTGCGTCAACTCCGGCAGACGCAGTGTTTTCACGTCCTTGATTTCCATATTGGCCGTGACAACGCGGCCCTTCAAATCCGGTTGGGAAACAGCGTCCGACAAAGTGAGATCGACATCGCGCTTGTCGCCCGCCTTGGCGCCGCGGACCTGTTCGCCAAAGCGCTCCGCAACGCCGTCCTTGAACACCAGGCGATCATCAACCTGGAAGACCACTTCCTTGGCGCTGCCGATGACCTTGCCATCGGCGCGGGTTTCCATGTCCACCGTAATGTAATCATCGAGTTCGACCTTTCCGTCCTTGGGCACGCGCTGACCAAACTGGGCCAGAATGCGTCTTTCTTCCCGCTCCACGTCCTGGTCGGTGAAGTTGCGTGTCGGCCGTTTCAGTTTGAGGCCCTTGTAATTGGGCAGGTCAAACTCCGGCCGCACTTCGATGTCGAACTCATAAATGAACGGCCCTTCCTGGGGAATTTCAATTGTGTCCGGGTCAATCTCCGGAGCGCTCAGCGGGGCCACGTCATGCTCCTCGGCCAGCTGCTCTAGACTGGCCAGCAGCAGCTGCCCGCGGATTTGATTGGTCACTTCCTTGTGAAAGCGGCGCGTGATGACTTTGCGCGGCACCTTGCCCGGCCGAAAACCGGGAACCACCGCCTCGCGCACCAGCTCGGTGAACTTCTCGTCGAGGAGCTTATCAATGTCGGCACGGTCCACCGCGACCTTGATGTGTTTCTTGCAAGGGCCGATTTCTTGGATGTCAACCGTCTGGTTGAGCCGTTCTTCTTTTTCTTCGCCTTCGCCCACGCCAGGCTCGGCAGTGGCCATGCCGGTGCTTTCGTCCGTGGCGGGAAGGGTTTCGTCAGACATTGGCGGCTGCTCCCCAGTAAGAGGCTCTGAAAAAAAGGGGTCAGGCACTGTTGCCGGAACGGCCCGGAGGGTGCTTCGCACAACAGTGCCTGACCCCTTTTTTTCAGAGCCTCTCTAAGTTAAGAAAGCCGAGTCGGCCGGGGCCAACCCGATCACGTGATCGCGGTTGTGCCGGCCTGCTCGGCCGAACAAGAGCGGGTGATGGGGCTCGAACCCACGACAGCCACGTTGGCAACGTGGCGCTCTACCACTGAGCTACACCCGCACGAAAGGTCCAAAGCGGCTCCCTCCACTCGAAATTATAAGTGCGCCATCCCTGCTGACAAGGGCAAGTGCCGAGGGCGGGACTCGAACCCGCACCCCTTGCGGGACAGGCTCCTAAGACCTGCGTGGCTGCCAGTTACACCACCTCGGCGGCAACTTACTAGATTGTACACATAGATTTAGCAATGCGAAGCGGCGAGCGCCCGCTAGCGGCTTAGCATCCCCGGAGACTCGCGCACATGCATTTTGACACCCCCGCCGTTGTCACCGCCGATCCCAATGCCGGCCCCTGGTATAAGGAGCTGACGCGCTATCATTGGTTCGTGTTAATTGTCTGCACGCTGGGCTGGCTTTTCGACACCATGGACCAAAGCATCTTCAACATCGCCCGGCGGCCGGCGATGATGGCGCTGGTCTCACCGGACAAGGTCACCGACTATGGCTTCTACGCCACCAGCATTTTCCTGTGCGGCTGGGGGGCCGGCGGCATCGCCTTTGGCGTTCTTGGTGACCTGATCGGCCGCGCCAAGTCGATGATTCTCACCATCCTGTTGTATTCACTGTTCACAGGCTTGAGCGCGCTGTCGACGGAGTTTTGGCACTTCGCCGTGTTCCGTTTCTTGACGGGGCTGGGCGTGGGAGGTCAGTTTGCCGTGGGGGTGTCGCTCGTGGCCGAGGAAATGCCGGACCGGGCCAGGCCGTTCGCGCTCGGATTGCTTCAAGCCATGTCGGCCGTCGGCAACATCATGGCGGCGGTGGCCGGCGTTGCGCTGGCCTTCCTGGCCCGCGACGAAGTCGTTTCCGAAACCTGGCGCATCATGTTCCTGGTCGGCACAGCCCCCGCCCTGTTGGTGCTCGTGATCATGCGTCGCCTCAAAGAACCGGAACGCTGGACCAAGATGGCCGCCGAAAAGACGATGCGCGAGCGTGTGGGCGCCTATGGAGCGGAGTTATTCCGTGATCCACGCTGGAAGCGTCACGCACTCATCGGCCTGATCCTGTCGTCCTCGGGCATCATTGGCCTGTGGGCCATCGGCTTTTTCAGCATCGACTTGCAGCGGGCGATTTTCCGCCAACGGCTGGTTGCGGAAGGAGGCCTGGAGCCTTCGGAACTCACTTTCCAGGTGGACGTGTGGGCCGCCATGACCTCGGTCATGATGAACATCGGCGGCTTTTTTGGCATGTATCTTTTCAGCCGGTTTACCCACCACCTTGGCCGGCGGCTGACTTTTGCCATTGCTTTCGTGCTGGCCATGTTGAGCACATTGTTGGTGTTTTGGAAATTCGAAAGCATCGGCGACATCTTTTGGATGATCCCCATCATGGGCTTTTGTCAGCTTGCCTTGTTTGGCGGCTATGCGATCTACCTGCCCGAATTGTTCCCGACACGGCTGCGCGGCTCGGGAACGTCCTTCTGCTACAACGGCGGGCGGTTTGTCGTCGCGGGCGCCACCTTGATTTTGCCGCAAATGCACGGCTATTTCATGCGGGTGAATCACCTTGATGACGTCACGGCGTTCCGTTACGTGGGTATGATTATGTGCGCGATCTTTCTCGTTGGCCTGGCGGTGTTGCCGTTCGCCCCGGAGACCAAAGGCAAACCGCTGCCCGAATGAGCCCGCAGTGCCACCAAGGAATACGATTGAGGCACCCGACAGCTGAGAAGTGTGTCAAGCCCCGCGAGATCTCTTGGCCGTCTTGCGGCGCAAGCGAAAATCATCACCGCCATGATAGGTCACCAGCACCGCGCCCACCGCGGCGCAGCGCTGGAAAAGATACTCCGTCGCCTGCTCCTCATCGGGCCAGGGATAGGCAAAAACCACATCCAAATCGTCCGGCGCCAAACCCAGCTCCTGGTGCGTATTGCTGCCCTCCGTGGTCAACCAGGAATATTCTTCAGTCCCGCCCATGCCACCCTCAGCGCTTTTGGGAATAAAACTGCCACAGGCAAATTCCACCGGAAAGCCGTAGTCGTCAGCGAGCTTTTGGGCCGCATCCACCAGTTCCCCTTCGATCTCGATGCCATAGGCTTCAAAATCAAGCAAAGCCGCAAGACAGGTCACGACGCCAAAGCCGCTGCCCCATTCGCAGAACAGTTTGCCGGGCGCCAGATCGGCCTCGGACAAGGCCCGCAAAATGCTATAAGCCCGCTCAAAATCGCTGGGCACAAAACCGGGCACGCAGCTGGAGCGTTGGAAGTCCTCGATGCGCAGCGCAGCTTCCCGAAGAAAGGAGGAAACGTCCCTGGGCACGCGGGTGTCACGAATTGACAGCGGCAGGTCCACTAAAGGCATGGTCCAATATTCTACCCGACATGAGTTATTTCATTCGAGTCTAAACTCTTCATGAATGCTGCCCAGTTGCCTTTCCACGACGACCATTCGTTCGTAAAAGGCCGTCACGGCCCGATCCTTGGCCTCGGCGGAACAACTGGACAAAGTTGGGATTTGGCACATGAATTTGATGTAGCCGTCGATGCGCAGCCCCATGGCCTCAATGCGGCGCACGCGCTCTTCGAGGCTCCAAGGTAGTGACGGCGAGGCCGCCGCTCGTGTATTTGACTTGGCGGCAGCCGTGGTAGAGGGTGCTTTCGTGGATGTGATCATGATAGTTGTTTTGCCTTCACGGCCAACTTGGCCCTTCCCGTTCACCATCTCCGCAAAATGCGGAGATGGTGTAAGACGGCTCTGCAGAGCCGCCTTACGTTATGGTGTTTGCGTTGGGACCGTCAAAATCGTCTATTTCCAGGCGTTGAGCAACGCCTGGACGCCGCCGACGTCAATGTCCTTGGCCAATTCGATGCTGTCAAACCCCGTGAACGAGGGCTCGGGTGGAGACGAGCGGACGCGATTGCTTCTCAGAAAGTGGTGCAGATCCTTGGCCTGACCTACAGGAACGCAGATGTAACGCCGCGTCCCGTCCTCTTCCACGCACAATGCCCCTTTTTTGTGCTTTGCCATAACGGCTCCTGTACTCGAATACGAAGTTTCCGACATGGTCCATAATTGACTTGGCAACGAGCCGCCGGGCTGGTCCCGGCGGGGATGAACCCCGCCGCTCGTTGATTGCAATAGCGCGTAGGTCAAGCTTTCCAGTCTGCTGCTGTGCCTGGCTAGAAAGCCTGACCTACGTGTTGGGACAAGCCATTAATAGCGTTTGCCGCCGTAGCCGCCGCCACCGCCACCGCTTCTGCCGCCGCCACCTCCGCCATAGCCGCCGCGGCCACCGCCCCCACCGCCGCCACGACCGCCTTCGGTCTTGGGCCGCGCTTCATTGACCGTTAAGGCACGGCCGCCGAAATCTTTGCCGCTCAGACCGGCAATGGCGGCTTGAGCCTCCTGGTCCGTCTTCATTTCCACGAACCCGAACCCCTTGGATCGGCCCGTGTCGCGATCCATGATCACCTGGGCCGACTCGACGGTCCCGTGTGCCTCGAACATCTTCGAGAGGTCGCTGTCGGTCACCTCGTAAGTGAGATTGCCGACATAAAGCTTCTTACCCATCTTCGAACTCCACTAAAAGGCGGCCGCCCCATCGCTATCGAGGAGCTAGGCCATGCTACGCAAGAAACACTAACTATCATCTCTCTCCAACGCGGAGGAGTGTGGTCCACAAAAATCAAGGCCCCTGCACCGTCGCTTCGTGCACCACGGAGTGGATCTGGCTCGCCGTGAATGCCAGGGCCGAGCCTGTCTTTAATTCCGCCAGTCCAGCGCAAGCCGGTGTGTTGACCAACTTGCCGCGGTAGGCGGAGCCTCGCACGCTGGTGATGCGCACTGTCACAGTTTCAAATGCCTTCGTCTGCGTTACCAGGGTGAGTTTGACAAAGTCCCCGGGATGAAGGCCAGCAATTTCTTGCCACAAGGCGACATCGTCTATGCCTTCTTGGTGGCGCAACTCCTCAATGTTCTCAACTTCAATGGGCTTCCGCATAGTTGGTCCCTTTGCCGGCGACGTCCGGATGCGGCACTCTCAATAACGCTTGCCGATTTTCGGATTGGACGAGACGACTTTGCCGTCTCCGTCCGCCACCAGGAAATAGCTATGGGCCACCGTTGCGGAAGTCGCATCAAGTCCCACGAAGACATTAACTCGATAGTGGTCTTCCCACACTTGCCGGACTTGCACCCTGTGCAGGTTGCCTGGCCGGCCCAGAGCTTCCATCACCTGTGTTTCAATGGCAGCGGTGTGCTGCTGATGGTCTTGTGCATGTTGCTTTGCTTGTGGCTGTTGCTCTTGTTGTTTCATGGACATCGCTTTTCCCATGGGGCAAAGAACTCCGGGCTTCTGTCCAATTCTGTGGACGCGCACAACGCCGCCGTATTCGTTCCAGTTCACCCGCCGACAACGGCCTGGCCTCCATGTTCGTGTTCGGGTGCCGCATAAGTCTCAGCGACAGGATCTGTGCGCACTTGAGGACCAATGTCCTTCTCCGCACACTCGATGTCCGCCAGGTCTTTAAGAAGAGGTTCTTGAGAAGAGGAAGGCATCAGGAATGTAGAGTCACCTCGTCATTGTAATCGAACGCCGCGGTCTTGACCAGCGCGCTTTCCGAAATAGCGCAAATGGTTTGATGTCGAGTCCTTGGAGCAAGCCGGAGTGGCTTCAACAAATTGCCGAAATTGACCATTGCACTTTCCACGCCTCGGCTTCCAAACATCACCATTTCCCCCAACACTTTTATTGTTGCTTTTGGTTGGATTGAAGTCGCTGCGGCCCAACCCGCAAAAGTCGATAAGAGTGCGCCTACCTACTTTGTTTGGTGAATCCACTTTTCTTAGAATAGCTCGCGCTGATTCCCAATCCAAAAAACCGATGTGGGCCGCCTGGCATGATCGCGATCAATCAAGAGTTTGTCGAAGCGGCTGCGCCGAATGCGGAAGCGGCCAAGAATGGGCGTGGGCTTTTGCTCAAGGGCAAGTTCGTCGCGCTGCACCAATCGCCGGACGAAACGCTGGTGTTCGGCCAGTGCCAGGGCAGCGGCAAAACGCCGTATTTGTGCTCCGCCGATTTTGCCGTGCCGGAGAAACCGGTCTACCGCTGCACCTGTCCCAGCCGGCAGTTCCCTTGCAAACACGCCCTGGGCCTTTTGTATGCGCTGGCGGAAGGCAAGAAATTCACGAGTGCCGATGTCCCGGAAGAACTGTCGGCCAAGCGCGAAAAGGCGGCGGCGCGCGTCGAAAAGAAAAAGGTGGACTCCGACAAGCCGCCCAAGGTCAACCTGACGGCGCTGGCCAAAAAGATCAAGGCTCAACTGGAAGGGATCGATCTGCTGGAAAAACTTACTCAGGACGTCGCCCGCCTGGGCATCGGCAATATGAATGCCAAGACGGCCCACGAGTTGGAAGAGCAAGCCAAACAGCTTGGCAATGCTTACTTGCCCGGCGCCCAAACGGCACTGCGCCATTACACCAAACTGTTTTATGCCGAACCCGGCACGGAATTGGCGACCACCCGCCGCGAAGCGATTTACAGCGACGCATTGGATCAGCTCGGCCGCCTGCATGCCTTGATCAGCAAGGGACGCTCCTATCTGCAAAAACGACTTGAAGATCCAGAACTGGCGCCGGAGACAGATAGCGGCATCGCCGCCTGGCTGGGGCATGCCTGGCAGCTGCGCGAGCTCAAGGACGCCGGCCTGGTTGAAGAAAACGTGGAACTGGCGCAGCTCGCCTTTCACTCCTACGACGACGTGGCCCGCAAGGAATATGTCGATGCCGGCATCTGGATGAACCTCGGCAACGGCCGGATCTGCGTCACCCATACCTTTCGTCCCTATCAGGCGGTCAAGTACATCAAGAGCGACGACAGTTTCTTTCAGGTTGCCCAGATCAAGGAGCTGTGCGTTTACCCCGGTGGACTCAATCCGCGAGTGCGTTGGGACGGCATGATCGCCCGCCCCATGGAGCCCAGGGACCTGGCGAAAGTTCGTTCTCACGGCCGCCCCGAATTCGCCGCCGCGGTCAAGGACGTCAAGCAGAATCTCAAGGCGCCGCTGGAAGACAGGCATCCGATCTGTGCGCTCAACTTTCACCGTCTGGGCACTATCGACAACGCACTTGTTGTCGAAGACAAGGCCGGCGAACGCCTGGTGGTCACCGACACGGGCATGACCGAAGAGCCGCGCAGCAGCCATTTGCTGTCATTGTTGCCCAATGACGTTTTGCAGGATCAGACGCTGATCGTGCGGTTCCGTCACGATCTCGACACCCGGAAGCTTGAAGTCAAACCTCTGAGCATCGTGACCCAAAGTGAAGTGGTTCGATTGACGCTGTAGCCACTACCGGAGCAAGCCATGAGCATTCCCGTTCTGATTCAAACCTACGACGAAGTGCGGCGGTTGGCGATTGCCGGCAGCGTTGTTGCGCCCGGAGACTTTCGGCTCAAAAAGCTGGTGCCACAGCTCGACCAGGCCGGCCAGAAGGCGCCCGTGTTCGCCAAAGTCGGCGAAGCTGTTAACCGGCTCATCGAAAGCAACGAGAAAACCTCCGCGGCGGCACTTCTGGAATTGACCACGTTGGTCAATGCAATCCTTTACACGCAAGGCGAAACCGGGCTCGGCGGTGAACTGGCGCCGATCAAAACCATCGACCTGGGCCGGCCAAGAACGCAAACCTCGGCCCGCGTGCTGAAGCCCTTGCAGGAAGCACTGACGACCACGGGATCCGGCCGCCTGGAGATCATTCGCGACGCTTTTGAACGCGGGGCGTGCCATGATTTCCGTCTGATCGCACCGGCCCTGGCGGCGCTCGACGACAGCTTTGGCGAAATTGCCGACTTCGTCGCCGACAAGATCCTGCCGCTCTTTGGACAGGCGATTTACTCGGAATTGCAGGCGACGTTCGATCCCAAAGGGCGAACTGGCCACGTCCGGCGATTATTGCTGATGCACCGGCTCGACCCACAAAGCACGCGGCCCATTGTGAAGAACGCGCTCGACGAGGGCTCAAAGGAAGTGCGGGTCGCGGCCATCAGTTGCCTTGGCGATTCGCCCGAAGACCTTCCATTCCTGCTGGAACAGGTAAAGGCCAAGGCCAAGGAGGTTCGCACAGCCGCTTTGAAGGCCCTGGGCAGCAGTAGCTCCGGCGATGCCGCGAAGATTTTGTGTGATGCCATCGAAAGCGCGGACCTCACCTTGGCCGTGGAGCCGATCAGAACAAGCCGGAATCCGGTGGTAACAAGCTTTTTGCTCGGAGCAGCTGAAAAGCTCTTTGAAGCGATGATGGCCGGCAAAACCAAAGACGCCAAGGAGCTTGGCGAGCAAAACGTGCGTGCCTGCTTGATCCTGGAATGCCTGAGGGAACGTGACGACAAAAGGACCGAGCGGCTGCTGTTGAAAGTGTTTGGTCAGGCGGCAAAGCTCACGGCGATCAAAGGCGAACCTAGCGGCAAGGACGTTTTTGAAAAGCTCGTATCCATCATGGTGGTTGGTCCGCCCAGCGTGCAGGCCGCGTTAGTCGATGCGCATGCATCGCTGCCCGCCGAGAGTCTCGTGCAAGCGTTCGTCGCCGCTTGCCGTGCTCGACAACCGGCGGAGGTCTTCGCGTTGTTTAGCCCCTATCTCACGGCCAAGGTGGACGAGAAAAAGAAAAACCGCGACCTGGCCTACGCCAAACGAGAAGCACTCATCGAGTTTCTGTTGCGAAGACGAGTCCATTGGTATTACCAGGCTGACCAGAATGACACCATGATGGCAACCCTCGACTCACAGTGGCTGGACCTGGCCGTAAAACATGGCAGAGCAGATTTGGTCCAGGCCCTGGCACGGCCGGGGCACGCGGGTGCTAATGCACTGCTCACCAAGCTTTTCCAGGAGCGGGTCGGCAAATCGACTGACGACCACGAAATGTTTAGCGTCCTCGACACCATGATTCGCGTCAGCCATCCGGGCGCCACCGACGCCACCATTGAACTGATCAAGCGCATCGCCGCGGCCAAATCTGGGTATGGCTACTATTGGATTGGTCATCTTGCCCCGCGGCTGCCCAAAGCCGAAGCTCTGCCGAAACTGGAGGCACTCTTGCCCACTTTGCCGGAAAAATTAATCGGCCAGGTGCTGGATGTCGTCACCCGGATGAAACAATCATAATGGAGGTCGCATGGCCAAGACAAATGCAGCCGCACCGAATGCAGGCATTCTGCGAGCGCCGGCCGAGGAACTTTATGCGGAGGAAATCGCGGCGCTGATTCAGGAGGATAAATACGAAAAGCCGCCCGGCTGGAAAATGTCGGCGCGGGCTGTTCACACCTACGTTTGCGGCGGCAAGGCCGGCAAGCGCGAGATCACTCCCAAATATATGGGACATGCCCGACTCGTCGAGATTGCCATTGCCACCCTCGTCACGGACCGGGCCTTGCTGCTCATTGGCGAGCCTGGCACCGCCAAGAGCTGGCTGTCCGAGCATCTCGCGGCCGCCATCAATGGCGATTCGACCAAGGTTGTACAAGGCACCGCCGGCACCACGGAGGAACAGATTCGCTACACCTGGAACTACGCCATGCTGATCGCGCAGGGGCCCAGCCAGGCGGCGCTGATCAAAAGCCCGATCTTTCGAGCAATGGAATCCGGCACGCTGGCCCGTTTCGAGGAAATCACGCGCTGTGCCTCGGAAGTGCAGGACGCGATGATTTCGTTGCTGTCGGAAAAACGCATGTCGGTGCCGGAGCTGACAACCGAGCTGGCCGCCCAGAAGGGTTTCTCGATCATTGCCACGGCCAACACGCGCGACCGCGGCGTCAATGACATGTCCGCGGCCCTCAAACGCCGCTTTAGCATCGTGATCCTGCCTACGCCCAAAACGCTCGAAATGGAAATCGACATCGTCCGCAAACGCGTCACAGAGCTGGCCAGCAGCCTGGCGCTGCGAGCCAAAGTCCCTGCCGCCGACGCGATCGAAAAGGTCGTCACGGTCTTTCGCGAGCTTCGCCTGGGTCAAACCCTCGACGGCAAAAACAAAATCAAGACGCCTTCCGGTGTGCTGTCCACCGCGGAAGCCATCTCCGTCTTGGCCAACAGCATGGCGCTAGCCGGCAACTTCGGCGGCGGCGAGGTAACCGCCGACGACCTGGCTGCCGGCCTGCAAGGCTCGGTGGTCAAGGACGAGGACAAGGACCGCACCACCTGGCAAGAGTATTTGACCAATGTCCTCAAGAAACGCGGCGCGGAATGGCGGCCGCTGTTCAAGGCGTGCTCGGAACACAATGAATAGGGCAAGATCAAGCAGCTCGTTTTCTGAGAAGCGTAAGCGACGGCCATTCCGACTCAGCTAAGGTTCGTAGTGACCCGATTTATCGGGTCATTAATGGCCCGATAAATCGGGCCACTACGAACACCGCGGCAATCGTCAAACGCTAAGTCCTCTCACAGGATCAGCGCCACGGGATAACCAATGACCTGGCAAATTAATGTCTTCGGTGTCCGCCACCTCTCGCCAATGGGCGCCTGGCAGCTGCGAGCGTTTCTCGAACGCACGCAGCCCGACCTCGTGCTGATCGAAGGCCTGGACGACGCCACCGATCTGTTGCCGGACGTCACCCGCAAACAAACGCAGCCTCCCATCGCCATCCTGGCTTATACCGACGCGCTGCCGGTCCGCACGCTGGTTTATCCCCTCGCGCGCTACAGCCCGGAGTATCAGGCGATCTCATGGGCTCATGCTCACGGCGTTCAGGCGGAGTTCTTCGATTTGCCCTCCGCGGTCTTTCTCGGTTTGCAGGACGCCGAATTTGAAAGATTTGAAAAGCTGCGTAACGAAGCGAAAGAGTCGCCCGAACCCAGTGAACCTGTTGCGCCGGCGGGCGTCCCCGAGCCACGCCAATCGCTCTATCAGCAAATTGCCGAGCTGGCAGGCGAGCGCGATTACGACACTTACTGGGAGCGCCACTTCGAGCACAACCCGGCGCCCAACAGCTACCACGTGGCGACGATTGAACTGGGCCGGGCATTGCGCGAATTGGAAGAAGACCAACCACGTTGGCGGGCGGAAAACTTGGTCCGCGAAGCTTACATGCGCCGGCGTGTCGAGGAAGCCATCGCAGAGGGACACAAGCCGGACAAGATAGTTGCGGTCGTTGGCGCCTTTCATGCGCCCGTTCTGAATGGCGAGCATTCGGCGATGACGGATCAGGAGCTTGCGTCGCTGCGGCGGCGGTCGAGCAAGCTGACGCTGATGCCTTACTCCTATTTCCGCCTTTCGTCGCAGTCCGGTTACGGCGCCGGCAATCCGGCCCCGGCCTACTTCGAATTGCTCTGGGATGCGCTCAACGAACACGGCATCGGCGATTTGTCGCGGCGCTATCTGTCGCTGGTCGCCCGCAAGCTGCGCGAGGCCGGCACCCATCGCTCGACGGCCGAGGTGATCGACGGCGTCCGGCTCGCGGAAACTCTCTCGGCGCTGAAAGACGGCCTTGCCCCCACCCTGGCCGATCTGCGCGATGCCGCCGTGGCGCTGCTGGGTCAGGGTGAACTGGCCACCGTCAAGGAATCGCTGGCCCACGTCGATGTGGGCACCGCCATCGGCCAGTTGCCCAAGGGCGTCAGCCAGACGTCGATTCAGGCCGATTTCGAACGCGAGCTTGGCCGCCTCAAGCTGGAAAAATACCGCTCGGCCGTTCAGCAGGAGCTTGACCTGGATCTGCGCGAAAACAGACGCGTCAAAAGTGAAGAGGCGGCCTTCCAGGATTTGCATCGCTCCTCTTTCTTTCACCGGCTGCGCGTGCTGGGTGTATCGTTCGCCAAGCCTGCCAAAACTCGCCAGCAATCGGCGACGTGGGCGGAAAAGTGGCTACTGTGTTGGACGCCGGAAAGCGAAATCGAGCTGGTCGAAGCCGTATTGCTGGGGGAAACGGTCGAGCTGGCCACCGCTTACAAATTCAAATCGCAACTCGAAGCCTGCACGTCGATCGCCGCGGCAGCGGCCCTGGTGAACGACGCCTGCCAGTGCGGCATGATGAAGTCGATGGAACTGGCGCGAAGGCGTTTGCAAGAACTAGCCGCGACCAGCAGTGAGTTTGTCGCGCTGGCGGCCGCCGCCTGGCAACTGAGCCTGGTAATCCGCTACGGCGATGTCCGCCGCTTCGACCCCCAGCCGCTTGTGCCATTGCTGGAGGAACTGTTCGTTTCCGCCACGCTGGCTTTGTTCGCGGCGGCCAGTTGCGACGACAAGGCAGTTAAACAAACCATGCAAGGCATTGATGAATTGAACAAAGTCGGCCTGGAATTCCATGACCGCCTGGAAGAGCCGCTGTGGATCGAGCAGCTCCAGAAACTCGCCGATGCCGATGACCGCAACCCGTCGCTCTCGGGCTACGCCTGTGCCATCTTGCTAGAACGTGGGCTGATGGAAAACGAGGCGCTGGCACGCGAGGTTTCGCGGCGCATCTCTCCCGGTGTGCCGGCGGACCTGGGCGCGGGCTGGTTCGAAGGCCTGGCCCAGCGCAACCGCTACGCCCTCCTGGCCCGGCAACCCTTGTGGGAACAGCTCGCCGGCTACATCGAATCTCTGGACGAGGACCAGTTCCGCAGGGCCCTCGTGTTTCTGCGGCGGGCGTTCGGCCCCTTCAGTGCCCGCGAGAAACGGCACATTTCCGAGAACCTCGGGCAGTTCTGGGGACTGAACGCGGATGCCGCCAGTGAAATGATCGAGCAGCCGCTCACCGAAGCAGAAGAGAAAACATTGAAGGATTTGAACGAGTTTGATTTCGAAATGTAGCGTGGACACCCTCATGTTCAACCAAGAACAACTCACCCGCTGGCGTCTGATTCTCGGCAAGGACAGCCAGGAGTCCATGGCCCAGATGTCGCCCTCCGGTTGCACGCTTTCAGCCGAGCAACTGGAAATGGACGAAGCGCTCGAAGCGATTTACGCCAGTGACTCGGAACAGGAAATCAGCCGCGATGAATGGGAATCGCCCACCGATGGCCGCCCTCACGGTGCCGTCAAGGGGCGCCAGCTGCCGCGAGTGGCTCGCTGGCTCGATCAAATCCGCAACTTCTTTCCCAAGGATGTCGTGGTCCTATTACAGCAGGATGCCATCCAGCGCCGCGGCATGAAGGAGTTGTTGTTTGAGCCGGAGATCATGGCCAAGGTCGAGCCATCTATCGATCTGGCCAGCGCGGTGCTGGAATTGAAAAACCTGGTTCCCGAAAAAGCCAAGGCCGCCGCCCGCGACCTGGTCCGCCGCGTCGTCGAAGAATTACGCAAGCGGCTGGAATCGAGGTTCGCGCAGGCCATTCGCGGCGCGCTGGACCGCAGCCAGCATTCCGTGTTTCGCAGCCTTCCGAACCTCGATTGGCCACGCACCATCCGCCGTAATTTGAAGAACTATAACACTACCCTCAAGACGATCATCCCCGAGGAGATTTCCTTCTTCCGCCGCCGCCATCGCCAAAACGAGTGGAACGTGATCATCGCCATGGACCAATCGGGTTCCATGGCCACCTCGCTTATCTACGGCGGCATCATGGGGGCCATCCTGGCAAGCATGCCAGCCGTGGAAACACACGTCGTCGCTTTCAATCACGAGGAAGTGGTCGATCTCACCGAACACTGCAGCGATCCGGTCGATCTGCTGTTCGGCGTGCAACTGGGCGGGGCCGAAGATTACTGGAAGGCCACCTGCTACTGCGAGCGCTTCATGCACACGCCCGCCAAGACGCTGTACATCTTGATCGCCGACCTTTACGACACCAGCCCCAACGAAAATCGCTTCGTCAAGAAGATGGAATTCCTGCTGGAAAGCGGCCTGCGTGCGGTCACGCTGCTGGCCATCTCCGACCAGGGTCAACCTTCTTTCAACGCCAACCTGGCCGAAAAGCTCACCAAGCTCGGCATGCCGTGTTTCGGCTGCACGCCGGACCGCCTTCCCGACTTGCTGGCCGCCGTTCTCAAAGGCCAGGATCTACAGCAATTTGCCAACACCGTACGGCTGAAATAGATCACACCGCCTCCCAACCATTACGCTGGCGCTGAGGTAGGGTGGAGCGGTTGCGACAATTATCACGGCGACGCGAGTAACAATGAAAACGAGCAATCTTCTGCGCCGTTGGCGGAAAAGTGTCACTCGAGTCAACCTTGCCGATTGGCAAGGACGCTGGGAGTGGATCCTTTTCAATAGCACCGAAAGGCGTTGGCGCGTGTGGCAGATGAATGCCGAGTTTGGCGAGACAGTCCTCGGCGGTCGTTGCATTGGCGGTCATGTTGAACGCGCCTTTCAATTACCAGCGGCCGAAATGCGCGCCGCCATCAACATACAAGGTGTGACCCGTGACAGTCGCGGCGTCTGTCAGGTACAAGACTGCATCGGAGATGTCCTGGACCGTCGATGGCCGGCCCATCGGTGACAGGCTTTCCATCAAGTCCCTCGGAGTGTTCCGGTGCATCGGTGTGTGGACGACGCCGGGCGCGACGGCATTCACGCGGATGCCGTCTTTCGCGTACTCCATCGCCAGGTGCTGGGTGATCGTTTCCAGACCGCCCTTGGTGATCATCGGCACCGCCGCCGGCATGCCCCGGATTGGGTTGCGCGCCAGCGCCGCCGTGATCGTGACGATGCTCCCGCCGGTCTTCTGGGCGAGCATTTGCTTGATGGCGAGCTGGGTGATGTACAGGAAGCCCTCGAGGTTCGTCGAGACCAGCGACTTGAAGTCGTCGGCGGTGTAGTCCGTGAACGGCTTGGTGAAGAAGATGCCGGCGTTATTGACCAGCACGTCGATTGACCCGAAGCGAGCCAACGCCGTCTCGACGATCTTGGCGGCGCTTGCCGGCTCGCCGATGTGACCGTCTACGAGGGCGACGTGGTCAGAAGCCGCGACCTCGGTGGATTGAGTCACCTTCCGGGAATTGGCGACAACGTTGAAGCCCCGCTGGGCGAACGCTTTCACGATGCCCGCGCCGATTCCCTGCGATGCTCCGGTCACGATGGCTGTTTTCCGTGAAACGCTCATGGTTGTTTCCTCCATTTTCGAGCAGCACAGGCCAGTGCCTCAATTGCCGCACTTGGTTGCGCTGCGTGCCCAGTGACAAAGCTCGGCATCTCTCGGCCGGATTAGTGCCCTTCGGGTGGCGGCTGCGCCTCCGGCCACGAGATTAGGGCGTCGACGAGCGTAATCAGGCGCCTACGATCCGTCCTTCCACGAGCGAGCCATGAAACGGCCCGGTTCGCCTGAAAGCACATGGAGCGCTTTACCGAGGTTCCGGGCGCGAGCGTCCGGCGATTTGAGGCGCGAGAAGTAACGGAGAATCTCCTTTTTACGGCTCGGGATTAATGCCTGCCAGTTCTTCATGACTTGCGGACTTCCGGCGAGTGCCTTTTTGAACCAAGGGGGCATGGGGTGCTGGGGGCCGCTTCTATAGCTCGTGTCGAAATCGATCTCTACGTGCACGCGATCACCCACTGCTGTGCCGGACGCCTTGCGAACATCGCCGTGCAGGTATAGATAGAAGCCTCCGTTGCCCACCGGCATCATGTTGATTTGCCATGCATTTGCGGGTTTACGATTGATACGCACCAGGACCGGAAGGGGCTTACGCCAGCCCGGCTTGATGGCGTTCGCCCGGACCGCACTGACGAAGATGTAGGGGTTGGCATCCCGAATCTTTATGACCGCAATGAAGGCTGAAGTTGTCATGGCAATCTCGAACCGGTCGCGAACTTGAAGTCGCTCCCAGAACATTATGGCGTGTCGACGCCTTTGCGTCACCGCAATCGCCAGACGAACTCGTTGGTCGACAGCTCGTGACATCGTCGCGCGTCTGCAAATTCCATCGTCGAAACTCCTGCAAACAAAACTCCGCCACATCGCAGCGCGAAGCACTTGCACGCCTCGGCGCATGCCGCTTGGGTGTGCCGGTCAACGTGTCGTTAGGGGACGGACACGTCTTCTGAATTGCGACTCTCAGTCAGTTCAAACTGTCTTGACTTGATCGGATCGAGTAAGCAGTGTGTGAAGTTCCTGGAGGTCCACAGGCTTAATAAGGTGGGCGTTGAACCCAGCTGCCTGCGTACGACGCCGGACTTCTTCATCGCCATATCCCGTCAGGGCCACCAGGATTATGTCTCTAAGACCAGGTTCGCGACGCATGCATTGCGCAACTTCCAATCCGTCCATGCCTGGTAGCCCAATGTCCAGAAGCACCAATTGCGGTGTGAAAACACTGGCGATTTCGATGGCTGATTTACCGTCGTTTGCGGTGCGCACGTCATGGCCGAGCAGTCTCAACAACATCGCCAGAGTTTCGGCTGCGTCACGCAAATCATCCACGACCAGGACGCGTCTACGGCTCACCTGACCGTTGGAAGGCGTATCCGTTGAATCCTTTGGTGTTGGATTACTGGGTATATTAGCGATGGGAAGATAAATCGCAAACTCGCTGCCCTGGCCGCGGCCGGCGCTGGAAGCTTGGATCCGTCCACCGTGCAAATCGACGAGAGTGCGTGCCAGGGTCAGTCCGATGCCGAGTCCTCCCTGAGCTCTGTCCATGGAGCGCTCTTCTTGAGTGAAGGCATCGAAAATCCGAGGCAACACTTCGGCTGAGATGCCAATCCCCGAATCTCTGACCTTCAGGACAAGTTCATCGTGGATGCACTCGGCGCTCAGCCAAATTCGTCCACCCTCGTCGGTGAATTTGGCCGCATTAGTCAGAAGATTCACAAGCACCTGGGTCATCCGGCTCACGTCGGCATCCAGACGCACATTGCCAGGTGGCAATGTGACTGTCAGCTGATGCTTCTTGGCGTCGATGAACGGTCTTGCAATTTCCACAGCTCTCGAAACGATGGCGGTCAGGTCGGTCGGCTGCTTGGTCAACTTTACTTTTCCCAGGCTAATGCGAGACACGTCGAACAAATCGTCGATCATGCTCGACATTTGCTGCACTTGCCGTTCGATTACTTCGCGAGGCCACTGGAGTTCTGGATCGGCAGGCGCTTTGAGCTTGAGAACCTGAATGGCGTTGCGCACAGGTGCGAGGGGATTGCGCAGTTCGTGTGCCAGCATGGCCAGGTATTCGTTTTTGCGGCGATCCGCGTCGCGCAATGCTTCCGCCTGTTCGCGAAGACGCTGGTGCATTTGTCTATCTTCCTCGGCTCGCTTTTCTTCAAGTTCGCGGATATGGTCGTCGCGGCCCTTCATGTACATGACCGCACTGGCAGCGATGGCTTCGTCTAGAACCAATCCAACGGCCATCGCTTCGCGGTGAGTCAGTGATCGATTCAAGCTCTCTTCGAGATACTCTAAAACGACGAGCCGCAGGATCTGAAAGTCCCTGATCAATTCGGACAGCGACCAGCCATTTTCCCAGCGTTGTTCTCCATGGATGGAGGCGATCTTGCGATGGCGGCCGTTGTGCGGCGCCTGTGACTCTGCCAAACTTTGACCCAAGGTGACGAGTAAGTCGACGAGGCGATTGAGCAGCACGTCGTGGTGAACGCGCTGCGCATGTGGTTGCTCTTGGGCTGCACGTTTGCTCCAGCGCTCAAGGATCACATTCACGTGGCGCTGAAGTATGCCGCCGATTTCGACGTGGACCTCGGCGTGAATCACTTGTGGATCGACAGACATGGAAGAACCCTTGGGTTGCTGTGAATTCGCCCATGTATGGGAGCGACTTCCTATTATATCCGGCTGCCGGGGCGACGGCGCACAAGCTCGCCTTCGTGCAGGTAGAGGGGTGCCTTTGAATGGCCCAATGGAGGTCTATTTGCCACGTTAAATGCAGGCAAGTGTAGCCCGACTGGCATTAGGCACGATAATTGCTCATCAAACCAAGTCTGTCTTCGCCAGTCTCCCCTCACTATCGAAAGGTTAAATGTCATGCGCCGGTTTGCAACCCATCGTACTGCCACCCGTGCCCCTAAACCGATGTTGGTTGGCGTCTTCAAAACGTCGCTTCGCGAATGGCTCAGTCGAAACAAGGTGGCTTGCCAACGAGATCTCGATAGGCCAAAGGCCATTGGTGAAGAGAATGCGGCGCTCGCGACTCCAAAGAACGACGGCTCAATGTAATAATTTCGACACGGAGTCGCTTCATGCGCGGCATGCTCCTCAATTACGCGCTTACGCATGCCCAAGGCGGTCTGGCCCCGATTGCAATAAATCACTGCGAGTTTCAAAAAGATGCACACTACGGCGCCAACACCCCATGACAAAGCAAAAGTCAAGGTTCTCCTGGTAGACGATGAGCCTGCGAATCTTCAGGCTCTCGCGGCAATTCTTGAAGATCCTGGATTGGAATTGGTGTTAGCTCATTCTGGAAACGAAACTTTGCGCTTCATGCTCGATCATGAATTCGCGGCAGTGCTGCTCGACGTTCACATGCCGGCCCTGGATGGTTTTGAAACCGCAACCATCATTCGCGGAAGAGATGCCTCTCGGCACACCCCCATCATCTTTGTTACGGCGTATGAAACTGACGACTTGCCGGTCGCCAAAGCGTATTCCTTGGGTGCGGTGGACTATCTGGTCAAACCGCTGGTCGCGGAAGTTGTGCGGGCCAAGGTAGCAGTATTCGTGGAGCTGTTTCGCTTGCGCGAAGCGGACCGCAAAGAACAACGCAGCCACCTGGCAACGAATTTTGCTTGTGCCCAGGCGATGGCCGCTGCCGCGACGGAAAGCGAGGGAATAGGGCACGTGCTGCATACGGCGTGCGAAGGAATGAGCTTTGAAGCCGGCACGTTTTGGTCGGCGGCCGATTCCGGAAGCCTGCTGAATTGTACGCAACACTGGCATATGCCGAGCCTGACCGCCGATGCCATTGATTATGCCACGCACCCTGTCACTGTTCAGGCTGGAGAGGGAGTGCCTGGCAGAGCGCACGCCGACGGGAAACCGGTCTGGGTCGGGAACCTTCATGTCGACAGTCGTGTATCGCGACTCGCACTGGGCGATGCCGATGCACTGCGCGGTGCAATTGGCTTGCCCGTGGTGCATGCCAATCGCCGCCTGGGAGTGCTGGAGTTCTTGAGCCGGAAAGCCACGGCGCCTGCCGAAGAAATGCTGCACACCTTGATGTCAGTGGCCACTCAACTCGGTCAATTCATTCAGCGGACAAGGACGGAAAACGAACTTCGGCGAAGCCAGCGCGAGCTTGCCGATTTCGTGGAGAATGCAGCAGTTGGCCTGCACTGGGTTGGGCCCGACGGCATCATTCTGTGGGCCAACCGGGCAGAGTTGGAACTCCTGGGCTATGCCAGCGAAGAATACATCGGCCAACACATTAGCGAATTTCACGCCGATCCGGCCGTCAGCGAGGACATTTTGGAACGCTTGGCCAACAAGGAAGAACTGCACAGCTACGAAGCGGGGCTACGATGCAAAGACGGTTCCATCAGACACGTACTGCTGAGCTCGAACGTCTTGTGGGACAAGGACCGTTTTTGCCACACGCGCTGTTTCACGCGTGACATCACGGAACGCAAGCAATTAGAAGAATCACTACGGCAACGAGCAGAGGAATTGGCGGAAAACGCCCGCCGCAAGGATCAATTCCTGGCAATGCTGGCCCACGAATTGCGCAACCCGCTTGCTCCCGTCTTGAATGGATTACAAATTCTCCGACTGACCGAGGCCGATCAACACACGATCGACCTGGCCCGCGATATGATGGAGAGGCAGGTTTTTCATCTCAAGCGCCTGATTGACGACCTTCTCGATGTGTCGCGCGTGACGCGAGGCATGATTCAGGTAAACCGCGATGTGATCGATCTTGCCGCTCTGGTGCAAACTGCCGTGGAGGACCGCCGTTCCGTTGTCGAGCAAACCGGCATGCATCTGAACGTCGAGGTTCCGGATTCGCCGGTGCGGATTATCGGAGATGCAACCAGATTGGCCCAAGTATTGAACAATCTGCTGGATAATTCTGTCAAATTCCGCAATGGCGGCAGCAGCGTATCGGTGCGTTTGAGTCTCGATCAGGAGCAAACGCAAGCGGTCTTGGAGGTTCGTGACCAGGGCATTGGCATCGGCCCTGAACTCTTTCCGCGGTTATTTGACGCCTTCGCTCAAGCCGACCGTACTTTGAACCGTTCACCAGGTGGGTTGGGGCTGGGCTTATCACTGGTGAAGGGCCTGGTTGAACTCCACGGCGGCAGCGTCGAGGCGGCAAGCGGGGGACCGGGTCAAGGCGCTGTTTTTACCATCCGGCTTCCTTTGAAAGACGAAAAAGAAGTGCTGCAAGATAGCGGCCTTGCTTCCGCGAAATCTTCAGCGGCAGCCTTGCGCATTTTGATTGTCGAAGACAATCGCGACGGAGCCGACAGCTTGGAGATGCTGCTCGAACTCATGGGGCATGACACGCAAGTCGCCTACACGGGGCCAGAAGGTGTCAGGATTGCCAAGGAATGGCATCCCGATGTTGTCCTCTGCGACATCGGCTTGCCCGGTTTGGACGGTTATTCGCTGGCCAGCGAACTGCGCGGCGATCCTGCCACAGCCCGGACGTCCTTGATCGCAATTACCGGCTACGGACAGATAGGCGATCGTGATCGAGCCCGCAAAGCCGGTTTCAATCATCATCTAACAAAGCCCGTAGAAGCGGCGGAGCTACAACCCTTGCTGACAAGGATTGCTTGAAAACCGCTGCTGAAATTCTGGAGCATCACATCGATTCGCTTTTCGCCGCCTTGTCACATCGTCCGGTCCATGTTTGCCAATTCAAAAATCGGAAAACAAAGCCCTGTGGTTCTTGGCACCTCATTTGCTCCTCAATTTAGCTATCGTTTGACTGAAAAACCTGGCAAACCCAATTTGCCAAAATCCAATTCCAAGGGAGTGAACCATGGCGAGCACGATGAAGGAAAAGGTTGTAGACGCCGGTCACGCGGTTGTGGATGCCGCGAAGACTGTCGGTCATAAGATCGCCGAGGGCGCGGAGAATGCAGTCGATTTCGTGAAAGAAAAAACTGGCCTTGGCGGGCCGGCGGAAGGCACCAATGCGGGCGTCGCGGGAATTAAGGAGCATATGGACGTAATCGCCTCCTGTGGCAAGAAAATCGGTGTTGTCGATCGAGTCGAAGGGAATGCGATCAAATTGACGAAGAAAGACAGCCCGGACGGCCTACACCATTTTGTCCCCACCGGATGGATCGAACGAGTGGACCGACATGTCCACCTGACGAAGAACTCGATGCAAACGCAGCAAGAATGGAAAGCCGATGCAGCGTCATGTTCTTGCGGCGGCTGAGTCGAATGAGCAACCGATTTCCCATATTCGAGGTCCACCTCGCCTGAGGCGGACCTCGATTTTTTTAGGGCGTTCGGCTGAACGAGCCAATTTCGATTTCAATTCATCGCGATTGAGCCACATCGAGCGCGGCGAGCAGGTTCTTAAGCGACGCAGGCGCTACCGGTTTTACCAGATGGTTATCGAATCCCGCTTCACGAACGGAGCGCCGATGCTGCTCATCGCCGAAAGCGGTAACGGCAATCACTGTCGCCTGCTTGGAGCTTTCCTTGAGATGACGGGCAACGGCAAAACCGTCCAAGCCCGGCAAGTCGAGATCCAGCAGGACAACCTGGGGATGATTTTGATGCGCCACGCTTAATGCCTGCAATCCGTCGTATGCCACATGAACTTCATATCCCCACAAGCGCAGCATGGATGTCAAGCTCTTGGCCACATCCCGGTTATCTTCTACGACGAGCACCGTGGATGGCCTGTTGTGAGCTCCATTATTTGGCGGGAAGTTTGGGGCCACCGCAGTCGCAACTTGGTTGGGCAATTCGTCCATTAATTGAACAACCCGCTTGAGCTGCCGATCTATGAGGTCAAGCGTTTGCTCAGCAAGAGGCCCTGTTGTGCCAACCTGCCGTAGAATTTGAACGCCGTTCACAACCGCCGCAAGAGGATTCCGGATTTCATGCGCCAACATGGACAATAACGCATCCTCGGGTTTGTTTGCCACTCGGTCTAGCTTTGGTTTCATTGCATTACGCCACAGAAGGAGGATTCGGCACCTTGCGACCGTTACTTCGATAAGGTCATTAAGATCCGCTCAGCTTACTAGCTCCGCGTGAGGATTGTAATCGTCCGCATGACCGAATTCTAAGAATCTGACTGTCAGGGTACTGAGGCACCAGTTGGTTAAACAGCAAATCGTATTCCCTTGCCTGCCGATTCTTGGGGCATAGCGCGATTTCTCACGCCTCGTCGCGGACGAACATCGATCGAACAGGCAACGAATTGCAACAATTTGCCCAGACCAAAGACGCGGCACATGTTGTCCATGCCTGCCACCTGCTGCGCATTGCTGTGCGCACTCCTTCGATCGCAGAACTTCCAAGTGAATTTGTCTTTGTGTAGTATTTTCTGCCGTCTTTGCAGGCACCGACAACATAACTAAGCGCTGCACCCTATTCGAAAAAAGGCCAATACGTTGCTTGGCACACAACTTGCTTTACCAGTCAGGCTTGAGCAATTCTCTGCCTGTTAGCTTGATGGAAGTGCATAGCCCAAGCGCCGCTTCTACCTATTGAAAGGACAATTCCATGGGACTCATTCTGCTGATTATTTTGATCCTACTTTTGGCTGGCGCATTTCCGGCTTGGCCCCATGCCCGCAATTGGGGTTACGGCCCGAGCGGGATCTTGGGTTTGCTGCTCGTTATTCTTGTGATCCTGATGCTATTCAATGTTGTGGCGGCGCCGTGGGGTCCCGTGGTCGTCCGATGAATCTGCAAACCTGAACTACTGGTATCCTCATGCACTTATAAGGACACTTCCATGACGATTGAAACACAAGGTCGAGTTCCAGCGGAACCTGAGAAATTGCAGGATCAAATGGATGAATCTCGTTCCGGCCTGGTGGAAAAACTTCAGAATCTTGAGCACCAAGTTTTGGATATGGTGCACGATGCATCAGATACTGTCGCTCAAACGTTTGACAGCGTGAAACAAACAGTCGGGCAGAGCGTAGATGCCGTACACGACGCGGTCAAGGACACCGTTGCCTCCGCTCGGCACGCCTTGGATATTGGTCATCATGTCCGGGAACACCCGATACTGATATTTGCCGGCGCCGTGGTGCTCGGATTCGCGTGCGGCAAGCTACTTCCCCGTACATAGGAACCCCGCCACTTGCACCAATCTAATGGTTCTCTTGGCATGAACGATGGACTCACCGAGAACCATTGCCATGGCAACAACACGCTCTTCTCCGCGATTGTCCTATTTGCGGCCCTTGATGGCGCTGGTGCTGATCGTCGCCATTCTTTTCTGGGCGAAACCGGTCATTGTGCCAATGGCGTTGGCCGTGCTGCTGGCGTTCGTGCTGGCGCCCGTCGTTAGCGCCATACAGGGCCGCGGGCTCAGGCGTGTGCCCGCGGTCTTGATCACGGTGGTTCTAACTTTCCTCATCATTGGGCTGGTCGGCTGGATCGTAGGCGCTCAAATCCACGCTTTGGCCCAGGAGTTACCGACCCATCGCAAGGAGATCGATGCGAAAATAGCCGGCCTGCGCGGTGATGGAGAAGGCACAATCGCGAAACTCTTGGAGATGTTCCGCGAGATAAAAAAAGGCGAGCCCAAAGTTGAGGCTCCCGCCGCGCCCGCGGCGAAAGAAATGGTAGTCGTCGCTCAGTCCCCAGAAACATCAAGTCTGGAGCTGTTGATCACGGCCGCTGGGCCTGTCCTGGAACCGCTCGCTCAGGCGGGACTGATTGTGATTCTTGTCATTTTCATGCTCATCCAGCGCGAAGAATTGCGCAACCGCCTTATTGGGCTCCTGGGCCACGGGCAGTTGACCGGCACGACGCGCGTGTTAGTGGATGCTGCCGAGCGGGTCAGTCGATTTCTGTTGACCCAGCTCCTCATCAATGTCGGATTTGGAGTCCTGTTTGCGTTCGGCTTGTTTTTTATTGGCGTGCCCTATGCATTTCTGTGGGGTTTCCTGGCATTGGTCCTGCGCTTTGTGCCGTACGTTGGAAGCCTGCTTGCGCTAGCCTTTCCACTGGTGCTTTCTTTTGCGGTTGCGCCGGGATGGACGCAGCCGATGCTGGTCATTGGACTTTTTGCGGTCCTGGAGGTGATAACCGCCGATGTGGTCGAGCCTATTCTCTTCGGACACGGCACCGGAGTCACGCCCATCGCGCTGCTCATAGCGGCAGCTTTTTGGACGTGGATTTGGGGCCCGATCGGGCTGGTTCTCTCCACGCCCTTGACCGTTTTCCTTGTAGTCCTGGGGCAGCACGTTCCGCGGCTTCGGGTCTTCGCGCTGCTGCTTGGCGACAAACCAGCTCTTGAGCCGCACGTGAGTTTTTATCAGCGACTGCTGGCCCGAGACGAACAAGAGGCAAACCATGTGGTTGCGGAACGTGCACAAGCGAATGGCCAGGAAAACATTTACGATGATGTGCTGCTACCGGCTTTGGCCCTTACGCGCCGCGACCGCAAAAATGCCGGTTTGAGCGCCGAAGACGAAGCGTTCATTTTCCAGGCCACGAAGGGCATTTTGCAGTCAGTTGCCGCCGGCCCCAAGGCAGAGCCAGAAGCCAATTCCGAAGACAACACTACGACAACTGACACGCCGGTAGGTGATCAACCAAGAGGCAGCGTGCTGGTCCTGGGCTGTGCTGCCCATCACGAAGCGGAGGAGCTGACCCTGCAAATGCTGGCGCAGCTTCTGAAGTCAGATGGGTGCCACCTTGATGTTGTCTCCACCAAGGCGTTGCCTGCCGACATCGAGACTCGCGTCGGCCAAGAATGCCCGGCGCTCGTATTCATCGCAATTTTTCCTCCAGGCGGCCTTGTACAAGCTCGGTACCTTTGCAAACGCTTGCGCAAACGTTTCGCAAAGCTACCGATCGTCGTCGGCTATTGGGGTGATGAGCGGCATTACGATAAGGTTTTGGTGGGCGTCCGCGCGGCGGGCGCCAATTACGTCACCACGTCGCTTCTGCAAAGTCGCAGCCAAATCCGGGCGCTCGTGAATCCACCGGCTGCGGTCGATCGCCAAGCCGTTGGCCGTGATATTTTGGCCCTTCCCAAGCGCAGCACTGCCGTCGGCAATCATACTCCAGGGAGTGCGCGACCATGAGCAACCGCAATGTCATGTTGGCGGAGCAGAACCTGGCGATTCAGCACGCCGCCGCCCAGGTTCTTGCGGATTCGGCCACGCAAGCCGATGCCATCCCACGAATAATGCAGACGCTGGGCGACGGCTTGGGCTGGCCAGTGGGTGTACTGTGGAACGTGGATCCATCGGCAAATGGCCTACGCTGCGTCCATGTCTGGCATACTTCCACCACCGACCGGCTTGAGGCCGCGGCGGCCACTGACAAATGGCGCCTATCCTCCGGGGAGGGGGTGCCCGCGACCGTCTGGCGGAGCGGCGCTCCAGTATGGATTTCCGATGTGGCAACAAACACAAGTTTATCAAAGGAAGCGGTTGTCGCCACGGAGGGGTATCACACTACCCTGGGATTTCCGATTGCGCTTGGAAAAAAAGTTCTCGGAGTTATTGAGTTTTTCCATCGGGAGGTGCGGGAGCCGGACGAAGCGTTGCTGCGCGCGCTCGGCAGCCTCGGCCGTCAGATCGGGCTTTTCTTTGAGCTCAAGCGTGCCGAGGGGGAGTTGGCGGAACGCGCCCGACTAGAGACGCTGCGCGCGGACATTGGCGAGGCGCTCACCGGCAGCGAGCCGCTGAAAACCGTCTTACAAGCTTGCACCGAGGCGTTGGTGCAACATTTGGGCGTGGCCTTTGCGCGCATTTGGACGCTCAACAAGGCAGAGAATGTGCTTGAATTGCAAGCCAGTGCGGGCGCGTATACCCACATCGACGGCAGTCACAGCCGAGTGAAAGTGGGTGAGTTCAAGATTGGCCGCATCGCCAAAAACCGCCAGGCCCACTTGACCAACGACGTTGCCAATGACGCGGAAATCAGCGACCGTGACTGGGCCCGGCGCGAGAAGATGGTCGCCTTCGCCGGTTATCCCTTGATCGTCGACAACCGCGTCGTCGGCGTTATGGCGATGTTCGCCCACCAGCCAATGGCGCAAAGAGTTTTGCATGAGTTGAAGCCGCTGGGAGAGGGGATCGCCCTCTACATTGACCGCAAGGAAGGGGAAGAAGCCCTGCGCGAAAGTGAGGCGCGCAGCCGGCTGTTGCTGGAGTGCAGTGGCGAAGGCATCTATGGCATAGACGTAGAGGGCAATTGCACTTTTGCCAACCCCGCCTGCGTCCGAATGCTCGGATACAACGATCCCGACGAGCTTTTGGGCAAGTCGGCACACGATCTCTTTCACCACACCAAGGTCGACGGCGCCCGCTCACCGCGTGAAGAGTGTCGGATCAATCAAGTTATACAGACCGGCAAGGGAGTTCATGCAGATGACGAGATCTTCTGGCGCCGCGACGGATCCAGTTTTCCCGTCGAGTACCGGGCTAACGCCATCCGCCGCCATGGCCGCATTCTGGGGGCAGTCATCACCATCGTGGACACCGCTCCCCGGCAGCAAGCCGAGGACGCCATGCGGCTGCGGGAAAGTGCTTTGCGAGCCATCGCCCAGGGCGTCTTCATTACGGATCCGAAAAGCACCGAGGAGCCCCTCTCTTACGTCAACATCGCCTTCAAACATTTAACCGGTTACGGCCTGCGTGAAATCAAAGGGCGTGACATCGAGTTCCTGATGGGACCGGAGACAGATGCGGCCGCCGTTGAACAAGTCAGGGTCGCCTACGAGGAGGGACGCGAGGTCTCGGTCGAAGTGCTCTTCTATCGCAAGGATGGCAGCCCGTTTTGGGCTACGCTCGCCTTGGCGCCCGTCACCGGAATGGGTGGAAGCGTGACGCACTTCGTCGGCGTGTTGACTGACATCACCGAGCGCAAGCACTTCGAAGAGCAACTGCTGGAAGCCAAGGAGGCGGCCGAGGCGGCCAATGTCGCCAAAAGTCAGTTCCTCGCAAGCATGAGCCATGAGCTGCGCACGCCGCTTAACGCCGTCATCATGTACAGCGAATTGCTTCAAGAGGAAGCCGAGGACCGCGGCGTTTCCGAATTCGTGCCAGACCTGGAAAAAATCCGCATGGGGGGCAAACATCTGCTTGCCCTTGTCAACGGCGTGCTCGATCTCTCCAAGATCGAAGCCGGCAAGATGGACCTGTCGCTGGAAACTTTCGACATAGGCAAGATGGTGGAGGAAATCGTGGGAACGGTGAAGCCGTTGGTGGATAAGAAAAAAAACACTCTGGAGGTTCGCTGCCCGCCCGACTTGGGCGAAATGTATGCCGATCTCACCAAGGTCAGGCAAATTCTTTTCAACCTGGTGTCCAATGCGTGCAAGTTTGCCGAGAAAAGTGCAATCACGCTCGAAGCCGCAAGGGCACAGCGGGACGGTCAGGACTGGATCACTTTTACTGTCAGCGACCGCGGCATCGGCATGACACCTGAGCAAGTTGCCAAGCTTTTCCAGCCGTTTACCCAGGCAGACGCATCGACGACGCGCCGCTTTGGAGGCACGGGTCTGGGTTTGGTTATCAGCAAACGCTTTTGCGAGATGATGAAGGGCGAGATCAGTGTGAGCAGCAAGCCGAACGAAGGCTCGACGTTTACCGTGTGTCTTCCTGCGCTGGTTGCGGACGCACATCCTCCCCAGGAACATCCTCCCAGTGCGGGCTCAACCGGTGAAAAGACAGTTTTGGTCATCGACGACGACGCGGCAGTGCGCGACTTCATGACACGCTCACTTGCTGCCCAGGGCGTCCACGTCGTGGCCGCGGCTGACGGGGTGGAAGGATTGCGGCTGGCCGCCCAGCTAAGACCGGCGGTTATCTTCCTGGACGTGATAATGCCGCGCATGGACGGCTGGGCCGTGCTGAGTGAAATCAAGGCGAATGCAAACCTCGCGGACACTCCCGTAGTCATGATGACTATCATGAAGGAGATGGACATGGGTTACATGCTGGGAGCTTCCGAGTACCTGACCAAACCCATTGACCGCAGCCGTCTGGTTTTCCTGCTTGAAAAGTATCGCATCAGCGAGCAAGCGGCCGATGTTTTGGTGGTCGAAGACGACGAAACGACGCGCCAGGTGGTAAGGCGGACGCTCGCCAAACAGGGTTGGACAGTCTCGGAAGCCGAAAACGGTCGCGTGGCATTGCAAGAACTCAGCAAGCACAAGCCGTCACTGATCCTGCTGGATCTCATGATGCCCGGAATGGACGGCTTCGAGTTTCTCGCTGAACTGCGAAAGAACGAAGCATGGCTCACTATCCCGGTAGTGGTGCTGACGTCTAAGGATCTTATGCAGGAGGAACGCCGACTGTTGAACGGCAATGTGGAGAAAATCCTGCAAAAAGGCGCCTACGGGCGGGATGAGCTTCTCCGCGAAGTGCGCAGGGTCGTTGCCATTTATGCCGGCAAGTTGCCTACTGACAATGGGCCGCAAGATGACATGGATAAAAGGAATCACACACGAGCGGCTGACCATCTAGTCGCCGAAAGGAGATAAATCGTGCCAAAGGTATTGATCGTGGAAGACAACGAGGAGAATCGGGATTCGCTGTCGCGGCGGCTCCAACGCCGAGGCTTCGCAGTTGTCACGGCGGATGATGGCAAAGCAGGGCTGGCCATGGCTCAATCCGAGAAACCCGATCTGATCCTCATGGACATGAATATGCCGGAGCTGGACGGATGGGAGGCAACGCGGCAAATCAAGGCTCTTGACGGCTTTCAAGACGTGCCCGTCCTCGCTCTCACTGCCCACGCATTGGCAGGCGACAAAGAGCGAGCGCTCCAAGTCGGCTGTGCCGATTACCATACCAAGCCGGTCGATTTTCCAAAGTTGCTCGCGCAGATGGAAACGATGCTGCAAAACCGTTCAACCACGGCTAAACCATGAACCGCGACTTTACCGCCGGATGCGATTTCCGGCCACGAACCCCATGAGCCCTATCAGGAAGATACTCAGGATCGTCTGCGCGCTGGCCAGGAGGTAAGCCAGTTCGTTTCGCGGCGCCAGATAATCGGGCGGGTTGCCCGGAGCAGTCATGGCGGTGAGGCTGAACAACGCCAAATCCACCGGATCATACGTTGGGGCCTTGACCCTGCCCGCAGGGGGATCTTCGATCCGTAACACCGTGCCCGTCAGAGCGTAAATTGCAGTAAACAGAACGTAAATGACCAAAAGCGTGGCCAGCACACGCCAGACGCTTTCGCCATAATCGCAAACCCATTCGACGACCTGATCGCCCATGTATTTCAGAGCCCCGCGTGCGGTCGCCCACCAACGCCGTTCACCAATAGCCAGTTGCGCTTGCTTGAGCGCGTCCCGCTTTTCCATGCGACGCCGTCGTCCGTATGCCCAGCGTGCAGCGTCATGGTCGCCAAGTTCATCAAAGTTCCGTTCCAGGGCCAAGTAACCCTTCCTTGCCAACCCGAAATCACCGCTTGATTCCTCGCCGATGGCGCCGCCAAGTTGCTCCTGATCGAGTCGCGTTTTTTCGAGCCGTGCCCCGCTCGCGTGGATGTGCTTTATCTCACAGCCTGTTAAGTCCAACTCTTCCATTCTGGCGTCCTGGAGGAGCGCATCCTCAAAGTTGGTGTCGCCCAGCACGGCGCCGCGAAGGTCGGCGCGGCGCAGGTCCGCGCCTTTGAAATTGGTGCGCTTCAGCACTGCGCCACGAAAATCCACGCCGGCACAATCGGCCCCCTGGAGATTTGCTTCTTCAAGCGTTGCCCCCTGAAGATCGCAATCGCTAAGGTCGGCGTCTTGCATTGCCGCGCCCCAGAGGTCAGCGCCTTGCAGCTTGGCATCCTCCATAATGCACCGCGACCCATGAACAAACCGCAACACGGCCTTTCGTAAGTCCGCGCCTTCCAGCAATGCTCCCTCCAAGATCGCGCCGCGCATATCCGCGGCCTGAAGATCGGCGCCAGCCAAATCGGCGTCCGTCATATTGGCTTCTTCGAAGAGAACGCCCTGAAGTTGGGCGCCCCGCAGGCTGGCCTCGCCCAAGTCACAGTGCCGAAGGTCGACTGCCTGACGCTCTGCGTTCCACCAAGTATGTGGACTGTTGTCATCGTGCGCTTGCGCCAACCGCTCGCGGCTAAGGTCGATGCCGTCAAGCGACGCGCGCGCACCCAGGCAGCAAGGCAAGTGGAGTTGCTTTTGCGGGTGGTCCTCCACAAGGCGGAGGACCATTTCTGCTTTTTGGGTCGGGTCGGAATTGGCCAGAGCTTCGTAAAAGGACGCCCCGGCATGGTTGGCCATCGAAGGTGGGATTTCGCCTGTCATCGGTACTTACCTTCGGTGGCCAATCGCATGATCGAATGGCTAATGGGAATTGTTCGCCTTCGCATTAATGCCGCGCGCCAGCTTCGACAGTTTTGTTTCAGGATGTGGAAGGCTGAAGCAAAACCTATGCCG
>Ga0134121_10000793_pt1 | contig 32832 bp, 25 predicted proteins | sample KB301_FD_96463 | JGI IMG/M metagenome (GOLD analysis project Ga0134121, IMG submission 96463) | Terrestrial soil microbial communities without Nitrogen fertilizer from Kellogg Biological Station, Michigan, USA - KB3-0-1 | ecosystem: Environmental > Terrestrial > Soil > Unclassified ...
CTCAACCTGCTCTACACCCTGTGGTTCAAGCACATGGTGATCCTGGACGTGATGTCCATCAGCCTCGGCTTCGTGCTGCGGGTCGAGGCCGGCGGCCAGGCGATGGGCGTCGAGGTTTCGCGCTGGCTCTTCCTCTGCACCACCTTCCTCGCCCTCTTCCTGGCCTTCTCCAAGCGGCGGCATGAAATCACCCTGCTGGCCGGTGAGGCCTCCAGCCAGCGGCCGGTGCTCGATCACTACAGCCCGGCCTTCCTGGACCAGATGATCAACGTGGTCACCGCCTCCTCCGTGGTCTCCTACGCGCTCTACGCGGTGGCTCCGGAGACGGTGGCGAAGTACCACACGCAGAACCTGGTCTTCACCATTCCGCTGGTGCTCTACGGCATTTTCCGCTATCTCTATCTAATGTACCAGCGCGCGGGAGAGAGCAATCCCACGGAAGCCATCTTGCGGGACCCTCCCTTCCTCATCAACATGGTGCTGTGGGGTATCGCCGTGGTGCTGATCGTCTATGGAGCGCGATTTTCGATGAGCTGGACGACGATGTTCGGGGCTGTGAAGTGACCGATTCCCAGACGCCCTCCGTGGCGGTCGTCATTCCCTGCCACAACGAGGAGCTGACCGTCGGCAAGGTGGTGGCGGACTTCCGCGCCGCCCTGCCCGCGGCCCGCATCCTGGTGGTGGACAACCGTTCGCGCGACCGCACCTCCGAGATCGCCCGCGCGGCCGGCGCCGACGTGATCGGCGAGCGGCGCCCCGGCAAGGGATTCGCCCTGCTGACCGGCTTCCGCGAGGCCCACGCGGGAGGCGCCGAGTACCTCATCATGGTGGATGGCGACGACACCTACCCGGCCGCCGACGCGCCGAAGCTTCTCGCCGCCGCCGAGGCCGGCGCCGAGATGGTGATCGGCACCCGCCTCCAGGAGTTCGAGGCCGGAGCCTTCCGCGCCGGCCACTCCTTCGGCAACTGGCTCTTCATCTTCCTCGTGCGGGTGCTTTTCGGCGTGCGCACCCAGGACCTCTTCTCCGGCTACCGGGTGATCACCCGCCGCTTCCTCGAATCGACGCCGCTCATCGCGCAGGGGTTCGAGGTGGAGGCCGAGCTGTCGCTCCAGGCCACGGTGCAGCAGTTCCCGGTCGCCGAGGTGCAGGTGCGCTACCGCGCCCGGTCGGCGGAGAACCCGAGCAAGCTCCACACCTACCGCGACGGCTACCGCATCCTGATGGCCATCCTCACCTTCTTCCGCGACTACAAGCCGCTGACCTTCTTCGGCCTGCTGGCGACCTTCTTCCTGGTGCTGTCGCTGGCCGGCGGCGCCGTGGTCATCACCGAGTTCGTGAAGACGGGCCTCGTGCCTCGCCTGCCGCTCGCCGTGCTCTCCGCGGCCCTGTTCATCCTGGCGGCCCTGAGCCTCACCTGTGGCGTGATCATCTCCACGATCAACCGCCGCTCGGCCGAGATCGCCGCGCTGATCCCCTGGAAGTAGACGGGTCGCCGGAAGTCGATGGACGCCGATTGAAGATCCTGATCCTCTACGAGACCGTCTATCCCGACTTCCTCGGCGGGGTCGAAAGCCGCAACCACGAGCTGGCCGTCGCCCTCGCCCGCCGCGGCCACGAGGTGACGATGGCGGGCTTCCGCAAGGCGAGGCGGATGCCGGACCCGCCGGGCGTCCGCGTCCTGTCGCTCGGTGAGCTCGACGTCCTCACCAACGCCGCCGGCCGCCGCAGCACCCGGCAGGCCATCCGCTTCGCCTTGAAGATCCCGCGCCTCGACGTCTCCGGCTACGACGTGGTCGAGACGGCGAACATGCCGTACATCCACATCTTCCCCCTGGCGCTGAAGTGCGCCCTGGCGGGCAAGCCGCTGATGGTGACCTGGTACGAATATTGGGGGAGCTACTGGGAAGGGTACGTCGGCCGCCTCAAGGCGCCCGTCTACAAGATGATCGAGTGGCTCACCGGGCAGCTCGGCACGGTGGTCACGGCCACCAGCCGGCTCACTCAGGAAAGGCTGGAGAAGCGTCGCGCCGGCAGCCGCGTCGAGCTGGTGGCCTGCGGCATCCACGTCGCTCAGGTGCAAACCGCCGCGGGAGTCGACGCGCCCCGGCACGGCGAGGGACCGCCCCTGGTCTACGCCGGCCGCCTCCTGCGAGAGAAGCGGGTCGACCTCCTGCTCCGGGCGGTGGCGCTCCTCAAGGACCGGCATCCCGGCGTGCTCCTCACCGTCTTCGGAGACGGCCCCTTCCGGGAGACGCTGGTCCGCCTCGCCGCCGAGCTCGGAATCGCGGACCGTGTGGACTTCCGCGGCCACGTGGAGACCTACGACGAGGTGTGGTCGAACCTCGGCCGTGCCCGGGTGGCCGTCCAGCCCTCGGAGCGCGAGGGCTTCGGCCTCTTCCCCCTGGAAGCCATGGCCGCGGGCCTGCCGGTCGTCTACTGCGAATCCCCCGAGAGCGCCGTCCCCGAGCTGGTCCGCGACGGCGTCGAGGGGAGCTGCATCGCCCCCGATCCCGCCGCCCTCGCGGGAGTCCTGGAGCGTCTGCTGACGGACGACGCCGAATGGACCAGGCTACGGGCGAATGCTCTCTCCCGCGCCGCAGGGTACGACTGGGATGAGATTGCCCGGCAGATCGAGGCGGTGGCGGGGGCTTGGAAGGTCGACTCGACTAGAAAATGAAAGGGGCTCCGCGAGGAGCCCTTTCACCGCTAGCCCGTTGGGGCCATCCACCTGCGGTCATCCGCATTGGCAAGATCTTGCGCCCCTTCTGCGCACCCGTCAAGGCGACTTCCGTGGGAGCGCGGAACGGGGTTTGGCCGTTCGTCAGCAGGTGCAGAGGAGATGGCCCGTCGAGCAGGTCCCGCCGCCGGTCGGCGGCTTGTCCTGGCCTGCGGCGTCCCGCAGCTCGATTTCCCCGAGCTGGCGCAAGGTCTCCCGGCTGAGGGTGAGCTTCTTCTGGGCGTGCTTGGTCAGCGCATGCTTTTTCATGGTCGCCTCCTGCTTGGCAAGATGGGCTCGCGGGAATGTCCGCCCTCTACAAGGAGAGTGCCTGATCGCGCGGCGGGTGACAAACACACGAGGCCTCTGATTGGGCTTTTCGAGCAGCCTGGCGCGACTTCAAGGCCTAGATGCTGGGAGACCTCCCCCTGGTAGCGTTGGAGAGCTGTAGAAAAAATATTGGAGAGCTGTTGACAAATTGGACGGAGAGCTGTAAGATGCTGTCTATAGAGCTCGCCCCTAACCGGATTGAGCGATTGACGCTCTAACTCCGGACTTTGAGCTCTAAGGAGATGCAGATGAACGTTTCATTCCCGGCGATGCAAGGCACAATTGGACAGAGAACTTATTACTCGTGCCTGATGAAGCTCAACGCCATCCCGAAGATGTTCACCTTCAGAGACTGGATTGAATTCACTCCCGAGGAAAGGGAGCAACGAATCTTGAACAAGAAGCGCATACCCCAAGTAGCGAAATACATCCTCGACAATGAGGATGGGTATCTCTTCTCCTCAATCACTGCTTCCTACAAGTGTGAAGTCAAATTCGAACCGAGCGGAGATGATGGTCTCGGTAGACTATCCATGGAGTTCGAAGATGCAAACTTTGTCATTAACGACGGCCAACACCGATGCGCCGCGATAGCACATGCCATCAAGGAGAATCCTGCGCTAGGTGACGAGTCCATTTCCGTTCTACTCTTCCCTTACGAAAGTCGCGCCAGGGTCCAACAGATGTTCTCGGACTTGAACCGATTTGTTTCAAAGACTTCCAAATCTCTCGACATCCTCTATGACAAGCGTGACACCATGGCTCGTGTGGCTTTGGAAGTGACCGAGCGAGTTCCTGCATTCAAGGGTCTCGTCGATAAGGATGCTGTTTCACTGCCTGCGCGCTCGCTGAAACTTTTTAGTCTCGCTGCGCTTTATGACGCGGTCGAAGAACTTCTTAAGAACGATCCCAATAAGGATGAGTCATCCCAGGAGCACCTGGTGGAAGTGGCCAGCGAATACTGGGCGGCGGTGTCGAAATACATGCCCGAGTGGACAAAAGTGAAGAGCGGTGAAATGAAAGCGCCGGAACTCCGACAGCAATATATTTCGTCCCACGCCGTTGTCCTCCGTGGTCTCGGTGCGGCTGGCGCTGACCTAATGAGGGAGAACCCGAAGAACTGGAAAGACCGGCTCCTTGACCTGCGCAAGATCGACTGGAGCAAGCAGAATCTCGAGTGGGAGAATATCTGTATTGTGGCCAACTCAGTCGTTTCGAACCGGCAAGCTCGATTGGCAACTAAGGCATACATTAAGCGCCATTTGGGACTCGAGCTTTCTGAGGCCGAGGCGCGAGCACTTCCTGCTAAGCCTGCTGGCGCCTAATAGACCCTTGGAGCCACCGGCGGTCCTTGCCGGTGGCTTCTTTCGTCCTATCCGTTTGCGATCTTCGTATACGAGCCGCCTCGGCCGCAGAACTGCCGAGGTTTTGCTATCGACGAGATGGCGATGGAGGAATCTCAAGGCCGAGGTAGCGGAAGGTGTCTTTGGTAGAGCAGATAGAGCAGCCCCGCTCAGCCCTTAGTTAACTATAAGCTCCCCCATGCCGCGCCGTTCCGTCATCGTCCTCGTCGTCCTCATCGCACTGGTCCTGGTAGCTGGGTTTGTGGTCTGGCTGACACGATGCGGGGGGCGGAGGCGTGTCAGGGGTGGTTTGAGGCGTAGACTGAAGTGGAGCGGCTGGTTCTCAAGCACGCCTCCGCACCATCCCTTCGCCGCGCCGCGGGATATGATTGGGACGAGATTGCCCGGCAGATCGAGTGGTGTTGGGGCTGGCCATGGGAGAGTGAGGGCGGGTCTTAACCGGTCTTAACCGGTCTCTGCAAATGGGTCAGATCGCGGCGAGCGTGGCTCGACCGTTTTGCGACGAATCGATAGAATCTCGTCAGAAGCCGTGTAAAACCGGCCCCGATTTTCCCCCTGCTTGACCAACAGCCCCGCATCGACAAGGCTCTTGAGGTCCCGGCTCGCCGCGACGTCATTGACCTGCGCCGCAGCCCGGTACGAGGTGTTTCGGACTTTTAAGCCCAGCGCCGCATCCGCCAGCGCCACGACGGATCGTTCGGGTAAGGATCTTTTCTCAATCAGAGTCTCGAGTTCGTCCCAAAGCAGTTGAATCTCACGTGAGCGCCGCAGCAGGGTTTGGGCCTGATGGTAGTGGGCGCGAAGACAGTACCGAATCCATGGCCTCGCGTTCCTGCCAGGGCTCCAGGAGCCGCCGCCGACTTCGGCCAGCACGTCGTAGTAGCTCTGCGTATTGCTGCCTAGATACTCCTCAATACTGCAAAAGTGCGGAGAAAGCGTTCCGCTCCTGGCGAGCACGAGAGTTTGCAGGCCGCGAGCCATTCGTCCATTACCGTCCGAAAAGGGGTGGATCATCACGAGGTTCAGATGCGCCATCGCGCCGAGGATGATCGCGTTGTGGGGATCCGAGGAATTCATTCGGTCCACCAACTCGGCGATCAACGGTTGCACCGCCTCTGCCGGCGGGCCTTCGTAGACCTGATCTCCGGTCGACTCGTTTCTGACAAAAATGGGCCCGGGCCTCCATCGCCCCGGATGCTTGCTCAAATCCCATCCCACCATCATGTAGTGCAATGCCTTGATCCCCTCGTCGGAGTACTTGAAGTGGGGGTCTTCGGCCTTTTGCAGTACGAAGGTCAGGGCCATCCGGTATCCGGCGACGGCGAGCCAGGCCTCATCCCGGGGGGCGGTGGGTTCGTCTCCTTCCACGGCGGCGATGGCGTCCTCCATGGTGACGTTGTAGCCCTCAATACTGTTCGAGCCCCGAACCGCCCGAGCGAAGGCATTCCGCCGCAGTAGCCCAGTCCAGCGCCGAGGCTGGGCGGTGGCGTACTTCAGGCTCGCCTTAAGGGACTCAATCTCGAGCAGGACAGCGGTTTCTTGATCGTCAGGGAGTGGTGTGTCGAACAGCGGCATGTGGGATAGTCTCCTTTCAATCCATCTCGGTGTCGGATAATATCCGACTTGCAGGGGGATTGTAAGGAGACAATCACGCCCGGAGCCGTGGGCTCGCCTGCCGTAACGATAAGCTCTCCCCATGCCGCGCCGTTCCGCCATAGTCCTTCTCGTCCTCATCGCACTGGTTCTGGCGGCCCTGGCGCTGCGGGTCTGGCTTTCCCGTTGGCGAGGGGCGGGGGAGGAGTTCCCGGGATGGTTCGAGGCGTATCCGCCGGGGGAGCGACTGGTCCTCAAGCCGGCGACGTTCAAGGATCTGCCGGGCTGGGAGGAGGACGCGCTGGAGGAGGCGGTGCCGGTGTTCCTGCGGTCCTGTCGGGTCCTTACCGCCAGCCCGGGCGACTGGCAGCCGGCCTGCGACGCGGCGGTCAAGGTGCCGGCGGGCGACCGCGCGGCGGCCCGGCGGTTCTTCGAGGCCAACTTCCGACCCTGGTCCACGCTCAATCCACGCATCCCGGTCGGCCTCTTCACCGGCTACTACGAGGCCCTCCTCCAGGGGAGCCGCACGCGGCACGGCCGGTTTACCGTGCCGCTCTACGGCCGGCCGCCAGAGCTGGTGATGGTCGACCTCGGCCGCTTCCGCGACTCCCTCAAGGGGCAGCGCATCGCCGGTCTGAACGTGAAGGGCCAGCTTCTCCCTTTTCCGGACCGCAAGGCGATCGACGCCGGCGCCCTCGCCGGCCGCAAGCTGGAGATCGCCTGGGTGAACGACCCGGTGGGCGCCTTCTTCCTCGAGGTTCAGGGCTCGGGCCGCATCCGCATGGACGACGGCCGCGAGCTGCGCGTCGGCTACGCCGCTCAGAACGGCCATCCCTACACGGCCATCGGCCGTGAGCTGATCGCCCGCCACGCTCTGACCTCGAAGGAGGTCTCCATGCAGACGATCCGCGCCTGGCTGGAGGCGCATCCGGACCAGGCGCGGGAGGTGATGGAGCGCAACGCCTCCTACGTCTTCTTCGAGACGACCCGCGGCGACGCCCCCCTCGGCGCCCAGGGCATCCCTCTCACCCCCGGCCGCTCGCTGGCGGTGGATCTCACCCATCACACCCTGGGTACCCCCATCTGGCTCGCCACCACCTCGCCCTCCGCGAAGCCCGGCGAGCCCGATCGAAAGCTCCGCCGGCTCCTCGTCGCCCAGGACACGGGCGGCGCCATCCGCGGGCCGATTCGCGGGGACGTCTTCTGGGGTTTCGGACCGGACGCCGAGGCCATCGCCGGGCGGATGAAGAATCGCGGGAAGATGTGGGTGCTGCTGCCGAAGGGCCGGACGCAGAGTCCGTCGTCCTCAAGTCCCCGGTGATCGGCCCGCCGCTTCCTAAAATCGGCCCGCAGCGACCTCACGGAGGTCCTCCGCCTGCTCGCGAAGGTTCGCTCCTGCCGGGGGACGGTTCGCCCCGACCTCACGGAGGTTCGCCGCTGCCGGCGGAAGGCTCGCCGCTCGGGGGAATCGGTTCGCCGCTGCCGGCGAGAGGCTCGCCGCTCGGGAAAGTTGGTTCGCCGCTGCCGGCGGGAGGCTCGCCGGCCGGGGAAATCGGTCCGCCGCTACCGGTGAAAGGCTCGCCGCTCGGGGAAATTGGTTCGCCGCTGCCGGCGAGTGGCTCGCCGCTGCCGGCGGGAGGCCAAAAGACGCCGGCCGGAGCTCTCGCGATGCCTTCAGTTCACCCAGGGGCCCTTGCGCACGTTGCGGTCGCGCTCGCCGTCGATGACCCGGAAGCCCCGCTTGCGCCGGTTGCGCTCCAGCTTCTTCTGAATCCACCAGCGCTCCAGCCGGAGCCGCATCTCCCGCAGGGTCCGCCGGCCGCCCTTGGCGATCGCGCCGCTGGACTTCACGTAGAGGTTGGCGATGGCCACGGCGGCACAGATCCCCAGGAAGCCGGGGAGGTCGCGGGTGCCCAGGAAGCCCATGAAGCCGAAGAGGATCTCCAGCCACAGGAACCATCCGGCCCGCAGGGGCAGGATGAAGAAGAGGAGGATCGTGGCATCGGCGTGGGCGGTGGCGAAGGCGGCGATGAAGATCGTCGTCAGCAGGAGCTGCCCGCGGATGAGCACGAACGGCAGCGGCACCTCCATGAGGCCGGTGGTCGCGACCAGCGCGTGCACTGCCACGGCGACCAGCCCGGCGCCCAGGGCGGCGAACGCGATCAGCCGCCAGAAGTGCCGGCGGTAGAGGCCGAAATATACGTCCTTGCCGAACATGTAGAGGATGAGGAGCTGGAGCAGGAACCAGATCCCCGGGGCTCCGGCGCCCACGAAGGGGTAGGTGGCGAGCCGCCACACCTGGGCGTTGCGCCAGACCTCCGGAGTCAGGATCAGCGCCAACGGCACCGCCTCGGTCGACTTGAAGAATGACAGTGAGAATGTGACGAACAGGACCACCAGAATGGCGATCAGGTCCCGAGGCGCCGGCCCCGAGAGGCCGAAGTCGATTCGACGGGGAAAGGGATTGCGAGTCACCAAGGTCTCAAAGTCCTCCCGGGTGCATCTTATCCCCCGGGAGGTCGCCAGGCCGAATTTCAGTCCTGCGATGCCGAGTCCCTCACGGCCCAATACGCTCCACCCGCACGATCGGCCCGTCCGCTTCGTCCGGATCTCGCAGATCGATCGTTCCCTGGATGGCCCAGAGGTTGTCGCCCTGGGGATCCAGCATCGAGTGGGCGACGTTCCAGGTGCGTTCGCCGGTCTTCTCGATCTGGGTCCAGTGGTGGCGGCGGGCTTCGGGGGTGAAGGGGAGCTCTCCGTACTCCTCGAAGAAAGGCGCCAGGGTCTTCTCGAAACGCTCGGCGTCCCACTGGGTCTGGGGATCGTCCGGGTCCTGCTTGACGAGGGTGCCAGCCTCTTCCCAATCCTTGAGCGAGAGGGAGCGCACGAGGAGGTGCATCTCCGCCCGCACACGCGACGCGAAGGTCTTCGGATCGGCCAGCAGTTCCTGCAGCCAGAGGATCTCGCGGGCCGTCGCGCGCTCCTTCGTCCGCACCAGGACCTCCGGATGCAGCAGGCCCTGCCACTCCTCGAAGAGGCTCGAGTCCGTCGTCTCCACCAGGGCGCGGAAGAAGCCCAGCGCATCCCACACGCCTTCCGTCTTCGCCGGCTCGGGGACGGTCTGGTCCAGCGTCTTGTAGAGCTGCGAGAGGTAGCGCAGCAGCACGCCCTCGCTGCGCTGGAGGCTGTAGCGCTTGATGTAGTCCGCGAAGCTCATGTAGCCCTCGAACAGCTCGCGGCCGATCGACTTCGGCTTGATGTCCTCGCCGCCCACCCACGGGTGCTTGCCGCGGAAGTGGTTGAAGGTGCCGTAGATGAAATCGGAGAGCGGCTTCGGATGCGTGACCTCCGCCAGCTTCTCCATCCGCTCGTCATACTCCACGCCTTCCGCCTTGAGCTTCGCCACCAGCTCGCCCTTGAGCTTGTCGACCTGCTTGCGGAGCACGGCCTCAGGGTTCTCCAGGATCGACTCCACCAGGGTGATGAGGTCCGGAACGTAGGTTTCGGAGTCCTGGGTCAGCGAGCCGATCGTCTCCACCAGGTAGAGCGAGAGGGCCTGATGGAGGGAGAAATCCCACTGGAGATCGTCCGCCACGACGGCCCACAGATAGTCGGAGCGGGTGTCCCGCCGCATGCGGATGATTCCCGAGCGATAGAGTGAGCGCACGAGGACGGCGGCCGTAGTGAGCAGGCGTTTCTTGGCGCCCTCCTCCTCGTGGCTGCGCTGGATGATGTCGCGCAGCGAGTCGAAGTTGCGCAGGTTCGGATCGTCCAACTCGGCGTCGCGCTGCAGGAGGTTGAGCACCATGCCGTGGGTGATGCGGAAGCGCGACTTCAGGGTCTCCGGCGGCCGGGTGCGGAGCTTCTCGAAGGTCTCCTCGTTCCAGGAGACCTCCCCCTTGGCGGGTCCCGTGACCTTCTTCTTGCCGCCGCTACGCTCGTTCTTGCGCTTCTCGATGATGTGCTCGGGCGCCTGGGCGACGACGCTCCCCTGGGTGTCGAACCCCTTGCGGCCGGCGCGGCCTGAGATCTGCTTGAAGTCGCGCACCGAGAGGATGGATACCTTCTGGCCGCCGAACTTGGCGAGCTTGGTGAAGAGCACGGTGCGGATGGGGATGTTCACGCCCACGCCCAGCGTGTCCGTGCCGGCGATGACCTTGAGCAGCCCTTGCTGCGAGAGCTGCTCGACGAGCAGGCGGTACTTCGGCAGCAGGCCGGCGTGATGGACGCCGATACCGAAGGAGATGAAGCGCTTGCACTCCTTGCCATACGGGGAGTCGAAGCGGAACCCGCCCACGGCGTCGCGGATCTTCTCGCGCTCCTCGCGGGTGGAGATCTGCATGCTGGTGAGCGACTGCGCGAGCTCCGCGCACTCGCGCTGGGTGAAGTTGACGATGTAGATGGGCGCCTTGCCGGCCTTGACGAGACTCTCGATCGTCTCGTGGAGCGGAGTCTCCCGGTACTCGAAGTCGAGAGGGACGGGCCGCTGCTCCGAGCTGACGAGCGCCGCCTCGAAGCCCGTGCGCTCGACGATGTGCTCCTGAATGGAGGAGACGTCGCCCAGCGTGGCGGACATGAGGAGGAACCGGGTGTGAGGCAGAGCGATGAGGGGGATCTGCCAGGCGACGCCGCGCTCCGGGTCCGAGTAGTAGTGGAACTCGTCCATGATGACGTAGGGAGCGTCCATCCGCTCGCCCTCGCGCAGGGCGCGATTGGCGACGATCTCGGCCGTGCAGCAGATGATGGGAGCGTCGGGATTGATCGACGCGTCGCCGGTCATCATGCCGACGTTCTCGGGTCCGAAGTCGTCGCACAGGGAGAAGAACTTCTCGGAAGCCAGGGCCTTGATGGGGCTGGTATAGAAGGACGTCCGCCCCTCGCAAAGCGCCTTGAAGTGGAGCCCGAGGGCGACGAGCGACTTGCCGGACCCCGTGGGGGTGTTGAGGATGACGTGCTTGCCCGCCATGATCTCCAGCAGCGCCTCCTCCTGAGCCGGATACAGCTCAAACCCCGAATCCGCCGCCCAGTCCACAAACAGGTCGAGGATCGTGTCGGCATCGCGGGTGCCATCCGGAGGAACCCGCTCGAAGAGAGAAGGCCGCGAGCGGGAGGGCTCGGCCTGGGAGGGGGCGGCGGAGAGGGAGAGGTCGGTCATGGCAGGGTGATTGTGGCACGGGCGGGGGATGGGGCGCGCCGAAGCAACGCCATCTTTCAAGCGAAGGACGTAGAGACGTTCCCAGCCCGTCCACGACACCCTCCGCAGGCCTATAACGTCGGGACGTCTCCGAGGCGGGCACGACCTTCCAAACCACGATGACTTGTGACGGGGCGATGCCTCTCGGGAGCGGAGTTCGAATAGTATTGGCGCATGAAGCCGAGCCCTGGCTCCGCCAAGATCCTGAAGGCCGAAGGCAACTTGCCGAATGAGCAGGGGGAGTTTCTCTCCGTATGGGCAGAAGAGGCTGAGAGACGGGCCCAGGCGATGGAGGATGGGAGCGAGCCGGAGATCCCGGCAGAGGAAGTCTTTACACGAGTGCGTACCTCTCTTCGGATGAGGAGAGACTCCTCTCCTGGAAGAATTGCCGGCGGGTAGGAACCGGCGTAAGCTTCCACCTAAAGAATGTGTGGCATAAACAAAATCCGAATGGTGTCGGGAGGAAACTGCGGCGAGCCGGTATTGATTATGGCGGCTAGATTGAAGGGCATAGGCGTGGAGTATTGTTGATGGTGGGTGAATACACCGTTCTTATAGGAGAAAGCGTCCCTACTCGTGCGCTTCGCCGATTAGTGGATATCGCTGCTCGAACTGACCTCGATATTACGTCGAAGGCGAAGATGGCGCCGGGGTTGAGGAAATCGCTCGGGTAATTCATGACCAGAGCGCGCGGTACCATAAGCCATTTGTTACGATAAATCTCGCAGCTGTTTCTGAGAGTATAGCAGCATCAGAGCTGTTCGGATTTGTGCGCGGCGCATTCACCGGGGCCACAGAAAGTCGCCAGGGACTTTTCGGCGCAGCTGATGGTGGGACCGTATTTCTAGAAAATCTTGACCATGCTTCAAAAAGCATTCAGGCGACCCTCCTCCGCACACTTAAGGAGCGGTCGTTTTATCCTGTCGGAAGTTCTGCGGCACGTCGATTTGATATTAGATTTGTTACAGCAATTCGGGTTGTCAGCGGCAACCTTGTCGGCGATATTAGCCTCGACCTGCTTTACCGCGTTCGGGGCATCCGTATCCTCGTGCCACCACTTCGTGAGCGTTGCGAGGATATAGGTGCTATTGCAGCCAGCATTCTTAGTAAGCATTCCGCAGCATTGGGCTTAAACTTGGCGCTTGCAAAAGATGCCTTAGCAGCGCTAAGGCGATACAATTTCCCGGGGAACATTTCTGAATTGGAAAGTATGCTGTCCCAGGCCTCAGTCCTTACGGGTGGGCCGCTGGTCCATAGGAAGGACATTCCCATCCCGAAGGCTACTCGCCAGAGGCGCGCAGTGCGGATGACCGACGAGGGCACCCTGCGTCGGGAGCTTGACGCTGCAACGCGAGAACTGGAAGCCCTTCGCGCAAGAGCAATCGCGGCGGATCCGATTTGGCAGGGGCGCCACTTTACAAGTGAAAAGGACTATTGCTTTGTTCTCATGCCCTTTGCCGATTTGAGGAATGTTCAGGAAGTTTACCGCAGTCACGTAAAGCCGGCTATCGAACGCTGTGGGCTACGCTGCGAACGTGCAGATGATATTTACGATATCAGCGGTGTCATGCAGTCGGTTTGGGAAGGAATCAACCGCGCTCGCTTAATCCTTGCAGACCTTACCGAGCGAAACGCAAATGTCTTTTATGAGCTTGGAATTGCGCACACTCTTGGGAAGCCTGTTATAATGCTGACGCAGCACATCGAATACATACCGTTCGACCTTCGCCATCTACGTTGCATAGTCTACAATTATACGCCGCCTGGCGTCGCAATGCTCGAAAAGGCATTGGAGCACACAATACGCAGAGCATTGTCTCTAGGTGAAAGTCCACGGATAGCCGCATTGCAGAACACGAGTGGAACTGACGCATAACAAACTGCCTAGCAGATAACCAGTCGCCTGCCGGCGTAAGTTGAGCCAGAAGGTGCCTCCAAGGCGCGCCAAGCCGGACGCACGCACTCGCCGAGCGCCCGCCGCGTATAAGCGTGCCAAGTGGACTCATGGTATCCTCCTTCCATGACGATCAAGGCCCGATTCACAATGCCCGATTCGTGGAGGACGAGCCCACAGAGCTCGCTGAAGGCACGGAAGTTCCTCTTCTGCCGCTAGATCCGGGCGACTGGCTCGACTCAGAGGATCGTGCCGCGCTTCACCAGGCTCTACGGGCCTCTCAGGAGGATGTCGAGGGGGCCGTCTTGTTGACGCAGAAGAGGTGTTGAGGGAACTGCGGACACTGTGACACAGCGTAAGGCCCGTTTCACAGCAACAGCCCAGAAGCATCTCCGACTTCTCCGATAACTCCGGCCTCCCCACAGCTCGACTAAATAACCTTCGCTCTACGGAGCAGCGTGCCGTGGTCGGAGGAGGAATGCCCATGACCTTATTCGAATTGCTTGCAGAGGTGGCCAGCGTCGAGCTCCTACTACGACGCGAAGAGGGGACGCTGGCCGTGGCTGTCATCGCTACATCCGCAGGCCGCCGAGTACTCGTGCTGGAGCGAACTTATCGCGAAGGAATCACTGTCCTACTCGACCCCACAGACGAAGAGATGGAGACGGCCCGCAGCGGAGACCTTTGGAAACTCTGGAACTCAGACCGGTCTACTGACCTGTCATCGGTGATCTGAGGGGTACGCCGGCTTGGCCGATGGTTGGGAAGGCTCGGGCGAGTGGGTCGATCTTTTGGCCAGCGGCGTAGGGCGCGAGATTCGGCACCTTCCGTTAAGGAAACGGCTAAGACTGAAAGCGGTATCGCCCCGTCATAGGTCGTCGTCGTTCGGGAGTTCATGGCCGCTGCGGAGACGTCCCGCCGTCCCATGGCCTGCGGACTGTCGCGTGGACGGGCTGGGAGCGTCTCTACGTCCTTCGCTGAATGCTTTGGGTCCCCGGAGATGCGGTTCATCGTTCCTTCTATACGCGCCGGGCGGCATATTGCAGACAAGCGGCGATGTCGTCCGCTTCCAAGTAGGGATAGGCCCCAAGGATCTCGTTCGGGCTCTGCCTCCCCGCGAGGAGGTCTAGAACGTCGGTCACTCGGATCCGCATGCCGCGAATACAGGGGCGCCCACCGCATTGGTTCGGGTTGATCGTAATCCGGTCAAGCAGGTCGGCCATCAGTCGCGTCCTCAAAGGAGAGGGTAGCAAAGCACCGGGCGTTCCTACAACACGGGTTCAGCCTTGCCAGCCAAAAAGCGCCAGGCGTTTCGACTTCTGCGAGTATTGCGCGCCGCACCGGATTTGACACTGCAGGTAGTTTCGGTCATACTCTGGTATGAAACTGGTAGGAGAAGCCGCCATGTCCTCTGTCGTGAAAGTTGCAATCAGCCTGCCCCCGACGATTCTCGACTCGGTGGAGAAAGAACGGCGTAGGCGAGGAGAGAGCCGTAGTGAGTTCTTCCGGCAAGCCGTTCAGGCATTCCTGCGTGACCTACAGCAACGCAAGGACGTCGAGCGGTATGTTCAGGGCTACCTCGAGCATCCGGAGCGCGCCGAAGAAGTAGACGCGATCAGCGCGGCCAGCTATGAGGCTCTGGCCGAGGAGCCTTGGGATTGAGGCGCTGTGAAATCTGGTGGGCGGATCTCCCGGCACCGGCCGGTCGACGACCGGTTGTCCTGCTCTCCCGCGACGAAGCCTATGGCATCCGCGCCCAAGTAACAGTGGCTCCTGTAACGACCAGTCGCCGTGGTATCCCTGTCGAGGTCGATCTCGGCCCCGAAGATGGTCTTCCCAAGAAGTGCGTCGTCAATCTCGACTCGATTGTCACGATACCAAAATCACACCTCGAACAGTCCATCGCTCTCCTCCGTCCGGGGAAGGTCAAACAGATCGAAGCGGCGATTCGCTTCGCTTTGGGCATGAGCGAGTGACCATCCTGACGTAGAGATCCATCCAGAAAGATGCCAGAAGACTCGCGGCTCCACTCCGCATTGCTCCGCCAGCATGCCTTCACCCTCTCCGGCGCCGGGGAGGCCGGATGGACCCGGCCTCTCCCGGCTCGCCGAGCTCGGGGGGCGCGGCGGGAGGCTTCCTAGAAAACCATTGGGCAGCGGCCCTTGTACGGCGTCACGCAGCCCAGGCAAATGTCAGGGTCCTCCGCGGGCGGATTGCCACAGAGGAAGCAGCAGATCTGGCCTGACTCGCAGGGCGGGTTGTAGCCGCAGTTGGTCAGGAACGTTGGAGCGGGCACCAGGTCACTCGGAGCCTGGGCCTGTCCGCCCTTCAGGGTCGCCAGGAACCACGCCGTTTCGGGCGACGGGACTACGGATTTCGTGGCCGGCTCAGCCGGCACCGTCTGGGCCAGGAGCTGCGCGAACGGCAGGAGGGCGAGGAGGGCCAGAAGGACGAGAATGGGCTTCTTCATCTTCATCTCCTTGTTGACGGACCGGCAGGAGACCGATCCGTCTCCAAAGAAACAGGTGTCTCGAAGGTTGGAAAGGAAGCCGGGGCTCTTCGAGGGCCCGCGAATGGCTCACCCCTTGCAACTTTCGCTGAGGCATGGCCTCCCGTCGCAATCGAGTCCGGGCTCCCGCCGTTCCCGCTGAGGCGCTGGAGGGATCGTTTCCCGCGATCTCGCTGCCGGTCCGGCCGCCGTTTCCTCCGATGGAGGCGCGGTCCGCGAGCCGGCTGCCTTCAGGTGAGGGCTGGCTCTTCGAGCCGAAGTGGGACGGTTTTCGCTGCCTCGCCTTCCGTAAGGGAAAGACGGTCGTTCTGCAATCCAAGCACAGCCAGCCTCTGGACCGCTACTTTCCGGAGCTCGTCGAGGCCTTCCGCGCCCTCCCCTGGCGGGCCTTCGTGCTCGACGGCGAGATCGTCATCCGCCGGCGGTCGGGGCTGGATTTCGACGCCCTCTTGCAGCGGATCCATCCGGCGGAGAGCCGCATCCAGAAGCTCTCCCGGGAGACGCCGGCGACGTTCCTGGCCTTCGACCTGGTGGTGGACGCCCACGGGAAGAAGGTCGCGGGTCTCACCCTGGAGGAGCGGCGGGAAAAGCTGAACGAAATGTTCGCGGGCTTGCCGGAGAGCGCTCTCGTGAGCCTCTCGCCCGCCACGCCGGACCGCAAGATCGCCGAAAAGTGGATGCGGGACCTCGAAGGCGGCGGGCTCGACGGAGTGGTGGCGAAACGCGCGGACTCTCCGTATCTCTCCGGCGATCGCAGCGCCATGGTGAAGGTCAAGAAGATCCGCACCGCCGACTGCGTGGTCGGCGGTTTCCGCTGGGCGCAGAAGGGCGGTCAGGTGGGCTCGCTCCTCCTCGGCCTCTACGATGAGGAGGGGCGGCTCGATCACGTGGGGTTCTCGTCCAGCTTCACCGCGGCGGAGCGCCGCGAGCTCGAGCCCATCCTCGTCCCCCTGATCGAGCCTCCCGGCTTCACGGGCAAGGCGCCGGGCGGCCCGAGCCGCTGGAGCCAGGGACGCAGTACCGAGTGGGAGCCGCTGCGCCCCGTCCTGGTCTGCGAGGTGCGCTACGACCATTTCTCCGGCCGCCGCTTCCGCCACGGCACGAAGTTCCTGCGCTGGCGCCCGGACAAAAAGCCCCGGGCCTGCACGTTCGATCAGGTGTGAAAACGGCCGGTCGAGGTTGCCCTCGGCCGGCCGGTTCGAGATGCCGCATCGCGTCGAGGCTACTCGACGCGGCGCCGGCGGCGCAGGGCGATGGCCGCGCTCGCCGCGAGGAGAAGGGCGAGAGCCCCAAGGCCGAAGCCGTCGAGGGTCGGAACCTCTGCGATGGACACCGAGGTGGTTACCGCGGCCGTGGCGGCGTTGTTGGCCGGCGTCGGGTCGGTCTCGGCGCCGGTGGCACTGGCGACGTTGACGATCGTGCCCGCCTGGTTGACCGTCGCCGTGAGGTTGCAGGTCGCCGAGGCGGTCGCCGCCAGGGCACCGACGTTCCAGGTGAGGGTCGGATTGACGAAGCTGGCCCCGCAGTCATTGGAGACGTAGGTGAGGCCCGCCGGCAGAGTGTCGGTCACCGTCACCCCGGTGGCGTTCGACGGTCCGTTGTTGGTCACCGTCAGGGCATACGTCACGTTGTCGCCGACGTGGATGGTGCCGACCGTCGTCAGCGTCTTGGTCAGCGACAGGTCGGTCGAGGGGACGAGCGTGTCGGTGTCGGTGGCGCTGTTGTTGGCCGGGACGGGGTCCACCACCGCGCTCGAGATGGTGGCGGTGTTGGTGAGGCTGCCGGTCGCCGCGGCACTGATCGAGCAGATGGCGGTGTAGGTCACCGTGCTGCCGGACGGGAGGTTGAGCGCCGTGTCGTTGATGTTGCCGGAACCCGCCGCGGTGTTGCCGGTGGCGCCGCCGGTGGCGGTGCTGGTGTAGGAGACGCTGGTGCAGGCTGCCGGGAACGTGTCGGTCACCGTCGCCGGGTTCGCCGCCGAGGGGCCGGCGTTCGCCGCGGTGATCGTGTAGGTGGTCGTGCCGCCCGGCGTGGCGCTGGCGACGCCGTCGGTCTTGGTGATCGACAGGTCGGCCTGGGCGGCGCCGGCGCAGGTGAAGGTCTGGATGTCGAGCGACCAGCTATTGATGCTGCCGCCGTCCAGGTTCGTATCGTCGGAGACGGTGAGCGTCCAGGTGCCATTCGGGTCCTCGCCGGTGAACGCCGCCAGCGGCTCTTCGGGGACGAGCGGCGAGGCCAGGGTGAGGTTCGCATACGTATGCTCGATCACGAGGTTGTTGTTGGCGGTGTACGGCACCTGGGTGTCGGGGTCCGCGTCGTCATTCCAGACGGTGCCGTTGAAGACGTCGTCGAAAGTCGAGCCGTTGTCGGTGGTCAGGGTGACGACCGTTCCGGCGGGGGACGTGAGCGTGACGTCGAGGTCCGACGAGAAGGTGTGCTTGATGAAGGTGGTGGCGTTGACGTCGAGGATCCGGCCGGCTCCGGCGACGACGATCGTCGAGGTCACGACGGGGGTGCCGGTGGCCGAGATCGCGACCGGGGTGGACTGCGTCGCCGTCGGCAGGGTGGTGATGGTCGGCGCGCTGGCCAGCGTGGTGACGCCGAGCGACCAACTGTTGAGGCTGCCGCCATCCAGGTTCGTGTCGTCCGAGATGGTGATCGTCCAGGTGCCGTTCGGGTTTTCGCCGATGAACGCCCCCAGCGGCTCTTCGGGGACGAGCGGCGAGGCCAGGGTGAGGTTCGCATACGTATGCTCGACCACGAGGTTGTTGTTGGCGGTGTACGGCACCTGGGTGTCCGGGTCGGCGTTGTCGTCCCAGACGGTGCCGTTGAAGACGTCGTCGAAGGTCGAGCCGTTGTCGGTGGTCAGGGTGACGACCGTTCCCATGGGGGACGTGATCGTGATGTCGAGGTCCGACGAGAAGGTGTGCTGGATGAAGGTCGTCACGTCGAGGTCGTAGAGGAAGGGGCCGACGCCGGAGACGACGATCGTCGAGGTCACGACGGGAGTCCCGGTGGCTGAAATCGCGACCGGCGTGGAGTTGGTGAAGTTGGTCGTCGTCGCGCCACAGGCGACCGGCGCGGCCGGTGCGACCTTTCGGATCTTCAGCGGGGCATGGCGCGCCTTGGGGTTCACGCCGCCAGACAGGACGTGACCCGGATCGTCGCCGCCCAGCGAGGCCGAAATCTGCCGGTAGCGGCCCTCGGCAGCCTTGTAGGCCGACGCGGCCTGGGAGTTGGTGCGCATCTGCGGTCCCAGGCTCTCCATCTGCTGCGCCAGGCTGAGCATCTCCCGGTGCATCGCGTTCTTGTCGATCGCGGCCGACGCGAGGCTGGCGCCGCCGAACAGCGCGATGGCCAGAAGGACGGCGCCGGCCTGCCAGGCCCGTGGTGATCTTCTCAACTGCCGAGAGGCGGAAGCGTGGTCTTCCATTCTGAACCCTCCTCTGTCCGGATGGACTACTTCTTATCGGCTCGCGTAGGTCTGAGCAGCTCAGGTGCCGGTCGGGGAAGATCCGCGATCCTGACTCGCACAGGCCAGCGGTAATCTTGACGACGTTCTCTCCCCGGCTGGCGGGGAGTGTTTCAGAAACTGTCCCGATCGTATCCGAAGAAATTCGGCAATGCAAACAACTGGATCAACTCAGTCAACAACTCGTTGATCCGATGCCGGATCAGAGGTCGTGCACCAGCGGCTGCGGCCGGCAGAGCCAGTAGCCCTGGGCGTAGTCGAGCCCCATCTCGGTCAGGGCGTCCAGGGTCTCGCGGTTCTCCACCCATTCGGCGATGGTGGTGAGCCCCATGACGTGGCCGATCTGGTTGATCGACTCGACCATGGCCCGCTTCACCCGGTCCTCCATCATGTTCTGCACGAACTCGCCGTCGATCTTCAGGAACTCGACCTGCAGGTCGCGCAGGTAGGCGAAGGAGGAGAGGCCGCTGCCGAAGTCGTCGAGGATGAAGCGGCAGCCCTTGGCCTTGACCATCCGGATGAAGCGCACGGCGCTGTCGAGCTTGCTGATGGCCGCCGTCTCGGTGATCTCGAAGCAGATGCACCGGGTATTCACGCCGCTGGACTCCAGCTCTCCGAGGATGAACGCGAGGAACGCCTCGTCGCCGATCGACTGGCCCGAGAGGTTGATCGCGAAGAGCATGGGGCGCGACAGGCCGCTGCGTTGGGCCTCGGCGAGGGCGCGCAGGGCGGTCTTCACCACCCAGCGGTCGATGGAGGTCATGAGGTGGTAGCGCTCGGCCGCGGCGATGAAGGCCGAGGGCGCGATGACCTTGCCGCGCTCGTCCAACATGCGGATGAAGACCTCGCAGAGGGTCTCGCGGTCGTCGGCGGTCTTCAGCGGCTGGATGAGCTGGTAGTAGAGGCGGAAGCGGCGTTCCTCGAAGGCGGCGTGGATGCGGTGGATCCACTGCATCGCGCCATAGCGCTCGGCCACCAGGGTGTCGTCCGTCTCGTACTCGTGAACCCGGTTGCGGCCGCTGTCCTTGGCCACGTAGCAGGCGGCGTCGGCGCCGCTCATGACGTGGGCGAGGTCGCCGCTGTCGTCGTTGATCGGCACGAGGCCGATGGAAACGCCCACCTCGAAGATCTGCTCGCGCCAGCAGAAGCGGAACTCGCGGACGGTGCGCCGCATCTCCTCGGCGATCTGCCGGGAGTGGTCCAGGGGGCAGTCCTCCAGGAGGATGCCGAACTCGTCGCCGCCCAGGCGGGCGAGGGTGTCGCTGCGCCGCACCCGCGAGCGCAGCAGGGCGGTGATCTGCTTGAGCATCTCGTCGCCCACCAGGTGGCCGCAGGTGTCGTTGACCAGCTTGAACTCGTCGAGGTCGAGATAGAGCAGCACGTGGTGGCGCCGCTCCTCCCGCGCGGAGTGGATGGCCTTCTCCAGGCGCGCCTCGAACTCCCGGCGGTTGATGAGGCCGGTCAGGGTGTCGTGGCTCGCGAGGTAGACCATCTCGCGCTCCATGCCCCGGAGCTGGGAGACGTCCTTGAAGACCACGACGACGCCGAGTGAAGCGCCATTGCGGTCGAAGATGGGCGCCGCCGAGTCGCGCACGGAGTACTCCTTGCCGTCGGCGGAGAGCAGCAGCGCGGGGCCGGGGGACTCCACCACCCGCCCCTCTGCCAGGCAGCGCGCGACCGGGTCGGCCAGCGGCCGGCGGGTCAGCTCGTCGACGATCTGGAAGACCTCGGGAACGGTGCGGCCGAGGGCTTCCTCGGCGTGCCAGCCGGTGAGGCGCTCGGCGACGGGGTTGAGATAGTCGATCCCCCCATTGGGCCCGGTACGGATGACGCCGTCGCCGATCGAGGCGAGAGTGACCTGGGCGCGTTCCTTCTCCCGGTGGAGGGCCTCCTCCGCCTGCTGGCGCTCGGTGATGTCCACCGCCACGGCGACGCAACCGACGATCCGGCGGGCGTCGTCGCGCAGAGGCTCGACACGGGTCTGGAAGGTGCGGCCCTGCCAATCCTGCTGATAGCTGACCGACTCGCCGTCGAGGGCGAGGAGGTGGGCGCGAATCGGCACGGCGTCCCGGTCGCGGGTGCCGTAGTAGTCGAAGAGGCTGGTGCCGGGAGTCGTCCGCAGTCCGAAGGAGGCATGGCCGCCGCCCAGGCCGGGACGGAACACGAGGTCGCAATCGGTGGTCCAGACGATGGCCGGCTTGGGCTCCACCAGCAGGCGCAGCCGTGTCGAGGTGGTGTCATTGAGATCGTCGGACATCGGGCGAAGGGGTAGCCGCGCATCCCCGTTGAACACTGTATCGCCTTGCGGCGAGTTTTCGGATTTGTAGAGCACGTTTAAAGAGGAAAGTAATCCCATGGGCGTATATGTTCCAACGGCGCCATGAGCCTAAGCAAAAAACGAGCCTGAGGGAAATCCCTCATTGCCAGCGATTGCCAGCGGCCGGGTCTCAGGCTTAAATCAGCGGTTCGGGCATCGACAACCCATACCCTTGAGCGTAGTCGACGCCGATTTCCCGGAGGACTTCGAGGGTGGTGCGGTCCTCGACGGACTCGGCGATGGTGCGGATGCCCATCACCTGCCCGATCTGGTGGATGGACTCCACCAGGGCGCGTTGCACCGAGTTGCTGATCATGTCTTTGACGAAGGTGCCGTCGATCTTGAGAAAATCCACTTGCAGATTTTTCAAGTAGGCGAAGGAGGAAAGGCCACTGCCGAAGTCGTCGAGGACGAAGTGGAAGCCCATCTCCCGCAGGACGCGGATGAACTGCATCGCCTTGCCGAGGTTGCCCACGGCTGCCGTTTCAGTGATCTCGAAGAAGATTCGCTCCGGCGCGATGCCGGTGGCCTCGATCTCCGCCAGCACATAGTCGAGGAAGGCGTCGTCGCCCACCGACTGACCGGAGAGGTTGATGGCGAAGCGGGTGGTGTCGCCGTGGGATAGGGTGCCGCAAGCCAGGGCCATGAAGGCGGCGTGGATCACCCAGCGGTCGATGGAGGCGATGAGGTGGTAGCGCTCGGCGGCGGGGATGAAAGCGCCGGGGCTCGCGATGCGCCCCTCCTCGTCGATCATGCGGATGAAGATCTCGCACAGCGGCGGCTCGCTGCCGTCGCCGCGCAGGGGGTGGATGCCCTGCCGGTAGAGGCAGAAGCGATGCTCGGCGAAGGCCTTGTGGATGCGATAGATCCACTGCATCTCGCCGTAGCGCTCGGCGAGGGCGCGGTCGTCCGGCTGGTACTCGTGCATCCGGTTGCGGCCGCTCTCCTTGGCGACGTAGCAGGCGGCGTCGGCGGCGGAGAGCACCTGGGCCATGTCGCCGCTCTCGGCGGTGATGGGGACGAGGCCGATGGAGACGCCGATCTCGAAGATCCGCTCCTGCCAGCCGAAGCGGTACTGCCGCACGGCGCTGCGCAGCCGCTCGCCGAGCTCGCGGGCGTCCTCCAGGCTGGCGTCTTCGAGCAGGACCCCGAACTCGTCGCCGCCCAGCCGGGCCAGGGCATCGCTCTTGCGCACCATGGACTTCAGAAGCGCGGTGACCTGCTTGAGCATCTCGTCGCCCGCCAGATGGCCGCAGGTGTCGTTGACCACCTTGAACTCGTCGAGGTCGAGATAGAAGAGAGCGTGCTCGCGCTGCTCCTGCCAGGCGCTGTCGAGGCAGAGCTGGAGACGCTTCTCGAACTCCCGGCGGTTGATCAGACCGGTGAGCGGGTCGTGGCGGGCGAGGTAGACCATCTCCCGCTCCAGGCCCCGGAGCTGGGTGACGTCCTTGAAGATCAAGACGCTGCCGGTGGTGTAGCCCTGGCGGTCCTGAATCGGAGCCACGGAGTCGCGCAGGGCGAACTCCTTGCCGTCGCGGCGCACCAGCATCGAGTAGCCGCTGTGCTCGGTGACCCGCCCCTCGAGGAGGCAGCGCTCGACGGCGTTGTGCAGCGGCTTGCCGGTCGCCTCGTCGATGACGTTGAAAACCAGGGTCACGGGTTGGCCGCAGGCTTCCTCCAGAGTCCAGCCGGTGAGACGCTCGGCCACGGGGTTGAGATAGTCGATCACGCCCAGGCCGTCGGTACGGATGACTCCGTCACCAATCGAGGCGAGGGTCACCTGCGCCAGCTCCTTCTGCTGTGCCAGGGCCTCCTCGGCGAGGCTGCGCTCGATCTCGGCGGCGGCGCGGGCGGCGAAGATCTTGAGGATGGAGACGGCGGCCAGGTCCTCCGCCGCCGGCTCCGTGCTCATCACCGCGATGTGCCCCAGGAGCCGGTCGTTGCCGTCGTGGAGGGGTACGGCGAGGTAGCTCTCGATGGCCAGCTCGCGCAGCCCGGGGTCGCCGGGGAAGAGGCGCCAGGTGCCGCTCGGGTAGAAGCAATATTCGCGGCCGCGAACGGTCTCGCAAGGGGTGCCGACGAGGCCGTACTCGAAGGGCTCGCCATAGTCCGTCCCGGTCCAGAAGGCGAGGACCCGGGCCCGGGTCGCGGGCTCGTCCAGCACCTCGGCGACGAAGGCGTACTCGATGTCGAGGGCGTCGGCGAGGTGGCGCACCAGAGAGCGGAGGAAGTCGGTGCCGGTCGTGGTGGAGGTCCCCTCGACGATGGCGCGCAGGCGCTCCTCGCCGAGCCGCCGGGTGCTGATGTCATGGGCGACCCCGATGAGGCGGACGGGCGTGCCGGCCTCGTCGCGTAACGCTTGGCCGCGCTCGGAGAACCAGCGCCGCTTGCCGCCCGGCGCCAGGACTCGCACTTCGAGGAAGAAGTCCTTCTCGCCCCGCAGGCACTGGCGCAGGGTCTCCACCAGGGCCGCCTGGTCCTCCGGCGCGACGGCGGCCAGGAACTCCCGCCCCGTCTTCCAGATCTGATCGGGCCGGCAGCCCAGGATCTCGGCCGCGTGGGAGGAGATCACCATCTCGTCGGTGAGCAGGTTCCAGTCCCAGGTGATCACGCCGGCCACCCGTTGGGCGAGCTCCAGGCGGGCGTTGCTCTCGCGCAGGGCCACCTCTCCCAGCTTGCGTTCGGTGATGTCGATGGCGGTGGCGAGGGCGGCGGCCTGGCCGTCGTCCAATTGGATCAGGGCGGAGGTGAGGTCGAGCCATCGCTCCCGCCCGTCCTTGGTGACGATGCGGGCCTCGTAGCGTTCCGGTACCGCCTCGCCGCGCAGGCGGGCCAGGGCGCGGTCGCGTAGCGCGGTCTGGATCTCGGGAGCGGCGAAGTCCCAGGGCTGCCGTTCGAGCAGCTCCTCGGCGCTATAGCCCGTCAGGACCTCGCAGGCCGGGTTGACGTAGAGCAGCCGGTCGGCGTGGAAGACGAAGATGGCGGTCGAGGTGGTTTCGGCAAGGGTGCGGAACCAGTCGTTCGTCTGCCGGAAGGTGATCTCGGCCGGGCTCGGAAAAGCTTGTCTCATGGCGCGACGGCAGATTCCAGTTCCGGGCGTAAGTCTCCAAGTGAGGGAATTCCTCGCTGGTCCTCCAGAAGAAACGAAACTCCAGGATACCGGTCGTATCGTCTCGGCGCAAGGCGGGGGGCGGCATGGGGGATGGCGTCAGCGACTCCGCTTACCGCCCGGGATTGAAATCTTGGGCTACCAGCGGTGGTCCCAAGGGACCGCAGTTGCCGTTTCTCCTTGGGTCCCGTAGGGACTACCGTGGGTAGCCCGGGTCTTCAGCCCCGGGCTGCGAGGGGCGTAACGGCGATCGGAGAGCGTACCGAACCGATCGCCCGGGATTGAAATCCTGGGCTACCGGCGGTGGTCCCAAGGGACCGCCGGAAGACTTAGTCGAAATCCTTTGGGTTGAAAGCCACTCCGTTCTTCTTGAGGAGGCCCGTGAATTCTTGGACGAAGGAGACCTTTTTGTGATGCTCCTCCTGGTTCAGGATGTATTTGCGCACCCTTGGCACCTGAGAGATGCTGACGGTGAAGGCCCCATAGCCTTCCTGCCATGAAAAGCCGTCCGTTGTTGATTGATCGTTGATCCAGCGCGAGGAGCCGCCCTTGATCCACGAGACCTCTCGTAGCGGCGGCCGTCGGCTCGGGTATGAGGTGTTTGGAAGGTGCCGATGGCGGCATCGCCCTTGCTTCAAAGATCCTCTTCGAGGCCATTTCCTTTGAAATGCTTGAGCCACAGCGGTTTTGCGGATAATCTTTTGTCCGTAGTCTGGCTGTAAATCCTGGGTTCGGAGGTACGGATGTTTTCGATTGAAGAGATCGTTGCGCGGGAGATCCTCGACTCGCGGGGCAACCCCACGCTGGAGGTTGACTGCATTCTGGACGGCGGCGTGGGCGGGCGGGCGGCCGTGCCGTCAGGCGCTTCGACCGGCAGCCGCGAGGCGCTGGAGCTGCGCGACGGCGGCAAACGCTATGGGGGCAAGGGTGTGCGGAAGGCCGTCCGCCACGTGCAGGACGAGATCGCGCCCCGGCTGCACGGTATGGACGCCCGCGATCAGGCGCGCATCGACCGCGCGCTGATCGACCTCGACGGCACTCCGGACAAAAGCCGGCTGGGCGCCAACGCCCTGCTCGGCGCCTCGCTCTCCGTGGCCCGCTCCGCGGCCGAGGCGAGCGGTCTCCCCCTCTACGCCTACGTCGGCGGACCCGCGGCCACGGTGCTACCCGTTCCCCTGCTCAACGTGCTCAACGGCGGCGCCCACGCCGACAACTCGGTGGACATCCAGGAGTTCATGCTGGTGCCCATCGGCTTCGACCGTTTCGGCGACGCGCTGCGGGCCGGCGTCGAGGTCTACCACGCGCTCAAGGGGGTGCTGAAGGCTTCCGGCATGGTCACCGCCGTGGGCGACGAGGGCGGCTTCGCGCCGAACCTCAAGAGCAACCGCGAGGCTCTGGATCTGCTCGTCCAGGCCATCGAAAAGGCCGGCTACACCCCCGGCAAGCAGATCGCCCTCGCCCTCGACGTCGCCGCCAGCGAGCTGGTGGAGAAGGCGCCGGAGAAGAAGAAGGGGAAGGGCAAAGGCCCGGTGCTCTATGCCCTGGCCGGCGAGGGCCGTTCCGGCCTCTCGGCCTCGGACCTCATCGCTCTCTATCGCGACTGGCTCGGCGCCTACCCTCTGGTCTCCATTGAGGACGGCCTCGCCGAGGACGACCGCGAGGGGTGGAAGGAGCTGACGGCCGAGCTCGGAGCCCGGGTGCAGCTCATCGGCGACGACCTGTTCGTCACCAATCCGGCGATCCTGGCCCAGGGCATCGCCGACGGCCTCGGCAACGCCCTCCTCGTCAAGGTCAACCAGATCGGCACCCTCACCGAGACCCTGGAAGCGGTGGAGATGGCCAAGACCCACGCCTACTCGAACATCATCAGCCACCGCTCGGGCGAGACCGAGGACACCACCATCGCCGACCTGGCCGTCGCCACCCGCGCCGGCCAGATCAAGACCGGCGCGCCGTGCCGCAGCGACCGCGTCGCCAAGTACAACCGTCTGTTACGCATCGAAGAGGAGCTGGAGGGCGTGGCCTCGTACCCAGGTGCCAGGGCCTTCCCCCGTTGGAAGTCGTGACCCGCGCCGAAGCACCTGTCCGGACCGATTCGTTCCGCCCGGTGTTGGGCGCGGCTGTGGTCCTGTTTCTCGCGTTGCTCGCCATCGCGGCGCTCAAGAGCTACCGGGACCTCGCCTCGGCGCGGGCGCACCAGCACATGCTGGAGCGGCAGATCCAGCAGACCGTCGCTCGCAGCGAGTGGCTGCGCCTGCGCATCGAACGCCTGCACCATGATCCCGGCATGCTCGAACGGCTGGCCCGCGAGGACCTGGGGATGGTGCGCCCCAACGACGTCGTCATCGAGCTGCCGGACGGGGCTGTGGCACCCGCCGCGTCCCGCGCGCCCAAGGCCGTGACCGGGGGACAAGTCAGTCCGCCTGTCAGTCCGCCCGCGAATTTCGTGGGGCCGCCGGCCCCTTCTTCGCTCGCGGCGCCGGTCCCTGTCCCTGTCGCCGGGCCGCCGCGCCCCCCCGCCCCCCCCGGTTGAGCGTGATCTTCAGGGCCGGCGGCGTGATGAGAGTGGTGACGATCACCATCACCACCACCGCCGCGAAGACCGGCGGCGGAATCACCCGCTGACCGTGGAGTACGAGCTGGGCACCGATCCCGGCGAAGATCAGCCCCACCTCACCCCGCGGCACCATGCCTACCGCCACCGAGAGGCGGTCGAGCCCCCGTTCCAGCACGCCGGCGGCGCAGACCATCTTGCCCAGGATGGCGGCGAGCGACAGCAAGGCCGCGAAGCCAAGCACCTCCAAGTGGCCGAAGCTCGCGAGATCGACCCGCGCGCCCATCAGCACGAAGAACACCGGCACCAGGAAGCCGGCGATGGGGTGGATCAGCTCCTCGATGGTGTGCTTGGTGCGCTCGCCGAGGTCGCGGTACGTCACACCATCGAGGATGAGACCGGCGGCGAAGGCGCCGACGATGGTGGCGAGGCCGATGCGGTCCGCGAGATAGGAGAGGAGAAAGCAGGCGCCGAGCGACAGGGCGAGGAGCAGACCCTGGATGCGGAGGTTGCTCGCCAGCCGGAAGGCGTGGCGCGAGAGCCAGCCGCCGATCAGCAGCGCTCCCACCAGGAAGGCGACGGCCTTGCCGACGATGACCAGCGCGTCCATGGAGTTGAGGCTGTCGCCGGTGCCGGCGGCGGCGATCGTCCCCGCCACCACCGAGAGGATCACGAGGCCGAGGACGTCGTCGATCACCGCGGCGCCGAGGATGATCTTCGCCTCCCGGGTCGAGGTCCTGCCGAGGTCCTTGAGGACGCGAGCCGTGATGCCGACGCTGGTGGCGCAGAGCGTGGCGCCGATGAAGAGGTGGGCCAGCATCTCCTCCTTCGGCAGCAGCCAGGCCGAGACTCCCCAGCCGAGGAAGAACGGCGCGATCACCCCCAGCACCGCCACCAGTAGGCTCGACCACCCCACCGACATCATCTCCTGGACGTTCGACTCCAGCCCGACCTGGAACAGCAGCAGGATGACGCCGAGCTGCGCCAGGATCTCCAGACCCGGGTCCGTGGCGAGGAAGCGGAAGCCGCCGAAGCCCGCGAGCGCCAGGTTGCCCAGGACCATGCCGAAGACGAGCTCGCCCAGCACGGCCGGCTGGCCCAGGCGCTCGAAGATCTCGCCGCCCAGCTTGGCCGCGATGAGGACGATCACCAGCCCGAGCAGCACGGGCACCACGGGACCGCCGTGACCGTGGTCGCTACCAGCGGCTCCGGCCACCGGCGCCAGGGGCACGCCCCGGGCATGAAAGGTGATGAACAACAGTCCGAGGAGGGCGAAGGCGGCGATCGCGAAGGTGGCCTTGCGCATGCGCCTCGATCTTAGCGGATGGGGTCAGGCGGCGCGTTCGTTGCGTCCGTCCTGAACAACGACGCCCCGCCGAGGTCCGGGCGGGGCGCGATATCGAAAAGCAGGTAACAGCAGCCTCAGGAGATCTTGACGACGTTCTTGGCCTGCAGACCTTTGGGGCCTTCCACCACGTCGAAAGAGACCCGGTCCCCTTCGCTCAGGGTGCGGAACCCTTCGGCGATGATCGAGGCGTGGTGGACGAAGACGTCCGCGCCGCGCTCCCGCACGATGAATCCATACCCCTTGGCATCGTTGAACCACTTGACCGTACCTTGCTCAGCCATGCTCTTGCTCCTTGCAACAAAGAAACAGGTTGTTGTTCGCCGCGCGAAGCGGCCTCCTCCACGCCCCCAAAAAAGGGGCGAAATCATATAGGGCGTCGAAGCCGGCGCTCGGGTGAACTGCAAGGAGCTACGCGTATGCGCGCTCGGGCTCGAAACCTTCAGGATCTTCCTAGGCTCTCTCTCGTCTCCCTCGGTGCCTGGCGATCCTCATATCTCGAACAACTAAGGAATTCATGGAATATCTGGATGCTGCGTGGGGGGTGCGGGCGGGGGTGTCTCGTGAAGCAAAATCCAACAGTGTTTTCTTGCGATGACTCTGAATTTTTGCGGACTATGGCACCTCTCGGAGGAAAAATCAAGAGGGTATCGTGGAAAACAAGCGGGAAAGATTCGGTAAGATCCCCGGGTCATGTCGACACGCATTCCAAGGCAGCTCGATCCGGTGGAGATCCGGGTCCTCGGCTCCCTGCTCGAGAAGGAGCAGACGAACCCCGAGACCATCCCCATGTCCGTCAACGCCATCCTTCTGGCGAGCAATCAGAAGACGAACCGCGAGCCGGTGATGGCGCTCACCGAAGGGCAGGTGGTCGACGCCCTCGACCGCCTGCGCCAGGACGTCCTGGTCTGGCGCACCGAGGGAGCCCGCACGGAGCGCTGGCAGCAGAGCGTCGTGCGCCGCTGGGGGCTCGACCGGGCGGGCAAGGCGTTGATGACGCTGCTGCTCCTGCGCGGCGCCCAGACTCCCGGGGAGCTGCGCACCCGCACCGAGAGGATGCACGCCTTCGCTTCCGTCGACGAGGTGGAGGAGGCCCTGCGCCGGCTCGCCGCCATCGACGAGCCCCTGGTGCGAGACCAGCCGCGCCGGCCCGGCCAGAAGGAGATCCGCTGGATTCACCTGGTGGGCGAGCTGGCTCCCGAGCCCGAGAGGCCCAGGGAGATCTCCGAGCCGCCGGAGGCGGCGCTCGCCGCCGCCGCCCGGCCGGATCTGTCCTCCCGGGTGGAGCGCCTGGAGGAGCTGGTGGAGAGGCTGGCGGCGGACCTGGAAGAGCTCAAGAAGCAGCTCGGGATCTGACCTCTTCCCTACACGACTTCGATGCGCGGCGGCCCGGGGAGCACCTCGCCGATCTCGGCGGCGCGGTGGCCGCCGGCGAGAAGAGCGGCGAGGAGGGCCGCCGCGCTCTCGGCGGGAGCCGCGAGGAGCAGACCGCCCGAGGTCTGGGGATCGAAGAGCACCTCGCGCTGCGTCCGGTCCAGGCCGGCGCGGTCCTCGAAGATCCCGCTCACGTTGCCCTCGTTGGCCACCGTGCAGCCGGTGGTGACCCCCGCTTTGGCCAGCCGGTAGAAACTGTCGTGGACGGGCAGCCGCTCGAAGACCAGGCGGATCGCCACCCCCGAGGCCTTCGCCATGCCCGTCGCATGGCCGGCGAGGGCGAAGCCGGTGACGTCCGTGGCACCCAGTACGCCGTGCTCCAGGGCGAGACGGCTGGCCACGTCGTTCAGCCTCTCCATCTCTTTCAAGGCCGGCTCCAGCCCCGCCTCGTCGAGCTTGTCCACCTTGAAGGCGTTGATCAGCACTCCCGTGCCCAGCGGCTTGGTGAGGATCAGGCGGTCCCCGGCTCGGGCGCCGGCATTGGTGAGCAGGCGCTTGGGATCGGCCAGGCCGACGACCGAGAGGCCGTACTTGAGCTCCTCGTCCCGCACCGAGTGGCCGCCCAGCAGGGCGGCGCCGGCCTGCGCCATGGCCTCGGCGCCGCCCTGAAGGACGGTGCCCAGGGCTTCCGCGCCCTCGCCTTCCAGCTCCGGGAAGCAGCAGAGGTTGAGGGCGAAGAGGGGCCGGCCGCCCATGGCGTAGACGTCCGACAGCGAGTTGGCGGCGGCCACCCGGCCGAAGCGGCGAGGGTCGTCGCACACCGGCGTGATGAAGTCGGCCGTGGCGACCAGGGCGTGGCCGTCGAGGAGGAAGACGCCGGCGTCGTCGCCCGTTTCCGGGCCGACGAGGATCCTCTCATCCCCTCCGGCGAGCCGGACGAGCGGGGCGATCATCGTCGAAAGGTCCCCCGGACCTATCTTGGCCGCTCAGCCACCGGTGGTGGCGCAGGCGGTGAGGCGGAATTTCCGCCGGAACAGTGCCATGGCGCGGATTGTATAGAATCCCTGCGCTAAACTTGTCGCCGCCAATTCGGCCATCTCTCATTTGAAGGAGGGCTTGCATGTACCACAAGCTATCGACGTCGTTGCTCGCCGAGTTCATCGGCACGTTTGCGCTGATTTTCATCGGCGCCGGCGCCGGCGCTCTGGGCCAGGGGGGCCTGGTGGGCGTGGCCTTCGCCCACGGCCTGGTGATCGTCGGCTTCGCCTACGCCTACGGCCACATCTCAGGCACCCACATCAACCCGGCGGTGACCCTGGGCGTCTGGGCGGCCGGGAAGATCGACACCGCCCGCGCCCTGTCCTACGTCGTCTTCCAGATCGCCGGCGGCATCGTCGCCGCGCTCGCGCTCTCCTGGGTGCTGGGCGGCACCGGCACCGGCCTCGGCGTCACCGCCCTGGCGCACGGCCTCCAGGTGAAGGACGTCACGATCAACATCACGCCGGCTATCGGCGTGGTTCTCGAAGCGATCCTGACCTTCTTCCTGGTCAACGCAGTGATGAACGCGGGCATCAGCGGCAAGGCCTCGGTCCCCGGCGGTCTCGCCATCGGCCTCACGCTCACCTTCTGCATTCTGATGGGCGGTCCGCTCACCGGCGCCAGCCTCAACCCGGCGCGCAGCATCGGCCCGGCCGTGGCCACGGGCAACTTCAGCGACCTCTGGGTCTATCTCGTCGGCCCCGTCCTCGGCGGCGTGGCGGCCGGCCTGCTCTACAAATATGTGTACGAGGAACATCCGCGAAAGAAGTAAGTTGAAATCTCTGCCTTCGGCCGCCTCTCATCTTTCAAGAGGCGGCTCGCTTTTCCCCGCTTCCTGCACACTGATCTTATAGAGCACCCCACAGGCCTCAGGGTCTCAAGCTCTCATTGGGAGAGCCTGAACAACCCTTGGGCACAACCGTTGGTTTCTGGAGGATGCATTTGATGAGCATCAGAGGCTTGAAGTATGTGTTCGCTACCCTTTCTTGCGGTCTGTTGGCCGTCGCTGCGAACGCCCAGAACGAAGGAAATCATCGCATTATCTACACTCCCACCAACACCGCCATCGTGGCCAAGGCCGGGAACATCACCAACCATGGCGGACCGGTCATCGTCTCCGCCAAGGTCGTCTTCATCTTCTGGGGACCGAGCTTCAACAACGCCGCCTCGCCCGATTTCGCCTATGCCCGCACGCTGCAGACCTACCGCAATCAGTTCGGCACGAACGGCGAGTACAACACCATCACGCAGTACAGCGGCAGCAACGGCACCATCGCCCTGACTAACCTCGGCTCGGGCACGGCCGACCTGTTCGACACCTCGACCCCCCCGACCAACGTCACCGACTCGTCCGTCCGCTCGAAGGTCTCCTCATATACGTCGAGCCATGGCGGCAATAACACCAGCACCATCTATGAGGTCGTGATCCCGAAGACCTCCTACTCCTCGAGCGGTTCGAGCACCTCCTGCGGCGGCCCGGGCCTGGCCTACTGCGCCTACCATAGCTGGATCGGCAGCGGCACTTCGGCCACCAAGTACTCCATCCAGCCCTACCCGAGCTGCAGCGGCTGCAAGGTCTCCGGTTGGACGGACGTGCAGAACCAGGAGCACTTCGTCTGCCACGAGACCCGCGAGGCCGTGACCGACCCGACCGGCACCACCTGGTTCGATTCCTCGGGCGCCGAGGCCGACGACAAGTGCGCCTGGTCGCCCACGCCGTTCCTCGTCAGCGGCTCCGGCTATCAGTACGAGTGGTCGAACGCCGCCGGCGGCTGCGTCAAGACCCGGTAACGAACGCAAAGCTATTGTTCGAAGAGAACCCCGGCGGATCGCCGGGGTTTTTTATTTGTGCGTCTAACCAACCGAGCGGCATTATTCGGGTGGCAAGACGTCCGGCCACCAGCCGCCCGGCACGTTCATTGGCCAGGGACAGGTCTGCTGAATGTTCAGCTCGCGAAACATGGGACTGTCGTATTTGAGGTTGAAGTTGAAGCTGTCCTCGGGCTTGTGACCGGCGCAG
>Ga0134121_10000794_pt1 | contig 32807 bp, 28 predicted proteins | sample KB301_FD_96463 | JGI IMG/M metagenome (GOLD analysis project Ga0134121, IMG submission 96463) | Terrestrial soil microbial communities without Nitrogen fertilizer from Kellogg Biological Station, Michigan, USA - KB3-0-1 | ecosystem: Environmental > Terrestrial > Soil > Unclassified ...
AGCTTGTCCGCCGAGCGCCAGCGCAGCCCCTTGAACTCGCCGACCTTCGTCCCGTCGACCCAGAAGGCCTGCTCGCCGTCCGCGGCGTCCGGCGCGGAGTTCGCCTTGAGCATCGCCTCGACGCAGATCCAGCGGCCCGGCGGGATCGGATCCGCTTTCGGCGGATCGAAGAAGTTGCCCCAATACTTCCCGCCGCCGTCGCCCTTCATTTCGTGCCAGTACGAGTAGAAGTGCCAGACGCCCGGCGCGGGAGCCTTCCCCCACTGGCCCCACGGCTCGATGCCGCTCGTGAACCCCTGGTCGCCCGCGGGTTTGATTCCCGCGGTGCCCTTGGGCCACGGCGTCGGGGACGCGTCCGCGTTCAGGTGGACGAAGTGATGGATGTAGCCGGTCTTCTCGTGGAACTTCACGTAGAACCGGGCGAACATCGTGTCGACGCCCTTCGTGTGGGTGTACAGGTGGCCGTTCTTGGCGATGTGGAGCGACCGGACGCCGGGCGATCCCGCCGGAACGTCGGCCGAAAGATCCATGTTCTCCGCGTGGGACACTTCGCCCCAGCGGGCGCCGGTCTCCCGAACCGTGCCCGTCTCGAAGTCTTCGACGAACAGCACGCGCGGATCCTTCTCGATCCCATCGTCTCCGGGGTACTGGGCCGCGATCCCCGTCTGCTGCAGGAACAGGAGCAGCGCGATCATTTCTGGCTCTCCACGAGTTCGATGTCGTCGAAGTAGAGCGGGCCCGTCGTGCCGGAGACGTTGATGTTGAACCAGGAGAAGCGGTCGCCGTCCTGCGCGTGGCTGCCGTCCGCGAGCCGGTAGAAGTCGGCCAGCGGCAGCTCCACCGTCTCCCACTTGTTGACGGCGATGTGCTTGAGCTCGATCCGCAGGTTGTCCTGGACGCGGTCGCAGAAGAGCTGGATCCAGATCGACTCCACGCCCGTGGTCCAGTAGCGGAAGCGCAGCTTCAGGTTCGACCGGTACGTCCAGACCCGCTTGTCGACCCGCGACAGGTCGGCGTTGAGCCCGGGCGCCCCCTCCACGCAGTACCGGTTGAGGCCGCGCGCCGGACCGAAGGTGACCACGCGGCCGCTCGTCCAGAGCTGGGGAAGGCGGCCGTCCTCGAAGTCGTACCGGAACCGCGGGACCTCGGGGCCGTCCAGCTCCCGGCGCCACGCGAGGACGCGGTCGGGATCGACGGCGCGCGCCTTCGCGGGCGCGGAGCCCTTTCTCGCGCTCGTCGCGTTGCCCGCGGGCACGCTCACCTCGCCCTTGTCGTTGGCGACCTGGACCTCGCCGGAAGAGACGGTGACGTCGGTCTGGCCGTTGTGCTTCACCGAGAACTGGGTGCCGGTGACGCGGACGCGCGCGTCGGGGGTGACGACGGAGAAGCGCCGGTCAGGCGCGGGGATCACGTCGAAGAACGCCTCGCCCTTGTCGAGGGCGAGCGAGAGCGGCGCCGCAGAGAGAATCCGCAGCTCGCAGCGCGGCCGCAGCGTCGCGCGGGTGCCGTCGGGCAGCGTGAACCGGGCGGGCTTGTCGCCCGACCGAAGCGCGGCGGCCTCGTCCCACTCCGCGGCCTTGGCGAGCTTCTTCCACTTGTCGCCGTCCTCGAGCTCGAGGGCGCCCTCGATCCCCGCGAGCGCCACGACCGCCCGCGCGGGCCTGGTGGAGGGCACCGTGGGACGGGGCGTCTCTGCCGGCGGGGTGGGCGGCTTGACGGGCTCGGGCGGGACCACCGTCGGCGTCGGCGGGACGGGCGTCGGGGTCGGATCCGGGGTCCGGACCGGCGGCTCGGGGGGAACGGGCGTCGGAGCCGGCGGTTTCGGCGCAGGCGGCGGCGGCACCGGATCGAGCACCGTCGGGAGCGGCGGAGGCGCCGGGACGGCGACCGTGTCGCGGGGCGCGGGCGGCGGCGGAGGCGTCTCCCGCGTCGCCAGGATCACGACCAGGAGCAGCGCCGCGGCGGCGAGCCCCGCGGCCCACCTCCAGGGCGACGAGGACCGCATCGGGATCCGCGCGAGGATGCCGCGGACGAGCGCGGGGTTCGAGGAGCGGGGAAGGGCGCGGCCGAGCGCGGCGAGCTCGCCCTCGAGCGACCGGAGCTCCGCGCGTCGCGCGCGGCAGTCGGCGCACCGCTCGAGATGGGCCCGCGCCGCCGCGGACAGCGGCTCGGTCAGGACGTCGTTCGTCAGGTCTCCGCAGGTCATCATCTGGGTAAAGCTCCGTCGACTCCGTTGTGGCTACGAATGCTCTTTCTCCGGCCGGACCATCGTCTTCAGCTTCTCGAGCGCGTCGTGGAGCCGCGAGCGGAGCGCGACCTCGCTGTCGCCCGTGATCTCCGCGATGGCGCGGTAATCGAGCTCGTCGAAGAACCGGAGCGCGATCACTTCGCGCTGCGCCAGGGGAAGCTTGTCGCACGCGAGGCGGAGCCGCTCGAGGTTTTCCGGCAGCGGTTCAGCGGCCGGCTCATTCAGCGGATCGAGCGACGCCGGCGCGGGGTGGCGCTGCGCGGTCTTCAGCCGCGCCATGCAGAGGAACCGCGCGATGGTCAGGACCCAGGCCGGGAAGTTGCTGCCGGGCTGGAAGCGGGCGATCTGCTGCCACGCCCGGAGAAAAGTCTCCTGGACGACCTCGTCGTTGTCCTCGCGCGAGCGAAGGTACCGCGAGACGAACCTCGACACGCCCGGCTGGTGGCGCCGCACCAGCTCCGCAAACGCCTCGCGCTCCATTCAGATGTATTTCACCACAAAGGCACAACGGACACAAAACCCGGATCGGAGGGCGCAAAGAGTCTCATGACCCCTTCTTTGTGATCTTTGTGTCTTTGTCGTGAAGGCCGCTCATCGGGAAGAGTCCAGGATGGCGGGCTTGACCGTCCACGACTGCCGCCGCGCCAGCTCCATCATGGCGGGCGCGTGGAACCCCTCGGGGAAGAGCCATCCGAAGATCTTCGGGCTGTCGTCGGCGACGTACTTCGCGCAGCCGAGCTTGACCGGCCGGATCTCCACGGTCTCGGGGGGATGGCCGCTCACGATCGGATTGAAGTTCCGGGCGAGCGCCGCCAGGTACGCCTCCGGCGGGACGCCGAGGCTGCCCAGCCAGACGGTGGACGGCACCTTCCCGTGTCTCTGGAGATAGGCGTTGACGTCGCAGATCGTGCGGCTGAACTGGCTCCAGCTCACCGTCACCGGCGCCGCCATCGCGGGGGCGGGCTCGGTGGGGCCGAGCGGGGGCGAGGAGAGGACTGCGTGAGCGCCGGCCTCGACGTGCTCCGCGGCCATGTTCAGGAGCCGAAGGACTTCAGCCGCCGTGAGCGCAAGATCGCCCTGACGCTGGAACGTGACCTCGTCTCCCACGGCGGCAGCGATCGAGGAGAGCTCGCGGGGATGGAAGACGTAGTCGAGGGCCCGGTCGTGATAGACCTCCGCCGCTTCGCCTGCGGTGATGAACTTCACGTTCGGGAACGACTTGATGTAGCGGATCCACGACTCGAACGTCTCGTACGCGACCTTGCTCTCCTCGGGCGTCTTCTGGGGCGGCGGCGTCCACTGCTCGCGCGGCGGGTTGACGCCGTTCTTGAAGATCGAGTCCCAGAACTGCTTGTGGACGAACTCGCAGGGGTGATAGAAGACGCTGACCAGCCCGCCGCCCTCCTGCATCAGCTGCTCGTGCGACTTCTTGAACTTCTCCTTCGCGATCTCGAGATCCTTGTCGCCGCCGAGTCCCGTGCGGAGCGTGTGGGTCAGCCGGTACATCGTGAGGAGCCCGCAATAATAGTGCGGCCGGCCCTCGAGGGCGACATGGCTCCCGGTGTCGAGGTACGCCTTCATCCCCCACTTCCGCATGGCGCCGAACGCCTGCGGCCCCCACGAGCTTCCGGGCTGGCCGTAGCAGCTGGGAGTCTGGCCGAAGATGCGGCGGACGTCCTCCCATCCCGGCCCCTCCTTCCGCTCGAACTCGGCGATCCCCTCGTCCCAGCCGAGCGCCGAGAGGTACTGCGCCGGCGTCGGGTGGACGCTGTGGAAGTTGGAGTGGAACCCGATCTCGTGCTTCTTCAGCGCGGCGATGACGTCCGTCCGCTTCCGCTGCTCGAGGACCCGCGCCTTCTCGCCGACGACCTTGAATGTCGCGCGCAGCCCCTCGTCGGTGAAGAACGTGGCATTGCGCAGGATGGCGTCGTCGTCGGCGCGGAGAAGATAGTCCTCCGTGTCGAACCAGACGACGACGTAGACCGTGGGCGACGGCGCCTTCCGGGCCGCGGCCGGAGCGGTGGAACAGCCTGCGATCAGCAGCGCGATCAGGGCAACTCGGCGCATGGACGGCCCCCCAAAAGGATGCCTACTCTACAATCTTGGGGCTGTGCCGACGAGGACACATTTGATAGAATCCCGCCCGAATGGAAGAGAAAGTCGTCGAGCGGTACAAGAGCTACGAAGGCGCCGCCTCGTTCAACGTGAAGTACGACGAGGAGTGGCACAAGCGGCTCTGCACCAAGGTCGAGTACAAAGTCATCGCGAAGTGCTTCAAGCTCACCGGCGGAGGACACGACCTGATCCTCGACCTCCCCAGCGGCGCCGGCCGCCTCTTCAAGGCGTTCCAGCCGTACGGGAAGCGGTTCGTCGAGATGGACATCTCCCTGGAGATGCTCAAGTTCGTGCGCCAGAACCTCGCGGAGTTCAAGCCGTCGCTCGGCGTGGGCTCGGCGTTCGCGATGCCCCTCAAGGACCAGTGCGTCGACGTCGCCTTCTCCGCGCGGCTCTTCCATCACGTGCCCGACCAGAAGGAGCGCCACCAGTACATCAAGGAGCTCTGCCGCGTCGCGAAGAAGAACGTCATCTTCACGTTCTTCCACACCTGGTCGCTCAAGAACATCCTTCGCCGCATCCGCCGCCCCTTCAACAAGAAGAAGCCCAAGGTCACGATGACGACGGCCGAGCTGCGCGAGGTGGCCAGGAGCGTGGGCTGGGAAGTGGTGACCACGATCCCGCTGTCGCGGATCGCCTCGGGCCACCACTACGCGGTGCTTCGCCGATGCTGATCCACGGGGTGGAGCTCGTCGTCCACCCGGACCAGCGCGCCCTCTTCAACGGCCTCTCCTCGCCCCGCGACGTGATCGCGAAGTGGGGCGCCTCGATTCCCCCCGCCGACCAGCGCAGCGCCGTCGCGGACCTCCGCCTCCCCGAGGGGCACTTTTTTCTCAAGGTCTACGCCTACTCGGGCCTCTGGCGGCTCCGGACGCTGTTGATTCCCTCGCGGGCCCGGCGGGAGTACCACAACCTGCTGCGGCTGGCGGAACTGGGGTTCCGCGTCGCCTCTCCCGTCGCCTGCGGCCAGGCGCGGACGCTCGGGTTCGTGAGCGACAGCTTCGTCATGACCCGCGCGATCGAGGACGCCGTGTCCCTCTGGACTTTCGTCTATTACCCCAAGACCGTGCCGTTTCCGCTGCCCGGCCGGGCCGAGCGGCTCCGGCTGATCGGGGAGTTCGCGGCGCTGCTCCGCCGGGCCCACGAGGAGAAGTTCTTCGTCCACACGCTCCGCTCCAAGAACGTGCTGATCACGCGCTCCGGCGGCGCCTACGCGCTGCACCTCATCGACGTGCCCTTCGCGGGGATCTGGCGGTGGCGCCTGATGCCCCGCCTCGGCCGCGTCCGCGATCTCGCGTCGGTGATGAGGTGGTCGCGCGTCCTCCTCTCGAGGACGGACCGGATGAGGTTCGCGAAGGCGTACGGCGCGGATCGGGGGCTCCTGCGCGCCGCCCAGGCCTACCAGGAGCGGCACTACCCGATCACTTCTTCGGATCCGGGCTAGAGCACAGGAACGCGACGAGGTCGCGCAGCTTCTCGTCGCCGAGCTTCTTGAACCCGTCGGGCATCAGCGAGATCGCGCTCGACCGGAACTGGCGGATCTTCTCCCTCGCGAGCGGCCGTTCCTTGCCTTCGGCGTCGACGAGCACGATCTTCTCCGCGTCCTGCGAGAGCACGACGCCGTTGAGGGTGTCGCCGCTCGCCAGCTCGACCACGTAGCTCACGAACTCGGGATTGATCGCGGCGTTGGGCTCGACGATGTCCCGCAGCACCGCTTCCGGATCGCGGTGGGCCGAGGGCGTGAGGTCGGGCGCGACCTTGCCGCCTTCGCCTCGGATCATGTGGCAGACCGAGCAGCGCGCCTCGGTTCCGAAGAAGATCTCCCGGCCTTTCGCGGGATCGCCCTGCGCGGCCGCGCCCGGCTTCTTCTCCGCCGAGGGCTTCGGCGGACGGGCCGACGGCGCCCAGGCGGGTGCGAAGGAGTCGGGACGGAACGGACGGAGATGGGGATCGTCGGGCTTCCGGAGCGCGATCTCGAAGTCGGGATCGACGCCGCCGGTGCGCAACGCGATCCGGATCGGGAAGGGGCCGGCCCCCGCGGGAGGCGCGATCTCCGCGCGATGGCGTCCCTCGCCGCCCCGTTCGGATTTCCGCTCGACGCCGCCGCAGACGACGTCGAACGGGGTCGCCGAGTCGGCCACGAGGACGCCGCCGGCCACGGGCGGAAAGTACTGTCCCTGCAGCGTCAGGCGGCCCGACCGGTTCCAGACCGAGGCGAGCGTCTCGTGGAGCTTCGAGCCGCGCGTCCACGCCCGCGAGACGGCCAGGGTCGGATGGGGGAGCCAGCCCTTCCACGAGGCCGCGCCGCCCGCGTCCGCCGTCCACTCCGCCTCCAGGCCGCTCGGCTCGTAGTCCACCTCGACGCCGGCGCCGGGGACCGAAAGGCCGTAGGTCGCGCGCCACGGATGGGCTCCCGTGAGGAGCGTCAGCATCCGGCGGTCCTCCGAGGCGCGGATCGAGGCGACGCGGAGCGGATGGCGCGGGGAGCGCTGCTGCTCGGCGACGACCTTGTAGCCGGGACGGATCGTCTCGAACCGGTCGCCGGCCCGCACGAACTCGCCGCCCTCGAGCGTCGCGGCCGGCGCGTCGCCGGCGACGGGGCGATCGAACGCCACCTGCACCTCGAGCGGCCCGGTCGGCCACGCGATCACCGGCTGCGGGACGGTCTTTCCGGTCCAGGAGAGCTTCCACAGCTTCCCGTCGCCGTTGGGCCCGGAGCCCCAGTCCGGCTTGCCGCCGTGGCAGGCGACGACGAGGTCGCCTTTCGGCGAGAGGGCGACGTCCACCGCAAGCGAGCGGAACGAGGCGAGCACCACCGGACGGCCGAGGTATCCCGCGCGCGTCTTCGCCAGCGCCACGCGCCAGAGTTTTCCCCGCGAAAATCCGGCGACCAGCGCGTCGCCTTCCCATTCGGGCGGGCCGAACCGCTCGCGGCCGGGACGGGCTTCGTTGAAGCAGAATCCGCACGACGACTGGTGCTGCGGCCCGAACTCGGCCGCGGCGGGCTCGTCGACCACGTCCGGCAGATATTGCGGGTGGCGGTAGGGGAATCCGTAGTGGCGGCCCGGGACGATGTGGAGCAGCTCGTCGAGCACGTTCCCGCCGGGGAACCAGGTGTCGCCCTCCTGGTCGGTCGCGAACAGGTCGCCGTGCTTGTTGAACGCCAGGCTGACGGCGAACCGGATGCCGGTGCTGACGATCTCGCGACGCTTCCGGTCGGGCGAGACCTTCAGGATCGTGCCGCGCTCGCTCTTCACGTCGTAGTGGGCCCGGCCCGTCTGCTTGTCGACGAGGAACGGGTTCGAGTAGTCGGAACAGCCGAGGCAGAAGTAGAGGTTGCCCTCGCCGTCGAGCGCGAGGCCCGACGCGTCGTTCCGGTTGTTGTTGTTGTGCTTCTCCTGCACCCAGCCGTCGGCGACGACGTCGCACGCGTCGGCGACCCCGTCCTTGTCGGTGTCTCGGAGCAGCGAGATCCGGCCGCGCGACGCGACGTAGACGCCTTCGGGGGCGATTTCCATGCCGAGCGGCGTGAGCAGCTCGCCTTTCTTGTCCCAGTACGGGACGACGCGGTCCTCGAGCCCGTCGCCGTCGGTGTCCGTCAGGACGTGGACGCGTCCGTCGTAGCCGACGGCGAAGAGCCGGCCGTCGGGGGCGTAGCGGACGTTGTTGATGTTCGTCAGCCGGACGGGGAGCTCGCGCGCGACGATGCCGGGGGCGAGGGAGACGACGGGCGGCGGTTCGTCCTGCGCGGCCGCCGGGCCGAGCCACGCGACTCCGAGAAGCATCAGGATTCGACCGGTCATGGGTGGACCTCCGAGGCGCCCCGCTCCGGCGACGCCGACCGCTATTTTTTCAATCTTCCCAGGGTGCGCCATGAGATCAGGCGCAGATTTATTGAGATTCTTCACGGGTCGATTCAGGTGTAACGTTCACCCATAATGCGTCACGTGCTGGAAGGGAGGGGTGCCCTGCACCCGGGCCGCCCGGTGGGGCGGCCACAGGCCCGGCAGCTCCCCGGCATCAAACAGGTTACTTGGAGGAGATCCCATGAAGGACGTTCGTTTCGGCGCGTTCCTGGCGGTGATGGCGTTCGCGCTCGTGCTCGTCGGCGCGCCCCTGATGGCGATGGCGGCGGACGATCCCACGGCCACGGGCAAGGTGACGGCGTACGAGGCCGGCAAGTCGATCTCGGTGCAGGTCGGCGACGCGACCAAGGCCTACAAGCTCACGGAAGAGACCAAGGTCGAAGGTGAGCTGACCGTCGGCAAGGAAGTGTCGGTCTGGGTCAAGGACGACGTGGTCACCAAGATCGTCGTGAAGTAATTTCCAACATCGGCTATTTCCGATAGCGAGCGGCCGGCCGGGGACTACCCGGCCGGCCGTTCGTGTTTATTGGCCACAGAGCGCACGGAGCTCACAGAGAGGATCTCTGCTCTGTGCTCTCGGTGTCCTCTGTGGCCAATCCGCTCGTCAACGGATGACGACGAACTTCTGGACCCGCTTCCCCTTGATGTCGCCGGCGTAGAGGTTGCCCTTCGAGTCCATCGCGACCGCGTGGACCCAGTCGGTCTCGCCGGGCTTCTCCTGGCCCTCCGTTCCCAGCTTCGGGCACCAGAGCTCGAGAAGCTTCCCCGACGTCGAGAACCGCATGAACACCTGGTCCGGGGGCGGGATGCCCGCCATCCCCTGGTTGTTCCGCTCCAGCGTGGGCGACGAACCGCACGCCCAGATCTCGTCCTGCGGCGTGATCGAAAGCCCCCACGGGACGATCAGATTCCGCCACTGCTCCAGGAACGTGCCCTTCTGGTCGAACACCTGGATCCGGGCATTCGAACGGTCGGCGACGTAGAGGCGGCCCTTGGAGTCGAGACAGATCGCGTGGGGCAGGTTGAACTCGCCGGGGCCGGATCCGAGCTGGCCCCACGCCTTCACGAACTTGCCGTTGCGGTCGAAGTGAACCACGCGGTTGTTGCCGTAGCCGTCCGACACGAAGATGTCGCCGGCCGGCGTGATCGCCATGTCGGTGGGCTTGTTCATGTGGGTCTCGTCGACCCCCAAGACGCCCGGCGTCCCGAGCGTGAGGAGCAGCTTGCCCTCCGGCGTGAACTTCCGCACCGTGTGGAGCCCGACGTCCGCGAGCCAGACGTTGCCCTCGCCGTCGAACTTGAGGTGATGGGCCGACTTGTGCTCCAGGTCGGGCCACGTCTTCACGAGATCCCCGGCGGGCGAGTACACCTGGAGGTTCGGCGCGCTCCGGGTGAAGACCCAGACCTGGTCCTTCGCGTCGACCGCGACGCCGGGGACGTCGCCCCACGTGACGTTCGCCGGCTTCTTCGGCCACGACGGATCGACGCGATAGCCCTGGAGTCCGCCTTTCGGGTCCTGCGCGGCGGCGCAAGCCCCGAGGGCGAGAGCGAGAGAGAGCAGGATTCGGGCGGCCATGATCGATCCTCCCCGGACGGCTACTTTTTCTTCTCGAGGATGGACTTGGCGAGCTCTTCGCGCGCGGCGGCGAGCTTGGCGGGATCGGTCTCCCACTTGGTCCAGCTCGATGCGATCCCCGCGGCGCGGGCGGTTCCGGCCTCGCCGGCGAGGACGAGATACTCGTAGTCCTCGAGGCCGTCGCGCAGCGCCTTGAGCCTCATCGACGCCACGGGTCCGTCGACGCCGGCTTCGGTCCCGGGGTAGAAGAGGCAGCCCTCGCCGTTGTACTGCTTCTTGATCGTGAGCGGGTTGGTCCACGCATCGACCTCGAGCCAGTAGACCATCGTCCAGTAGTAGAGCCCGGTGAGCCCGTAGCGGCGGCTGGTCCACGCGGGAATCCGGTAGTTGAGCAGCGGGAAATCGAGCTGCCAGAACGGCGTGTCCTCGCCGGGCTTGCCCTGGCAGAACGTCGTGTAGGACCAGACTTCCTCGCCGGCCTTCTGGCGCTCGACGACCGACTTCTCGTCGAACAGCGGCCAGAGCGGAACCCAGATGTCGACGCTGCCGACGAGCGTTCCCCAGGCGGGATCCTGCGGCACGGGCTGTTCGGTGCAGAGCACCTTCAACCCCGGCGCCGCCTCGTGGATCAGCTTCGCCAGCTTCCGCACCTCTTCGTAGTTCTTCTGGTTGTTGGGATCGTCGTTGACGAAGACGTACGCCAGCTTCTCCCAGCCGTTCTCCTTGAGGTACGCCCACATCGTCTGCAGGTACTTCGTCGCCCGGGCGCGGTCCTTTCCCGCGGGGTCGCCGTCGGGCAGATCGATGCGGAAGCTCGTCAGATGGAGGCTCTGGATCCACTCCTTCAGCCCCGCGTGCGACTCCTTGGCGTCGACGGCGCCGTCGGGGCCGACCCGGGGACGAAGATAGGGCGGGATCGGCGCGCAGATCCGGTGGGCCGCCATGGCTTCCGCGTAGCTCCGCTCGAGGGCGCGATAGGGCGCCGTGTCGGGCTTGAGTCCGGCGTGTCCCGTGAGAAGCCGCCGGCCCAGGCCGCCGAAGTTCGTCCGCAGCGTCGGCGTCTCGGGAAGCTCGAAGTCCCAGACGGTGAGCGTCACGGGCACCGCCACCGGCCGCTGGCCCGCGGAGGAGATCGTGATCTGGCCGGTGTAGTCGCCCGGCGCCGCGGCCTTCGGGACGTAGACATCCACCCAGAGCGGCTGGTTGACGTCGGCCGGCAGGGAGAACGGCATGCCGATGACCTTGGGCGGCCTGGCGGGACGGGCGACGGGGATGAGCGCGTCGGGCACGGGCCCCGGCGCGTCCTTCGACTTCACCGTCGGCGTCTTGATCTCGAGGTAGTGCTCGCGGAAGATCGAGACGTGGCGCCGCTCGATGACGCGGTCGCCGTCGCCCTTGAGGTCGGTCGCTTCCGCGGCGACGTCCTTGAGGCCGCCTTCGCCCGCGCGGACGACGATCTGGAAGGACTCGTACTCGTTCCGCGCGGCCTTGATCCTTGCTTCCTTCAGCGGTCCCGGCGCGTCCTTGGGACGGACGCGGGTCAGCGAATCGAGGACGAACACGGTGGGCGGCGCGGCGGGACGGAGGAAGGGAAGCGCGACCAGCAGCAGGGCCCATCCGCGGAAAAGCATGATCGATATGATAACCAAGAACCGCCCGTTTCGGAGCGGATTGCGAATTCGCCGAAATTCGCGCGGTTTGCGCGTCACGACCCACGAATCCGGGGGAGATAGCATTAGATAGACAGGAGCGGGCGCGAGGGCGTTCGGATGCTGAAGTTCTTCAACGGCGAGCGCGGCCGGTACTGCGACGGCGTCTCGCGCCGCGGATTCCTCCAGGCGGGCGCCCTGGCCCTGGGCGGCCTGGCGATGCCCGACTTCCTCCGCCTCAAGGCCCACGGCGCCGTCTCCCCGGGCGGCAAGGCCCGCTCCGTCATCATGATCTGCCTGGGCGGCGGCCCCAGCCACGTCGACACCTACGATATGAAGCCCGGCGCTCCGGCGGAGATCCGCGGAGAGTTCCGGCCCGTGCGCACCAACGTGCCGGGCATGCAGATCACCGAGATGTTTCCCAAGCAGGCGAAGATCGCCGACAAGTTCTCCGTCGTGCGCAGCGCCACCTGGGTCGAGCCCGACCATCAGCGGATCGAGATCTTCACCGGCTTTCCGAAGAACATCCGCCGGCCCTCGTTCGGATCCTTCGTCAGCCGGATGACGCCCGACCGGGGCGCGGCATTGCCCAAGTTCGTCAGCCTGCACGGCAACAACGGCGAGATCGCCGAGGCGGAGCAGCCGCTCTACGCGGGCGGACGGCACCGCGCGTTCACGCCGGCGGACCAGGGCCTGAAGAGCCTGGACGTGTCGAAGCAGGTGGACCTGTCGCGGCTCCGCAGCCGCAAGGAGCTGCTCGACACGCTCGACAACCTGCGGCGGGACGCCGACGTTACCGGCGAGATGGGCGCGGCCGACGCGTTCTCGACCCAGGCGCTCGACATGCTCACGACCGGGAAGGCGCGGAAGGCGTTCGATCTTTCCGACGAGAAGCCGCAGGTCCTGGGGCGGTACGGCGCCAAAGGCGGCAAGTACATCTACTCGCACAACCCCGGCGCGCCGTCCTTCTGGGACTGGGAAGCGTTCGTCCGCGCCCGCCGCCTCGTGGAAGCCGGCGTGACGTTCGTCTCGCTCCAGGTGGGGCTGTGGGACCATCACTGCGCGGCCGGCCTTCCGACTCTCTTCGAGTCGTACCGCACGCTGCTGCCGCTCTACGACGACTGCATCTCCGCGCTGATCACCGACCTCCACGAGCGCGGGCTCGACCAGGAAGTCTGCGTCGTCGTCTGGGGCGAGTTCGGGCGCACGCCGCGGATCAACCAGTTCGGCGGCCGCGACCACTGGCCCGGCGCCGGCAGCGTCCTCTTCTCGGGCGGCGGCCTGAAGATGGGCCAGATGGTCGGCGCGACGAGCACGGGCGGCGAGCATCCGATCACCCGCGCCTACAATCCGCAGAACATCCTCTCGACGCTTTATCATGCCCTCGGGATCGATCCATCGGCTACAATCCCCGACCTGAACGGCCGTCCGCAGTACGTCCTGGACGACCGCGATCCCGTGACGGAGCTGCTCTGACCATGCGCGTCCTGGCCCTCTTCTGGTTCGCCGCGGCGTTCCTCCGCCCGTTCGACTTGGCCCCCGGCCTCGCTCACGGCAAGCAGGACGGCGCCACGGAGCTGGTCGGCGACACCCTCGACACCTGGCGCAAGCCGACGGCCGGCTGGATGCAGGCCGGCGAGGTTTCCCTCGATCCCGCCGAGCCCAAGAAGCTGTCCTGGAAGGAAGGGAAGGGGGTCGTGTTCAACGGCAAGGACGGCCGGACGTCGAACCTCTTCTCGGCCGCCGATCTGAAAGACGTCGAGCTCCATGTCGAGTTCATGGTCTCGAAGGGCTCGAACTCGGGCGTCTACCTGATGGGACGCTACGAGGTCCAGATCCTCGACAGCTGGGGCGTGAAGGAGCCCCACTACAGCGACTGCGGGGGCATCTATCAGCGGTGGGATCCGAAGCGCGAGAAGGGGAAAGAGGGCTACGAAGGCCATCCGCCGAAGGTGAATGCCGCGAAGGCGCCGGGCGAGTGGCAGACGTTCGACATCGTCTTCCGCGCGCCGCGGTTCGATGCCGCGGGCAAGAAGACCGCCAACGCGTTGTTCGTGAAGGTCACCCACAACGGCCAGGTCGTCCACGAGAACGTGGAGGTCACCGGCACGACGCGGGCCGGCGCGTGGGAGGACGAGAAGCCCGAGGGACCGATCATGCTCCAGGGCGATCACGGCCCCGTCGCGTTCCGCTCCCTTCGATATCGTGCGATCCCGTCCGAGGGAAAGTAAGCTGGGGGCCATGGCCCAGGTCGCCCTCGTCACCGCCGCCTCCGCGAAAGACCTCGACGAAGATCTCCCGCCGCTCGTCGCGGCGCTCACGGCCGCCGACATCTCCCAGGCGATCGTGGTCTGGGACGATCCGAGCGTCGACTGGGGCGCGTTCCGGCTCGCGGTCGTGCGGTCCACCTGGGACTATGTGCCGCAGCGCGAGAAGTTCCTCGCGTGGGCGGACCGCGTCTCGAACGTCACGCGGCTCGTCAATCCCGCCGCGATCCTCCGGTGGAACACCGACAAGCGGTATCTCCGCGAGATGAGCCGGCAGGGCGTTCCCGTCGTCGAGACCCACTGGATCGAGCCCGGCGACGCGATCTCCATCCCCTACGCCGGCGAGTTCGTGGTCAAGCCGGCGGTGTCGGCCGGGGCGAAGGACACCGCGCGCTATCGGCCCGGCGAGGCCGCCGTCGCGGCCGCCCACGTGGCGCGGCTCCAGTCCGACGGGCAGGTCGTCATGGTCCAGCCGTACCTGACGGGACTCGAAGAGGCGGGGGAGACGGCGGCGATCTTCCTCGGCGGCGTCTACAGCCACGCGATCCGCAAGGGTCCGATTCTGAAGTCGGCGGTCGAAGTGGTGGGCGGCCTCTTCGCGAAGGAGGACATCCGCGCGCGGGAGATCCGGCCCGCCGAGCGGGCGCTGGCCGATCGCGTCCTCGCGGCCGTTCCGGGCGGCGCGGACCCGCTGCTCTACGCGCGGGTGGACATGGCCCCGGGGCCCTCGGGAGAGCCGGTGCTTCTGGAGTTCGAGGCGACCGAGCCGTCGCTCTTCTTCGCCTTCTCGGCCGGGTCCGCCGACCGGATGGCCCGTGCGATCCTCCGTGCCTTGAACCGGGGTCTGTGATATCCTGTCCGCCCATGAACAGCCCCAATCTCCAGAACCATACCCTTCGCGCCGGCATGGTCGGGATGGGGATGATCTTCGACGAAACCTACCGGCCGATGTTCGAGGCGCTCCACGCGGGCGGCCTCTACCGCAAGGACTTCGGCTTCGTCGGCGTCTCGCTCGCCGCCGTGGCGACCCGCACCGGCTCGCGCGCCCGGGCGTACAAGAAGGACGCCGGGACCCGGATCTCCGACTTCACCAGCTTCGAAGGAACCGACAGCGTCGAGAAGATGATCGCCTCGGGCGTCGACTTCGTCTGCGTCGCTTCGCCGGACGACCGCCATTTCGACGCCGCGAAGAAGGCGATCCAGGCCGGCCGCCACGTCATCATTGAGAAGCCGTCGGTCCTCAAGATCCAGCAGCTCGACGAGCTCGCGGCGCTCGCGCAGGAGAAGAACGTCCTCGCGAAGGTCGTCTACCACAAGCTGTGCGATCCGGACCACAAGAAGCTCCGGACGCTGGTCCACGACGGCGAGCTCACTCACGTGAACAACGGCTACTGCTCTCTCCTCGAGCCCAAGTCCATCTCCAAGGGCCAGTTCGCGGAGTGGATCAAGGGGCGGAACCCCGGCACCTACGTCGCCGTCCACTACATCAAGCTCATCGACTTCACGTTCGGCGGGCGGCTCAAGACGGTGACCTGCGCGGGCCAGCGCGGCATCGTGGGTCCGGCGGACGGGCCGACGTGGGACTCCACCCAGCTGCGGATGGTCTACGAGTACGCGGACGGCCGCGAGTCGGCGTTCGACATTCACACCAGCTGGGTCAACCCCGACAACTTCCCGGGCTACGTCGAGCAGGAGGTCCAGTTCCGCTTCGACAACGGCGTCTGGAACGGCCACTCGCGCAAGCGCGGCATCGAGCTCACGATCGAGGGGAAGACCCCGAACTCGTTCAAGATCACGATGAACACCCACTACAACGGGACGTTCGTCGAGCCCTGGGGCGACCGGAGCCAGCGCGGCTACGGCGTGGAGGTCCTCCGCCGGTTCGTCGAGGAGGTCGCCTACGTCGAGCACGGCGGTCCGGCGGACGGACGGCGCAACCGTCTGGCCGAGATGCGGGCATTGAAGTACAACGACCTCGCCGCCGACCGGCAGGTCGTGGCCGCGGTCCAGGCGATGGAGGCGATTCTCGAACAGGCGGCGAAGGGGAAGCCGGACGGCGTCGTCCGGATCGACGGCTCCGGCCGCATGACGCTCCATCTCCCCGGCGCGTCCGATCCGATCGTACTTTATTCGTAGTTGTTCAGGCGCCTCCGGCGCCTGAACCGGAGAATAGAGAATGAAGAATAGAGCATCGAGGAGGAGGGACAGGTCTTCATCGATTCTCTATTCTGTATTCTCGATTCTCACGTTCAGGCCTCCAGGGCGGGGCCCTGAGGGCCTGAACAAGTAGGTTTATTCGAGATAAGCCATGGCCATCGAACACGCGGGCGAGAAACGGTCCAACGACATCCGGCGCCAGATCGGCGAGCGCGAGCCCATCGCGCTGCGCACGTTCACGCCGACGCAGGCGTCGATCGCGAAGAGCGCCGGCGTCTACCACTGGACCTCGGACGGGCGCAAGGTTTACGACTACACGTCGGGCGTGCTCGTCTCGAATCTCGGCCACAACCCGGTCGACTGGCAGAAGAAGTTCCTGGCGTACATGGGCTGGACCGGCAAGCTGAACGGCAAGGGCTACTTCCAGGCCGTGCCGCTCACGGCCTACAACGCGATCGCCGAAGTCGAGGCCGCGGCGTGCAAGCGGCTCGTCGCCAACCTGCAGTCGAAGCCCGGCGGCAAGCGGCTGGAGCAGATCCTCTGGGCCGCGTCGGGCTCCGAGGCGATCCAGAAGGCGCTCTGGGCGTCGCTCGCGGTCGATCCGAAGCGCGACCTGATCCTGGCGACCCGCAACGGCTTCCACGGCAAGAAGGGCCTGGCCGAGGCGGTGACGGGCAGCGAGAACGACAAGAACCGCGACCCGCGCGTCCGGTTCATCTCCTTCCCGCAGGACGAGTGCCGCGACCTCTCGCTCCGGAACGCGGCGTTCGACCCGGCGCCGTACCGGGCGGAGCTCGACAAGATCCGGGCCGAAGGACGCGGCATCGCGTGCCTCATCACGGAGCCCTATCTCGGCGGCGGCGGATCGTTCCATCCGCCGAAGGGCTACCTGAAGATGCTCCGCGAGTTCTGCCGCGAGGTGGGCGCGGTGTTCATCCTCGACGAGATCCAGGCGAACTTCGGCCGCACGGGGAGGATGTACGCGTTCGAGACGTACGAGCTCGATCCGGACATCGTGGTCCTCGGCAAGGGCCTCGGCAACGGCGTCCCCGCGGCGTGCGCGGCGGGCCGGCGGGACATCTTCGCCGCGCTGAACTACGGCGAAGGGTCCGACACGTTCAGCGCCAATCCGCTCTGCTGCGCCGCGGTGCTCGCGACGCTCGACAGCTTCGAGGGCCGGGACGTGCTCGGCGCCGCCCGCAAGGCGTCGAAGATCATCGAAGAGGGCCTGGTCGCGCTCCGGAAGCGCGCGTTCGTGAAGAACGTCCGCGGCGAAGAGGGCGGCATGGTGTGGGGCGTCGAGATCGCCGACTTCGGCGGCAAGAGCGCGAACGAGGTCGCCAACGCCTGCGTGCTCGCGGCCTATCGCGGCGACGAGGAAGGCCGCGCGATCCATCTCATGGGCCCGCTGGCGAAGAAGGTCCTCCGCATCGCCCCGCCGCTCACGATCACGGAGGCCGAGGCGCGCGACAGCGTGAAGGCCCTCGGCTCGTGCTTCGCGGCCGTCGAGCGCGAGCTTTCGGGCGCGCCCGCTCCGGCTCCGAAGCGCGCCGAGCCGAAGAAGGCGAAGGCTCGCCGCTGAGCTTCATCGACTGGCTGCTCGGTCGCAAGGATCCGTCCTCCTCCTGGGTTGCGGATCCCAAGGTCTCCCTCGACGTCGATCTCTCCGCGTCGACGATCTGCGGCGTCGGCCTGGGATCGGGATTCAAGAACCTCTCCTTCCTCGGGCCGCCGGAGAATCCCTGGCCGTCGCGAGTGGAAAGCTACAAGTGGCTTTCGCGCGGCATCGAGCTCGAGGGCACCGAGAAGGACGGGATCGACACGATCATCTTCTGGTGGCGCGCCGCGCCGACCTTCCAGGGAAGGGTCCTCTGGAAAGGAAATCCGCTCCCTTGGTCGGCGTCGACGCGCCGATCGGACGTCGAGGCGCTCTTCGGCCCGGCGTACCACGTCGATGACGATGTGGAACCGGTGCTCTTCTACGAGCACGGGGCCGTCGAGTGGCAGATCGAGTTCGCCGAGGACGGCGGCCTGAACGAAGTGATGCTGACCACGCCCGGCCTCTATGCGGATCCCGCTTGGAGGGCGAAGCACGGCATCACGAAGCCGTGGCCGCCCGCGCCGGGAGAGGGTTGTCCGATCTAGCTACTTCGCCGGCTCGAAGCAGTAGAGCATCCCGTTGACCTGCGGGTTGTAGAAGACCCGGCCGTTGGCGGCGATCGGGCTCGAACAGCTGCGGGGGGCGAATCCCGGGCTTCTCCAGAGGATCTCGCCGGTCGACGCGTCGCGCGCATACAGGCCGCTCACCGTGACTGCCAGCGAGAGGCCGCTCGACGTCAGCAGCACCGGGCCGCACGCGTGATCGGGTCCGCCGAGCGGGATCTGCTTCGCGCCGGCCTTCTTCGGCTTGCCGTCCTCGAGGCGCCACGCCTCCGAGCGGCCCGAATACCCGCGGCCGCAGAAGAAGTCGGGGCCGAGCGCGGGGACGTGGCCCCACGTGAACTTCTGCTCCGTGCGCCAGAGGATCTTGCCGTCGTCGACCGACACGCAGCTCGTGGGCAGGTCCCAGCCCGAGAGATAGACGCGGCCGTCCCGGGCCGACGGCGTCCCGCGATAGCCGCAGTGGGCTTCCGTCGAGCGCCAGAGGACCTTGCCCCTCTTCGCCTCGATCGCCACCGTCTCGCCTTTCGTGTCGGGACGCGACCCGCCGGAGAAAATCAGGACGCCGCCGAGGGCGCAGCCGTGGCCCTCCCACTTCGCGTCCTCCAGCTTCACCTCCCACGCCGGCTTTCCGGTCTCGGCGTCCCACGCCTCGACGACGGACGCGGCGGGCTCGCCTTTCAGGTGGCCGAACGCCACGATGTTCTCGACCATCACCGGCGCCCCGCGGGCGTACCACTGGGTCGCGCCGATCGGCGCGGTCCAGATCGTGCGGCCGTCGGCGAGGTCGAGACAGTAGAGCACGCCTTTCTTCGACGACGGACGGACGACGTAGGCGCGGCCGCGATCGCACAGCACGCCCGTCGTGCCGTGGGCATCCTCTCCCGGCAGCCGCCGGCGCCAGCGGAGCCGTCCGGTCTGCTGCTCGAGGCAGAGCGCCGTGCCTTCGAGCGTGATGCCGACCAGGTCTTCCTCGGTCGCGCTGAGCGGCTGGACGAAGACGCCGAGGCCGCGGACCGCCCAGCGAAGGCGGAACGGCGGCTTGAGCCCGGCGTCCTCCACGAAATTGGCGTTCGCCGGAGTGCCGTACGGCGACGGCCATGCATAGCGGGCGCCGGTCGCCGACGAGACCCGGCTCTTCCGCTCGGAGACCGTCGACAGATCCTGCGCCTCGAGCTTCCCGCCGGGGCCGAGCACGTAGAGCGCGCCGTCGTCGGCGCCGAAGAAGACGTGACCCTGCGCGATCGCGGGCGACGACGAGATCGGACGGCCTCCGGGAACGGCGAACCGGAACGGCGCGCCCTTCATCTTGTCGAGTCCGCTGCCCTGGGCCGTGAGGGGCACCGCGATCAGCTCGCCCTTCAGCGTCGTGAAGACGCAGTGGTCCCGCGAGAGCGCCGGCGAACCGGCCGTCGGGGTGTAGCCGGCCGGATCGGTCCAGCGATACGTCTCCCAGAGCGTCCCCTTGCCGTACTCGTGCGCGGCGACGCCTCGGATGTGGCGGCCGAAATACGCGGTCGACCCGCGCGCGGCCGGCGTGCCGAAAATCGCCCACCGCTCGCGGCCGAGCTGATCCTTCTTCGGATCGAACGAGCCGTCGGCGAGCGAGACGCGCAGGAGAGTGCCCGCGGCGTCCACTCCCGGCCAGCCGGTGTAGACCGAGTCGCCGGCGATCGAGCTCTGCATCGGGATGCCGTCGTCCTTTCCGAGCGCCGCGCGATTGCACCAGACGAGGGCCGCCTCGGCGCCCTTGTCCTCGATGCAGACGTGGTCCCAGCCGAAGCTCGTCACGATCCGGTTGCCCGAGACCGCGACTTCGCCGCCTCCGTAGTGGGGGCCGTCGTAGCCGCCGGGGTGGTAGTTCTTGAACCGTTCCGGCTTCGGCTCCGTGAACCGCTGGTAGTGGTCCCAGCGCCACCGCTCGCGGCCGTCGAGGTCGACGGAGTGGACGACCGCGGCCAGCGTCTGGAAATAGATCGCCCCGTTGGCGAACGTCGGGGATCCCGTGATGGGAGCGCCGATCGCCAGCGTCTTCAGGACCTTGCCGCTTGCGGCGTCGAGGATGTGGAACGATCCCGCGGTCGTCCCGAAGCAGACGCGGCCCTGGACGACGCACGGGCTCGAGGTGTTGGAACCCATCGCGCGGTCGCCGTCGGGCGCGGACGTCCACACGACCTTCCCGGCGCGCCAGTCGATCGCGGACGCCGTCCCCATCTGGTCGACCACGAACGCGCGGTCGCCGATGACCGCGGGGGAGGAGAGGAGGGCGTCGCCGAGCCGCACCTGGGCGACGAGCCCGAGCGGGAAGGCGAGCGCTTCGGCGGCGGCGTCGCCCGTGTGCTCGGAGACGCGCATGAACTGGGGCCAGTCCGACGCCGCCTCCTGCCGCGCGGCGGCGGGAAGAAGCAGGGCGACGATCGCGGCCAGCCGGAGCTTCTGCATGCCTATGGTACGGCGGAGCCGAAGCCCGGGATTGGCGCTACTTGATCGCCTCCCGCCACTGGTCGATGCTCGTCTTGATGTCCGCGAGGACCTTCTTCTCGTCTTCTTCGCACGCGTGGATGATCTCGAAGATCAGCACCGCCTGCTCGGCCCCCGACGCCTTGATGGCCTCGACCGCCTTCTTCGGGTCGATGCGGCCGGTCTTGTTCGCCTCCGGCGTGAAGGCCTGATGCATGTCGTACTTGTCGTTCGACTGCTGCACGTGGATGCAGCCCGCCTTGGGGGCGACCTTCCTCAGCCACGCGTAGGGATCGAGATCGTCTCCTTCGCGCCCTTTGACGACCATGTGGCCCAGGTCGATCGCGATCCGGACCGGCACGGCGGTCTTCATCGACGCGAGCGCGAGCGCTTCGCCGATGCCCGTCGGCGGTTCGCGCCAGCCGGCCATGTGCTCGATGAGCAGCGATTCGAGACCCTTGTCCTTCGCCTCCTGCGCGAGTTCGCGCAGGGAGTCGAGCCACGCGTCCATCCGCTCCTGGCGCCGCAGGGGATCGGTCACGTCCTTCATCGACAGCGCGCCGAAGTAGCCGCCCGTGTGGGCGACTTTCATGCGCGCGGTCACCTCGATGGCGGCCTTGAACCACGCCTTCGCGTCGTCGCGGAACGCGGGCTCCGGGTGGAGCAGCAGGTTCTGCATGAACGGGAGGAAGCCGGTGAACGTGGAGTGGATCGTGATCCCGAGCCGGGAGCAGGCGATCTTCGTGTGGTCGATGTACGAGGCGACGACGCCCGAGCCGGCCCGCGGGTCCATGAGGTCGAACGAGAACTGGACGGTTTTGAGGCCGAACTCCTCGGCGACGATCCGGGCCCATTCGTCCGGCTCCGGCCACCGTTTGACGGCGAAGCAGGTATTCATGCCGAGAACGAAGTCCGTCACCGTGTCCTCCTTCCGGATCGTGGGCCCTCAAAGGTAAGTCGGCGGGGGTGGAGGAGGGAAGAGAAATCGGGGGCGGCGCCCGGGGGGGGTCGGGGTGGACTTCCGGGGGGCCGATGGCTAAGATGGTGGCCCGGTTAGGTCCGGGGAAAGGCATTCTAGGGGTGACCGCGCACCATCTGACCCACCTGAGGCAGCTCGAAGCCGAGTCGATCCACATCATTCGCGAGGTGGCCGCCGAGTTCGAGAAGCCGGTCATGCTCTATTCGATCGGCAAGGACTCCGCCGTCATGCTCCGGCTGGCCCAGAAGGCGTTCCACCCCGGCAAGCCGCCGTTCCCGCTCATGCACGTCGACACGACGTGGAAGTTCCGGGACATGTACGAGTTCCGGGACAACTACGTGAAGAAGCAACTCGGGCTCGACCTCATCGTCCACATCAACGAAGACGGGGTGAAGAAGGGGATCAATCCGATCGCTTCGGGATCCAAGATCCACACCGACGTCATGAAGACGCAGGGCCTGAAGCAGGCGCTGACCAAGTACGGGTTCGACGCGGCGTTCGGCGGCGCGCGGCGCGACGAGGAGAAGTCGCGCGCGAAGGAGCGCGTCTACTCGTTCCGCGACAAGAACCACCAGTGGGATCCGAAGAACCAGCGGCCCGAGCTGTGGAACCTCTACAACAGCAAGGTCCTGCGCGGCGAGTCGATCCGGGTGTTCCCGCTCTCCAACTGGACCGAGCTCGACGTCTGGCAGTACATCTATCTCGAGGACATTCCCATCGTGCCCCTCTACAGGGCCGCCCTGCGGCCCGTCGTCGACCGGGACGGCACGCTGATCATGGTCGACGACGACCGTCTCCCGCTCAAGCCCGGCGAGAAGCCGATGATGAAGATGGTCCGGTTCCGGACGCTGGGCTGCTACCCGCTCTCGGGTGCCGTGGAATCCAAGGCGCAGACGCTTCCGGAGATCATCCAGGAAATGCTCCTCACGCGGCTGTCGGAGCGCCAGGGGCGCGTCATCGACTTTGACCAGGCCGCGAGCATGGAGCAGAAGAAGCGCGAGGGGTACTTCTAGTGGCAAATCCCAAATCCCAAATCTCAAATCCCAAAGGGATCCCCCCTCTCCTCCCCCCGGGGGGGAGGGGGGGCGACGCTCTTGGGATTTGGGGCTTGGGATTTGGGATTTCCGCCCGGAGGGCGGTCTGATGTCGCATCAGGACGACCTCATCGCCCAGAACATCGAGGCCTACCTCGCGCAGCACGAGCGCAAGGACCTCCTGCGGTTCCTGACGTGCGGCAATGTCGACGACGGGAAGAGCACCCTGATCGGGCGGCTGCTGCACGACTCGAAACTGATCTACGAGGATCAACTGGCCGCCGTCCAGAAGGACTCCAAGAAGTACGGCACCACGGGCGAGGTCGACCTCGCGCTCCTCGTCGACGGCCTCCAGGCCGAGCGGGAGCAGGGGATCACGATCGACGTGGCCTACCGCTACTTCTCGACGGCGAAGCGCAAGTTCATCATCGCCGACACGCCCGGCCACGAGCAGTACACGCGGAACATGGCGACGGGCGCGTCGACGTGCGACCTCGCGATCATCCTCATCGACGCCCGCAACGGCGTGCAGACCCAGACGCGGCGCCACAGCTTCATCGTCTCGCTCCTCGGGATCAAGCACGTCGTGGTCGCGATCAACAAGATGGATCTCGTGGGCTTCGACGAGAAGGTCTTCGAGAAGATCCGGTCCGACTATGACGCGTTCGTCGACTCGCTGGAGCTGACGGACGTGACCTTCATCCCCCTCTCGGCGCTCAAGGGCGACAACATCGTCAACAAGAGCTCGTCCATGCCGTGGTACACCGGCTCGACGCTGATGCACCACCTGGAGACCGTGCACATCGCGGGCGACCGCAACCTGACGGATTTCCGGTTCCCCATCCAGCTCGTCAACCGGCCGAACCTGAACTTCCGCGGCTACTGCGGCACGGTCGCGTCCGGCATCGTCAAGCCCGGCGACGAGGTGATGGTGCTGCCCAGCCGCAAGACGAACCGGGTGAAGTCCATCGTGACGTTCGCGGGCGAGCAGCCCGAGGCGTTCGCCGGCCAGGCCGTCACGCTGACGCTCGAGAAGGAAGTCGACATCAGCCGGGGCGACCTGCTGGTCCACCCGGGCAATCTGCCGCACGTCGGCCAGGCCTTCGAGGCGATGCTCGTCTGGATGGCCGAGCAGCCGATGACGCCGGGCAAGCAGTACTACCTCAAGCACGCCACCAAGATGACGAATGCCGCCGTGAGGGAACTTCGTCACCGCGTGAACGTGAATACCCTGGCGACGGAGGCGACGGACCGGCTGGCCCTGAACGAGATCGGCCGGGTCGTGGTCGACCTCGAGCAGCCGGTGGCGTTCGACCCCTACCGGAAGAACCGGGCGACCGGCGCGTTCGTCATCATCGACCGCCTGTCCCACGGAACGGTCGGCGCGGGGATGATCCTGGACCGGGCCGAAGGCGGCGCGGGCGCCGTGACCGCCCGCTCGGTGATGGACACCCTGGAGGCGTCGATCCGAGCGGGAAAGAACGCCGAAGAACAGCTCCAGCTCCTGAACGAGCTGCGTAAGATTCTCGGGCAATAGAGGAGACGACCATGCGCACGCTGCCCGGCATCCTGGTTCTGATGCTCCTGTCCTCGCTCACGAGCGCGGAGGAGTCGGTCAAGGGATCCGTCCTGAAGAAGGGCCATCGGGTCGCCATCGTCGGCGATTCGATCACCGAACAGAAGCTCTACAGCAAGTACATCGAGACGTACCTCACGGTCTGCCTCTCGGACCTGGACCTCCACGTGATCCAGCTCGGCTGGAGCGGCGAGACCGCGCCTGGATTCCTGGGCCGGATGAACAACGACCTGCTGCCGTGGAAGCCCGACGTCGTCACGACCTGCTACGGCATGAACGACGGCAGCTATCGCGCGTACGACGAGTCGATCGGCAAGCGGTACCAGACCGCCATGACCGAGATCGTCGGGCGGCTCAAGAAGTCGGGCGCGACCGTCGTCGTGGGCGGCCCCGGAGCGGTCGACCTCAATTACTTCAAGAATCCCAACACGAAGCCCGAGGTCTACAACAACAACCTCTCCCAGCTCAGCGGGCTGGCGAAGAAGCTGGCGGAGACGGAAGGCTTCCCCCACGCCGACGTCTTCGGCGCCATGATGTCCGCCCAGGAGAAGGCCAAGGCCGCGCTCGGCCAGAACTACGACGTCTGCGGCAAGGACGGATTCCATCCCGGCCCCAACGGCCATCTCCTCATGGCTTACGCCTTCCTCAAGGGCCTGGGCATCGACGGTCAGATCGGCTCCATCACCGTCGACCTCAAGGGCAAGGCCGCCTCGACCGAAGGCCACAAGATCCTCGGGGAGGAGACCGGCAAGGTCGAGCTCGAGAGCTCCCGCTATCCGTTCTGCTTCGCGGGCGACGACAAGTCGTCGGGCGGCACGAAGTCGATCCTGCCGTTCGTCCCGTTCAACGCGGACCTGAACCGGCTCACGCTCGTCGTGAAGAACCTCGACGGCGCCTCGGGCAAGGTCACGTGGGGCGCGGCCTCGAAGAGCTTCCCCCGCGAGGAGCTCGAGAAGGGGATCAACCTGGCCGCCGAGTTTCCCGACAACAATCCGTTCGTCGAGTCCTTCCGCAAGGTCGAGGGCCTGATCGGCGCGAAGCAGAGCTTCGAGACGGGCATGATCAAGTCGATGATCACGACGTTCCCGCGGCTCGTCGACTCGATGGGCAAGGACAAGGCCGTCGAGGCGTCGGTCGAAGGGCTGCGCAAGCAGCTGTTCGAGACCCAGGAGAAGATGGAGGCCTCCGTGCGGAACACCGCGCGGCCCGTCAAGCACACGATCACGGTGGCGGCGGAAAAGTAGGCCGTTCCCGCCGGGTTCTCCTCGCGTAACGCCGATCCCGCGATCGGCTCACCACCTCAGAGGAGAACGTCCATGAAAGAAGAAAGATCCGCCCCGGAATCGGCATCCCCGCGCCAGAAGGAAGCCGCGCGTCCCCGGTCCGCCCGTCCGGCGCCCCGGACGTCGATCGACCAGGGACAGAACATCCAGTCGGCCGAGCCGCAGCAGATGCTCAACGCGATCCTCGCGGACGAGTTCGTCCTCTACGTGCGGACGCTGAACTGCCACTGGAACGTGCGCGGCATGCAGTTCCACAGCCTCCATGCCTTCTTCGAGCAGCTCTACAAGGAGGAGGCGGACATCATCGACGACCTCGCGGAGAAGGTCCGCGCCGTGGGCGGCACCGCGATGGCGACGATGGAGGAGTACCTGGGGAATTCCCGGCTCAAGGAGCAGGTCGGAGCTCCGGGCGATCCCCGGAAGATGATCGCCGATCTCGCCGCCGGCCACGAGACGGTCGTCAAGCATCTCCGGGAAGTGTTCCACGCGGTGGAGGAGAAGTTCGACGACCCCAGCACCTCCAACTTCCTCGCCGATCTGCTGGAGAAGCACGAGAAGATGATGTGGATGCTCCAGACGCACCTCGACCGCGAGCTGGAGTGACCGCGGCGCTCGCTCCGCAAAGCCGTCACGACCCGCGTTCTCCGTCGTCCTAACCTGAAGCGGGATCGGGGCTGCTTTCGCGGGGACACGCCGATGACTCTTCCGACGCGTTGGGCTGTGCTTCTTCTGTTGTGGGCTCCTCTGGCCTCCGGGTGCGGCAGCGTGAAGGAAAAGCTCCTGCCGAAGGCCGAGGTGCTGGGCGTCTCCGTCGTGGGCGTCACTCCCGAGCACCTCATGGTCCGCGTCGACGTGAAGACCGACGACGTCGACCTGATGCTCGGCATGGTCAAGGTGAAGTACAAGCTGACGCTGCTCGACACCTCGCAGGAACACCGCAACGACAACGTCCGCAAGGCCGATCTCGTGGACATCCGCGACAGCGGCTTCGCCTTTCTGGTGAAGATCCCGCTGACGCAGGCCGCGGGCGAGACGAAGCTCGGGTACAAGATCGAAGGCGAGGTCGTCTTCCAGGTGATCGCCAAGATCGCCGAGGCGGAGTTCTCGCACAAGGGCGAGTTCACGCTCAAGCCCTGAGTCAGCGGCCGTTCAGGATCTCCACCAGCCGGCGGTCGTGGTCCGGCCAGGCCTTTTCGTCCGCTGCGGATGAGCGGATGTAGACGTTCTTCCCGTTCCACTCGCCCGCCCGGCGCTCGTTTTTCAGCGGCGGGCCCTGGGAGAGTCGGACGACGATCACCGAATCGGACTTCTTTCGGGCGGGCGGGAACAGGGTGTATTCGGGGTCGGCCGTCCGAGGCGGCACCCAGTTCACGGCGAATTCCCACTCCTTCGGCAGTGCGGGCATCAGCTTCTCGGCGACGACGTACTTCTCCGGCAACGGTCCTGGCTGGACGTTGACGGTCACCGAGTTGGACGGAGTTCCGACGGTGGCCTCAAAGCGTCGGTACGACCATGCTTTTCCTGGATCCTTCTCCGTTTCCTTCCACGACTGTTCGTATCGCTGCTTCTCGACGATTCGGATCCATCCCTGGAAGCGGATCGCATGTCGTCCGGGCTTCGAGATCAGGTATTGCGCCGTCAGGTCGAGCTCCTTGATCACGGTGACGCTGGACCGCGGGGCGAGATCGGAGTAGTTCCCGAAGGTCTGTCGAGGACCATCGATGAACGGGACTGTCTTTTCATTCGGGCCGAGGATCTCGAACGAGCCGTTGCCTTCGCTTTGCTGCGCGTCGAAGAGCATCGGCGTGTCGGAGTCGTTGACGAGATCAAGCCGGACGCGCAGCGGACTCCCGACGGCGGGGTCGGCGTCCAGAAGCACCAGCCGGGCATGCACATCTGGGAACCGGGGCTGCTCCTCCTCGGACCGGCAGCTGCCCAGAACGGTGAGCGCGATCAGGGCCGCAATCCTCATGAGTATGAGACGAACGACCATTGCGCTTTACCTCCGATGGCCGACGGCATCGAACCAGCATGAGAACGACGATGGCGCTCCTGCTGATGGCGACCGTTGCTGCCGCATCCCCGGGCGAGGTCGACCGGAGACTGGAGACGAAAGTTTCCCTCCATCTGCGGAAGGCCCGGCTCTCCGACGCTCTGTCGGTGTTTCGGAGCGCGACGGGGCTGAATTTCGTGAGCGAGGACGGCGCGGATCCGGAGATCAGCATCGTCGTCAACGACCTGAGCGCCCGGTCCGCCCTTCGGCTGATCCTCGCCCCGCGGGAGATGACGGCGGCCTTCGAGAACGGCGCCGTGGTCATCCGCAACCGGAGATGCCTCGCGGGAGGAACGGTCCTGAGGATCTACGACGTCCGCGCGCTCCAGGTGAAGCTCCCAGACTTTCCGGGGCCCAGAATGGGCCTCGCGGGGCATGCCGGGATCTCCTTTGGCTGATTCGGGATGATCGACGACGGCCCGTCGGGCCTGATCACGGACGATTTTCTCCTGATGCTGATCCGCGACCACACGGGGGACCGGTCCTGGGACACCACCCCCCGGGCCGCGATCTCGATTCGCAACGGACTTCTCATGGTGACCCAGACGCCCGGCGTGCACCGGGAAATCGAGGCGCTGCTGGCGCGGCTGCAGTTCTAGATCCGGCGCCGCCGCGCCAGCAGGAACAGGACCCCGATCGCCTCCATCCCCATCAATCCGCAGGCTCCGCCGCCGCCGCTTCCGCCGCCGTTCCCGCCGCCGCCGGCGCCGCCGGACGGAGGAGGAGCGGGAGCGCCCGCCGTCGCGGCGAACTCCATCGAGTTCACGTTGAAGGAACCGCTGTCGAAGACCAGTCGGAGCGGCTGCGTGCCGGAGGAGAGCGACACCCCGGTCACGGTCACCGTCTGCCACGTCTGCCAGCCGCCCGTGCCCGGAACCGTGACGGTGCCGGTGAGATTCGTCGCGCCTGCGCTCAGGTGCATCGTCCCGCCAGTCGTCGCCGACGCGATGCGGAAGCTGACGTCGTACGTGCCCGTCGCGGCGACGTCGACGGTGTACTGGAGCCACTCGCCGCCCGAGAGCCAGCCGACGTTGAATCCGCCGCCCGTATCGCTCGTCGCCTCGATGTCGACGCCCGTCGTTCGATAGGCGCCTCCGGAGTTCGCGGCGTCCGAATCGTGGTAGCCGGCGCCTTCGCCGCCGTCGTCGAAATCCTCCGCCTGGACCGTGCCGGGGATCGCGCGGGCGGTGCCGCCGTAGGGCGTCCCGCCCGGCGGGGGAGGCGGCGGCGGGCCGCCGCTCGACGACGCGAAGCCGGGATAGAGGGCGGGCGCGATCTGGCTCATCTTCGGTCCGTTGACGCCCGAGTAGTCGTCCTTCAGGATTCCGTGCGTGTCGCGCGATTCGGGCGTCCAGGTCCACCAGGTCCAGCTGAGCCCCTTCGTCATGATGTAGTTCTTCAAGGCCCCGAACCATTTGCGCTCGCGGTCGCGCAGGCTCGCGGACCAGGTCCCGAGCGAATCGTCGAGCACCGCGCCCCATTCGCCGACCCAGACGGGCGCGGTGTTCTCGTTGTGCAGGAATCCCCACTGATGGTCCCAGAACCCGGGAAGGTTGTCGGGGAAGTCGGCGGTCTGATGGAACGGCTGGTCCCAGACGATGGGGCCGTAGTCGTGGATCTCGAAGACGAGGCGATTCGCGACGTCGACCGTGAGCGGGACGACCTTCTCGCCCAGGTGGACCGCGCCCCACCAGCCGCCTTCGCCGTTGTACGCGTCGAGGCCCTGGACGCAGATCAGCAGGTTGGAGTTCACCGACAGGATCTCGTTCGCGCATCGCTTCGCCGCCCAACGCCAGTTGTTGGACGGGTTCACCCCGTCCGCCTCCCACGTCACGCCGGCGTGGACTTCATTGAAGAGATCGACGCCGACGACGGTCGGGTTGGTCTTGTAGCGGCCGACGAGCGTCTTCCAGTTCGCGATCCAGCTCGCTTCGGAATGGCCGGCGTCGTACCACCGCCCGTTCTCCGAGGCGGCGCCGCCGACGAGCCGATGGTAGTCGAGGATGATCCGGATGCCGCGCGCGCCCGCCGACGCGATCAGCCGGTCGAGGATCTCCAGGCAGGTCAGCGGGATCAGGTCGCCGTTCTTCGTCGGATCGATCGCGGCGGGGTTGGCTTTCGCGCCGGGAACGAAGATGTCGGAGGAGAAGGGGAGGCGGATCAGGTTGAAGCCCTGCGCCTTCATCTCGTCGAGATGGCGCTCGATGGTCCAGACGTTCGCCGGATCGGCCTGGCCCCACAGGCCGTGCATGATGCGGTTCTCGCTGTCCATGCCGTGCCAGTTCACGCCGGAGAATCGGACGATGTTGCCGGCGGCGTCGCGGAGGGTATTGCCCTGGGTGTGCCACCAGCCGTCGCCGACGGCAGGGGCGGAAGGAACGGAAAGCAGAGCGGCGAGCAGAATGAGGCGCATCGGAAAGACCTCCTTCTAGTTGCCGAGTCTCGCGAACTCGGCGTGGGCCAGGGCCACTTCGACCTGCGCCCAGAAGCGGTGGTACCGGAAGACCGGCGCCGTGCCGCCCCGAAGCGCCTGCTCGACCCGCGCAAAGTCCGGATCCTTCCGGTACTTCGGTCGGAGATCGAGGAACGTCGCCCCCGCCGGGATCGCGTCGCCGCTCGCCAAGGCGCCGCGCCACGTCGGAGGGAGTTCAACGGACTGGTGGAAGTTCTTGTAGTCGGGCCGCGCCTCGGGATTGGAGACCCCGAGATCGTCGCGGTAGAGCGACCAGATCCGGTCGAGGAGCTCCCGGGCCACGTCGCGCGACTTCGGATCGCCGTGGGCGACCAGCGCCCGGACCAGCGACGCGGCCACGCCGACGTCTTGCGTCTCGCCGACCGTCGAGACGTGGAGCCCGGCGCCGGGCCGGCCCGACCACCGGAGCGTCGCGGGGATCGAGTAGCCGCCGTCGGGCGTGAACTTCACGACGCGTCGCGCCCACGCCGCCCACTGGTCCACGATCGCGCGGGCGGCCGCGTCGTTCGACAGCCGCGCGTATTCGGCCAGCCGCCCCATCGACCACGTCTGCCAGCCGAACCATTCGTTCGAGTCGGGGAAGACGGGGTGCTCGACGTAGGCGAGGTCGTTGAACTTCGGGATGTCCGCGGGCGCGGTCTCGTAGCGGCCCTTCCAGCTCGAGGTCGCTCCCCCGGCGATCGCGCCTTCGTCCGACTGGAGCCACCGGTAGAATTCGATTTGGCGACCGAGGCTCGCCTTCCAGTCGGCGGCCGCCGGCGGCGGGAGGAGCGGATCGTTTGCGAGCGCCCAGGCCGCGACCGGATTCTGGTAGCCGAAGTGGACGTGGCTGGCGCCCATCCGCCAGGCCCACGACTGGCCGGGCTCGAGCGATCCGCCCCACGACTGCGCCCAGGCGATCAGGTGGTGCTGGGTCTTGAAGTACTTGTCGTGGAGCGAATAGCGGAGCGCGTCGCCCATCTTCGCCGCCTGGCGGAGCGGAAGGACTGCCGCCGGATCCTTGCCCTGCTCGCGGACCCACCGCGCGGCCCACCACGCGACCTGGATGACGCGCGCGTCGGCGTCGGGCGCTCCCGTGTAGCGCCACTGCCTCGCGTAGGAGTTGTCCTTGATGAATAGGTCGAGGTAGCCGTTGCCGCCCGTCGAGAAGGCTTCCTTCGACGGATGGGGAACCGTTTTCCACACGGTCTCCGCCGGACCGCGCTGGAACGTGTTGACGAACGCCCGCTGGCCGAAGCCGTAGAAGTCGTCGACGTCGACCAGCCAGTGCATGATGGGCAGCTCGGCGGGGAGCTGGGAGAAGAGGGGATCGGGGAGCTTGAGCGAGTCGCTCAGGGGGACGGGGTAGTCCTGGAGGCGATCGCCTTCGGGCGCATATTTCGCGGGCTCGTTCGAGTTGTATCCCGCGGCGGACTGGCCGGAAGGGATGAACGCCTCCTCCATCTTCTTCCACGCGGCGTTGAACGGTGCCCAGTCGCCGGTGAAGCGGCCGTGCATCGCCTCGAGCCAGAGCCAGTAGCTCATCGTCTCGCTGGTCGAGAGATGGCCGTAGTCGGGCGCGTCGACGATGAACGTCTCGACAGAGTGATAGGGGATGCCGTCGGGGCTGAAGTAGCCCTTCTTCGCGTCATGAAGATCGCGCCGAAGCGCGGCGAACCGGTCGTCGTACAGGTTGGTCCGGGCGAGCTTGACGCTCGGCCGGGCATCGACCGCCTCCGACGCGGCGACGTCGATCTGGTCGTCGCCCTGAGACAGCCGGACTTTTCCGTGCGTGACCTCGAGGCGGGTGGAGGCGGCGGCGACCGAAAGCGAAAACCGCGTGCCGAGGACCCGGATGCTCGCGTTCGGGGTGGTCACGATCATCGGGTTCGGCTGCGGATCCACCGTCGCACGGACTCCGCCGCGGATCAGAAGGAAGCGCTTTCCCTCACGGACCGACTCCATCCGAAGCACGGAGCCGCGTCCGAGGTCGATCCGCGTCGATTCGCCGGGAAACGTCAGCGCCGCCGGCCCGCTCAGCTCCGTCAGCTCGTGGAGAGGGGTCCCGTCGAGATAGGCGATCGGTTCCGAGCCGCGGAAGAGGAAGAAGGCGGAGATCGCCAGGAGGAAGGCGGCGGCGACGGAGGCGATCCGGATCCACCGGCGGCGGGCAATCGCGCGGATGCGGTCCTGGATCGACCCGATCGCCTGCTCGCTGCGGTAGTGGCGGTCGAGCGCCTGGTCGAGCCGCGCGGCCCGCGCAAACGCGTCGGCCGCGGCGGGCGACTCCGCGAGAAGACGATCGAGTTCCTGCTGCTCCTCGTCGGTGGCGAGACCGTCGAGATGCTTGCGGATCAGGTCGTCGGCGCTCATCGCTGGTCCGACTGCAGCCGCCGCTGCAGGCACTCCTGGAGGTTTTCGCGGATCCGGCTGAGGAGCTTGTGGACGGCGTCGAGGGTGGAGCCGACCTCCCGCGCGATTTCGCCGAGCTTGAGCGACCGCTCGTAACGCAGGGCGAGCAGGCTCTGCGAGCGGGGCGGGAGCTTCGAAATGCAGTCGCGCAGGGCGGTCGGCTCCGGGGCGAGAGTTTCGGTCCGGTCGTACGCGTCGAGCACGGCCTGGATGGCCTGGGGGGAGAAGGCGAGCGGAAGCCGGCGGCTCTTCTCGCGTCCCTGGAGGACTTTCTTCACCGCGATGCCGCGGGCCCACGCGCCGAACGGGCGTGCGGGATCGTAGTGGGCGAAGCTCTGCCAGAGGACGAGCGAGATTTCCTGGAAGAGGTCTTCGGCGGCCGCGCGGTCGCGGACGACGGACCCCAGGAAGGCGCGGAGGTCCCCCTGGTGCCGCAGGAACAGTCGCAGGAAATCGTCGTTGGTCTTCACGACATCTCCTTCTTCCGGCCGCGGTCCGAAATTGGACGCGAAAAAGGAGC
>Ga0134121_10000795_pt1 | contig 32767 bp, 24 predicted proteins | sample KB301_FD_96463 | JGI IMG/M metagenome (GOLD analysis project Ga0134121, IMG submission 96463) | Terrestrial soil microbial communities without Nitrogen fertilizer from Kellogg Biological Station, Michigan, USA - KB3-0-1 | ecosystem: Environmental > Terrestrial > Soil > Unclassified ...
GGTGGGGGCGAAACGGTCTCGACGGGGGTGTTGAGGCTGGGGAAGCGTGCCGAGGTCCCGCCGCCTCGTTAAACAGGTGGAAATTAGTAAGCGCCAACAACACGTTCGCGCTGGCTGCTTAAGCAGCCCGTCCACCGGATCCTTCTCCCGCGGGGAACCGGCTGGACGTCGAACAGCGGGATAGTCTGACGGTCCGCCCCGGACCTTCGGGCGAAACTCAAGGGGCTGGCGGGCCGTCCCTTTGCCCCGTTGCGGGACGGCCGGCGACATCGGGCAACGGGGCTGCGCACGGAGATGCCCCTCGCTGATCTCTCTCGGACGCGGGTTCGACTCCCGCCGCCTCCACCATTTATCCTTTCTGCTGACGTTACTGCCTGATCCCGCCATCGCCCGTCTCCAACATCTCCCCGGCCGGAGACGGGCGACGGCTGTTCCAGAAGGCTGACGACGCTCTCGATCGGCGCCGGACTCAAGTGCATGTGCCGCTGAGTCGCGCGCCGTCGAGCTCCTGAGTACCGTGCTTTTTGCTGATATCCGCAATGCCCCATCCATGCTGCCTACCGACCGTCCCCGCAGCGCGTCTCGGTGCTCTGTCTGATGACGGGGGAGCAACGCAAGCGCAACATATCTCTACATATCAGGGCCCTGAGACGTGACGCCACGAAGAGAACGTCGAAGCCGGACCTTTCCAGGCCGAAGGCCCTTTGGAGGACCGGGCTACGATACCGCCTCCGGCCGGATCTGCCGGGGACCCCCGACGTAGCATTCAGGAGTCACAAGATTGCACTCTTCGTTGACGGCTGCTTCTGGCACGCATGCCCTGAGCACTACTCAAGCCCGGTGCGGAATGCCGAGTTCTGGAGACGGAAGATCGAGCGGAATCTGCGCCGGGACCGAAAGGTAGACCAGGATCTTGCGCAGCTTGGTTGGACTGCGATGCGGCTGTGGGAGCATGAGGTATCACAGGATTTGGCCGCTGTCGTGGGGAGGGTCGAGGGTCTGATTAGACAACAGGAGAAAGGTCGGTAGTGGTCAAGTTTACGCTCCGGGCTACTCCGGGGATGGAAGCCGGGCTCTCCGATCACATCTCGACACTCGGAAAGACTGTCGGACTTCTCGGCTAGAATCGGCACCGGAGGGGCCGACAGTTGAAGTTCTATCACTACGGCGACAACTTGGACGTGCTGCGGCGCCATGTCAAACACGAGTTGAGGACTAAGGCTTCGAACAGCCGAGACTGACATGGCCGATCACAAGTATCCGATCGAGGTCCAGCCCGACTTCCTCCAGAAGATCACCGGGGCGCAGCCCGTTCATGCCCTCGCCGAATTCATCTGGAACAGCGTTGACGCCGATGCCACCATCGTGTCGGTGGGTCTGCAGGAAAACCAGATGGGGGCACTGTCGAAGATCATCGTCACCGACAACGGAACTGGCATCAAGTACGACGACGCCCCCGAACTCTTCAAGAGCCTTGGCGGGTCCTGGAAGCGCAGTCGAGCCAGCACTGCGGAAGGACGGTTCCTCCATGGTCGCGACGGCCGCGGGAGATTCAAGGCGTTCGCCCTTGGATCCGTCGCCGTGTGGGATGTCGCTTACAACAAGGGGCCAGGGCTCTACCGTTTCACCGTGACCATGATGCAGAGCAACCTCAGGGAGATCCTCATCTCCGATGAGGTCCTTGCTCCTGCTGGGCGTCTACGGGGAGTGACCCTCACCATCTCCGAGCTTCACCAGAACTATCGATCGCTAACAACCGATGCAGGGCGTCAGGAGTTTGTGGAGATCTTTGCCATCTATCTCACTAGCTATCCCGCTGTTACAGTCAGCATCGGTGGAGTCCGGGTTGATCCTGCACCATCAATAGCTTCACGAAAGCAGGAAGTACTGCAACCCATTGAATCGGACGGGAAAGCCTACGATGCCAGCCTCGAAATCATCGAGTGGAGGTCGGCTACAGAGCGCTCACTCTACCTGTGCAATGAAAAGGGATTTCCGCTGAAAGAAGTTGAAGAGCGCCGCTTCCACATAGGCTCCTTCCAGTTCTCGGCCTATCTCAGATCCGAGTACTTCTCGAAGCTGCAGAACGACAGTATTCTCGAGCTGGCACAGATGCGCAAGGAAGTCGTGGCGGCGATCGACGAGGCGCAGTCAACCATCAAGGACTATTTTCGTGGTCGAGCAGCCAGCGAAGCACGCGACTTGGTCGAGGCATGGAAGGCAGAGGAGGTCTACCCGTACGAGGGTGAGGCGATCACCCAAGTTGAGCAGGTCGAACGGCAAGTGTTCGATATCGTCGCGGTGAAGGTCGCCGAGCATTTGCCCGATTTTACGGAGTCGAGAAAGCCCAGCAAGGCGCTGCACCTGCGCCTTCTTCGCCAGGCCATCGAGAGGAGCCCGGAGGACCTCCAGATCATCCTCCAGGAAGTCCTCAAACTCCCCGTACGACAGCAGGAGGACCTAGCTGGTCTCCTGCGCGACGTGTCGCTCTCGGCAATTATCAGCTCAGCCAAGGTCGTGGCCGATCGCTTGAAGTTCCTCGATGGTCTCGACGCCATCCTCTTCGATGCGGACAAGAAGCAACGACTGAAGGAGCGCTCCCAGCTACATCGAATCATCGCGGAGAACTGCTGGCTGTTTGGAGAGGAGTACAGCCTGTCGGTGGATGATCAGTCCCTCACTGAGGTGCTTCGCAAGCATAGGAAGCTGCTAGGCGATGACGCCGTCGTGGATGAACCTGTCAGAACGGTAGCTGGCGAGCGTGGAATCGTAGATCTCGTACTGTCGCGCGCTATCCGCCGATACAAGAGCGACGATCTTGCTCACCTCGTCGTGGAACTGAAGGCTCCGAAGGTGAAGGTGGCCGAGGCGGAAGTTCTTCAGATTGAGAAGTACGCGATGGCGGTCGTGGCTGACGAGAGGTTCAGGAGCCTCAAGACAACCTGGGCGTTCTGGGTTGTTAGCGACGACTTCGGCGACTACGCGGTCCATCGCATGAAGTCGGTGGGTGGCGGGAACACGGGGCGAATCCACGAGGAGCCCAATTCGACGATATGGATCAAGTCTTGGGCCCAGGTGCTTGAGGACAATCGGGCGCGGATGCAGTTCTTCAAAGAGCGTCTCGAATACAAAGCTGACAAGGGCAAGTCGCTGGAGTTCCTCAAGCAGAGGTACGACAACTTTCTGCGTGGCGTCGTTGTAGAAGAGGAACCTACCGCCGCCGCGGCTGGCCAACTGGCACCCACAACGGAACCCAGCCATGAGACGGGGCAGAAGTAAATTCTTCAGGCATTGTTCTTGCGAAATGGCAACGCTCAGCCTGGGCGTGAACAGCGTTGTAGTCGGCCTTCAGGAAGCCGGCTGATTCTCCCGAAACCGACCCCAGAGCCATTCGACCGGCTCTGCGCCATCGACGACGATGCCGAGCTCCCGCGAGTTCTTCGCCGTTCCGAGGGGGTCAGTGGACAGCAAGTTGTAGCTTGACACGCAGGCCGACGTGTCACTGATTACGACTTTAGCGTGAAGCTCTGGCACGTGCTTGAGATCGCCCCCAGTTCGACGGATGAGCGCGGAGACCGTCGCAAGTCCATCCTCATCGTGGTCCGCTTTCCCGTAAAGTACCTCGAAGGCGAAGCCACTCGACCGTTCGATTTCCGCGTTCGCCAACCTATTCCCGGCGGCCGGACCGAGTCTATGGGACGCCACAAGCAGCCGCACCTGCGCTGTCCTCATCCACTCGCGAAACAACACCTCGTGCTCGCGATCTAGCACAACACGCACCGTTGCATTCGTCGTGACACTATTCGTCCTCGACCCCTTCAGCGGATTCTGGCGCGGTGCTGATTTCGCGTCTGAGGGAGTTTTCATACCCTCTGGACGGGGTCATCCTCGGGTGGGCGTCTCCGCAACGTCTCCAAGCGTGGGAGGACTCCAACGGACTCCAGTGCAAACTAGAGGATAGCGTTTAGATTGACACCCACGCGGCCAGCTCCAACCGGCGGTACTCATTTGCGGCTGGGCTCTCCGTCCTCTGCCGCGAATAGCACTCGTCCCCTGAAGCCCATCACCTTGAGATAGGGCTCGGTCTTGTCGATCTCGATCCGCGCGCGGATGTTCTGGTCGGCGTCCATGATCGTCAAGGCCGGCCCGCGTCCCTTGATGAAGATCAACTCCAGGCCTCCTTTCCCGTTCTCATCGTTCAGGACGAGTTGAGGGCCAGTGTCCTGTATTGAGAGGTTGACGCTCTGTCGTCCCTCCGAATCCCCCAGCGCAAGGAAAGGCGTGTTCCCTACGAGTCCGAACGTCGCGGTTGGGATCGCCAAGCGGTCCTTGTCAAGCGACTGGCCCTGCATGGGACGCAATGAGCGCAGACGCAGAGGGATGTGTTCGTCGTAGAACCTCAGCGTAGGCCCGCCTAACTGCTCATCCATGGAGAGCCGGGCCCGAAGCTTCCCATCGCCGTCACGGAGGATGAAATCCCGCCCCTCGATGACACCGCTCTGCGGCGCGGCCTGACCCAACAGGAAGAGGGACCCGCTCAGAATTAGGGCGCAGGCACCCACGGTCGTGGTCCGACGAGCCGCTTTCTCCAATCTCTCGATCCGTACGACAAGGTCTGATCGATGGTCACTCATCTGGCGAGCCCTCCCCGATTCACGCGGAGAGAGTACTGTCCAAGCGGGAGGAATGAAAGTTGAGACCGGCAGACCGGGCACTCGTGGGCGGGTCTGTTCGGGTCTGCCCAGCCCTGCGCGGCTGAGGTCAGTGGGGTTCCCTTCGCAGCCCTTCTGCGAGCCGATCACCCGTCGCGTGTCCCGGGCCACTGGGGAAGGCTCATGGTTGCCGTCTCCAGTCTCCAAGACTGGGGAGGACTCCAGAGGACTCCAGTGCACTCCAGAGGACAACAAGTTGACCACAAGGCAACGAGTTGTCATACAGTTACGACGAAAAGTCGCGGGCCATCAGCCGGTTAGTGTTTTCGGGAGGCGCGGGTTCGACGCCCGCCGCCTCCACCACCTTTCCTTTCAATCGACTGAAAGCCAAGCGCGAAATCCGGACGCGGAAAGACGCGGGGAACTGTCCCAGCGTCTCCCGCGTCCCCCCGGCGCCTCCTAGTCCGTGTCTGCGTCGTCGCTGTAGGTTTGGATCTCCTCGACGACGGTTCCTTCCGGCGTGTAGACGACGGCCTTCTTGCTCGCGTCGTTGTCCTTGGCGTAGATGACCCGATAGGTTGTCTTCCCATCCGGGAAGGTGACCTTTTCTGTCCGCACGATCTTGTAGCCGGCGTACTTGCCCTGGAAGTTCTTCATGACGACAACCGGCACGGTGTCCGTTGAGACGAACTGGCTGGTCATGAGCACCAGTCCCGCCGGGTCGATGTTCATCTTGGAGACGTGCCCGTCCTTGGTCTTGAGCTTGACTTCATAGACCTGCTTGCCCTTCTCGGTCTCGATCTCGCACTTCTTCACCTCCGAGCCGGGGAAAGTCGTCTCGACGGCCGCCTTCACGGACGGGGGACACTTGTCGTCGGCCCAGCCTTGCACGGACATGGAGAGGCACAGTAAACCACCTGTCACTACAACCGAGGCGAGTTTCATGGTAAAGACTCCTTTCGCAATGGAGCCCTGATCAGTCCCACATCGGACTGCAAGGGCCCGTCAGCAATTGACCTCAGCAATGAAGCAGCAATCGAGATGCCACGAGGCAGGAACGGAAGAGGCGACCGGGATTTACCCGACGGCCTGTTCAGGTAGGACCTTCACCGGCGCCGCGCGGATCTCATCTCGGCGCTTCGTCGGGCTGATCCCTCCTCTTTCAACGGGGCTGTAATCTTCCGGGGGCGCGCCTGCGTTGAGTCACTGCAGTCGGTCGTGGAGGACATTCTGATGATTATTGGAAGCGACGGGACGCCGCGCTATCCGACACGCGACGAGTTGAGGCATGACGAGGCGGAGCTGGCGGCGGCGATCCTCGACGGCGCAGCGCATCGCCCGGAGCAGGCGATCGGCCACTACTACGAAGGGCTGCACGCGTCATGCGCCCTGGGGGCGGCCTACGAGGGAATGCACCGGCTCCCCGCCGAGGCCGAGGGCGCGCGGCCGCGCGACCTGTGGCGCCTGTTCGACTGCCTCGAGAACACGCTGCGCACCTGTCCCGAGGGGTGCCGCAAGCGGATCTCGCTGGCCGCCATGATCCTGCACCTGAACGATGACCACCTCTGGAGCCGCGAGCGCATCGCGGCCTGGGTGGCTCCGGAGGAGGACCCCGTTCCACCGTCCTGAGCCTTCGGAGACCTTCCCGGTCATTCGCTCCGGAGCGCCACCAGCGGATCCACCCGCGTGGCGCGCCGGGCGGGCACGAGCGACGCGGCGAGAGCGACCACGACGAGCAGGACGGCGGCGCCGGCGAAGGCGCCGGGATCGAACGCGCTCACCCCGAACAGGAAGCCCTGCAGCAGCCGCGTCAGCGCGAGCCCGCCCAGGATGCCGAGGGCGACGCCGAAAAGCGTGAAGCGCAGCCCTTCCCCTGCGACGGTGCGCAGGATCTGGTTCCGCTCCGCGCCGAGGGTGACGCGGATGGCGATCTCGCGGGTGCGCTGCGTGACGCTGTACGACAGCATGCCGTAGATGCCGACGGCCGCCAGCAGCAGCGCCAGTCCCGCGAAGATGCCGATCAGCCAGGTGCGGAACCGCGGCTGCGCCACCGAGGTCGCGACGTTGTCCTCCATGCTGCGCGGCTTCACCAGCGGCTGGGCCGGATCGATGTCGGCGATCGCACGGCGCAGGGCCGCCGTCTGGGAGAGCGGGTCTCCGGCTGTCCGCATCACGACCGACATCAGGAAGGCCGGCAGCAGCCGGTCTCCCTGGCGATAGGGCAGGTACATCTCGGCCTTGGCGTCGACGTCGAGTCCCTGGATGACGTCGCCGACGACGCCGACGACCTCCATCTTCGGGACCTCGTCGTCCGGTGTTGCGCCGATCTGCAGCCGCTGCCCGAGCGGGTCCTGGTCGGGAAAGTACGTGCGCGCCATGGTCGAGTTGATGATGACGACCGACGCCGCGCGCTCGTCGTCCGTCGCTGCGAAGAACCGGCCCTTGAGGAGCGGCACGCCCAGCGTCTGGAAGTACCCGGGCGTCACCACGCGATAGCCGGCGGCGGTGAAATCGTTCGGCCCGTTGACCGGCCGCCCGGTGATGTTGAAGTGCAGGGCCGCACCGCCGCCGCTCACCGGCAGGAAGGAGGCCGCCCCGGCGGAGCGCACGCCCGGCAGGGCCGAGGCGCGCGTAAGGACCTGGTCGAAGAATTCCTCCCGCTGCTCGGGCCTGGAGTAGGCCCCCTGCGACAACGGCAGGTCCGCGACCATCAGGTGATCCGCCTGGAAGCCCGGCGCGACGTTCTGCAGACGCGCGAAGCTCTGGAGCAGCAGGCCGGCCCCGACGAGCAGCAGCATGGCGAGCGCGCTCTCCGCCGTGATGAGGAGGCCGCGGAGGCGGCGGGCCCGCGGAGCGCCGGTCGAGCCGTGCGCTCCCTCGTTCATCACGTCCCGCAGGTCGAGCTTCGTGGCGCGCAGCGCCGGCGCCACGCCGAACACCAGGCCGGTGACCGCCGCCACCGCGAACGTGAACGCGAGAACCGCCGGGTCGAGGTCGACGCTGAACGCGGCGGGCAGCGCGTTCGCCGCAAGCCGGAGCAGCGCCCCCAGGCAAAGCCAGGCCAGGAAGAGACCGACGAGCCCTCCCAAAAGCGAGAGCACGACGCTCTCGGTCACGAGCTGCCGGACCAGGCGCGCGCGCCCGGCGCCGAGAGCGGTCCGGATCGCGACCTCCCGGCCGCGGGAGGCCGCGCGTGCGAGCAGGAGGTTGGTCACGTTGGCGCAGGCGATCAGGAGCACGAAGCTCACGGCCCCGAGCAGGACCCAGAGCGCGGGACGGACGTTCTGCACCATCTGGTCCTGGAGCCCGACCACCTCCGCGCTGATGCCGGTGTTGAAGTCCGGATACTGCTTCTCGAGGCGCCCCGCGATGGCGACCATCTCGGTCGTCGCCTGCCGGCGCGACACGCCCTCCTTGAGCCGGCCGACCGTGATGATGCCGGGGTGCCAGTTGCGATCGTCGGGCAGCGTCGAAGCCCACGGATGGAACGGCGCGAAGACGTCGGCCGGCTGGAGGATCTCGAACCCCCGCGGCAGCACGCCGACGACGGTGCAGGGGTGCGCGTCGAGGTCGAGCGTCGTCCCGACCACGTCAGGGGAGCCGCCGAAACGCCGCTGCCACAGTCCGTACCCGAGCAGCACGACGGGCGCGGCGCCGGCGCGGTCGTCGCTGTCGGCGAAGGCGCGCCCGACCACCGGGTTCACGCCGAGCAGGGGCAGCAGCCCCGCGCTCATCCGACGCAGGGCCAGGCGCTCGGGGTCACCCGTGCCCGTGAGCGTCGCGGCGGCGCCCTGGGTCGCCTGGAGCGGCATCGCGAACGAGGTGCTCTGGTCGCGCCAGTCGAGATAGTTCTGATACGAGACGCTGATGGTGTTGAAGTCGTTCTTCTCGGCGACCAGCACCAGCCGCGCGGGGTCCTGGAACGCGAGCGGTCGGAGCAGCACGGCGTGCACGACGGTGAACATGGCGGTGTTCGCGCCGATGCCCAGGGCCAGCGTCAGGACGGCGACCGTCGCGAACGCCGGATGCTTGCGCAGCTGGCGGAGGGCATACCGGACGTCCTGGAAAGGCGGTTGCATGCGGGGCTCCCGGGTCGATGCAGTCTAACGCGCCCGGTCCCGCGCATGTTCCACCTCAGCGCGGGTTCGACCCCCTTCGTCTTCCGATCGGGCTCACCAGATGAGGATCACGTACCCGGGGTGACCCGCCCCGAAGAGGTCGCCACCCTTTCCGGTCACGTCGCGCTCAGGACCGGTGCAGAAGTTTCCACCGTATGCCGGTGAGCCGAACGTGACATTGCCCCGGCCTCCGGGACGGCTGATGGCCGCGGTCGGGTCGATATCGCCGCCGGGCGACTCGTTGGGGGACTGCTCTCCGAAGTCGGGCGCGTGACCGCCGCCTGCGTAGATCAATTTCACGCCCTCCAGGCTCACGCTGCTGTCGCCGCCATTCTGCTGAACCGCCCCGAAGACCCCCTTGCCGTTGCCACCGTGGCCGACCACGACCGTGTACAGAGTGCCGGGCGTGACGGCGATGACGCCGCGGGTGTAGGCACCGCCGCCGCCACCGAAGATCGTGCCGCCTCCTCCGCCTCCGCCCCACATCTCGACCATGAGATGGGTGACTCCGGCCGGAGCCCTCCAGAAGAAGTCGATGGCGGCGGAGCCAAAGGGCAGCGTGTACTCGGTCATGCCGTTGAAACCCGCGGTGACGACGGGCCCGGGGTCCCCCTGCGGGCCTGCCGGACCGGTCTCGCCGGTGAGCCCTCGGGCCCCGGTTGCACCGGTGTCACCCTTGTCGCCCTTCGTGCCCTGAGGTCCCTGGTCGCCGGTCGCTCCCGTGTCGCCTTTCAGTCCCTGCGCGCCCTGGTCACCACGGTCGCCTTTGTCACCCTTGTCACCTTTGGGGCCGGGAGGTCCTTGCGGGCCGGTGGTCAGGATCGGCAGCAGCGTGACGCTCAGATCGGTCGTGCCGGCCTCGATGAGGACGGTCCGTGAGTCGGGATTCCAGCCGGAGTTGGGAATCGAGACGACGATGGTGTGGTTGCCCACCGGCACATTGGTGCTCAAGGGCGTGGTCTTGCCGGTGTCGACGCCATCGACCGAAACTCTCGCCCCCGACGGAAACGAGGTGACCTTGAGCACCCCGTTGCCGGACTGGGCGTGCAAGTCGACCGGCAGGAAGGCCAGCAGGACCAGGACAACGAGGCCGTGACTCCAGTTCCAGACCTTTTCCGATGTTTTCATGCGATCCCCCTCATCTCGGAACGTGCGCAACTCGAGCCGCCAGGCTCCAATTCCCGGGGGTGATCTTGCTGACAACTTCAATGGCTACAACAGGCAAGAGCGGGATGAGCGCTAGTGAGCGCTCGAGTCAGGCGCTTCTCCCCGGGTGAAGGGAGGCCCTCCCGATACTTCCGGCAGGATCAGGATCTCCCGCGCGCCTGCGGTCGCGACCGCCGTGGCCGTTCCGCGGGGATCATCGGGGCCGTCACCCCACGGACAGGTGCAGGGGAGCGCTCCTCCTGAAGGCAGGAGCGCGCGGTCGCCGGTGCAGTCGATGCGTGCATCTCGCGGGGAGAAGCCGAGCATGAAGCGGTGTTTTTCCGCATCGTAATGAAGGACACCGAGCGCCCCACCGCCGCGCCGTTCGGGATAAAAGGAGAACAGCAGCTGATCGAGCCCCTTGCCCGACGAGCGGCAGACGCCGATGAGCTCGATGGTGCTGACGACGCGCGAGTACTCCGGTGCGCCATCGACCTCGACGGTGAACCGGGTCAGGCGCTCGGAGCCCGCCTGATCATTGGGGCCCTTCCAGAACCGCACCGAGGTCCGGGTGGTCGTGTCGGTGAAATAGCCCTGGATCTCCCGTGTCGACGGAGGCGGAGGCCCGGCGGCGTCCTTCGGTGGATTCGACCTGGGCGTGTCCACGGGCCAAGGGTGCCCGGCGCCGGCGAATCCGGCAGCGCCCGTCCGTGGCGATGTCGAATCGGGGGCCCCGTGACGTTGCGCCGTCCCGGGCTGCGGCGCGCCGGAGCAGGCGGAGATCGCGATGGCGAGCAGTGCCACTTGAAAGGGCCGCGAGCAAAGCGGAGTGCCTGGCTGCATGATGCGTCCCGCCTCCTGGAAGCCGTGACGCCCCCGTTCCTGAAGCTAGGGGCGGCGTGAGATCCCGTCAAGCCGGTTGAGCCATCGCGCGGATCTAATATCTCGATTGACAATGAGGGTCGGCGCGGAGGACGTGCCCAGGGGTCTCCCTCGGGAAGAATCCATGTCGCGATTCGTCCTTGCGCTCCTGTTGGCATTGGCCACCCTCGCGGTCTTCGCCCGGGTGGTCGGCTTCGAGCTCCTCAATTACGACGATCCGCTGTACGTCACCGCGAATCCGCACGTTCAAGAGGGGTTGACGGTCGCGGGCGTCGGCTGGGCGTTCACAACCTTCACCGCGGCGAACTGGCATCCGCTGACCTGGATCTCGCTGATGCTCGACGCGTCCATCGGCGGGATCGATCCGCGCGTCTTCCACCTGACCAACGTGGTGCTGCACCTCGCCAACGTGCTCCTCCTGTTCCTCCTGCTCGACCGGCTGACCGGTTCGCCGTATCGCTCCGCCGTCACGGCGGCGCTCTTCGCGATCCATCCGCTGCACGTGGAGTCGGTGGCCTGGGTCGCGGAGCGCAAGGACGTGCTGAGCACCCTGTTTCTGCTCCTGACGCTCCTGGCCTATGCCGGATTCGTGGAGCGACCCGGCCCGGTCCGCCGCCTCGGGGTCGTGCTGATGTTCGCGCTGGGTCTCCTGGCCAAGCCGATGCTCGTGACCTTGCCGGTGCTGCTCCTGCTGCTCGACGCCTGGCCTCTGCGACGCAAGGAGCCGTGGCGGCGCCTGGTGCTCGAGAAGGCGCCGCTTTTCGCGATGTCGATCGCCACGGGCGTGGTGACCATCGTGGCCCAGCGCCATGCAGAGACCGTGGGCTCCCTGGCCGGTTACCCGCTCGGGGTGCGCGTCGCGAACGCGATCGTGGCCACGGTGACCTATCTCGGCCAGACGATGTGGCCGACGCGGCTCGCCGTTTTCTATCCGCACCCCGGCGCCTCGCTCGCCGCCTGGAAGGTGATCGTGTCGTCCGCGATCCTGGCGGCGCTGACGTTCGGAGCGATCCGCTTCCGGCGGAGCCGGCCGTATCTTCTTATTGGCTGGGCGTGGTACCTGGTGACGCTCGCGCCGGTGGCCGGCATCGTGCAGGTGGGATGGCAGGCGAGGGCCGACCGCTACACCTACATCCCTTTGATCGGCATCTTCCTGGCGGCGGTCTGGGCCATCTCCGATCGCATCGGCGAGCGGCCGGCGTTTCTCGCGAGCCTGGCCACGGCGGTCGTCGTCCTGCTCGGCATCGGCGCTTTCGTGCAGACAGGTCATTGGCGCGACAGCGAGACACTGTTCCGGCACGCGCTCGCGGTGACCGACGACAACGCCGTCGCGCACCTGAACCTGGGAACCGCGCTGCTGCGCCGGCATCAGCTGGCGGAGGCCGAGGAGCACTTCACGGAAGCCGTGCGCATCAATCCGGCTTTCGCCGAAGCGCACTCCAATCTCGGCGTGGCGCTCGGCCGCCAGGGAAGAACCGACGAAGCGATCCTCGAGTTCCGGCGCGCACTCGAGCTGCAACCCGACTACCCGGACGCCCGCCGCAACCTGGACCTCGCCGAATCGTTGAAGCGTCGCGCGGGAGCGAAGCCATGAAGATTCTGGTTGCCTGGTCGTCTCCGAGGGGCATAGGGAAAGCCGATGAAGACGCTCCTCAAGTCAAGGGGCTGCGCATCCAGCTGAACCCCGCAACCATCGGTTGCTCGGCCTGCAGCGACGGCCGATCCGGCTCGTACTCGTTCATCGTGCCGAAGCACAAGAGCGGCCAGAACCTCTTCGTCGAGATGGTGCGCGTGAACGGCCTCGTCGAATCGATCCCGGTGTCCCGCTAGCGATTCGTCCGGCGCTCTTGAACGAGTCGGCCGCTACTTTTTGGTCGTGCCGGTGACCACGATGTCGTGGGAGATCTCCACCGCGGGCGGCTCGGGAATGCGGTGGGCCGTGACTTTCATCCCCTTGCGGAGCTTGCTCACCGACGCGGGCTCGCCATTGACCATGAACTGGAACGAGGCGGGCACGGTGTAGCTCTTGTTGGTCCCATCGGGAAGGGTCAGGATGACCGTGTTGCCGCTCACGTACCAGACCTTGCCCGTGACGGTCGCGACCGGGGCGCCGGTCGGCGGCGTCGAGGTGTAGGTGGCGGTGAGGATGGTGCCCGGCTTGAGCTGCTTGACGGTCAACGGCTTCCCGTCCACGATGAACACCCGCGCCGGGTCCACGTTGAAGACGCGCACCTCGCCGCTTTGGAGCTTCACGAGCAGGTAGGTCTTGTCCACCTGCACCACCTCGGCCGAAACCCTGTTGGTGGTGGAGACGAGCCCGGGCATGGGCATCGTCGCCGGCGGGGTGGATTTCTCCGCCTCCGGCGGCGCGGCCGGCGGCGGCGCCGGCTCCTGGGCCATCGCGCTCACGGACGGACCCAGCAGGAGAACGACCGCGACCAGGTTCACGAGATTCTTCCAGCTCATCGGATCGTCCTCCGTGTGCGAACTCCTGCTCGATCTGTCCAGTTGAGGAGGCGAGTCTAATGAGCGCCGATTGACGGTGTCAACGCCTCTCGAAGCGCGCCTATACTTCGCGGACATGAGACGACTGCTGGTGCTGCTCATGACGGTCGGCGCGCTCGTTGCCGCGCCGCGGGCCGCCGTTCCGGCGGAATCCAGGAGATCGATCGAGACGCTCGTCTTCGTCCGGCACGGAGAGAAGCCGAAGGACGGGCTTGGACTGCTGACCTGCCGGGGGGCTCAACTGACGATCGGCCCCACCGCCGTCCGGATGGGAGTGCCGGTCAACACCCAGCTTCCGTACAACGATCGACCGGAGCGCGACGCCCGGAAGCCTGAAGTTCGATGTGAAGTCCGAGAACCTCGGGCCGCTGCCCGAAACCTGCCCGCCGTGACGAGAGAGGTGACCCCATGAGCATTTCCAGGCGCGCCCTGCTCGGTTTGCTGGGCGCCGGCGCGGTGGCGGCGGGCGCGCCGGCATCCGCGGCCCGTTCAAAAACGAAGGAGGCGGCGTCGCCCAGGGGGCCGGCCTCGCCGGCCAAGCCGGCATCGCTGACGAAGGACGCGAAGCCGATCACCGCCGAAGAGCACGGGGCGCGGATCGCGAAGCTGCAATCGCTGCTGCGGCAGCGGAAGGCCGCGGCCCTCCTGGTCGAGGCCGGTGCCTCGCTCGAATACTTCACGGGCATCCGCTGGCATCGGTCCGAGCGGACGACCGCCGCGGTCATCCCCGCCGACGGAGGCATCGTCGCGGTCACCCCGGCATTCGAAGAGCCCTCGGTGCGCGAGACGCTCAAGATCCAGGCCGACGTCCGCACGTGGAAAGAGGACGAGAGTCCGTTCGACCTGCTCGCCGGGGCGCTGCGCGATCGCGTCGCGTCCGACGCGCCGCTGGCGGTCGAAGGGACGACGCGCTACTTCATCGTCGATCGACTGGCCGCCGCGAAGGGCGGGCCGGGTCGCAGCGTCGTCTCGGGGGACGATCTCGTGCGCGCCTGTCGCATCGTCAAGTCACCCGCGGAGCGGGCGCTCCTCCAGACGGCGAACGACGTCACCATCGCGGCCATCCGCAGCGTCCACGGCAAGGTCGAAGCGGGCATGGGACGCGCCGACGTCATGAAGCTGCTGGTCGAAGCGACCGAGGCGCTCGGCGGCGCGCACCAGTTCTCGCTCGTGCTCCTGAACGAAGCGAGCGCCTACCCGCACGGCTCGGAGAAGCCGCAGACGATCGCGAAGGGCTCGGTCGTGCTCATCGACAGCGGCTGCTCCGTCCAGGGCTACCAGTCCGACATCTCGCGCACCTGGATCTTCGGCGAGCCGACGGCGCGCCAGCGCGAGGTCTGGAACACGGTCAAGCGCGGCCAGGAGCTCGCCCTCGAGACGGCGAAGCTCGGCGCGCCGGTGGGCGACGTCGACCGTGCGGTGCGCGCGTTCTACGAAGGCAAGGGCTGGGGCAAGGACTACGCTCTCCCCGGGACGTCGCACCGCACGGGGCACGGCATCGGCATGGACGGGCACGAGGCACCGTACCTCGTGCGCAGCGACACCACTCCGCTCGAGGCCGGCATGTGCTTCTCCGACGAGCCCGGCATCTACATCCCCGGCGAGTTCGGCATCCGCCTGGAGGACTGCTGGGTGATGACCGAGTCGGGCCCGAAGCTCTTCACGCCGCTCGCGACCTCGATCGACCAGCCGATCTAACCCCGGCCTTGGGCCGGAGTTGCTCCCGCCGGCGCCAGGCGCCACATTGCAGGGGGACCAGAGCCGCCAAGGCCCGGTCGCGGGAGAGCCGGAATGGCACGCATCGTCTGGAAGGAAGCCGCGCAGGCCACCGGGACCTCGCACGGCTCTCCACAAGGTGCACCCGGACCCGTCATTGAAATCCACTACCAGAGCCCGCACGAGTTCGTGAAGGACCTCACGCCGGCCAACTCCCCCGAACGGATCTTCGTCCAGACGGAGCGGGCCCTGCCGCCCGGCGCGCGTCCGATGCTCCACCTGCACATCGGATTCGTCGCCAGGGTGATCCGGCTGAATGCCCGCGTCGAGACGGTGACGACCCCGTTCGAGTCGCGCACCTCGGGGGCTCCCGCGGGGATGAGCCTGAGCCTCCTCGGCCCGGACGGCGCCGCCAGTCCGGAGCTGCGCGAGCTGGTGCAGCAGCTCCAGCAGGGATTGGCCACCCAGGCGGCCACCGGCAGCGTCGAAACGACCGAGTCGCGGATGCGGAAGGACCGTCAGCTCCTGACGATGCCGACGACCCTCAAGCTGATGCACGCCATCAAGGCCGACCTGGAGGATCGCCGCGTCCTGGCCAACGACGTCGATCCGCGCAGCATCGAGTTCCTGCTGAAGAACCCGGGGATCACGATGGCCGAGATCCGTGCCCTCGCCGGTCGGCCGACGCTCACCACGCCCCATATCCAGACGATTCTCGCGAACCGGGCGTGGAGCGCCGACGAGCAGGTGCGCATGAACCTCGCCCGCAACCCCCGGCTCCCCGACATGTTCGTCGAGTCCGTCCTCGAGTCGCTGAGCGTGATGCAGCTCAAGGTCGTCGCCGGCAGCTCCACCACGACCTCGAAGGCGAAGCGTCTCGTGCACCGGATGCTGGAAGCCAAGGGTCACTGACCTCCTACTGACAGTCGTTCCCCGATGCGGCGATCTCGAGGTCACGCCCCTCGACGAGACCCGGACCGGCGTCGTCGTACGTTCCGTTGGTCGGGGCGTTGGAGTTGCGGAGGAGGTAGAAGATCGCCTCTCCCACCGCGGGCGTGTCGGCCGGCGTGTATTCATGCTGGTTGAACTCCGAGAGCAGGCATTGGATCTGGGCCTGGGAGTAATTGCCGCCCGTCTGCCGCAGGCGCGTCATGCTGCCGCGGATGAGATCCCAGGACGTGATGCCGGGCGGGGGAATCCAGTAGAAATCCTGGTTGGCAATGACCATGAGGACCGGGGTCTGGGCGGCGAAGCAGTTGCTGTCGTCCCCCTGGTAGGTTCCGCCGGCGGCAGCACACTGCGCCGCGGTTGCGTCGTCGCACGTTCCGTCCCTGAAGATGCAGGCTCCGTCCGCGGTGGCGCAGGCATCGCCCGTGCCGTCACCATCGGCGTCCTCCTGCCCCGGGTTCACGAGGGCGGGGCAGTTGTCGCAGACGTCGCCGCGGCCGTCGCCGTCCCGGTCCAGCTGATCGGTGTTGGCATCCTGGGGGCAATTGTCGGCGGTGTCGGGGACGTCGTCCTTGTCGCCGTCGGACGGCAGGACCACGAGCGACGCCGTGACGATCTCGCCCGACTCGCCGTCGTCGGTTTCGATGACCGCCACCGGAAAGAAGTGCGTGCCGCGCCGCTCGTAGGCGAGATACGAGGTCAGGCCGAGCGAGCGGCCGAGCTCGACGTCGGTGAGGTGCTGCGCCAGCTCGTCGAGCACCGCGGCGCGCGAGCGCAGCACCATCCCCGCCGGCATCACGAAGCGCGGCCAGCGCACGAGGAGCCGGGCGATCTGCCCCGTGTTCGACACCGAGGCGCGCAGCATCGATTCGATCACCGGCAGGTTGTTCACCTTGCGATGGATGGTGACCATGCGCTCCGCGTCGTACTTGTCCGCCGGTGTTGGGCTCGGATCGGCTGTCTTGAAGAGCGAGCCCGAGACCGTGTCGACGCGGCAGCAGTGGGACGGATCGATCTCGCTGGTCGGCAGGCCGAGCGCGCCGAAGGCGCCCATCACCATCGACTGCGCCGCGGTCGGCGACCAGGCGGTGTGGGGCGAGGTGCCCCAGTCGAACACGCGCACGTGGCTGGCATAGCGCACCCGCGCTTCGGCGAAGTCGAGGCGGAAGAACCGACCCGCGGCGTCGGTGTATTGCTGCCGCGCACCGCTCGACACGACCGCCGAGGGGGGCGTCTCGCCGACGGCCGCGGCGAGCTGCGCCATGGTCAGGCCGGCCATCCAGTCGGGACCGGCGGCAGCCGCCAGGACCGACGCGTTGAACTGCGGCATCGCCTTGTCGATCTGCAAGCGGTAGTCGGCGAAGCCGGCGGCCGCTCCCGGCGCGCCCGCGGCGAACGACGCCGGGATCGTCTCCGGCACCGACTGCGGGGGCTCGGGAACGCCGTAGTAGAACGGATCGCACTCGGTGACCACGTTGTTGATCGGCGGCTGGCCCTTCGGGTCGCATGACTCGAGATAGAAGACGTGCTGCCAGGTCGGGTTGTCGGGATCGCTCAGGATGTTGTCGTACTGCTCGGTCATCATGCGGTTCACCGCGTCCGCCTGGCCGAAGCCGACGCCGCGCGCCACCGGGCACTGGTCCTGGCGCTCGAGGATGATCGGATCCTGCGCGGTGACCGCGCACATGTAGCGATAGTGGTTGTCGAGCCAGGCCAGCGCGATCGGCATCGAGAAGGAGTCGTCGGCGAAGTCGCGATACCGGTTCGACCAGTCGGCGCCGCTGTAGATCCACATGGTCCCGTGGAAGCCGTCGGCCTGGTGCAGGCCCTGGAAGGTGCTGTCCCAGTCGGGGTGCCAGTCCTCCTGGTCCATGCTGGCGCACGACGAAAGGTGCAGGAACTCGAGGTCCTGGTCGCCGAACGCCATGCTGCCCTGGTAGGCGCCGCAGTCCCCGCTGCCGGGCTCGTCCACCAGCATCTTCGCTGTCCAGGCGGTATTCGCGCCGCTCCCGGAGCCGTGCGTCGCGATGAGGAAGGCGTCCACCTCGTCCGGCTTGTCGTGCAGGTAGTCCTTGCCCCAGGCGACGAGGTCCGGGTCGGTGAACTCGCTGTCGACGACGTAGTTGTTCTTCCACAGCCCGTTCTCGAAGGTCAGCCAGGTCTGGTGGTAGAAGCCGTCGGCGTACCACGACCCGCCTCCGTGGCCGCCGGGCACCGCCGCGCCATTGGTGATCTCGTCGTACCAGGCTTGCGCCATATCCTTCCAGGGGCCTCGACTTGCGCCGTCGCACCCCATGTTCCAGTTGGTCAGCACCCGGACCATCGCCTCGCGCTCGTTCTCGGCGGGAGGCCCGGCGACTCCTCCCTGGGCCAGGGCGGGGACGGCCTGCAGGCCGGCGGCGATGAGCATGAGGATCGAGCACGCGAGAGCGGTTCGGATTCGCATCGACGGTCTCCTGTCCACGGGCCGGCCCGGTTGACGGGGAGCCGGCCTCAATCGAAGAGACGGAAACCGCGGGGATCTCCCGCCAGGAATCTCAGCGGGGGAGGGCGGACAGCGCCTCGCGAGTGGACCGGGTCAGGGGATGGTCCACTCCGAGCTTCGTCTCCCGGATCTTCAGCGCCCGCCGGTAGAGCCGGGTCGCCTCGGCGGTGCGGCCGGTCGAGGCGCACAGGCGGGCCAGGTTGTGAAGGCCGCCGGCGATCTGCGGACTGTCGGGACCGGTCTTCTCCCAGATGGCGATGCTGCGGCGGTGCAGGGTCTCCGCCTCGGCGTTCCGCCCCTGGGCGGCGCGCAGCAGCGCCAGGTTGTTGATGACGATGGCGGTGTCGGGATGCTCGGGGCCGGCGGCGCGCTCGGCGATCGAGAGGGCGCGCGCGAGCAGCGGCCCCGCCTCGTCGTAGCGCTTCCGGGTGATGTACAGCATGCCGAGATTGTCGAGCGTCCAGGCGATGAGCGGGTGGTCGGGCGGCAGGACACGCTCGCGCACCTGAAGCGCGCGCTTGTAGAGGGCTTCGGCCTCGTCGAAACGGCCCATTCTCTTGTAGAGCAGGCCGAGGTTGTTGAACTTGTACCCGAGATCGGGGTGGTTCGGGCCGAGCGTCTTCTCGGTGATGGCGAGCGAGCGCAGGTACAGGGGCTCGGCGTCGGCGTAGCGCGCCTGGCGGTTGTAGACCTCGGCCAGCTCGTTGAGCGTCAGCGAGACCTCGGTGGCCTCGGGGGAAAGGATCCGCTCCCGGATGCCGAGCGCGTGCTTCAGGACCGATTCGGCTTCGTCGTAGCGGGCCTGTTCGATGAGCGCCTGCCCGAGGCTGGTCAGGGTCTTCGCGACGTCCGCGCCGTCGGCGGGCCCGATGCGCTCGCGGATCGCCAGGGCCTTGCGATGGAACGACTCGCCCTCCTCCGCGGCGCCGCGCACGACCGCGAGCGTGCCGAGCGCGTCGAGCGCCTCCGCGGACGCGGCGCTGCCGGCGCCGCTGGTGTTCCCGGCCAGCGTCAGGGCGTCCCGCAGCAGCGGCTCGGCGGCGTCGTAGAGCCCGAGGTTGATGTACACCTGTCCCATCACCTGCATCAGGCGGGCCTGCACCTCGGGCTGGCTCTCCAGCTCGGGGCCGATGCGCTTCGCCGCGTCGTCGAGGAGGGCGCGCGCCGTCACCGTGCTGCCGCGCGCCTCGCCCGGGTCGGAGACGCCGAAGAGGCGGACGAGGAAATCGGAGACCTGGCGGGCCGTCTCGGCCTCGTGCGCCGCACTGCTTTCGGCCGCGCGCGCCCGGGACAGGTTGGCGCTGGCACGGCCATACAGCACCGCCATCCAGGCGCCGAAGCCGACGAGCAGCGTCACGACCGTCGCGGCGAACGCCGTGGCGACGCGGTTGCGGCGCACGAACTTGCGCGCCCGGTAGAGCGTCGTGCCCCGCCGCGCGCGCACCGGCTCCGAGGCCAGCGCGGCCTTCAGGTCATGGGCGAAGTCGAGCGGCGTCGCGTAGCGCCGCTCCGGTTCCTTGCGGATCGCCTGCATGACGATGGCGTCGAGATCGCCCTGGAGGCGCCGCGCGAGCGCCGCGGGAGTGGAGGATCGCGCCGCGGCCCGGGCTTCCGGGCCCCGCAGGACGACGATGCTCGGCGGCGGCGGATCGATGTCGCAGACGACGCGCTCCGCCTGCGTCGCCGTCGCCCCGTCGAGCGGCTGCGCCCGCGCCCCGGTCAGCAGCTCGTACAGCAGGAGGCCGATCTGGTAGACGTCCGATGCGGTGGTGACGGGTCCGCCACGCACCATCTCGGGGGAGGCGTACTCGGGCGTCATCGGGCGGACGTCGGTCCGGGTGAGCGGCTCCTCGCCGGCCTCCGGGTGCAGCCCGATCGGCTTGGCGATGCCGAAGTCGAGCAGCTTCACCTCGCCCGCGCGCGAGATCAGGATGTTGCCGGGCTTGATGTCGCGATGCACGAGCAGGCGCGCGTGGGCGTGTTGCACCGCCGCGGCCACCGTGCACACGAGCGCGATGCGGGCGTCGACATCGAGCCGCAGCCGATCGCAGTGCGCGTCGATGCGCTCGCCGTCGACGAACTCCATCGCAAAGTAGGGACGGCCGTCCTCGGTCCGGCCGCCGTCCAGCAGATGCGCGATGTTGGGATGGTCGAGCGAGGCGACGATCTGCCGCTCGCGCTCGAACCGCCGGGCGAGCGCATCCGACAAAGCACCAGGCGCCGCGATCTTCAGCGCCACCTGCTGCGTGAAGCCCCCTTCGGCGCGCTCGGCCAGGTACACCACGCTCATGCCACCGCGGCCGATCTCGCGCACCACGCGGAACGCTCCGATGCGCGCATCGGCGTGGGCCGGCTGGAAACGGCGCAGGAGCGCGCCGCCGAACGCGCCGGCGAGCGCGCTCCCCGGAGCGAGGCCGGTCGGATCGGTCGCGGCGTCTTCGAGCAGCGCCAGGACCTCCGCGGCCAGCGCCGCGTCGCCCCCGGCCGCCGCGCGCACGAAGGCGGGACGGCCGGCCGCGGGGAGATCGAGCGCGTCGCGCAGGATGGCGTCGGCCCGGGCCCGGGAATCGGCGTCCGTGCGGCCGCGGTCGGCGCTCATCGGACCGGGGGTGCTGAAGGGCCCGGGGAGCCCGGCGGGGTTCCTCCGCCCAGGGCTCGCTTCAGCCAGGCGCGCGCCCGCGCCCAGTCCCGCTGCACCGTGCGCAGCGGGAGCGCCAGCGCCTCGGCGGTCTCCTCTTCGGTGAGTCCCGCGAAGAAGCGGCACTCGACGAGCTGCGGCAGGTGCGGGTCGAGCGCGCCGAGCCCCGCGAGCGCCTGGTCGACGGCGAGGATCTCCTCGGCGCGCGACTCGACCGCGGCGCTCTCGTCGTCGAGGGTGGCGGAGCGCACCCCGCCCCCGCGCTTCGCCGCGCCGCGCTCGCGCGCGTAGTCGACGACGATCTGCCGCATGGCGCGCGCCGAGACCGCGAAGAAATGGCCGCGCCCCTCCCAGGCGGCGCGCGAGCTCCCGGCCAGGCGCAGGTAGGCCTCGTGCACGAGCCCGGTCGTGTCGAGGGTTCGCCCGTCTCCCTCGCCCGCGAGCTGCCGGCGGGCCAGCCGGTGCAGGTCGTCGTAGACCAGCGGCATCAGCCGGTCGAGCGCCCCGCGGTCGCCGCCGCGATGCGCGCGCAGGAGCGTCGAGATGGTGTCGCGATCGTCCATCGGCGTCATCCCTGGAAGGTTGGCAGGATGATACGTCAGCAGCGGCCCGCCCGGGCTGGAGGCGGCCGTGACGGAAAGAGGGCTAAACTTCAAGGGAAATGCAGGGTCCCGGCCAGGATCTGAGGCAGGTGCGCGAGGCGCACGGCAGGACGATCGAGGAGATGGCTGAGGCGACGGGCATCCGCCTCCCCTTCCTCACCGCCCTCGAGCAGGATGCGTTCGACTCCCTCCCGGGCCGCGGCTTCGGCAAGCTCTACATCCGCGCCTATTCCGAAGTCCTCGGCTTCGACCCCCGGCCGATGATCGACTCCTACGATCGGGCCATCCGCGAGCTGGACGCCGCCGTGCCGGCCTCGGAGCCCGAGGGCTCATCGCGTCCCGCCAACGGCGTGCTCGCGCGCTGGCGGTCGGAGCTGATCGCAAGGCGCGCCGAGGCCGGCGACCCGGGAGGGTCGGAGGAGGACCTGATCTTCGACTCGCTCGAACCCGTGGAAGAAGCCGGGGCCGGGCCCGGGCCCTGGCGCGTCGAGGAACCGCGAATGCCTCCAGCGCAACCGGCGATGGCGAGCCCGGTCGAAGCCGTGTCGCCGTCCCGCCCGGCCTTGTCGCGGTTTTGGCCGGGAGCCGCGCTTCTCGCCGTCGTCCTGTTGCCCCTCACGGCCTACCTCGTCTCCTCGAAATCCTCGCGATCGACGCGCGCTTTGGCGCCGGTGGCGGCCCGGCAGGAGCCGGCGGTGGAGAAGTCCATCGCTCCGCCACCGTCTCTGCCTCCCAAGGTGGCGCCGGGACCGCAGGCCGTGGAGCCTCCGCCGACCGCCGCTCCGCAGCAGGCGCCTCCCGTGCCGCCGGAACGCGACCAGCCTGGACGCAGGGGCTCTCGCTCCTCCACGTCGTCCTCCCTGCAGGTGGCGGAATCGGGGGTCGGGCTCCGGATCGTCGGCACGCGCCTGGAAGGAGAGGGCGACCGCTTCACGGCGGGCCAGCGCGTCACGTTCGCGACGCGCATCCTCGGCGGCGCGTCGGGCGACCACATCCGCCACGTGTGGCTGCGCGACGGCAAGGTGGAGCAGGCCATCCGCCTGCGCCTCGGCGGCGCGAGCTGGCGCACCTGGAGCACCAAGACGCTCGGCCGTCCCGGCGCCTGGACCGTGGAAGCGCGCGACGAGCTTGATCGCGTGCTCGCCCACGCCGATCTCACCGTCGCGCCCTAGGTAGATCCACCTTCACCTCCGCACGGCACACCGGAATGCCGGTCTCATTTTGGTCAGAGGGGACCGCACGGCGCGGGTCGGAGGACCCGGCGGCGACCGGCTTGCCGACACGGACCGGCGCTCGATTGCCGGGTCCTTGACGCGCGGAGGATTTCGTCGATCGGCGCTTGCCGCGCGCGCTCACCGTCCTCACATTCTCTGAAACGTTCGGCACGGGAGTATCCGGCTGACGGCCTCTCCCGCGTGTCGACGCAAAGGGGAGGACGTGATGCCGCTCGATTCCCGGAGATGTTCCCCACGGCTTTCAGGCGCGGCACGAAGCCGCGCTCTCGTCCTGGTCGCCGCCGGCGCGGTCGTCCTCGCAGGCGGTGCTTCGACCGCCTGCGTCTCGACCGGCCGGCTCTACCAGGTCGAGCAGGAACGCGACGCCTACAGAACCCAGGCCGAAAAGGCGGCGCAGGACAAGAAGGCGCTCGAAGATCAGCTGGCGCAAAAGCAGACGCAGGAAAGCCACCTCGACGCCAAGCTGAAGGAGAGCGAGGATGAGGCCCGCAAACTTCAGGAAACTTACGACGGTCTCGTGGAGAGCCTGAAGAAGGAGCTGAAGGCGGGTCAGATCGAAGTGACGCAGCTGCGGGACGGTCTTCGCGTCAACGTGGCCCAGGACATCCTGTTCGACTCCGGCTCCGCCGCGCTCGACAAGAACGGCATCGAGGTGCTGGGCCGCGTCGCCGCCCAGCTCAAGAAGAACTCGCACCAGATCCTGGTCATCGGGCACACGGACAACAAGCAGATCGGCGCGGCGCTCAGCAAGAAGTACCCGTCGAACTGGGAGCTGGCCGGCGCACGCGCCTCGAGCGTCGTCCGACTCTTCGACGATTCCGGACTCCAGAGCAAGCGCATGTCCGCCGTTTCGGTGGCCGACACCCAGCCCGTCGCGTCCAACAAGAGCGAGGAGGGACGGGCGAAGAACCGCCGGATCGAGATTCGGGTCCGGCCGAACCCGTCCGACGACAAGCGTTCCTAGACCGCAGCGATGCAGGTCCGGCGGACGGCGTTCCGCGCGCCGGGACCAGAGTGGAGGGGATCATGGCTGAAGACTCGAACGACCGACCACGAGGCGGGCGCCCGATGCGCCGTGCCATGACCCTTCCCGCCCTGGCCCTGGCCGCGGCCGCCGCCGCCGGACAGGCGGGCTGCGTCTCCAACGCCCGGTTCACCCAGGTCGAGCAGGAGAAGGAGCTCTGCACGACGCGCTATGAGCAGCTGAAGTCCCAGGTCGAGAATGCCCATCAGACCGGCGAGGTCCTGGCGCGGGAGAAGACCGCGCTCGCGGGCGAGAAGACGCTTCTGGAGGCGAAGGTCGCGAACCTCCAGACGCAGGGAGAGCAGCTCGACACCCTGCTGCGCCAGCGGGACGAGGAGGCCGTGCGCCTGCAGCAGACCTACGACGGACTCGTGTCCAGCCTCAAGGAGGAGCTGAAGACGGGACAGGTCGAGGTCCGGCAGCTCCGCGACGGGCTGCGCGTCAATGTCGCCCAGGACATCCTGTTCGACTCGGGTTCGGCCGATCTGGACGCGAAGGGAATCGAGGTCCTCAAGCGTGTGGCGACCCAGCTCGAGAAGAACTCCCATCAGATCGTGGTGACGGGGCACACCGACGACAGGCCGATCGGCCCGGCCCTGGTGAAGCGGTACCCGACCAACTGGGAGCTGGCCGGAGCCCGGGCGGCGAGTGTCGTCCGCCTCTTCAACGGCTCCGGTCTGCCCGCCAAGCGCCTGCTCGCCGTCTCGATGGCCGACGTCCAGCCGGTCGCCTCCAACAAGACCACCGAGGGGCGCGCGAAGAACCGGCGCATCGAAATCCGCCTGCGCCCGGCCGCCCCCGAGGAGTAGAACCGCGGTCCGGCTGTTTCGCGAGGGAAGTGCGGTCGGTCAGATGTGGTCGGTGCGGCGCAGGTTCTGCACCTGGCCGGGGCCGCCGGTGGTGCAGCCTGAATCGTCGAACTTGGCGCAGTCGGGCCGGCAGGTGAGGGTCCCGCTCCAGCCGCTGCCGCAATGTCCGCCGAAGCACTCCGCGGCGGAGGCCGTCGCGCAATCCTTGCCGGCGAGATCCGCTCCGTCGCAGGTCTCGGTCGAGACGCGGGCCTCGTCCCCGCAGAAATCGTCCTCGAACAGGTAGAGGCCGTTGAAGGCGTCGTCCACGTGGCCGGTCCAGTCGTCCACGTAGGCGAACCGGCCGCCGCCGAACGCCAGCCCCTCGAACCCGTTGTCCTTGCAGATCGCCGGATCGGTCACCGACGCGTAGCAGGTGGAGAAATCGCCGCTGTGCACGGTGTAGCGGTTGCCACCGTCCGACTGGCTGTAGAAGCGGCCCCGGACGAAGTCGTAGTACCCGTCCGACAGGTCGCCGCCGATGGCGCAGCCGGAAGGGAACGACTTGTACGGGCCCCAGGACATGGTCGGCTGCGCCGGGTCGAGCGCGAGCTCGCGCCAGCGGGCGTTCGCCTGCTCGGACCAGAAAAAGCGGCCGCCGTATCGCCCCGGGGCCGACGGGTCGGGGACGAACACCAGCCCCTCGCTGCTGTTGTTGGGCACGTCGGTCACCCAGACCTCCTCGAGGGCGACCGGGGTCGAGGCGTTCCCGCCCTGGCCCATCCCGAGAATCGCGGCGATCGAATAGCGGCACATGGCGCCCGAGGCCTTGCAGAGATTGTTCTGCCCGGCGCTCCCTCCGCAGACGAAGTCGTCGGAGCAGATCGTGCCGGGGTTGTTGGTGCAGCGGAGGCCCAGGTTCTCGTCCTGCACCCACAGGACGTCGCTGGAGGCGCCGGCCGCGGTGCAGGTCCCCGGCGCGTTGCAGTCGCGCGAGGTGTCACAGCGGCGGTTCGCATCGTTGCTGCAGCGCGGCGAGTCGACGAGCGCGAAGCCCTCGTGCTCCGTCGCCCCCTTGCAGGTGACGGACCCCGTTGACTGCCGCTCCATCACGCCGCTTTCCGAGAACACGAAGAAGAAGCGCTGGTCGGTCATGATCCACTTGCGCGCCGGTGGGATCCAGACGACGGCGCTCGCGTCGTTGACGTCGCCGCCGACGTGAGGCGTGCAGTCGCCCGTGCCGATCGGACGATGGATCGTGCTCTGCGCCAGGGCGGGCACGGAGGAGAGCAGGAGCAGGCAAAGCGCCGTGAAGCCTCGTGACATCGTCCCGGAATCCCCCTGCCATGGATGGGTTCCCGGGCGGGCCGCGTCAAGCCGACTGCGTCAAGCTTCCCGCGATGCATCCGGACCGCATGACCACCTTTCGCGATCACGGAACCGTGGTCCCGAATTCGCCCCCGATTCCTTGCCGCCCTCCGCACCCGGAATGACATTCACCGCAGAGCCGGGTTCCCGGCCCGGGAAGTCAGGGGGAGGTCAGTGGCACGCTCGAATCGGCACGCCCCGCGCGCGCGGTTGCGCCTGCGATCCCGCGAGGTCGCCCTTGCCGGGCTCCTCGTCGTGGCGGCGCTCGCGCCCCGCGCCGCGGAGGCGGGTTCCCTGTCTTTGGCCTGGGACGCGGTCGCAGGGGCCAGCGGCTATCGCGTCTATTCCGGCACCTCCCCGGGCGTCTACACCGGATCGGTGACGCTCGGCGCGCAGACGAGCTACACGTTCACGAACCTGCCGGACTGCCAGACCTATTACGTGGCGGTGAAAGCGATCGACAGCCAGGGGCGGCTCAGCGCCGCCTATTCAAACCAGATCATCGGCCTGCCGAAACCGACCGTCACCGGCATCACGCCGACCGGGAGTCCGCAGGGCTCGACGCTCAACGTGACGATCACGGGAACCAACTTCGACACCCAGGCACGGCCCGATTTCAACCTGCTCAACCCGATCGAGCAGAGCATCGGACCGGACATCGCCGTCAACAGCTCGGGGAGCGTCTCGTGCACCCAGCTGAACGCCAGCATCACCCTGGCGCCGCACGCCTGGGTCAACGACGCCACCCGTCCGCGCGTGGTGGCGGTCGTCAACCAGGCGCGGCAGGCGAGCGACGGCAACGGCATCGCCGGATCCGCCGGCGACAAGTTCCGGGTCCTGTTCGACACGCGCCGCGCCGACATCGACGCCTCGGGGCGCGTCATGGATCGCGATTTCCTGCTCTGGCGCAATGCCTTCGGCAGCGCCCACGGGACTCCGCCTCTGCCTCCCGACCCGAATTACAGCGCGGCCGTCGATCTGAACGGAGACGGCATCGTCGACGGCGTCGATCTCGCACTGCTCGTCTCGAAGCACGCCTTCACCTGCGACGCGACCGGGTGCCACCCATGAACGGACGGACGCCGGGGACGACGCGGGGAACGCCGGCGACGCGGGTCGCCCTGGTCCTGCCCGCCGTCCTGCTCTCCTTGTGGAGCATGGCGTGCGGCGGCGGCGGGGGAGGCGGCGATGACCACAACGGGGGAGTCGCGCCGGTCGCCGATTTCGCGCCCTCCTGCGACACGGGCGCGGGCTGCTTCGCCTCGAGCGTCACGCTCCAGAAGCGCGGCGTCGCGGGAGGACTCGTCCTCGTGGACGCGGTCCTGAACAAGCTCGGCACGCCGATCGGCGTGGCGTCCTTCGTGATCCACTTCGACCCGTCCGCCGTGGACTACCAGTCCTATGCGACGGGGACCGCCCTCGGCGGCTCTCCGGGGACCGTGTACACGGTCACCGAGTCCGCCCCGGGGGAGCTGGTCGTGACCATCCTGCCTCCGGCGGGCGGGATGAGCACCTCGACCGCGAAACCGATGATCACCCTGACCTTCGCGGTCCTGAAGATCGCGGTCACGGGCGTGACCTTCGAGAACACCGACATCCTGAACGGCTCGGCGCTCTACGATCCGGCCGGGACCCTGATGCCCCTGGGCGCGGGCGCCTGGTCCGGCGGCCTCATCAGCGGGTCCTGAAGCTCCTTAAGCTCATCAGGATCACCTCGAGACACGGCGGAGCCACCGGGACGCATGTGAGGCGCGGAAGACGGCACTTTCCCCGGCGTGGCAGGAGGGGTGGGGTGAAAGTACGGAGGAGGAGGGCGGGAGAATCACGCGATTTCTGCCCCCTTCGTCCGGTTTCCATTGCGCTCGACTGCTGCAACGGGCTAGAGTGGCCGCCCTTGCGAAGGGGCGACATGCCATCTCTGGGTAATCTGCTGTGCCTGACGCCGCGTGATTCCTATGTGGTCGACGAGCCCATGCGCAAGCGCGGGTTCCTCGGCCGCCTGGAAGTCTCCACCGGTCCGTTCGTGCGCAGTCCCGGCATCGGTTTCCCGTACCTGGTCGGTTTCCTGCGGAAAACCGGCGCGCTCGACCCGGACACGCACGTCGCGGTGCAGCACGACAAGATCGAGGGCGCCACCCCCTTCGACGAGATCCTCCGGGACAAGATCGACCTGCGCCGCGGCGACCACGACGTCCTGTTCGTCACCGCCTACACCAACTCCGCCCGCGAGGCGTACCGCCGGGCGCGCGAGGCGCGGGCCGCCTGGAAGGCGGCCGGCCGGAAGCTCACCGTCGTGTTCGGCGGGCCGCATGCCTCGGCGCTCCCCGAGGAGGCGACGCGGCGCGGGCACGTGGACGCGGTCGTCACGGGGGAAGGGGAATGGGCCGCCTCCTCCCTGCTCAACGACCTGCGCGAGGGACGCGAGGTCCAGCCGGTGTACCGGGCCAACTTCGATCGCATCCGCGACCGCGGCACCCTGGCCCTCGACGTGGGGATCTGGGACGGCCTTCGGAACCGGCCGCAGCAGGTCCTGGCGTCGACGACGTTCGCGCGCGGCTGCAAGCTCGACTGCCACTTCTGCGCGGTGTTCCTGACCAACGGACCGAACGTGAGGAACCGCGACGTCTCCGATGTCGTGGACGAGGTGACCTCACAGGGACCCCGCTACACGCACGAGACCATCGGCGATCTGCCTCCCGGCGCCTACAACGCGTTTCTCAAGGCGGCCGTCCGGGTTCCGTTCTTCGGAAGGCGATACTCGAAGACGCTGATCCGGAACCTCGGGCCGGGCTTCTCCCACAAGTACTTCTTCTGGGACGACAACCTCTACAACGCCGCGGGCTCCTTCCAGGCGCTGTGCGAGGCGATCAAGCCGATCGGCCGCCCGTGGGGCGCCGAGCTGACCATCGATCTCGCCGAGAAGCCGCATCTCCTGAAGCTGGCGCGGGAGAGCGGCTGCCGCGATCTCTTCCTCGGGATCGAGTCGGTCAGCCAGAAGGCGATCGACGGGATCGACAAGTGGTCCAACGACACGACCTCGATCCGCGAGATGGTCAGGCGGGTGCACGACGCGGGCATCAACGTCATGGGGGCGTTCGTGTTCGGTCTCGACGGCGACGACGCGTCGATCTTCGACCGGACGCTCGAGTTCATCTACCAGGCCGACGTGGACTACATCGTCGCGAACATCATCCAGCCCTATCCCGGCACCGGGACCTTCCGGGACGCGGTGGCGGGCGGCGACTTCCTGCCCTGGGTCTCCTGTCCGCCGGACTCCGACGTCGCGATGGACTACAACTGGCCCCTGTTCGACGGCGCGCACGTCCTGATCCGCCCGAAGGGCATGACCATCGACCAGCTGCAGGAGGGCTACTACACCTTCCTGCGCGAGGCCTATTCGACGACCGGCATCCTGCGGCGTTTCCGGGGGCACGCGTACGACGTGCCCGGAGCGGTCGCCCACTTCACGCGCAACTACATGGTGAGCCGCTACGGCATGATCAAGACGGCGCACGCCATCCGCAGGAAGGGCGCGGCGGGGGTCGGGATGGATGCCGTCGTCGATCGCGTCGCCGGTGATGGCGTGGAAGTCGAGCGCGCGGCGGGCGCGGTGGTCGAACGCGCGTCGCGGAAACGCGCGCCGCTCGCCAAAAGGCTCCCGGCCGCGGCCCGCGTCAAGCGGACCACCCCCGCGGCCGGTCTGCGCTCCTTCATCGCGCCGCGGGCTCCCGAGGCGGACTGACCCGGACGCTGAGGCGGGAGAACCAGCCCTCGGTCCCGTTGCCGATCCACAGGCCGATGAGTCCGCGCGACGCGCCCCGTTTCAGATCGTTGACGACGAGACAGGGCTGCGGAGCGTCGTTCACGTAGAGCCGCGCCTTCACGCCTTCGACTTCGATCCGCAGGCGCGTCCAGGCGCCGGTCTCCAGGTCGGTGTACGACTCGTAGACGCCGGGGGTCTCCTTGCGCAGGCGGTACCAAGGGTAGTCGGGCGCCGAGAAGTACTGCGTCGCATGGTTGCGGCGCAGCTGGTCGTCGGCGCGGCCATTGGTCGGCCTGAGATAGAAGCTCTCGAAGCCGGTGCCGTCGGCGACCGACCGGAAGGCCACGCCGATGAAGCCGCGCGCGTCCGACGGGGCGCCCGCGGCGGGCGCGCCCGCGACGTCGAGCTCGATGGTGCCGTCCCCGAAATCGCTCCCCTCGATCAGCGCGACCGGCTCGGTGGCCGGGGAGGCGGGATCTTCGACCAGCCGCACGGCCTGCCGCCCGCGATGGGAAACCGCTTCCGCCCGCACGCCATGGAGGGCGAGCCCGGCGATCGAATCGAGCGCCACCGTTCGCACATCCGTTCGCGCCTCCGCGGCCTCGCGGCCGGCCGGCACCATGCCGAGAAGCGCGAGGCCGAGGAGGACGCGCCAGGCACTTGCTTGTGTCATGGACCTCTCCGTGGGACCACGGTGGAAGGAACGCCCCCGGCCGGGGCGAGGTTGCTGCGCCGGGGTACCGGGCCATCTCATCAGGGTCCGGCCGCCGGGACGAGGTCCACCACGGTGATCTCCGGCCGGGCGAAGAAGCGCACGCGCGGGGCGATGCCGCCTTCGAGGCCGACGCCGCGGGTGACGTACATGTGCGACGGGCCGACGGTGTACAGCCCGGACTCGTAGCGCTTGCCGTACTTCGAGTACGTGATGATGGCGCCGTAGAACGGCAGCGCCACCTGGCCTCCGTGCGTGTGCCCCGAGCACTGGAGGTCGATGCGACCGCGCTGCGCGTCCGGCAGGACGTCCGGGTACGGGTAGTGATAGAGAAACAGCGCGGGCTCGTTCTCCGGAAGCCCGGCGAGCAGGGCCGGCACGCGATCCTCGTGCCGGATGGGAACGCCCCCGACCCACACGCGCGTCCCCCGCACGTCCACCTCGGCCGAGTCGCCGTCCAGCTCGCGCACTCCCGTTCCCCCGAACAGATCGATGCGGTTCCAGTACCAGGCGTCCCAGTTGCCGCGCACCGCGAAGGTCGGGGCCACCTTGGCGAGGCCGCTCATGCACTTCTTGAAGACCGGCACCGCCCGGGGCGTGTTGATCGAATCCCCCACGTACACGATCAGGTCGGGATGCTGCGCCGCGACCAGGTCGGGCAGCCGTTCCTCGAGACGCGGCTTCGGATCGGAGTGCATGTCCGAGAGCAGGACGAGGCGGACCGGCGCCGTGCCGGGAGCGAGGCGCGGCGAGACGATGCGCGTGTGCGTGACCTGCGGCCAGTACGGCTCGACGAGCCAGCCGTAGACCACGCACAGCGCCGCAAGAGCCCCGAGGCCCGCGAGCGCGAGACGGAACCGGCTGCGAAACACGGCGCGGATGATAGGCGGGAAGTTCCGTGACGGCGAGCCGCCGCGGCGGCGCGGGAGACGATCAGCATCCCGCGCCGCCGGCCGGCGTTTTTCTGGCGGACTCCGGAGGGTCTACTGCTTGTTGCCGATGACCGGGCCGTCGCCGACGACGAAGTAGCCCGGCGGCACCGCCCCGTTGCCGGCGAGGCACGCCGCGCGCGCGGTCGCTGCCATGCCCGCGACGGTCAGCAACGACGACCCGGTCTGGTTCACCGGAACGGTGACCGTGGCGCACGACGCGCCCAGGTTGCCCGAGGCATCGGTCGCCGTCGTGACGATGAGGTAGACGCGCCCCTTGCCCGTGGGGACGCGCTCGTACCGCAGGCGGAGGAAGCCCGGCAGGATGGCCTTGGCGTCCGGTGAGAAGACGCCGTCGCCCGTCGGCGTCTGGTCGTCTTCGTTCGCGTACACCTTGACCGTCACCGGCCGGCTGCCGTTGCACGCGTCGGTTGCGGAGGCGGTGAACCCGACCGTCACCAGGGTGTGATTCGGGCCCGTGGGCAGATTGAGCATGGGGGTGGCGACTCCGGACGTCACCTGGGGCTTCGTCGAGTCCACCACCTGCACGCTCGTCTGGCAGCTGGCCCCGAGGCCCGACCCATCGGACTCGGAGCACTGGATCGCGGTCGTGCCCAGCGGATAGAACGCGTTCGTGCCGGTGTTCGTGCACGCCGGGGACAGCGAGCCCCAGCACACGTCGGACCCGGTCGCCGTCACCGTGGCCCGCGCCCCGTTGCTGCCGGTGCACTCGAGAGTGCTCGGCGCCGGGCAGGAAATCGCCGGATGCGTGGTGTCGACCACCGTCACGCTGGTCGCGCACGAGCCCGCGTTGCTCGAGGGATCCGTGGCGCTGCAGGAGACGGAGGTCGTTCCGAGCGGGTAGGAGGTTCCCGACGCGGGGCAGGAAGGCGTCAGCGTGCCGGCGCAGGTGTCGGACGCCGTCGCCGAGACCGACGCGGCGGCGCTCTGCGATCCCGTGCACTCGACGGTCAGCGGCGCCTGGCAGGTCACCGCCGGCTTCGTCGTGTCCACGACCTGCACGGTGACCGCGCACGACGAGGAGTTCTGCGCGCCGTCGTGGGCGGTGCAGGTCACCGGCGTCGAGCCGAGCGCGAAGCCGGACCCGGAGGAAGGCGAGCAGCCATCGACCGTCGCCGCGCCGCAGTTGTCGCTCGCGGTGGGATCGCCGACGGACACCGGCGTGGTCGCGCCGGCGCACTCGACGGCCGCGGGATCCGGGGGACAGTTGATCGTCGGCTTCAGCTTGTCGACCA
>Ga0134121_10000796_pt1 | contig 32767 bp, 38 predicted proteins | sample KB301_FD_96463 | JGI IMG/M metagenome (GOLD analysis project Ga0134121, IMG submission 96463) | Terrestrial soil microbial communities without Nitrogen fertilizer from Kellogg Biological Station, Michigan, USA - KB3-0-1 | ecosystem: Environmental > Terrestrial > Soil > Unclassified ...
ACTCGAACCCCGATCTCTGAACTACAAGAGATCGGGGTTCGAGTAGCACGGCCCCGAATTCCCTCCGCGGCCCCGAATTCCCTGTCCGGCCCCGAATTCCCTGTCCGGCCCCGAATTCCCTGTCACGGCCCCGAATATACCCTCCCTCGAGTCACCCCTCGTGATGCTCGGAACTTAACTGCCCGTGCATGAGTTGTGGTGTTAAGGTTTTATTTCAACATGCCCGAACTTCCCGAAGTAGAAACGATTCGGAAGGGCCTCGTGCCCGTCTTATCCGGCCACTGCTTCGTCCGCGTGGATGCTCGACGCGGAGATCTGCGCGTTCCGCTGCCCCCGAACTTCGCTGCGCGGCTTGCCGGCCGTCAGATACGGATTCTGAGAAGACGGGCGAAATACCTGCTTGTCGATCTCGCTGGCGGCGAAACACTGATCGTGCACATGGGGATGTCGGGCCGCTTCACCGTGCACCTGCCTGGGATTACCGTGAGGCCCGGAGGTTTTGCCCACAAGATGCCGGAGGATGGGAGCGGTGAAGGAAGGCACGATCATGTTGTTTTCGAAACCGAAGAGGGTTCTCGTATCGTCTTCACCGATCATCGCCGTTTTGGATTGATGCTGCTGGAGAACACGGAGGAACTCGACCGACACAAGCTGTTTGCGGGTCTTGGTCCCGAACCTCTGGACGAGTCGTTTACATCGGCCCTGCTGAACGCCGCTATCGAGGGCAAGCGCGCGCCGATCAAGGCTGCGTTGCTGGATCAGCGTGTGGTTGCCGGATTGGGGAACATCTATGTTTGCGAAGCGCTCTTTCGGGCCCGCATTTCCCCCAAACGGCTTGCCGCGTCCGTCGCGGGCGTCCGCGCCGCGCGGCTAGTACCTGCCATTAAGGCGGTCCTCGAAGCTGCCGTCAAGGCCGGGGGTTCCTCGCTGCGCGATTACGCGCGCGCCGACGGCGAGCTAGGGTACTTCCAGCATCAGTTTGCCGTGTATGACCGTGAAGAGCTGGCCTGCGTACGGAAGGACTGCACCGGGACGGTCCGGCGCATCGTGCAGTCCGGCCGTTCCACATTCTATTGTCCTGTGTGCCAGAGGTGATTGAGACAAATCGGGCCAAGGCAAATCGAGGCCGTGCTACTCGAACACCGATCTCTATTCGATTTGTTGGGTCAGCGCAGGATGCGCAAGGAAGTTGCGGGTGTCACTCCTTGAGAAACGACTATCGTCGTCATTCTGCCCGCAGATTGAGTCACGAACGATCATCTATTGGGCGATCGGCTTTCACTTCCTTTCCACTCGGCGTGAATTCGAAATTGCTCTCTGTCCCTCAATTCACAGCTGCGAGGTGCAGTTCGGGCACCGAGTGGCCTTAAGGGGAATTGCCGAAATGCAGAACGGGCAGTCCTTCGCTGTTGGCGAAGGCGGGGCCGGTGTGGATTTCAGCTTGTTGATCCAGCGCACCATGAGAAATACGACGAATGCCACAATCAGGAAATCGAGGCAGGTGTTGATAAAGATGCCATAGTTGATTGTGGCTGCGCCGGCGGCCTTGGCTTCGGCGAGAGTCTTGACGCCTTTCCCCGACAGGTCAATGAAGCGATTAGAGAAATCCACGGATCCCATCAGGGCACCGATGGGCGGCATGACGACATCGTTAACGAGAGACGTAACGATTTTGCCGAAAGCCGCGCCGATAATGACGCCGACCGCGAGATCGACCACGTTGCCGCGAACGGCAAACTCTCTGAATTCTTTAAGCATTTTATTGCACTCCCGACAACGCCAGTATGGTTGTCATGACGAGGTTGATTCCTTTGACGCTGGAGTTTTTTTCGACATCGATCCATTCGTCGAGCGCGTGAGCCCGGCCTCCGGTTCCGCCCGAGTCCAGTGTGATTGCGGGAATACCGAGACTTATCGGCATATTGGCGTCCGTGCTGCCAACGCTGTAGGCCGGCGAAATCCCAAACCGGTTTGCCGCTGCAACGGCCAGCTTGACGATCGGAGAATCGATCGGCGTTGAGCCTGATGGACGTTCCCCGATCACCCTGGCATCCAGTTCGATCTTTCCCTGACTGGTCGAACGAGACTGGTTTTCTTCGTCGGCTGCTGCCCGCAGCTGCTTTATCATTTCGTCAGAGACTTTGTTGAGTTGCTGTGGGGATTCCGAGCGCAGGTCCACATCCATCCACGCTTCATTGGGAATGGAATTCACCGAAGTTCCTCCCCCAACGAGGCCGACGTTGTATGTCGTGCGGGGAATTCCTGGCACAGGAATTTTCGAGATTCGGTCTATAGCTTTCGACATGGCATAAACCGGATTCACCAATCCAAAGGCGCCGTAGCTGTGACCGCCCGGGCCCTTGAAAACGATATGATAGCGTCGGCTGCCGAGCGCAGTGGTCACGATATCGCTGCCGCTTCCCGCGCCGTCGATCGAAACGAACATTCGGATTCGATCACGATACGGTCCTTTCTGAAAGAGATATCGCATGCCACGAAGATCGCCGGGGCCTTCTTCGCCAACATCTCCGACAAAAAGAATGTCGCCAAGTGTTTGAACCCTCGCGCTGTCCAGCGCGCGAATGATGCCGAGCAGAACCGCAAGGCTTCGCGTGTTGTCGCCGATGCCGGGGGCCATCAGCCGGTTTCCCTGCCGCTTCACCTGGACGTCTGTTCCTTCCGGAAATACCGTATCGAGATGCGCGGCAACTGCCACCATCGGCCCGGATCCCACGCCCTTGCGCAGAGCGAGGACATTCCCTTCCGGATCGATCTCAACATTGGTCATGCCGCTATCCCGCAGCAGTTGCGCGAACGCTCGAGCGCGCTGCATTTCCTTGAACGAAGGGGCGGGGATTTCGTTCAACTCGATCATCTCGCGCACGATCCTGTCGTGGTCGTTCTCGATGATTTGCTCGGCATTTCGGACGGCTGAGAGTCTTGAAATGCGATCGACGATGGCTTGCGGGGTTTGGCCGAAGGCTGCGGGAGCGAAGACCAGCAGGCATGCGAACGCGAAGCTATTTGCGGTCTTCATAGACGAGCTTGCCGCCGACAATGGTGGCCACGGCTTTGCCGGAAAGGTCCCAGCCGTGAAAGGGGGAGTTTCGGCTTTTGGATTTCGATTTGTTGACGTCGAATTTCCATCTTCGTGACGGATCCAGAATTGTCAAATGAGCGTCGCTTCCTTCAAAGATACCCCAAGGCGTGACCCGCATGATTCTTTGCGGATTCAACGAAAGCATCTCGATCAGTCTTGGCAGGGACAGTTGCAGCTGAGTGAATGCCAGACCCACGGCGGTTTCCAGCCCGGTGATTCCAAACGGCGCGCGGTCGAACTCAAGCATCTTCAAATTGATGTGGTGTGGCGCATGGTCGCTGGCGATGGCGTCGATGGTGCCATCGGCAATACCTTCCCGCACGGCATCCACATCGTCCTGTGACCGCAAGGGTGGATTCATTTTCGCATTCGTGTCGTATTCGGCGACGGCCGCATCCGTGAGCGTGAAGTGGTGAGGCGTCACTTCAGCAGTAACCTTTGCGCCCTCGGCCTTCGCCTTGCGCACCATTTCCACGGCTCTTCTCGTGCTGAGGTGTGCGACGTGGTATTTGCCCCCTGTGGCTTCCGCAAGAATCAAGTCCCGCGACACCATTGTGTCTTCAGCTGAGGACGGAATGCCTTTCAGCCCCAGCCGCGCCGAAAAGGCGCCTTCGTGCATCACTCCACCTTTCGACAGGTTGAGATCTTCGCAATGCTGAATGACGGGAAGATCGAAGAGTTGAGCGTATTCCAGCGCTCGACGGAAAAGCCTTGCGTCCATGACAGGCTTACCATCGTCCGAGATGGCAACGATGCCCGCCTCGACCATCTCGCCGATTTCTGCAAGCGTCTCCCCCTTTTGTTCTTTGCTGATCGCGCCGATAGGGAACACAAGCGCGGGGGAAGATCGCCGTGCCTCGGCGATGATGTAGGCCGTAATGGAAGGCCCGTCATTCGATGGTCTTGTATTTGGCATTGCCGCCACAGCCACGTAGCCGCCCGCGACAGCGGCGGCGCCGCCGGTGGCAATCGTTTCGGCTTCCTCGGTTCCCGGCTCGCGGAGGTGAACGTGAATGTCGAAGAACCCGGGTGCGACGATAAATCCGCCCGCATCAAATTGAGGCACGTCGGCAGTGAGCTCTTTCCCAATCGAACGGATCTTGCCGTCCCTTATTAAGATGTCCAGAATATCCGCCGGCGAATCGAGTTTTCGCTGAGGGTCGAGGACCCGGCCATTTTTGACAAGCAGATCCATTAACTCTGGCCTCCCAGCATCAGAAACAGAATGGCCATGCGCACCGCGACGCCCGCGGAGACCTGGTCGAGAATGACGGAATATGGTCCGTCGGCGACGTCTGTTGCGATTTCGACGCCTCGGTTCATCGGCCCCGGATGCATGATGATGGCGTCTTCCTGTGCGCGCTCGACCTTGCTCCGCGTTAGCCCGTAGCAGCGGAAGTACTCCCGCGTGGAGGGAAAGAACGATTCATCCATCCTTTCAAATTGCACGCGAAGCATCATGATGACGTCTGCCCCGCTCAGGGCCTCTTCCATCGAATGAGTTCGGTGCAGAAACTCCCGATTGGTCGTCACGAGGTCGCACGCGCCGACCGGCATCAGCGTTGGTGGCGAGCACAACCAGACGTGCGATCCGAGTTTTGTGAGCAGGTGCGCATTGGAACGCGCGACACGGCTGTGCGTTATGTCTCCAATGATCGCGACTTTGAGGCCATCGAGCCGGCCCTTTCGCTGACGAATCGTCAGCGCATCGAGCAAGGCCTGGGTCGGATGTTCATGCGCCCCGTCGCCCGCATTCACCACGCGAGCCTTGGTCAGACGGGCGATCGTGTGCGGCGCGCCCGAGGAACCATGGCGAATCACGACGCAGTCTGCGGCCATGGCGTCAAGGGTCCTGGCGGTGTCGATAAGAGTTTCGCCCTTGGAGACGCTGCTGGTCGAGGCTGTGACGTTGACGACATCCGCGGAAAGTCTTTTGCCGGCAATCTCGAAAGAGGTTCGGGTTCGCGTCGATGCCTCAAAGAAAAGATTGATGACCGTCTTGCCGCGTAGCGTTGGAACCTTTTTGATGGGACGTGTCGAAATCTCCTGAAGATTCTCGGCGGTATCCAGAATGTCTATGATCTCCTGGCGGTCGAGATCCTGGATTCCCAGCAGATCTTTTCTCTTCACGAGTTTTCCATTACGTAGATCGCGTCTTCGGCGTCAACTTCCTGCAGGCGGACTTCGACCACCTCATTGTCTTTCGTGGTGATTTTCTTCCCGATGTAATTGGCTTCGATGGGCAGCTCGCGGTGTCCTCGATCGACAAAGACAGCCAGTTGGATCGTTCGCATTCTTCCGAAATCGATCAAGGCTCTGAGCGCCGCGCCTATAGTGCGGCCCGTGTACAGGACGTCATCTACGAGGATGACATCTTTATCGTCGATGTCGGACGGAACCTCTGTGCGGCGAACGATAGGCTGCGTGGCGACCCTCGTCAGATCATCCCGATAAAGATTGATGTCCAGAATACCCATCTGAGGCGCCCGGCCGGTCTTTTGAGCGATCCGTTTCGCCATTCGTTGCGACATGGGAATGCCGCGACGTTGGATCCCGAGCAGCACAACCGGTCTGCCGGCATTGCTCGAGACGATCTGGTCCGCAAGAGTCTCGAGTGTGCCACTCACTTCGTCGGCATTCATCAACTGATAGTTGAGCTTCAATGTCATGGACGCCGAAATTATATGCTAAATTCCGACTTGCCCATATGAACCAGGTGCCTGATCTCACGGCGGAATTCGCGGGAATTCGTTTAGCGAATCCCGTCATGACGGCCAGCGGTACATTTGGCTATGGCGAAGAGTTCAAAAGGTTTATAGACCTGAAGCGTATCGGCGCCGTCGTGGTCAAAGGTACCTCGGCACAACCGATTGCCGGCAACAGCCCTCCCCGTCTTTTCCCCACTGCCTCAGGGATGATTAACTCCATCGGGTTGGAGAATGTCGGTGTCGATGCGTTTATTCGCGACAAGATGCCGCTTCTGCGCGACATCGGATGCAGCGTTTTTGTAAACGTGTTCGGCTTCGCTGAAGAGGATTATGCCGAGGTCATCGACAAGCTCAACCCATGCGAGGGGATTGCCGCGTACGAGTTGAATATATCGTGCCCGAACACGAAGCACGGCGGCATGACATTCGGGACCAGCCCGCAACTGACACACAGCTTGACGAAGATGCTCAAGGCGCGGTCGCGGCGTCCGTTGATTGTGAAGCTTTCGCCGAATGTGACCGACATCGCGGAAATCGCGCGCGCCGCCGAAACTGCCGGCGCCGATGGGCTGACGGTGGCGAACACCTATCTTGCGATGGCGATCGATACGGAGACGTTCAGGCCGCGGATTCACAATGTGACCGGAGGATTGTCAGGCCCCGCGATCAAGCCGGTGACGCTGAGGCTGGTGTATCAGTGCTCGCGTGCCGTGAAGATTCCGGTGATCGGGCTTGGTGGAATTTCTACGGCGGAAGACGCAGTCGAATACCTGCTGGCAGGCGCGTGCGCGGTGCAGGTGGGCACGGCAAACTTCCTTGATCCTCGCGCATCGTTGCACGTGCTGGATGGGCTGGAAAAGTTTATGGTGAAGCGCGGTCTCAAGTCGTTGAAGGATTTGATTGGAAAGATGGAAGTATGAAGGAAAGAATCATTATCGCTTTGGATGTCAGCTCCCGGAAAGAGGCTTTGACGCTGGTGGAATCGCTGCAATCCGTCACTGGGATGTTCAAGATTGGTTTGCAGCTTTACACCGCGGAGGGACCTTCGCTTGTCCGGGAAATCATCGATGCCGGGGGCAACGTATTCCTCGACCTGAAATTTCACGACATCCCGAACACGGTCCGCAGGGCCGCGCTCGAGGCTGCAAAGCTGGGCGTGTCGATGATGACCATCCACACATCCGGTGGACGGGCGATGATGCAGGCCGTGTCGGACGAACTGCAGGAGAAAATCGGAGAGAAGAGGCCTGCGGTCGTCGGGGTGACGGTACTCACCAGCATGGACGATGGCGCGCTTCGAGAGACCGGCGTCTCGTGGTCGATGGATGAGCAGGTTCTGCGACTGGCAAAGCTCGCAGAAGACAGCAGCCTCGATGGCATTGTCTGTTCCCCGCGGGAGATTCAAATGATTCGAAGCGCAGTTGGCCCCCACTTCAAGATTGTGGCTCCTGGCGTACGCATGCCCGGCCAGGCGGCCGACGACCAACAGCGAACCGCCACGCCGCGCGAAGCCCTTTCCAGCGGCGCCGATTATATTGTTGTCGGACGAGCTGTCACGAAGGCGCCCCACCCTCACGCCGCACTCGAAGGCCTGCTTCAGTCTCTTTGAAAAAGGCGGATCGCGGCGATGCCTGTGGCGCCGGCCGCAAGCACAGCCGAAGTGTTTTCATTGGTAATGCCGCCGATTGCGAGCACCGGAATTTTCACGACTGCTGTCACTGCGCCCAGCGCGTCAAGGCCCACAGGTTTCTTCCCCGGAGTCTCGTAGATTGGGCCGAATATGACGTAGTCCGCGCCGTCGTGTTCCGCTTCAAGGCCTTCTTCAATGGTGTGGATGGAACGTCCCAATGAATTAACGAAAGGCCGGACAACTCGAGTCGGAAGCCCATGGCCTGGCAGGTGAACCCCGGCGATTCCCGCGGCTAGAGCGATATCGAGCCTGTCGTTCACGAGCACTGTCGTGCGGCTCCCCGCCGCGGCATCGCGTATGCGGCAGACGAGTTCGAACAGCGGGCGAGCGGCGAGGTCCTTCTCGCGCACCTGGATCATTTCGACGCCGTGTCGGATTGCGGCGTTCACAGACCCCATCAGATCGCCCTGCTGCCGGTCGGTAACGTAGCAGCGAAGCATTCCTTGATGGCTGCGCCCTATCACTTGATGTTTCGCGCTGCCGCGCTTACGCTTCGCGCCGGGCTTGCATTACTTGATGGTTTCGCCCTATCGGGCTCACATTCGCTCCGCTCATGCGCTCCGCTCATGTCCGGACTAGTCCAAGGCCCGGTCCACTCGCAGAGAACGGACGAAGTGTCTTACTTCGGAAATGCCGATCAGAATGTCGATTCCGCCAAGGCCTGTGACTCCGGCTTTGAAGAAGGGGTGGAGAATCAGAGGTCGGAAGTTGGGAACGTAATAGAGTAGATAATTACCTGTCCACAGTTCCGACCACGGAATAAACACGAGGAACAGTCCGATTTCGAAGCAGAAGAAAATCGCGGCGATCGAAAGCAACCGGCTCATTGCTCATTAGTGAGCGGCAGACTTCGCTTCCTTGACTTCCTTAACCTCGCGAATACGGGCGGCCTTTCCTCGCAGTTCACGGATGTAGTAAAGCTTCGCGCGGCGAACACGGCCATGTCGCACGATTTCGACCTTGTCGATCGATCGGGAATGCATGGGGAAGATGCGCTCGACGCCGTGGCCGAAGGAAATCTTGCGAACCGTAAACGTGGTGCGGTTGCCCCCATGTTTGATTCCGATGCAGACACCTTCGAAGACCTGAATGCGTTCCTTGTCGCCTTCCTTGATCTTGACGTGGACCTTTATGGTGTCTCCGGGATTAAAGGCCGGAAGATCGGTTCTCAGTTGTTGTTGCTCGATGGTATCCAGTACGTTCATAGAATCCTCTTCAATAAATCCGGTCTGTTTTTCGCCGTCTTCCGACGGGCGGCTGCCTCCCGCCACTTCCGGACCGCCTCGTGGTCGCCTGATATCAGGACGTCCGGCACGCTCCAGCCGCGGAATTCCGCGGGGCGTGTGTAATGCGGATGCTCTACCGACGTTTCCAGGGAAGCCGGATCGGAGAAGGAGTCCCGAAGGACCGATTCTGCCTTACCGACGACGCCCGGGACGTAACGTGCGATGGCGTCCACTATCAGAGCGGCGCCGATCTCACCGCCTGACAAAACGAAATCTCCAATCGAGAGTTCGGCTGTTGCCAGGTGCTCTACAACTCTCTCGTCAATGCCCTCATACCGCCCGCAGATCAGAATTACCTGCGCCGCTTTCGAGAGCCTCAGGGCTTCAGCCTGATTGAATCTCCGGCCCGCCGCACTCAGCACGACTACCTCGGCGGTCCCTGCCGCGCCATCCTCTCGAATCGATTCAACAGCGGCGAACAAAGGTTCCGGTTTGAATACCATTCCCTCGCCACCGCCGAACGGCCGATCGTCCACTGTGTGGTGTCGATCCGAGGTAAAACTTCTCAAATCGTGGACTCGAGTCTCCAGGAGTCCCTTTTCCCGCCCCCGGCGAATAATCCCGTAATCGAAAGGCCCGCGAAAGAACTCCGGAAAGATCGTGATCGCGTCGAACCTCATCATGGGACGATCACTTGTTCAGATCCCGAAGTCCATCGGGCAGATTTACTTCAATTCGGCGCTGCTGAAGGTCCATTTTGCCCAGGAACGCCTGGGCGAAAGGAATCAGGATCTCTCCGTTTTTGCCATCGACCACCAGAATCGACGTTCCCCCGCCATCCAGAACGTCGGTCACTGTTCCCAGCGCTTCACCGTTCGCGGCTGCGACAACCTCGCAACCCTTCAAGTGAAACGTGTAAAAGGCGCCTTCCTCGGCTGGAGGAAGGTCTGTTTCGAGGATCGCCAGTTCTGCGCCCGCCAAAGCTTCTACCTTGGAAATCGAGGTGACCCCGCGAAGTTTAACGATCAGACGACCGTGCTGTTTACGGGAGAACTCGATTTCAGAGTCCTCTCTCGTGGCGCCGCGAATAACCGTCACCCGGCGTCCGGCCTCAAAAACGCGATCGTCTTCGAGAAGGGTCTCGACGCGCATAGCACCGTCGAGGCCCTGCGGTCGAGTGATGCGGGCGATTCGAATGAAAACCGGCTCGTTGTTTTTTATCGGCGCCTTACTCCAGAATTTCCAATGTAAATCTCTTCTTGAGCTTCATGCCGGCTGCGCTGAGGATCGTTCTGATCGACCGCGCAGTCCTGCCTTGCTTGCCGATTACCTTGCCGAGGTCGCTCTGCGCAACCCTGAGTTCAAGAACGGTCGTTTGTTCCCCTTCAACTGCCTGTACGGCAACTTCATCCGGACTGTCAACAAGAGCTTTCGCAATTTGCTCGATGAGCTCCTTCATAGCTACCTCCCATTATCCGCACGCACATCCTCAATAAGATTATGAGCCCGAGAATGATTCAGAACGAGGGAGCCGAAGGACTTACGCCGTGCCTGTCTTACTTCACAATCTCCTTTTTACGGAGAATACTCCGTACAGTTTCCGAAGGCTCGGCGCCCTTCGACAGCCAGTACTGTGCCCGTTCCGGGTTGATTTCGATGTGCGTGGGGGTCGCAATGGGGTTGTACTGTCCCAACACTTCCAAAAACCGGCCATTGCGTGCCTTACGCTTATCAATAACCACGATCCGGTAAAACGGACGCTTCTTAGACCCTATACGGGCCAAACGCATAGCTACCAAACGGTTAGCCTCCTTAACACTAGAGAAACCTGTAGATTATAGTCGAGATCCAGTCTCATAAGCCACACTTCAAAACGGCATTTGGGGCATCTTCATTCCCTTCATCCGTCTCCCAAAAAAGCTGTTCTTCATATTCTTCATCATCTTCTGAGCTTGGACGTATTGTTTCAGGAGCTGGTTTACCTCCTGAACGCTGGTACCGCTGCCCTTGGCAATGCGTTTCTTCCGGCTTCCATTAAGAATCTGATGATTGCGCCGTTCTTTGGCGGTCATCGAGTTGATGATCGCCTCGGTCCGTCCTATTTCCTTCTCGTCTACTTTAGCCTTTTGCATTTCCTTGAACGGCCCGACGCTGGGAAGCATGGCAAGAATCTGTTCCATGCTTCCCAGCTTGCGGATCTGTTTCAGCTGGTCCCGGAAATCCTCGAGTGTGAACGTGTCTTTCTTGAGGGCGTCAAGAGCCTGCTTCGAATCGACTACTTCCTGGGCCTTTTCGATCAGGGACATCACGTCGCCCATGCCGATAATGCGCGAGGCGAGCCGGTCCGGATGGAAGACTTCGAGAGCGTCGTATTTTTCGCCGACGCCCACGAATTTTACCGGTTGTCCGGTGACTTGTTTGATCGATAGAGCCGCGCCGCCGCGGGCATCGCCGTCCATTTTGGTGAGAATGAATCCATTGAACCCGAGGCGTTCGTGAAACTGTTGGGCGCTTTTCACAGCGTCCTGACCGAGCATGGCGTCCGCGACGAACAGGATTTCGTGCGGATGGAGTTTGTTTTTGATCTCGGTCAGTTCCTGCATGAGTTCTTCGTCGATGTGCAGCCGTCCGGCAGTATCGATAAGAAGAACGTCATGGCCGGTGTTTCGCGCCTCACGAAGCGCGCCTTCGCAGAGCGCCAGGGGTTTCTCGCCAGGGTTGCCTTCCCAGATCTTGACGTCGATGTCTTTCGCGATGACCTTCAGTTGTTCGCGCGCCGCAGGGCGGTAAACGTCCACGGAAACGAGCATCGGTCGATGATTGTTCTTGGCCAGCCATTTTGCGAGCTTGCCGGAGGACGTCGTCTTTCCTGAACCCTGAAGACCCACCATCATGATCACAGTCGGAGGCTGCGACGCGAAGTGAAGGCGAACATTTTCGCCGCCAAGCATTTCGATCAGTTCGTCGTGGACTATCTTGACGATCTGCTGCCCCGGGCTGAGGCTCTGCATCACGTCCTGTCCGAGCGATTTCTGCTTCACGATATCTGTGAACTGCTTCACGACCTTGAAGTTCACGTCAGCCTCGAGCAGGGCGATGCGGATTTCCTTGAGAGTTTCGTCGAGGTGCTGCTCGCTGATGCGGCTCTCGCCTCTCAGATTCTTGAAGACCTTCTGGAGCTTTTCCGACAGGGAATCAAACACAGTTCCTCCTACTTCTTCTGAACTCTCAGGATACTTCGCGCCTTGCCGGTTTCGCTATCCACATCGATGACGACCGCGTTGAGCCGGACGTCCTGGGACGCCGGCTCGAACCGCGACGGCATTTGCGTGAGAAAACGATGAATTGCGGCTTCTTTCATGACTCCGATAACGGAGTGAAAGGGACCGGTCATCCCGGCATCAGTCTGGTAAGCCGTACCCCCGGGAAGGATTGTCTCGTCGGCGGTCGGAATATGCGTGTGGCTGCCGACGACGGCCGACACCCGCCCATCCAGATACCATCCCATTGCCACCTTTTCAGACGTGGCTTCGGCGTGCATATCCACAAAAATCATCTTCACGTCCCGGGAAAGCGCTGATAGTTCGGCATCCGCAACCCGGAACGGGTCGTCGATCGGCGGCATATACACACGACCTTGCAGGTTCAGTACCGCAACCTGTTCTCCCGCCCTTGTTTTAATGACCACGACGCCATGCCCCGGATTCCCCGGAGGATAGTTCGCCGGCCGCAAAATCCGAGCCTGCTTGTCCAGGTAAGGGAGAATCTCCTTTTTGTTCCAGATGTGATTGCCGGAGGTCAATACATCCACGCCCCCGTCGAAGAACTCATCCGCAAGTTTTGGGGTGACGCCGTTGCCGGGCGCCGCGTTCTCGCAATTCAGGATTGTCAGATCGATGGAGTATTCCCGTTGCAGGTCGCGCAAGTGCGAGCGGACCATACTGCAGCCGGCGCTGGCGACTGTATCGCCGATATAAAGGATTTTCAAAAACAGACTTTCTAAAGCAGAGAGAGCTATAACCGCGAAGACGCCAAGGCCGCCAGGAGGGAAATGTCGGGAACCATTGTCCCTCCCCCTTTGGCGTTCTTGGCGTCCTGACGGTTAGCCCTCTTTCTGCTGGGGATAAATGCTGTACCCCGCTTGGCCGTGTGGCTCTACCTATTTGAACCTGCATAACAGGTGGGCGCCCAGAGAACGCTTTAGGGGATCTTGTTCCCCCGAAAGGGCCAGACCCACACACCACGTCCGTAAAAGGGCTCCCTATCAAATAAGCATTGGTTCAAAATAGTCGATACCAACACCAACCTCGCAGGGTGCGGTAATTGTAAGGAAGAGGGAGGCCCCGGTCAATGTTAGCTTTGGATGGGGGCGTGTGGCAGAAAGGAACGAGATGAAGAATGCATTGATCGTGATGATCGGGATAGCGAGCAGCACAGTATTTTTGAGTTCAGCGATCGGCGGGCAGGCACCCGCGACTACGGATTTGAGTTCGCCTCGATTCAGTGCCAACGATGAATTGATGCGGCCCGACAACTATCGTGAGTGGATCTATCTGAGTTCCGGGCTCGGAATGTCCTATGGTACGACGACTTCCCCAGCCAATGCCAACCCGCCCTTCGACAACGTTTTCGTTACGCCGGCTGCGTATCGCTCGTTCCTGGCAACCGGTAAATGGCCGGACAAGACAATGTTTGTTCTCGAATTGCGGGGCTCAGCGAGTGAAGGCTCAATCAACAAACAGGGCCATTTCCAGGGACAGATGCTGGGCATGGAAGTGGAGGTCAAAGACGAATCCCGGTTCCCCGGCAAATGGGCCTTTTATGAATTCGGCCGCACCGCCGCATCAGCCAAGCCAACGCCGACGACAGCCTCCTGCTATTCCTGCCACGCGCAAAACGGCGCCGTGGACAATACGTTTGTGCAGTTCTATCCCACGCTTGCGGACATCGCGAAGCAGAAGGGCACTTTCAAAAGTGCGCCCTGATCCTTGGTTGTCCCCCGGTGCCTCGAAGCGGCGGGCGAGCAACTTTTCAGGCCGTGAATCCCATCACGTCCGCGCCAGATAGTCCGATACGAGTCTTACGGCCATGGCGCCTTCACCGACCGCGGATGCAACGCGGTTCATGGCGCCCGCCCTCAGGTCGCCCGCAGCAAATACGCCGGCGACACTCGTCTCCAACGGCATGGGTTCGCGGGTTTCTTTCCACGTCCGGGGAAATGAATCTGCGAGAGCCGCGTCGCGTCCTGTCAGCACGAATCCCTTGTCGTTCCGAAGAACGGATGCGGGCAACCAGTCGTTGTGCGGCCGAGTGCCGATAAATACAAATACCGTGTCGGCTTCCTCGGTGACGACGCTCTCATCCTCCAGCGACTTCAAGCAGATCCGCTCCAGGCGGCCTTTTCCTTCGACGCGCTCGATGCACGTCCGCGGCCGGATTCGAATATTGGGTATTGCCGCGACCTGATCCATCAGATACTTCGACATCGTTTCGCTCAAGTCGTTCCGTCGAATCACGACATGGACTTCGCTGGCGAACCGGGACAGATAAACCGCGCTTTGTCCGGCCGAATTGCCTCCGCCGACGATCACAACGCGGCGGTCCCGGCAGGAATGCGCTTCCGTCATTGCAGTCCCGTAATACACGCCAGCGCCAGTACAAGCCGCGATACCTTCGGCGGGGTGTTCCCGATAAGTCATCCCGGTTGCCGCGACTACGGCCCGTGCCACCAGTTCGCGCCCATCTGCCAGGGCAATGCGCTTGTATCCTCCGTCGACAGAAAGTCCGGCTACGGAAACGGGTACGAGAAACTCTGCACCAAGACGCTGCGCCTGTGTTATCGCCCTGCGCGTCAATTCGCTCCCGCTCACGCCCGACGGGAATCCGAGATAATTTTCAATCTTTGAACTGCTCCCCGCTTGTCCTCCTGGTCCGTGCCCATCCAACAAAAGAGTCCGCATTCCCTCGGACGCGCCGTACACCGCGGCAGCCAATCCTGCCGGACCTGCTCCCACAATGATGAGGTCATACAAATCGTGCGCCGCTGCCATGGCCAGGCCAAGGCTCTCGGCAACTTGCCGCGTGGCCGGATTTCGCAGCACCGTTCCGTTCTCCAGAAGCAGCGCCGGCAATTCACTGGCGGCTATCCCCGTCGCGTCCATGAGGCGCCGGGCGTCCGGGTCTCGCTCGACATCGAGCCATCGATAAGGAATGAGATTGCTGGCAAGGAAGTCCTTCACTTCGTGGGATCGCGGCGACCACTGGTCTCCGAGGAGGCGCAGACCTCCCACTTCAGGCCGGTATTCGGCCTGCCATGACGCCAGCAGATCATCGATAGCGGGAAAGAGATGCTCTTCAGGCGGATCCCAGGGTTTCTCGAGATAATGATCGAGGTGCGCTTCGTTGATCGCCCGGATGGCAGCCTTAGCGTCCGAATACGCCGTGAGCAGCACACGTCCGGCAATCGGATAGATCTCGCGGCACCTGGCCAGCACATCCACGCCGAGCATGGTCGGCATGCGCTGATCGCTGATCAGGATCGCCAGCGTATCGCCTCTCGTCTTGAGCTCCTTGAGAACATCCAGGGCCGCTTCCCCGGAACTCGCGGCCAGCACGCGGTAGTCCTCCCGGTATCGTGATCTCAAATCACGCCGGATTGCGGCCAGGACCTGGGGATCGTCGTCAACGACCAAAATGACGGGCAAGCTCATGAAGCGCTTCCTTTAGCAGTTTTCGGGAACCGGGAGTATCACGCGAAACTCCGTTCGTCCTGGCTTCGAGTCCACTTCGATCCGTCCGTTATGCCGCTGGATCAGCCGCCTTGCGATATCCAGCCCGAGCCCCGTGCCTTCGCCGATCGGCTTTGTAGTAAAGAACGGATCGAAAATACGATCGACGATCCCGGCAGGGATGCCGGGACCGTTGTCGATCACCCGGACCGACACAGAGTCGGACTCGCGATTCGCGGTCAACTCCACCTGGCCACCCTCTTCCACGGCATCCAACGCGTTACTGAGCAGGTTCGCCCATACCTGGTTGAGTTCACCGCCGAATCCATTCACGTTGGGGAGGTCCTTCTCGATGTTCACGCTGAGTCCCGCGGACTTGCTTTTCGCCTTGGCTCTCAAGACGACGACGGTGTTTGCCAATCCTTGTCCAATGTCGACTCGCTCCGGCACGGAAGCGCGATCCATCTGAGTGAATCCCTTAACGGCGGCGACCAGGTCGTAGATGCGTGAGGCAGCCTCCTGAATTTCCGATGTCAGAAGGCGCGTGGTGCACCCTGCGGCTATCCAGCGGATCGCGGCATTGAGGGCCTGGCCGCTCATCGATTTCCCGAGTTCGTCGAGCAATTCGAGAGTGAGATGCGTGTCTGCCAACGTTTCTGCCGCCGCGGTCTCCACGTGGTGCGCTTTCAGCCAACCCGCAATCGAGTCTTCGCGATCCTCGTGTTCGAGCGGAGAGAGTATCGATGGAACACCGCCGTCCATGCAGGCCCCCTTCACTCTCTCAATTGCAAGAATCTGCTCGCTGGTGAGTCCCATGGACCCGACGGCCCGCGATGCGGCATCGGCGTTCGGGAGACTTGCCGACAACGCGCTGGCACTCCGCGCGATCGCCGAGGCTGGATTATTCAATTCGTGAGCCAGACCCGCCGCAAGCTTGCCGAGTGAGAGGAGTTTTTCATCATGGAGAAAGCTGGACGTAAAGTGACGCGCGCGATCGACCATGACGTGAACAAGGGTTGCCGTCAGTTCGGTACATTCGTGAATCAACTCCGGGAGTTCGTTCCGGTAAACCGTGACCACGTCGGTCGGTTCTTCAGCGACGACGTCTCCAGGCGGAGCGACAAGCCGGGAATACGGCAACAAGCCCGTGACGTCTCCGCCGCGCCATTCCATGACCTTGTGTCGCCCCGCTCCACGATCGACGTAAATCGACAGGTGTCCGGCAAGCACCACGTGCAGGCCCTCGACTTGTCCGTCTTTCGAGGTCAACACGGCGCCGGTATCGAGATGTCGTAAGACGCCGTGAGTGGCGACCCACTCGATTTGGGGTTGCGGCACCGAGCCGAGTGTTCGATGTGCCGACAGTCGTTCAAAAAGAGACGGAGTGCTCAACCTCAAGCTCCTTGGCAGCGGATACAATAACACCGAAAAGGGATTGCTCCTGGCGTCGACGAAGCTCCTGGTTCCATCAGGCTACTTTGGTGTGGCGCCGAATGTAAGCGGCAACACCCCACAGATACGCCGCCGATTGGCACAACAAATGCCTCCCAATGTATATGAATGTTAAATGGAGACTTGCGGTCACGACGGCAATCGTTACGGTTTTGCTACCGGCAGCACATGCCGCGCCTCCTCCATCTCCGGACCGCATCGGCCAGGCCATCGAAAACCGCTCCGATAAAAGCGAGATCAGCCCCGGCACCACTGCCGAGGCGCGTGTGGTGCGGGCACAAATCCTGCTCGATCGCGCCAGATTTTCGCCCGGCGAGATCGATGGGCGTTACGGAGGGGACCTCGGCATCGCCATTAAGGGCTATCAACAGGCGCACCACCTGAATCCGGACGGCATTATCGGCGCGCAGATGTGGCGCACTTTGGATGCCGACCATCGGCCGCTGCTGAAGACCTATACCATCACGGTTGCCGATCTAAAGGGCCCGTTTGCGCCAATCCCGACAGACGTCCAGGAGCAAGCCCGTATGAAATGGATGGGCTACGAATCGGCGGTCGAAGGCTTGGCCGAGAAGTTTCACGTTTCTCCACGATTGCTTGCGGAACTGAATCCCGGAAAAAATCTGGAGAAAGCCGGTGTGGTGGTAGTGGTGCCGGCGGTCGAACGCAGTCCTGCGCGGCGTGCCGTTCGCGTGGCGGTCTCAAAATCCAAACGCACCGTGACCGCATATGGTGTTGGAGACACGATGCTGGCGCAGTACCCCGCGACAATGGGCGGAGAGCACGACCCGCTGCCCATCGGGAATTGGAAGATCACAACCGTGCAGCACAATCCATGGTTCAACTACGATCCCGTACACTTCTGGAACGCGAGCCCCAACGAAGCCGCGGCGAAGCTCCCTCCGGGCCCAAGAAACCCCGCCGGTGTCGTGTGGATGGGACTTTCCAAGGAGCATTACGGCATACATGGAACGCCGGATCCCGGCCGCATCCGTCACGGCGAATCCTACGGCTGCATCCGGTTGACGAACTGGGATGCCGCGGATCTGTCGCACATGGTCGTTCCTGGAACACCGGCGATTCTCGAGGAATAACAGATGCGCCTTCTTGCGGCTGGTCTCGCCCTGTGGCTCACCCAATCACTGGCGCACATGGGTTTGCCCCTTCAAGGACTTCAACCGGCGGACCTGCGCGATACCTACACCGAAGATCGCAGCGGACACCCGCACGAAGCCATCGATATCATGGTCCCGCGCGGAACGCCTGTGTACGCCGTCGTGTCTGGAACTATCCGTAAGCTGTTCCTCAGCAATCCGGGAGGCAACACCATTTATGAATTCGATGAGGACGGCGACTATTCTTACTACTATGCTCATCTGGATCATTACGCGGCGGGGTTGCGTGAAGGAATGCAGGTCGAACGCGGGGACATCATCGCCTATGTAGGGTCGACGGGAAACGCAGGCATTCCGCATTTGCACTTCGCCGTATTCGAACTCGGTCCGGAGCGGGAATGGTGGAAGGGAAAGCCGGTAAACCCCTATCGCTACCTTGGGGCGGCTCTGCGAAACAGTAAATGACGCAGCTACCGTGAATGCAAAAAAAGACAGCCCGAGAGGATTATCCCCACGGGCTGTTCCACTATCCTAAGTTGTCTTTAAGAGAACCAAGGAGACCTTTTCAGAATTACTGACGACGACGCTTCAGACCAGCTGCCAGTCCGATCAAGCCCATTCCAACCAATAGCATGCTAGCGGGTTCCGGTGTGGACACTGGACCGTACTCGGCATAATCCGACAGGCCGCCGGCGTCTCCGGGAGCATTAAACGTGAAGGTGGAACCGGCAACCTCGGCTCCCGTGTAGTATGCCTGTAAAGCACCGCCGTGTGACCCGCCCCAATGAAAGACCACATAGTTGAAATCATCCGTTGGGAGCGTGATGCTTGAAACGTTCGCACCGTAATTGGTGGGATATCCTGCCGGCACCGGATACCCAGCAGGTGCAATTGTACCGTCGTTATTCACCCTGAAGATTTCCGGGCCCGGCGCGGGGAAACCTGTACTGTGTGCAGTGTTCCAAGCGGTAACCACGCCAGCCAGCCAGGCTGCAACAGTGGTTGGGCTGTTATTCCCCAGAGCCGACTTCGTGGTGGTACCGATCAGTATCGGGGTGGCCGACGCCTGTTGCGGCAACATTCCGATCATGCCAACCGCGATAAGAGCTGCTACTAACAATTTGATTTTCATATCTTCCTTGACCTCTGCCGTAATGGCGTTAAAGCGTTTCCGTCCTGGACAAAATCTACTGCATCCTGCAGCGATACTTACAAGGCAGTCAAGATGCCAACGCAAGGACCAGAGTTACGAAACGTGCCAATACCCTGTGAATAAAAGGGATAGAGGGATGATCTGTCGCTCCGTCAATGAAGTGACGGTACTTTGTTCTGTTCTGAATTCGTAAGGCAATCCGACGTCGCGTCGATCCGTGGGGCTTCATCGAGAGCCAAATGGTTGACACATAGGAAACAAATCCCACTATTGAAAATTGTAAGGAAAACGGTCGTTTTATGAAGACTCGTCGGGGACCTGACAGAAGTGATTTCGGTTTTACAGAATTTATTAACTTAATATCAGGTATTGTGTGACATTTTACTGGAAGGTGCGCGCGGCAGTCAGGAAATCGACCGAGTACGCCGAGGGAGTTTGCAATCGGCGTACTCAGCCAAGCTTCTTATTGATCAACTGCTCCAGCACGTTGGACCACTCGTCGCTTTTCTTGCGAATAATGACGTCGTTCTGCTCGGAACTTTTCCGCTGCTCGCGAAGCTCCTGCGCGAGATGGAGGGCGGTGAGAACGGCGATCTTCAGGGAATCGGGAGTGTTGGCGGCCGCGGAAATCTGGCGCATACGTGAATCGACGTCTTCGGCAATTTGGCGGACGTCGGCTTCCTCCATGTCCGACTTCAGGACAATGGAGTACTGCTGGTCGTAGATTTCAACTTCAATGGTTCTTGGTCTTGGCTTAGGCAATCGGTCCCTCGGTCAATTCGGTCAAATTTTCCAGAAGTGATTCGACCTTATTCTTGACCAAGTCCCGTTCCTTCTTCAATTCCTCAATTTCTTCTTCGAGGGTGGAGATCTGCTTGCGCGCAAATCCGAGCTCGCGCTCGGCGGCATCCTTCTCCTTGCGTGTGGACTTCACGAGTTCAATGGTGCGGACGATTCGGTTTTCGAGTTCTGCAAACTTGTCGGCGGCGGTTGCGGTTGCTGGCATTTTTTACTTCCTCAATTCGGCGCCCAGACGTTCTTCCAGGGCCTGCAGGATTTTTCGGTCGAAGCTTTCAACCTCGACGTCGGTTAACGTGCGCTCGGTGGATTGATACATCACTGAAATCGACAGGCTGTATTTCGTCTCCGGAAACGATCCGGACTCCATCCGATCGAAAGGTTCGATTCGAACGAGTTCCAAAATGCCTGTGCCCGCGATTGTCCGCTGTACCGCGCCGTATTGGGTCCCTTTCTCCAGGAGGAGGGAAAAGTCGCGCCGAATTGCCGGATATCTGGGTATCGTCTCGACTTGCCGGGCCGCAGCGCTCGCAAGCAACAACTCGAGATCGATTTCCGCAAGATAAACCCGTTGGCGGAATTTGAAGGGCTCGGCATAGCTCGGATGCAATTCACCGAAAATCGCCAGATGGCCGACGCGCGCAAAGCGTCCCGGATGGTAGTACTTTGGAATATGGTCGGTTGTCGGCCGCATCGGTGAGTCGAATCCTCGAAGGATTTCTTCAATGTCTCCCTTCAGCGAAAAGAAATCGAAATCGCGCCGCACATCATGAACGCTCGCTGTCCGCAGCTCGCCGCAGGCGCCGAGAATCAGCGTTCGGCGCTCACCGCCCGTGTGGTAGACCTTGCTGAGTTCGTACAGCTGCAGATCGCGATTGCCACGATTCAAATTCCACTGGATCGTTTTCAGCATTCCGGGAATGAGTGAGGTGCGCAGGATCGATTCCTCCTCGCTCATCGGATTCTGGAGCCGAACAGGTTCAAGGTCCGGATAAAAGCGGTGTTCCAGTTCGTCGTTGCTGAAGGAATAGGTGCAGATCTCGCTGTAACCGGTCGCCGATAGCGTACCGCGCAATCGACGCGTTCGCGTCTCTTGCGGCAGCAGGGAACCGAGACCGCGAGAGGGCGGCATCGTCGCAGGAAATTTGTCGAAGCCGTGGTGGCGGGCAATCTCTTCGAGCAAGTCTTCCTCAGCAGCCAGATCCACTCGGAACGTCGGCACCTCCACTGTCCAACCTTCGGGAGACTTGCGGGGCTTCAGTTCCAGTCGAGTGAAGATGTCTTCAATGACGGGATCGCTGACCTCGGCGCCAAGCGCTCCAGCGACTCGGTCGCGCCGCAGGGTAGCGATAAGCGGTTCGGGCTTTTCGGGATAGACATCGATCGCGCCCTGAAAGATTTCCCCGCCAGCGAGTTCCTGGATCATTGCCGCTGCGCGGTCGCATGCGAAGCTGGCCATCTCCACATCGGCGCCGCGTTCAAATCGGTAAGAGGCCTCCGTGCTCATGCCCAGGGTTCGCGCGGTCTTACGGATCGAATTGGGACTGAAGTACGCGCTCTCGAGCAAGACGTTCACCGTTGATGAAGAGATCTCTGTTTCGCCGCCGCCCATGATGCCGGCCAGAGCCACGGGCTTTTCTGCATCGGCGATGACGAGAATGGATGGATTCAGCGGGCGTTGCACGCCGTCCAGTGTCGTCAACTTTTCGTCAAGAGCCGCGCGGCGGATCACGATCTGATGTCCCGCCAGGCGGTCCGCATCGAAGGCGTGCATCGGATGACCTAACTCCATCATCACGTAGTTCGTAATGTCCGCGACATTATTGATGGAGCGGATACCGAGAACTTCAAGACGTCGCTTCAACCAGTCCGGAGAGGGGCCAATCCTGACGCCGGAGATGTATCGTCCACAGTAGCGGCCGCAAAGATCGGGATCCTCGATGGAAATCGAGAAGACATCCGCAGCTTTCGTCAGGCCTTCCCTGAATTTGAATCCCGGTATCCGGAGCGCCGCTCCGTAAATCGCGCTGATCTCCCGCGCGACACCCATGTGATTCAGGCAGTCGGGACGATTGGTCGTGACGTCGAGTTCAAGCACGCTGTCGTCATCAACGACCTCGCAGGATTCCATCGCGAGGCCGACCTGCGTCACGCGCTGCCCGAGCGCAGGCGCATCGACCGGGATGTCCACGAATTCCTTAAGCCAGTTGTAGCTGATCTTCATGTTTTCTTGGTTAACGCTGAGGCAAAGTATTCGGGCGTGTGTCCCCTCCTCTTGAGGAGGGGTGGCCGAAGGCCGGGGTGGTCAGGCATGCCGAACATCCCAATACGCATTTTGGAAATTCCCACCATCTCTGACCACCCCGTCTGCGCGTCAGCCTGCTGGCTGTCGCGCAGCCACCCCTCCTCAAGAGGAGGGGTGGCCCGCACGAATACGTCACGTCCATCCATCCTAAAATTGCTCCAGGAATCGCATGTCGTTCTGGAAGTAAAGCTGGATGTCGTTAATGTTGTTCTTGAGCGCGTGGTAGCGCTCGATGCCTCCGCCAAAGGCAAAGCCGGTGCACTTGCTCGCGTCATAATTGACATATCCGAAGAGCTTGGGGTTCACCATGCCCGAGCCCATCACTTCAATCCACCCGGAGTGCTTGCACACGCGGCACCCCGACCGATTGCAGAAGACGCAGGAGACGTCCACCTCAGCGCTCGGCTCGGTGAACGGGAAAAAACTCGGCCGCAATCGTGTCTCTGTTTTCTCACCGAAAAATTGTTTGTGAAAGCGCTCGAGCGTTCCCTTCAGGTCCGCGAAAGTTATTCCTTCATCGACGAGCAGGCACTCGAACTGGTGGAACATCGGCGTGTGCGTGGCGTCCGCCGCATCGCGTCGATAAACGCGGCCGGGGCAGATGATCCGGATCGGAGGTGCCATTTTCTCCATCGTACGCACTTGAACCGGAGACGTGTGCGTACGAAGGACGATGTTTTCCGAAATATAGAACGTATCCTTCGCATCACGCGCCGGATGGCTCGCGGGGATATTGAGCGCTTCGAAGTTGTAATAGGTGCTTTCGACTTCAGGTCCGTCTTCGACGGTGTAGCCCATCGCAACGAAGATGTCTTCGATCTCCTGACGGGCGATCGTCAGCGGGTGGCGATGGCCGATCCTGCGGCGGTTGCCCGGCAGCGTGACATCGAGCCGCTCGCGTTCGAGCGCAGAGGCCTTTTCCGTTGCAGCGATTCTCTCCTGCAGGACCTCCAGCGCTCCTTCGACTTTCGCTTTGACTTCGTTGGCGACGCGCCCAAATTCGGCACGTTCCGCCGCCGGAACATTGCGAACATTCTGGAGCTGGTTTGTTAGAAGGCCGGACTTGCGGGCGAGGTAACGATTGCGGAGATCCTCCAGGGAACGTAGATCGGCCACAGACTCGCGATCGCGATCAAACTGCTGCTCGATAGAACGAAGCTGGCCGATCCACTCTGAGGACATGATTGAGTCCTAAATCCCATACAGCTGTTAAACGCTTGCGGCTTTTCTGGCCGTCTCTGCCAGTTGGGCAAAAGCCGCTGGATCCTGCAGCGCGATGTCGGCCAGCATCTTCCGGTCGAGATCGACGCCAGCGACCTTCAGGCCGTGAATGAGCTTGTTGTAGGGAAGCCCGTTCTGGCGTGCCGCCGCGCCGATGCGGATGATCCACAGCTTGCGGAATTCTCGTTTGCGCACTTTCCGGTCGCGATACGCATAGCCCAGCGCTTTCTCTACCGCCTCTTTGGCGAACTTGTAGAGCTTGCTCTTATTGAGGTAATAGCCTTTCGCAAGCCCTAGAAGCTTCTTCCGGCGGTCCTTGCGTTTTGTTCCACGTTTAACTCGAGGCACAGTGAACTCCTATCCATCGATTCTGTTTCTTGATGGCTGCGCCCTGCCGCTTAAGGTTCGCGCTATCGCGCTCACGCTTCGAGCAGGTCAGCTCAACCGATTCTATTTACGCGTAAGGAAGCATCAGCCGCACTTTGGGCGCGTCGCCGTCGCTGACACCGACGGACCTGCCAAGGTGACGTTTCCGTTTCGCAGTCTTCTTGGTAAGAATGTGTCGGGCGAAAGCCTGGTGGCGCATGATCTTGCCGGTCCCGCTGACTTTAAAGCGCTTCGCCGCGCCCCTGTGTGTTTTCAGTTTCATTTCAAACTTCTTCCTTCTTGCTTCCCGCGACCATTTTCTTCGGAGAAAAAATCGCGATCAGATTCGGACCTTCCATTTTGGCCCTGGCTTCCACGGTTCCAAACTCGGCCAATTCCGTTATGAGCCGGTCCAGCAGCGCCCTGCCAATAGCCTGGTGAACGATTTCGCGTCCCCTGAAGAATACGGAAGCCTTGACTTTGTCTCCCTGCTGCAGGAAACGGGCGGCATGATTCTTCTTGAACTCGTAATCATGATCATCCGTGTTGGGCCGGAACTTTACTTCCTTGACCGTGATGTTCTTCTGATGCTTCCGCGCCTCGTGATCCTTCTTGTTCTGCTGGTAGAGATATTTGCCGTAGTCCATGATTCTGCAGACCGGTGGGGTTGCAGTGGACGCGACTTCTACCAGATCCAGGCCGCGTTCTTCAGCAATCTTGATTGCCGCCTGGGGCGTCAGAATTCCGAGCTGTTCGTTTTGATCGTCGATGACACGAACTTCTCGTGCGCGGATCCGATGGTTTACCCTTATGTTTTTATCGATAGCCTTGGACCTCCTGAGACCGCTTGCCCCAGACAGACAAACGGTAACCTTAACAAAAGAACTGGTCTCTTTTCAATTTCTTAATCGCTGCGCCCTGTTACCAAGGGGTTTCGCGCTATCGTGTTCAAGCTTCGCAGGCTTGCATGACCTGATGGTTTCGCCCTATTGGCTCACATTCGCGTCGCTCATGCGCAGCCGCTCATCGATTGCACGCGACTATTCCAATCCAAATGCCAGAATCACGTTTCCGGGCCGTCCGACGAGGCCTCCGACGCCGGACGTCACATAGAGCATTCCGCCGCTGACCACGGGCCCGGCAGCGTCCATCGAGCCGCCTTTAGCCTGCACTCCATTGACTGTTTGGAATTCCTTATTGGTATCGAAAAGCCAGATCACGGACCCGTCGCGCGTCGAGTAGGCTCGGACGCCGCCATCTGCGGATTCGGAAAAGACAACGCCCGGGATTACCGTGAGTGCTGCCGACTGTGCGGCACTGCAGTTCCGCTCCGTTCCGCATAGCTTGGGATTTGCCGCAGGCGTCATCCACGCACGTTCGCCGGTCGCGAGATTCACGGCATGAAGGCCGCCCGGCGCCGGGGTATTGTAGTCAGAAACGCCGAAGTAAGCGTTCTGCTGATCGACGGCGCCGCCCCAGACTCCGCCGACTCCGCTGCCGCGGCCCGCGCGATACTCCCAAACGAGTGCCCCTTCTTTGTCTGGATCAAGCGCATAGGTCATGCCGGATTTCTGCGGAATCACCAGGAGCTCGCGGCCGTTGGCTTGCGTGGCGATCATTGGAGAAGCCGAAAAATCGAAGTCGGGGCCAACCTTTTCAGGGCAGTTCGGGTTGGCTGCAGCTCCGCAGCCCAGAATCCAGTTGTCGCCCGGCAACACCTGCTTCGCCCAGTTTATTTTGCCCGTTTTAAGATCGAGGGCGACTACAGCATCGCTGGTGCCTGTAGGCGGGTCGCTATAGCCGTTGCCTGTGCCGACGTAGATGACGCTGCGCTTCGCATCAATGGTCGGCGCACTCCAAATCCCCGCACCTGCAGGTCCGAACAGCTCGGTTCCGGCAGCGTTCTTACCGCGTGATTTCGGGGTCTCGGTAATCATGTAGGATTTCCAAACAACCTCTCCGGTATCGGCGTTCAATGCGGAAACGCTGCCGCGAAATGTGCAGCAACCGGATGCCGGACGGGATCCCGTATTTTCTTCGTTCACTCCTGAAACGGGAACATAGAGCACGCCGTCATGGAGCGTGGGTGAGCCCGTCCCCTTGGCTGCAGGGTTGTCCTCGACCTTGCGAACCCAGATCTGCCGCCCGGTTGCCGCATCGACGGCATAGGCGTTGGTGAGCAGATCCTGGAAGTAGATGGCGTAGCCTGACGGACGCCGCGGACCCACAGAGATGGCCGTGCGCACGCCGTTCGGCGCTTTGAAGGTCCAGAAAGTGCAGCCGGTTTTTGCATCGAGCGCATAGACCATGCCCGTTTCCGCTGCAACAAAAAGTCGGCCACCTGCAACGGCCGGCTGTGACCGTGCGGAGGTCGCGTCCGCCAGGCCAAAGGCCCATTTCAGTTTCAAATTCGGAACCTGCGCGGCGGTCAATCCGGCTTGCGCTGCGGTCTGCGCTCTCGTATTGGCGCCGCCCGCTCCCCAACCGTTCCAGCTGGTCCCGTTTGCCGGATTCGACATCGCGGCCGGAGTTTTGCACAGGCCTGTGGTGGCTGGCGCGGGTGCAGGCGCAGCGGGAGCCTGGGCAAGCAGCCCGTTTGCGCCAAGCGCAAGAATCATGAGAAAAAGTGCGATCCTGGTCTTCATTGGTTGCTCACTATTTGGCTGGAACCGACGGTTGGATGGACGTCACGCAGACACGATCCAAGGGGATAAAGCCAATACGGAGAGACGTTTGCCCATAAAAAATATCGACCGAAGTATATACCAGGTTCGTTACCCCCGGGGAGCTTTCCGCAATCGTGCGGCGCACTTGGCGGAGTTCTCCGCAATCCGGGTTTTGACGATCTTCCGCACCAGCGCGACAGGCAGAGGTTTATCCGCCTGGAAGCGGATCGCACCCTTGCTTGTCTCGTAGTTCTTGAGCTCGTTTTTGAAGGTCTCCACCGCCGCCCCGTTGCAGGGATAAAACGCGCAATGGTTCTTGCCCGAGGCGAAACCCACCAACATGCCGTTCAACCGGAAGATGGGGATTTGATAGCCGATGGACTCCTCAGCTTTGGGCGCTGCAGCCTTGATGATCTTTCGCAGCCTTTCGAGCGCGGCCCGCTTGTCCTCATCCACGGTCAGAAGGTACTCATCAATAGTTCTGGGTTTGGTTTTCACGCGGAATCCCTCTTTCGGTGGCTCGACGGAGTGCAATATCGAACACCACACCGATTGCCACTCCCACCGTATAGCACGCGAGGTCGCTCCACAAGAACCCATAGCCCAGGACCAACCCGCCAATACGGTTGTGACGGAGAGTGTCGATCCACGGCGCGTGATAGAGCTGGCTGACCTCAGTGGAGTAGGACACCACCAGCGCGACAACCGCCACGCGAAAAGACGACCACCGCGGCGCCAGCCACCCGATTCCCACGAAGACCATCACTGCCCATAGCGTGTCGCCCGCATACTGCGCCAGGAATGCCGGCAACATTGCTGCGTATCGCCGCGATGCGAGACCCAGCGCGATTACCACGAAGACGAGGACGAAATATAGGAGCCGGTTCCTTCTTATCATCCCGATCAAGACTTCACGTGGTTTCGCGCTGAAACGACTGAATCGTCCTGCCCAGCCATTCGCAGATAGTAATCGCCCTGTAGACGTCGGATCGCCCGCCCTTCGCCATGCGTTTGAGATGATCCGGCCCCCACGGGCCCGCCGGCCAGATCTCGGCGGCGACCTGCTCCCACGTCATCCCGCGTCGCTCGCGCTCCTCGTTCAGCGCGATGTACAGCGGTGCCGTATTGAAGCGCAAGAACCGGCCGACGCTTTGGATAGCTGTTGGGCCGCGGCGGTGGTCCGCTTACGAGAAATTGTACCAACCACCAGTATTGTGGACTTCGTAAATTGATGTGTTGTCGCGAAACAGGCTGGCTATGAACGAGTAGGGCAGGATGAAGCCATGCCACCAACCGAGCAACAAGCCAGCCGTCTCACCGGTGGCAGTGGGCGTCCCGGTCAGCGGGTTCGAATTGGCGGTGCAACCGCTAGCCAATGTATCATTCATAGAAACGAAAGCCGTCTCTGTCCCCCGTTCACGTCCGTTCCCTTGTGGTGTCCTTATGCCATCTTGCGACTGGACCGTTTTCGATGCTGTTGAACCAACTTGGAAACCGCACGCAATGTTTCGTTCACTTGCTCCGTAGTTCGGAATTCTTGTGCCACGTCCGGTTCAAGTACGACAACATTGGTTCCATCGGCATACTGTGCCGCGTGCTTTCCGCGTACACCTTTGCTGAAGTCGTACTCCGGGCGCATTGAGTCCTTGTCGGCAGACGTTTTCGGTCTAGCTTGTTTCTTCATAGCTCTTCCGTTCGGCGCGTGTGGGCGATCGGGCGCTTATGATTCGAATCCGATCTTTGCGTTCTGTGTACGATACCACGAGGAGTCGTTGACGTTGAGACATCCCCACATCGAGGAAACGGCTTTCCGACGCGGAATGGTCTGGGTCTGCAATCGTAATTGAAAGCGTATCCTGAAACACCGTGCTCGCTTCGTCGAACGAGACCGCATGTTTCCTGAGATTGTATGCCGCTTTCGCTGGATTCCACTCGAATGCAAGCGCCATTCGCCTGTTTTAGCGACCAACGTTCCATTCCAAAGCCTGTGGATTCAATAAAGCACGGCGGGATATCACGGAAAAGCCGGAAATGCGAGCGCGGTTTGTCGCGACTTTCTCAGACTTTTGAGAGGAATTTCGCGCAGCGAAATTCCTCTCTCGCCACCATTAACGATCGTGGGCTGTTAAGGATTGGACCTCAGGACCGTCAGCGGTTTTTGGAAGTGCAGAAGCTGCGTCGGGCTTCCCGGTTGCGAGAACCGGTGGCTGTAGCTTTGCATTCTTGTGACGACGATGTGCCACAAAGCCCTCGTAAACCAGGCTCAGAAGCGAGCGGCGATTTTCCCACACCACGCCGAGCCACTGCTTCTTACTCAATTGAGGAAAATAAATTCCACGGAATGCTAACCGCGTGGCGAAAAGAGTGGCTCGTTCGCCGAAGGGACGATGCTTGATCTTATCGAGGGCCCTCGCTATGGATTCTGCAGAATACGAGCGACTCCATGCCTCGCGAACTTCTCTCTCGGACTGCTCGATACTGATGGCGGTTGGTGTATACGCCATTTGAAACGGCTTGAAATCGAGCCAGTGCTGAGGGCGCGTCAGACGTCCTTCGCCGAGAAGCCGGTCGTAAAGCGGCGTTGCCGGATAGGGCGTCATCAGGCCGAAGACCGGCAATCCCGGCGGCCAGGCATCCATGGTTTCCAGCGTTCGATTCGCAACGCCCGGCGTATCGCCGTCCATTCCAAAGATGAAGGATGTGATGGCGTAAAGTCCGCGATCGGCAAGCTTCTGCAAAATGCCGGCGTATTCCTCGGGCTTGTTGAAACCCTTGTTTACGGCATCGAGGTTTGCCTTGTCGATCGATTCGAGACCGATGAAGATCCATTTCCCGCCGCTGGCCGCGATGAGATCGAGAAGCTCCACATCGCGAAGAAGATTGATGCTGATCTGGCCGACCCACGGCATTTGTGCGTCGCGGGCTATCATTTCACGCAGCAGCGACTTCGCACGCTTCACGTTGATGGCAAAGTTGTCGTCGATGAAGAAGACACCCATCTTTCCGTTCTCGCGTTTCGCGCGGCCTTTCAGCCGAAGAAGTTCGTCGACCACGCTTTCGTTCGTGCGGAACCGGATGGAATCCCCGAAAAATCCCGTCACGGTGCAGAAATCGCACCCATAGGGACAACCGCGGCCGGACTCCATCGGAACGACGTAAAGGCTGTCCCACGGAACACCCGCCTTTTTCGCCATGGACTGGACCCATTTGGGCAAATGACCAATCAGGTCGAACTGCTTAAGATCAATGCTTTCCCAGGGGATCGGCGGATAGTCTTGCAGAGAGGGCTTGACATCTTTTCCGGAAGCATCCAGCGTCGGCGAGTAAACCTCTCGAAGCTGACCGCGTGCGGCATCCTCGATGATCTGCGGCCAGGTATGATCCGCTTCGCCAAGAGCGATGGCATCCGCATGACGCGGACGACCGTCGCGCCCGAGTGGTTCGTCAGGCACCTCGGTAACGTGCGGTCCGCCCATCACGACCTTGGCGCCTGCGGCGCGGATCGCGTCGGCCATGCGATAGGCGCGGGCAGCCATACGAGTCATGGCCCCGATGCCCGCCAACTGGATATTGTTGGCACGCACATAGTCGCCGAGTTGGGATTCCGTCATGGGCTGCGCGTTACCGTCGACCAGAAACACCTTGTGTTCCGGAGGCGTTAACGACTGCAGCAAAAACATCCAAAGGTGTGGCATGAAGTTCTTGGTCACGCCGTTGTCGGGGTTGTAGAGGAGAATATTCATGCGCTTTTTTCCCACAGAGGAAAACGTGTTAGTGCAGTTTTCATTAAAGTGGTTGCGCCAGCATAACGCGTTTCATTCGCATTAGGGCATCGTTTTTGCGATCCTCTCTATCCGTTTGGTCAAATTGTCATGGCCCCACCAGAGTGGTTACGGTGAACTCGTAATTTTCCGAGGAATTCTGGGCAATATTTTCGCAGCCGTTGTGGCGACGTGATCGGACTTTTGCCGCGACAAATTCGAGTTTCCTGGGTTACCCTTCGTTTTATGCACTACGCGCTGATGAATTCCCCGATGGGGCCGGTAACCTTGGCTTCTACCGACAAGGGGTTGGCTTCTATTCATTTCGGAAAGACTGTTCCTTCGGGAATCGTGCCGGACGAATCGGGCGAGAGCGATGGTGTGAAGCAGCTCTCGGAGTATTTCGAAGGAAGACGGACCCGCTTTGAGTTACCCCTCGATATTGACGGGACACCATTTCAGAAATCCGTATGGAAGGAATTGCTCCGGATCCCTTATGGGGAAACCCGTTCTTACGGAGACATTGCAAAAGCTGTCGGCAAGCCGTTGGCGGCTCGTGCGGTGGGAATGGCAAATCACAATAATCCCCTGGCCATCGTAATTCCCTGTCATCGCGTAGTTGGCCAGAACGGTTCCCTCACCGGTTATGCCGGCGGCTTGCATCTGAAGGAGCAGTTACTCTCGATCGAACGCCAGGGCACAACACTTTTCACGTAACCCCCTCACCTCGCCGTATTTTTTCAAGGGCGAGGCGCGAGGGGACCTCAAACACTTCCGGGATAAACTACAGCCATGCCTAAAAACGAAGCACTGGATACCAAACGTCACTCGCTCGCCCATCTGATGGCGGCGTGCATTCAGGAAATGTTTCCGGAGGCCCGCTTCGGAGTCGGCCCAGTCGTGGAAGACGGCTTTTTCTACGACGTCGCCGTCGCTCGCCCGCTGACTCCCGACGATCTCGCCGCAATCGAAAAAAAGATGCGCAGCAAGATCAGTGAGGGCCTGTCCTTCGAGCGCACGGAAATCTCCAACGACGAAGCCGTTGCGATGTTCGGAGGCATGCACCAGGACTTCAAAGTCGAATTGCTGCGCGACCTGAAGACCAGGGGAACCACTGTGGCGAAGGAACTCGAGGACGCGAACCTTGTGGGTGACAGCGTTACGGAAGTGAGTCTCTACAAGACCGGCTCGTTCACCGATCTTTGCCGCGGGCCGCACGTTCAGAGCACCCGAGAGATTCGCCCCGACAGTTTCAAGCTGACCCGCGTATCCGGCGCCTACTGGCGCGGCGATCAGGCTCGCGAGCAGATGCAGCGCGTCTACGGCGTCGCGTTCGACACCAGGAAGGAGCTCGACGAATACTTCGTTCGCCAGGAAGAAGCGAAGAAGCGCGATCACCGCAAGCTCGGGCAGGATCTCGATCTGTTCAGTATCCAGCCCGATACCGTGGGCGCGGGATTGATCCTGTGGCATCCGAAGGGCGGACTGATTCGCCATCTGGCCGAGGAGTATTGCAAGAAGCGGCACCTTGAATCCGGCTATGACTTCGTTTACTCGCCGCACATCGGCCGCGCAACCTTGTGGGAGACCAGCGGCCACCTGGGCTTCTATGCCGAGAATATGTATGCCCCCATCAAGATCGAAGAGCAGCTCTATTACCTGAAGCCCATGAACTGCCCGTTCCACGTGAACATCTACAAGAGTTCACTCCGGTCGTATCGCGATCTGCCAATGCGGCTGGCGGAGTGGGGGACGGTTTATCGTTTCGAGAAAAGTGGCGTGTTGCACAGGCTTACCCGCGTGCGCGGATTCACTCAGGACGACGCGCATCTTTTTTGCCGCCCGGATCAGATGCCGGCCGAAATCGACAAGGTGCTGAATTTCAGCCTGGAGATTCTTCGGGCATTCGGATTTGACAGTTTTGAACTTTATCTGAGCACACGTCCGCCCAAGCGCGTCGGCCGCGAGGAAGACTGGGACGTCGCCGAGGCGGCGCTTGAAGACACTCTGAAGCGCTCCGGCATTGCGTATCAGGTCAACGCCGGCGACGGTGCGTTCTACGGTCCCAAGATCGATCTCATCGTGAAAGACGCGATCGGCCGGCCATGGCAGCTCAGCACGGTGCAGTTCGATTTCAATCTTCCCGAGCGCTTTGATCTTAGTTACATCGGCGAAGATGGCGCGCCTCATCGGCCATTCATGATTCATCGTGCGCTACTCGGGAGTATGGAGCGCTTTTTCGGTGTGCTGCTCGAACATCACGGCGGCGCGCTGCCGGTATGGCTCAGCCCTGTTCAGGCGATGGTCATCCCGATTGCCGATCGGCATCGAGACTATTGCTTCGGTGTTCAGGAGCGCCTGAAGAAGGCAGGAGTTCGAACCGAAATGGATGCGAGTGAAGCCCGGATGAATGCGAAGATTCGGACCGCACAACTCCGCAAGATTCCGTACATGCTTGTAGTCGGCGATCGTGAGCAG